>Ga0315282_10000201_pt1 | contig 119544 bp, 90 predicted proteins | sample YL17G07_20_MG_FD_203693 | JGI IMG/M metagenome (GOLD analysis project Ga0315282, IMG submission 203693) | Sediment microbial communities from Yellowstone Lake, YNP, Wyoming, USA - YL17G07_20 | ecosystem: Environmental > Aquatic > Freshwater > Lake > Sediment | place: USA: Wyoming | collected... | reverse complement strand
ATAGATGTGTGGGATTCCCGCGAGAGAATCCCGCGACCGTCTTGACAAGGGCCTGCTCATAGATGTCCCCGAATTTCATGGAGCACGGACTGCTCAGGGCCTGTTCGCAAAGCACCACAGGCTCTTGCCCGTGCGCATGAACAACTCGCCGTTGGAGGCGGCCAGCGAGGCGTTGGTGGACTCGCCCACGGAGTTCGTGGCCAGCAGCTCGAACTGGGGACCGGCGCGCAGCACGAACACGTCGCCAGACTGGTTTGGCACGTAGATCTTCCCATCCGCCAGGAGCATTGATGACCAGGAGCCGCCTCGGCCGCCAGCGGCTCGGAGTCGTTCTTCCCAAACCGTCTTTCCGGTTTTCAGATCGAGGCACAAAGCGGCGCCGTCCTGCCCGACAAGGAACAGGTGGCCGTTGTGGATGACGCCTGACCCGATGGCGCTTTTAACGCCTTCGACCCGCCAGGCGCGGTGGCTTTCGGTCACGTCGCCGTTGCCGCCGGGCTTGACGGCGATGGCTGGTCCTCCGCCCGGTCCGCTGGTCATGGCGAACACCACGCCCTCGCCCGACAGGGGCGAGCTATAGACGCTGGCGCCGAGGCCTTTGCTGAGCCAGAGTTGCCGGCCGCTGGCGGGGTCATAAGCACTGAGGCGGCCCGCCGTGGCGAGGATCACTTCCGCGTGTCCGTCCGTGTTGGCAACGATGGGCGTACTCCAGGACGAGCCCCTGGCCGGATCAACGCCGGCGCCTGGCCTGCCCGGACCACCGGGACCAGGACCGTTGCGGGGAGGCCCGGCCGGTCCCCCGGGACCACGATCAGCGCCGGGAGGGCCGGCCGGGGCCAGGCCCCATACCGGGTCCGCCCGGTCCACCAGGGCCACCCGGCTCCGGCGGCCTGCCGGGTCCCCCTGGTCCGCCGGGCCCGCCAGGTCCACCAGACTGAAGCTCGCTCTCATCCGGTTTCGGCGGCACGGCTTCCCACGCGATCTCACCAGTCTTCCTGTTAAGGGCGATCAGCCGCGCCTTCGGGTCAGGACCGAAATTGAGGATACACTGCTCACCTGCGAGGATCGGCGAGATAGCGGTGCCGAACGCGTTCGTCAGCTTGCCCAAATCCCGATGCCACGTTTCCTTGCCCTCGAAATCGTAGGCATAGACGCCCGCGGATCCGAAGCAGACATACACATGCTCGCCATCGGTGGCGGGGGAGCCGGCACAATACGTGTTGTTCTCGGAGATAGGTTCGGGTTCGGCGTACGTCACGCCGGACTGCCACAACAGCTTGCCGTCGGCACGGTTGAAACACATGAGCGTCCGGCGCTTCCCGCCGTCCAGGGCCTGCGTGACGAAGACCCGGTCGCCCCAGACGATGGGCGACGAGTGGCAGGGGCCGGGCAGCTTGGTGCGCCAGCGAACGTTTTCGCTGGTGCTCCACTTGAGCGGGAGGGCCTTGTCCGAGGAGACACCGGTTCCCTCGGGCCCGCGCCAGAGCGGCCAGTTCTCCGCCCGGGCCGAAAACACCGCTGCCAGCACGAACAATAGGGAGAGAGCAGGGGGGATTGGTTTCTTCCTCGTCATACGTTTTCTCCTGCGGTTTCCGACCATAGACCATGGGTGCTCTGTGGAGATAGTGACCGTTTCTGAGAGGTGGTGGCAGAATTGTCGCCATTTTCCACTGTCGCCCCCGCCTTCATGAGGCGGGTCCGCGGCACGGTTTCCCGCTCGCCGCTCTCTCGTCTGGCCTGCTCCGAGCGATCAGAAGAACTGAGACCTCTGGAGATATCCGGGAGGATAAGGTATTGTGTCCTTCCCCCGTCGTCTTAGGTCCTATTGCTCAGAATCCTGCGGCCGCGGGATTCCGCGAAGTCTCCGGCCTTGAGCCGTTTTGTCGCCCTTCAATCCGGGATGCACGGCAGAGAGTGTCATGTCATTGGGGCGGAGGCGGTCGCAGAACACAGGGGCTGGGGGCAGAACTTGATTGGCGATTAGCGCGAGGCGAAGGCGTGCGTCTATATTCCGGCGAGTGGGGGCACTCGGCCTGCGTGAAAGGCGGCGGTTGCAGGCGGGGGCGGGACGGAAGACGCGGGTGTGCAAAAAATCGCGGGGTCGGGTTGACAGGGCCGGGCGTTTGTCGTCTAATATATGAGCTTGGCGGCCGTTGAGGCTGCCGGGCAAGAGCAGGACAGGTGCCCGAGCGGCTAAAGGGGATGGGCTGTAAACCCATTGGTGCAAACCTGCGTAGGTTCGAATCCTACCCTGTCCATCGGGTGTTTGCAGGATGTCGCAGAGCCTCGTTTTGCATCGCGTATGCGGGTTAACGATCGGAGAGCGATAGCAGGCCGGGCTCTGCGGCATTCTGCTGTGACGCCCCAGGTCCGTTGATCGCCTGACCGCCCGCCGCCGGATGCCGCAGATAGTTTTGTCTCTATTCGTCTACTCCCGCCCAGCGAGCAGATCGACTGCGACACGGTATTGCGCACGCGGGCCGTTGCGGCGCGAACAAAACATTGCAATCAATGGCTGAAACCCTATCTTAGGAGCGTGGTACGCCCGTTTGCCGCGGGATTTTGCGCAGGAAGACTGCATGACGAAATACGTGGTGCCGATTTGCATTTGCCTCGGCGGCCTGGTCTTGTTGGCCGGCTGCACCGGGACTGAATCTGCGCCGCCGCAGCGCCAGCCGCAAGCCGTCCAACGCGTCGAGCCGCAAGAGCCCAACGCCGCCGTCGAGCCTAATCAGGTTCCCGCACGAGTCGAAGAAGCCTCTGTCGCGAAAAAAGAGACTGTGGAGCCGAATGAGACCGCCGCCGCTAAAATCGACCAGGCTGTTGCTGCGAAACCCCAGAAGACGGCTGAACCGAACGAAGCCAGGTCGGCCGAGCCCAACGTCCCTGCCACCCACGGGCCCGGAATCGTGAACCCCCTATCGCATGAAAATCTGAAATCCGAAATCACAAATCCGCAATCGGCGACCTCATTCATTCGGGGCTATGCGGGACTCCTGCGCGATTACGTGCAGGACGATGGATATCTGGACTACGCCAGTCTGCACCGGCGTCGGCTCGATGTGAAGCAACTCGTCATGGACCTGGGCGAGCTGGACCCCAACGTCTATGCCGCGTGGCCCAAGGGCGAGCAACTGGCGCTCTGGATCAACGCCTACAATCTCAAGATGCTCGAGATCATTTCGCGCAACTATCCCATCCAGTCCTCCCGGTGGCTGCGGCTGACTTGGCCGCCGACCGACATCCGGCACATCGCGGGAATCTGGACCGATTACAAGCTGCTCGTGATGGACGAGGAGTTCACGCTGGCGGAGGTGGAGCGGCGGTTCTTTCACACGACGTTCGGCGACCCGCGCGTCTTCCTGGCACTGACGTGTGCCTGCCGGTCCGGCCCGCCGCTGTGCAAGAAGCCGTACGAGGGCAGGAACCTCGACCGCCAGCTCGACGAGCAGGTCAAGGCGTTCCTGTCGAGCCCGCAGGGATTCGGCATCGACCGCCGCAATATGGTCGTGCACCTGTCGGCGATCTTCAAGCCCGCCTGGCGCGGCAAGGAGTTCGTCGCCCGCTACGGGACGGACAAGAAATTCAAGGACCGCGAGCCCGAGACACGGGCCGTGCTCAACTTCATCACCAACTACCTCTCGCGGGAGGACGCCTACTTCCTCGAAACGGAAAACTACGCCATCGAGTACATGAGCTTCGACTGGCGGCTCAACGACGCCTCCAGAGGGTAGCGCCCGCGTTTTTTGGTTGACGGCGGGGCGGGCGGGCCTATGATAGTGAGGTTTTCAGGGTCACGGAATCATGGGCCCGCATCCGGAGGATGCACCGGCATCGTAAGGCGTACGCGGGCCGCCCAATAGTGTCGACGCAGGATGAATTCACAGGTTTTCGAGTAAGGGCCGCAGCAGATGGCGCGAAGAGCAAGTCCTACCAATCCCAACTGCGACATGCGCAGTTACTTGTTCACCAGCGAGTCGGTGACGATGGGCCATCCGGACAAGGTGGCGGACCGGATTTCGGATTCGATTCTCGATGCGATGCTGATGCAGGACCCGTACAGCCGGGTCGCGTGTGAGACGCTGGTCAAGTGCGATATGGCCGTGGTGGCCGGCGAGATCACGTCCAAGGCCGTCGTGAACATCCCCGATGTCGTCCGCAATGCGATCAAGGAGATCGGCTACGATGACCCTGAGCTGGGCTTCCATTACGACAACTGTGCCGTGCTGGTGGCCGTGAGCAAGCAGAGCCCCGATATCTCGCAGGGTGTCACCGAGGGCCAGGGCCTGCACAAGGAGATGGGCGCGGGGGATCAGGGCCTGATGTTCGGCTTCGCCTGCCGGGAAACGCCGGAGCTGATGCCGATGCCGATCCAGTTGGCCCACATGCTGACCATCCGGCTGGAGAAAATGCGCCAGTCGCGGAAGCTGCCGTGGCTGCGCCCGGACGGCAAGAGCCAGGTCACCATCGAGTACAAGGACAGCAAGCCCAGACGGGTTCATACCGTGGTCGTCTCCACCCAGCATGCGCCGGACATCAAGTATCGCGATCTGCACAGACAGATCATTGACCAGATCATCCTGCCTGTGATGCCCAAGCGGCTGATCGACAGGGACACGATATTTCACGTCAATCCGACGGGCAGGTTCGAGCTGGGCGGGCCGAAGGCCGACTGCGGCCTTACCGGACGCAAGATCATCGTCGATACCTACGGGGGACGCGGACGCCACGGCGGCGGATGCTTCAGCGGCAAAGACCCGACCAAAGTCGATCGCACCGCCAGCTACATGTGCCGGTACATCGCCAAGAACGTGGTGGCGGCGGGCCTGGCCGACTGCTGCGAGGTCCAGGTTTCCTATGCCATCGGCGTGGCCCAGCCGATCTCCGTCTTCGTCGATACCGGCGGGACGGCCAAGATCAGCGAGAGCCGCATCAGCCAAATTGTCTGCGACCTGTTCCCGCTGACGCCCAAAGGAATGATCAAGCACCTGAACCTGCGGCGACCGATCTTCGCCGAGACCTCGCACGGCGGCCACTTCGGCCGCGAACTGCCCAACTTCACCTGGGAGAAGACCGACATGGTCCCCCGCCTGCGCAGAGCCGCCGGCCTCAAACCGGCCTGAGAGGGCGACCCCGCACAACTCGCATCACCCAAAGCCCGGCCCACCCCGGGCTTTTTCTTTGGCCGTGATCGGCGGACCTTGTGGACGGTGTGGACGAGGTGGACGCAAGTGGACAGGCGAGGCCGGCGATAAGTCCACTCCGTCTACAACGTCCACCTCGTCCGCAGAGTCTATTCGAGTGTTTTTTCTGTAAGTCGCGCGCCCGGTCTGAGTCTAATATGTCAGCCATGGCGAAGATGAGCGAGGAGCAGGCCCTGGTGGAGCGGTTTCGCCGGGGAGACGATTCTGCGTTCGACAGGATCGTGGAGCGTCATTCGGCCGAGCTTGCGGCCATGGCGAATCGTTTGCTCGGGTGGCCGGGCGACGTGGACGACGTGGTCCAGGACGTTTTTGTCGCGGCATTCAGGGGCTTGAGGACGTTTCGGGGCCAGTGCGGCCTGCGAACGTGGCTCTTTACCATCGCGATCAACAAGTGCCGCAGCCGGCGATACCGGCGGCGGCTGCGTCTTGTGCGAGTGAAGGACCTCGAAGCCGTAGCCGGTCTGGATCACGGGGGCGACAAAGCGGCCATCGATGAGGAGCAGTCCGCCAGGGTCCGCCGGGCCGTGCAGGTCCTGCCGCAGAAATACCGTGAAGTCGTGGTCCTGAGGTACTTGCAGGGACTCGAAATCGCGGAAATCTGTGAGCTGCTCGGGACGCGGGTCAACGCCGTGCAGGTCCGCCTGAACCGGGCGCGAAAACGCCTCAAGGAACAATTGGGCGATCTGCTCGAGGAGAAATCGTGAGCGAAGAACAAATCAAAAAGCTGCTTCAGGAGGCGGATGTGACCGCCCGGCGGCCGGTGTTCAATCCTGTCGCCGCCGGCAGGATTCGACAGCGGATTCATCGCCGACAGGTGGTGAGGTCGGGCGCGCTGGCAGCCGCGGCGGCGGTGGTCGTCCTTGCGGCAACCCTGTGGATTGTTTGCATGCAGCGGCAGAAGCCTCAGGCCCAGCAGAGAATCGCGTCGCTGGAGACGCAGGTCAGAGAACTGCAGGCGCAAACCAACGCCACGCTCAAGCTGGTGCAGGAGGTTCTGGAGAGGGACCGCCAGGAGCGGCACCTGGCGTCGCTGGAGGCGCAGTTGTCGAGCATTCCCGAGCCGATGGTGGAGATCGAGCGGCAGGTGGACAGGACCGCCTTTCTCCTCGTCTATCAGGCGGACAAGCTGTACAAGGAGCTGAACCAGACCGACTCGGCTGTCGCCGCGTACAAAGAGGTCATCCAGCTCTTTCCGAAGAACCAGTGGGCCGATGTCGCGAGGGAGCGGCTGGCCCAGATCGAGAAACGGCAGATCAACCAATCCGACAAGCAAGGAGAAACAAGATGCAAACCCGGAACCGCATAAATAGTCTTCTGATCGCGGCCCTGGCCGGCTCTCTCGCGGCGGGCGCAGCGGCCGGACAGGACAATTCGGCAAAATCCCAGCCGCCGGTCCGGCCCAAGTTGTCGCAAACGCGAGCGGCAAGCTGCCTTGTGAGGATCACGGTCGATCCGGCGATTATCCCCCTGGACCTGGCAACACTTCAGGGCCTGCTGTACAGTTCCGCCGTGGCGGGAGCAGCGGTCCGTGAGGCGCTGCATCTCGATTCCTGGGACAATCCCTGGGAAACGCTGATCGAGATGGAATGGCTGAACGAGTCCTCGCCGCGATCATCTCGCTCAACCGGATTGAGTGAGCAGGAGGGATATGAGGCGGCGATGACGCAGGAGCTTCAGAAGATCTACGGCGGTGATTACCTGAGGCAAATCGGCGGCGAAGATTCGGCGAGCCGGGAAAAGCAGAATAAGCCCCCCGGCCGCAGGGGTCCCTATGCCACGCCGTCCCGGCCCGCTCTCGGCCCCGGGCAGAGTGCGACGATCCGATTGTCGGTCCATCTGCCGGACGGCGTTCCGCCGGCGGCGGATGAGTTCCTCAGGGCGGTGATCAGCAACCTCCGGAGCAGCTTGTCCCACGCCTATGAACTCCATACCGGCGATCTTAGCGACGAGCTCGAACTGGCCCGGGGTCAGTACAATCATGCCGTCGAGACGCTGCAAAGAGGAACAGACCCCGCCACAGAGAAAATCAGGTGGCAACTCGACAAGACTGTTGACCTGTCCTCCTTGAATCCCCAGATGCCGCTTGCAGACGCCGTCGACATCCTGAAGAAGTCGGTGGAGCCACCGTTGAATATTGTGGTCCTGTGGACCGATCTGATGGATAACCTGTCGGTCGAGCCTACAACGCCAATCCATATCGACGGAATGGCAAACGTCAAGCTGGGGACAGCCCTTGATCTGCTGGTGAGGGGGATGCCGTCGGTGACTGCCAAGCCGATGTGGAGAGTCAAGGACGACGCGATTGTCATCGCGACGCCGGCCGCACTCGGCGGATCAGATGGGTCGGCGGGACAGCCGAAACCCGAGATCGATATCCGCGCCCTGGCCGCTCAGAGGAACGAATTGACGAGCAAGCTGCGGGACCTGGAGCTGACTCTGGCCGGCCAGGAGGCACGACGCAAGGCCATTGCCGACCAGATCGCCCGGACCAAAGTCCAAGCAAATGAGAGACTCTCGCAGGATGAGGTGACCAAGGAGTTGGAGAGCCTGGTCGCGCTCAGCGCGGAGAACCTCTCGAATCTTCGCAAGCAGGCGGATGCCGGTCGGGTGTCGACGGCCGAGCTGGGCCAGGCGACCGAGAGCCTGACGCGGGCGAGAATTGAGCTGGCCAAGCGGCGGGAGGAGCTGAGCAAGCAAGTCGGAGGCGGGCAACTGGACCAGCTCGCCGGCGAGATGAGCCGCATAGCAATCGACAGAGCCGAGAAACAGGCCCAACGGGACATCGTCAGCAAACAGCTTGCACAAGTGCAGCAGCAACTGGCGCAGGGAGCCATGTTCGATCTTGAGGCGGCAAAACTTCGCGTGGCCAAAGAGTCGCTCGATATCCTGGCTGGCCGCGTGGCGGAATTGCAGACGCGCGTCGCCGATCTGCAGCCGCCCATGGTGATTACCATCGGAGCGAACTGACTGCGTTTGCGGTGGGCCCGTAAGGGCGTCGTAGGCAACGCCTTACGGCGTCACTACAAACGTGACCTGGGGGGTGTGGTCGGAAAAACGGTTGAATCTGGGACGGGCAGTTATATAATGCGCTTGCCCCATCGGAGCGATTCGGGGCGTGTCCACTGCGCATGATATATGAGGAGAAATGACATGCCGGTCCAGAAGAAAGCTGATTCCGCAGAGCCCAGCCTGAAAAGCACCAAGCAGGAGTTGCTGGATGCGTACAGCCAGATGCGGGAACAACTGGAGGAGAAAGACAAGACCCAGTTGAAGCCCGAGCAGAAGGTCCAGGAGAAGAGAGAGGCCCAGGTTCTGACGGCCGTGAAGGCGGTGACGGCGGACGGAGTGATCCAGAAGATCGATCAGCTCAAGCAGGAAATGGCCCGGACGCTGGCGGACCTCGGCGCGAAGCTCGCGGCGGAGGTGGAGAAGTATGACCAGGTCCAGCAGGCCATCGACATCAAGGAGAAGGAACTGGCGGAGGTCTTCGAGATCGATAGGGCCGCCGGAACGCTGGCCGCACTGATCGAGACGCAACATCGCGAGAAAGAGCAATTCGAGCAAGAGATGGCCCAGGAGAAGGAGCGTCTGACGGGGGATATCGAGTCGATGCGGGAACTGTGGAAGAGCGAAAAGGCCGAGCATGACGCCCTGGTCAAGGAGCAGGACGCCATTGAGACCAAGCGCCGTCAACGCGAGAAGGAAGAGTATCGCTATGCCTTCGAGAGGGAGCAGCAATTGGCCAGGGACAAGTTTGAGGACGAGAAGGCCAAGCTGCTGGCGGAAAAGGCCCAGATCGAGAACGAGATGAAGACTCTCCGGGCACAAACCGAGAAGGGCCTTCAGGAACGCGAGAGGCTGGCCGCCGAACGGGAAAAGGAATTTGAATCGCTCCAATCGCAGGTCCAGGAGTTTCCCAAGAGACTAGATGCCGCGGTGGCTGCTGCGGCCAAGGACGCCACCGAGCGGATTCAGCGCGAGGCCAAGTACCAGCAGGACCTCCTGCAGAAGGAGTCTGATGGACAGAAGAACGTCCTGACGGCCAGAATTCAGTCGCTGGAAAAGACAGTCAAGGAACAAGCCGATCAACTCGCCAAGCTCTCCCAGCAGCAAGAGGCGGCCTATCAGAAGATCCAGGATGTGGCGGTCAAAGCGATCGAAGGGGCATCGAAACTCGGTTCCTTCGGCGGCCTGCTCCACACGCTCAAAGAGCAGACGAAAAGGCCGGCAGCCGAAGACTGACCGGGAAGGCGCGTCGTGTGCGGCGTGGGTACTATCGGTTGAGGCGTCGCTGGATCCTGTCGCAGGTCAGTTCGCGCAGCGCGTCTGATGCGATCCACTGGGCCGGCCTGGTGTCGATTTTCGCAATTTCCCCGGCAGTCCTCACGGTCAGTCGATTCAGGCGGCGGTTCCACTTGCCGGTCAATGCTTGAAGTGGCGTTTGCCGGTGAAGACCATGGCGATGCCGTGCTCATCGGCGGAGGCGATGACCTCGTCGTCCTTTTTGGACCCGCCCGGCTGGACAATGGCGGCGATTCCAGCCTCGGCCGCGTTCTCCACGTTGTCGGGGAACGGGAAGAACGCATCGGAGGCCATGACGGCCCCGCGGGCTTCCTCGCCAGCGTGCTTCATCGCCAGATGGCCCGACTCGACCCGGTTCATCTGACCGGCCCCGACGCCCAGGACCTTCTTGTTCTTGACGACGACGATCGTATTGCTCTTGGTGTGCTTGGCGACCAGCCAGGCGATGCGCAGGTTCTCCAGTTGATCCGGCGTGGGCCTGGCTTTGGTCGGGAAGGTCAGCACGTTGGGCTCCCAGCCGACGAGGTCCCTCTTCTGCAACAGCAGGCCGCCGACGATGTGGCGGACGTCAAACTCGTTGGCGTCGATCTTTGCCCGGTCGATCGGGCCGGTCTCGATCAGGCGGACGCGGCTGCCCCAGATTTTGAGGGTCCGGATGATCTCGATGGCCTCTTCCTGAAACTTGGGCGTGATGACCACCTCGGCAAAAAAGCCGTCGGCGCCGAGGGCCTTGCCAAACCGGCTGTAGGACTCCATGATCGTCCTGGCCAGCTCGACATCGACCGGCCGGTTCACCGCGATGATTCCGCCGAAGGCGCTGACGACATCCCCCTCGTACGCCTTGCGGTAGGCGACGCAGATGTCCTCGTCGATGGCGCAGCCGCAGGGGTTGAGATGCTTGATGACTGCGGCGGCCGGCTCCTCGAACTCCTTGACCATCTCGAACGCCGCATCCGAGTCGAGCAGGTTGTTGAAGCTGATCTCCGTCTCTGCCTGGAGGATCCTGCCGTTGCTGACACACGCCTCCTGGCTTCGCGGCAGCTTGTATAACGCCGCCGTCTGGTGCGGATTCTCGCCGTAACGCAGGGCCATCTCCTTTGTCAGCGCGATGGCGACCCGGTTCGGGAATTCCACGCCGGCCTGGGCGTTGAGATATTTGGCGATGGCGGCATCGTACGTGGCCGTCAGGCTGAACGCAGCCCGCGCCAGCTCCTCGCGCAGTTTCCCGCTGACGGCGCCGTTATTGCCTCGCATCTGCTCGATGACTCGCGGGTACTGATCGGCGCTGGTGATGACGGTGACGAACTTGTGATTCTTGGCGGCCGAGCGGATCATGCTGGGCCCGCCGATGTCGATGTTCTCGATGGCCTCCTCGAAGGTGCAGTCGGGTTTCGCGATCGTCTGCTCGAAGGGGTAGAGATTGACGCAGACCAGATCGATCGGCTCGATGCCGTGCTGTCGCATGGCGTCGGTGTGCTCCTTTTTGTCGCGCAGGGCGAGCAGGCCGCCGTGAATCTTCGGGTGAAGGGTCTTGACCCTGCCGTCCATCATCTCGGGAAATCCGGTGACATCATCGATGGGGACAACCTTGATTCCGGCCGCGGTGAGCTTTTTCGCCGTGCCGCCGGTGCTGATGATTTTGACCCCCATCCCGGCCAGGCTCTTGGCAAACTCGATCACCCCCGTCTTGTCCGAAACGCTGATCACCGCGGTCTTGATTGCGACGTCCATCTCAACTCCTTCTCGAATGCTCTTCTATCCCTGGTCCATTCTCCTCCACGCGGACGAGCGACGCCGAGCGCATGTCCCTGCAGGTCACTGAATCGGCTTGAGGCACGCGAGGTGCCCCTGCGGGTCCGCGACGTAGATTCTCGCGTCGGCCGTATTGGTCGCATGACTGGTCACGGGCGCGAAGTTCACCCAGTAGAGCTCCCGGCCTGCGGCGTTATCCATCACGGCCAGCGTGCTGGATTCCGTGATGACGTAAGCCTTGCCGGCGCTCTCCGCCAGCAGGTCCAGGCCCTCCGGCAGGGACCACAGCGCCTTGCCGGACTGCTTGTCGATCGCGGTCAGCCCCCGCTTGTGAGCGTACTGATACACGGCGCCGGGGGTGACGATGGGCGGACGGTCCAGGACGGCCTCCATCTGACAGCGCCATGCAAGGACCACCTTGGTCGGTTCGACCGCCTCCACCTTGTAGAGGTGCGTATCGGCGTCGGCGAAGAAGAACGAGTTTCCGTCCCGGACGACAGGTCCGGCAATCGCCTCGACCGCCTTGAACTCCCACAGTTTTCTCGGCGCGTCCGCCATGAAGGCGATCAGATTACCGGCGTCGGTGCCGAAGACGACCTTCTCCTCATCGGCAAGGACCGTAGTGATCAGCGAGTCGTTCTCGGCGGCGACCTTGAACATGCGGACCATGTCCTTGGCCCGGAATACGTGCAGGCGATCGTCCGCGGCGCTGATGTAAAAGAACCGGCTGTTGCGAACGGGAGGCGCCACGATGCTCAGCTCCAGGTCGGAGATCCGCTGCTGGAGTCCGTTGCTGATATCGAGCTCGGCGAGCTGATTATCGATGACGCAGATCAGGCGGTCATCGTACGAGGTCCAGCCGAGGATCGGAAAGTGGGCCGGCGCGATGGACCGGCTGAACGCGATCTTGCCGTCGTTTACGTCGATCGCCCAGGTGTAGTTGCGGTCGGTGCGGATGTACAGCCGCTTGTCGAGCAGCGTCATCATCTCGAGCTTCTCCCCCTTCTTGACCGGCAGCGTGTTCTGCCAGACCAGGGTGAGCTTGGCGTGATCGAGCAAGTCCTTGGAGATCAGCCAGTGCGATGTGTCCTCGGCCCGGACCGAGGCGACCCCGAGCCACAGTAACGGGATGGTCACCAGCAGCCAACCCTCCTGTCGTACCCACCTTCTCATGTGCCGTATCCTCACAAAACAGACAATCCTCACCGTCGCCCGCACCCGAGATCGACGATCACCAACTCCTGACTCCAACCGGCAGGGCATCTGCGCCGTCCGCGTCTACAAGAGATCGACGTAATCCGCCAGATCGACGTTATGCTCGGCCTCAAACCTGCGCATCTCCTCGATGCGCTCGATATCGTCCTGAATCCGGTGGACCAGCTTGAAGATGTAGGGCTTGCCCGCCAGGCGATTTCGCAGATCGTCGAGCATGGGTTCCCACGTGCCGCCGTACAGGTGGGACTTGAGGGCCACCAGCATCTTGTGCTCCTGGCTGAGGCTGTTGGCGTATGCGGTCACAGCCCGATCGCCTGTTTCGCCTGTGCTGTTGCTGCTCGTCTGTACCGGATCCACCATAGGCTCTCAACTCACAGCCGGGGCATTGGTCACGCCGGCTTTTCTGTGCCGAATTCTACCGCCGGTCCCCGGAGAATTCAACAAATTTTCCCGAATTGACCCCAGGAATCGAGTGGGAGATTCTCCATATCCACAGCAACCGTGGCGACGGCGTCTCGCTCTGGCATCCGGCCGGTCCTTTGCCGGCGACCCGGGTGAGCCTGCAATCCGGTCGACTCTTGTCTCACTAACGCTCAAGAGTATCAGCGACTTGCTTTGGGTCGCCCGGGGGCTGTCTTGCCGGCCCGTTCCCGGATGGCGTTGTCCAATTGCCAAGAGGTCTCCTGAAGCGGCGTGGCCTCGGGAAAGCCTATGAGATTCATGTTGGCTGCAGGCTGATTGGCCGTGGAGTAGGGCTTGGCCTCGGACAATCTGGCCTCCCCCAGCGCCTCCCAGGCCTGTGTGGCCTGGCGCAGCGCCGGCTCGACCTTCTTCGCCAGCTCCGCCCTCGTGGTGGTGCTCAGGACCCATTGAGCCTGGGGACTGGGAGGCTCGCTGTCGCCGGCTTGAACACTGCCCAGCAGCTTGTCGAGCTTATGAAGGGCGACCGCTCGCAAAGCCAATCCCTCGTACCTCTGTTCGCGCGTCAGGTCCCGCTTCTTCAGGAACTCATCGAGCAGATGGACGCTGGTCCACCAGTGTCCCGCCCGGCAGACTTCGTATCTGGCAAAGCGCAGGATCTCCGCCACATCGTTATCCGCCGCCGACCTGGCAGCCCATCGGCCTATGAGCCTGTTGGCCTCCTCGTACCGGCCCACCTTCATGAGGTCCTCAAGACTCTCGTACCCGCCTGCCATGTACATGGGGGCCAGATTGGCGTCCTCAACCATCTGCAGATAGCGAATCGTGTGTCCTTCAAAGGCGCGGTAGTCGTTCACGACCGTGTCCATGCGCGTCAGGGCTTCCAATGCCCTCAACCGGCCCTCAAGGCCGAGATCCTGCTGCGTGGACAGCTTCTCGTAGTGGGCCTGCAATTGCTTGATGAGCTCACAGTCAGCCGGTTCCACCCGCGGCGGATTGTCCTCCGGTAGGGACGGGACGCGATGATATCCGAGCATCTGGTGCAGCCTGGTGCTTAAGTCATTATACTGGCGCTCGCTCCCGAAGAGCTGCCGTGGTCCGCGGTGAAATGATCCGTTCTCCTTCAGCAGTTTTTCCTCGTCCTGGGTCAATGGTGACGATATCTTCCTCTCATAATATGTGCACAGTTGGCGGAGCATCCTCACGTCGTTGGGCTCTATGTCCTTTCGCGGCGGTTTGGGCATCCTGGCCACCTGCTCCTGCCACTCCGCCTGCTCCTGCTTCCTGGTTTCGATCTGCCTCCGTGCTTGCTGCATCCGCGCCTCGGGGCTGAGCTCATATGGCTTCTGTTTCGTCTGAGCCTGCGGCTCAGCCTTCTTGTGCTGCACCGGCGCCAGCTCCGGCACAGGATACTTGGCGATCAGTCCTTTGACGAAGGCCATGTCGTTGGGATCGATCGGGATGTGCGGTGCCTTCTGCTTGCCGGTGATGTACTTCCGGACAAGCCTGTAATAGGCCCGGTCCTCGTCGCTGAGATGGGTAAATGCCTTGGCCGCCTCCCAGACACCCGTCTTGTCCAGGTTGACATGTTGGAAGTTGATCAGCCTTGTGGACCGCAGGAGCCGCTTGTCCTCGCTCACACGCACCTCCACATGGACCGGGAGTCGCAACACCTGATCGCCGATGGTCATGTCCTTGTACGCCACAGTACAGGTTCTGCCCCCTTTGTGAGAGACATAATCGATGTCCTTGATCGGATAGGTCTTCGTGACTCCGCGAGAAGAGCTGCTTGTCACATTGGCATCGACGGCGATCTTCTGAGGCCGTGCAGGCAGCTCGGCCACAAGCCCTGCAGGAGAGGAAACGCCGCCCTTGTCATACTCGTATTTCATCGCGCCCAGCGATTTCTGCTGGGCGTCAAGCAGGTCCATCGATTCGATCCGATTGCCCCGGGCACGGACCTTCAGTTGAGCCAGCTTCCTTTTGGCGCCGCCAGTACCCTCCGGCGCCTTCAGATCGATAACCCTGTCTGCGTTCTGACTCGCGTCCGGCAGTGACGCGAGATCGCTGACGTAGACGCGTCTTGCGAGGGCCTCCGCCTCCGCAAACCGCATCGTCTTAAGCATGACTATGCCTCCTCCCTGTTGGAATGGGCCCCGTTCGCCGAGAGGTTTGGGGTAGGTGGTGTTTACCGCGAGCCAATCGTGGTATGTCTCATGAGCCATGCGAAAGCCGGTCTTGTCACTGAGGATGACAAGGCCCTTCCAGGTATACATCCAGCCGCCGCCATGGGGCTCGGACCATGCGACGGCTACGGCATAATAGTCCTGGCAGACCCAGTACCTGGCGAACACGACCGTGTTTCTGTCGTCCTGACTCATATTCAGCTCGGTTACGGCATCGAACTGGATCAAGCCGGCCTTTCTGCCGGAAGGCCGAATCTGGCCAAGACCGATCCCGCCCGTGATCGACAGGCCCGCCAGGGCCGCAACGAGCCACAGCCGCCGATACGTATGTCTCTCTTTCATGGCTCTCACTCCGCAGGGTAGGTCAACACCACATCGTCAGAGACCGCTTCCTGCACGAGCAGGGCCGGGGTCAGCAGGAAGTCCACCTGCTCTTGCCCGACCAGGACGAAGTCGAGCATGCGGTAATCCGTCCCAACGGCGGCAAACGTCAGCCTCTCGGCCTCCTCGTCTTTGCCCTGTTTGCGCGCCTCGTCCGCCTTTTGCGTGTTGTCGAAGAAGGGCGACATCTTCTCGTCAGGGGCCTTGGCAGTGCTCGTACCCAAGCCCAGCAACGCAGCCGTCAGCACGACCAGCAGTGCCAGCACGGATGAGCCCACGGCCCGGCGCCTCGGAATGCTGCTGTGAGTCCTTCCCTCGCGACCATCAAAGGTATTCCGATCTCGCGGCTTCATGGTCTGCACTCCCGTTCTCAGTGGTGGGCTGAAATGTTGCGGGCCTGGCGCGCATCACCTCATCACAGGTCCAAACGCCCTTGCACCTGTTCTCTCATGCCTTTCCTTTATCCGTATTGTCTACATCGCACGCAGGGAATGCAAGCGGGAAATGATCAGTCTGGAGCAAAAGCGTACGGCAACGTTTCCTGGGTGAGCTACCTGGATTTGTCGTGCTGAGCGAAGCATCTGGCTCACGAACGGAGCCAATGCTCATTATCCTGCGCAGCCCAGATCCTTCGCTGACGCTCAGGATGACACAATCGTTGCCTCGCGAGAATTCTGCCAAATCTGCATCGGATCAGCGTCGCGTGTGACACCTCACGAGATTCCGAGTTTTTCGGAGATGATTTTCGTGAACTGCCTGGCGATGATGCGGTAGTCGAAGTTCTGGACGACCCGTTTTCGGCCGGCCTCGCCGATCGTCTTGCGCAGTTTGGCATTCTCCATAAGCTTCAGGAGATAATCCGCGATGTCATGGACGCTGGCGCGGTAATCCACGACACGGGGGCTCCGGAATACGACGCGGTGGCCGGGTTGATAGCCGGCTTCGTCGCCCACCATCGTCTCCCTCATGCGGACCTCCTGGGCGACGCGGGCGAGGAAGGCGGTTTCGCCGTGGACCATGGTGTCGAGCATGCCCATCGCCCGGATTCCGATCACCGGCTTGCCGCAGGCGTTGGCCTCGACCTGGGTCATGCCGAATCCCTCCAGTCGCGACGGGGCGGCGTAGATGTCACACGCCGCCATCAGGTACGGCATGAAATTCCGCGAGATGATGTTCGTGGCGTAGACAACATTCTTATCGATCCCCAACTGCGAGGCTAACTGCATGTCGATGTAATTCTGCTGGTTCGTTCGCGGCTGGGGCCAGACTTTGCAGATGTATTTCCAGTCGGGAGCCTTCGTGTCGATCAGGGCCAGGGCCTGCATCACCTCCTGGGCGCCTTTGCTGGTCGCGTCGCCTCCCACGGTCAGGATCATGACCTGGTCCGGCGCGACGCCGAGCGAATCGCGCACTGCGGCCACCTTCGGGTCGTTACGGTCCCTCGGGATGAAGGCGTCCGTATCGCAGCCGACCGGGAGCACTTCGATGTTCACGCCCTTGAGACCGTCGCGCACGTACACGCTTTTGACCCACTTGGAGGTCACCAGGACCAGTCGCAGGCTCTCCAGCACCTCGTGGTAGTTGGCCATGTAGCCGTCGGCGACGAGCCAGGGCACGATTGCCTTGATGCCGTAGCGTTGCGGGTGCAGCACGAGGTGATGCGTGTGGCCCCAGTAGCCGACGCCCAGGACCACGTCGGGCCCGAACCAGCGATAGTACCACTCCTTCTCCTGCGCCGATTCGAAGTGGACCGAGTGCACATCGACGCCCATCTCCTGCAGGCCTCTGTGGAGAAGATTCCCCTGGGTCGCCAGACCTGACGGCGAGGGCGGATAGTCGTACAGCAGCAGCACTTTCATGCCTGTTTCCCCCATCGGGATTGTTGGATTTACGATTTATGATTTATGATTTGCATCTGAACCCGGACGTCCGTCTTGGCGAGAGCCCAAATCGCAAATCGTAAATCATAAATCGCACTTTCATTTTCCCTTCCCGAGCACCCAGAATGCCTCGTCTCTGGGCGTTGTTTTGGCCTCGAAGCTGTCGCCCGCGAAGCCGTAAACCTCCGTGATGATCCTGTACTTCTTTTGCCAGATTTCCTCGGGCAGCTTGGTGTACACGTCGCCGTCGATCAGCGGCTGCGGAAGCCGCTTGCCGCCCTTGTCGTCGTAGGCGAACATCCAGATTTCCCCGGCCCGGAGCGTGCCGGTCTGGCGAAGAGCTTGAATTGCCTTGGAGACCTCCTCGTGCCGCTTGTGGCGCGTGTACTCGCCCCACGGCCCGTGCGTGAGAATCAGGTCCGGCCGATCCGAAGGCAGCAGGTTCATGATCGCGTCCTGCACCTGACCGGCCGGCAGCGGTTTCTGGTCGGGACCGTCATCGAGATCGCCCATGATTCCCCGCGCGCCCAGAAAATCCATCGCCCTGTGGAACTTCGGGGCCCGGTCCGGATCGCTCTTGCGGGTGAGCGTCACGACGGTCCACTGGCTGTCGGGGTGCATCAGGATGGTCCCGCCGCACCACAGCGTCTCATCATCCGGATGGGCGACGACAACGGCACAGTTGACGTGTTCGTAGGTCAGCCTCCCGCCTTGCTCCGGCGACATCTTTGTCCCTCACAATTCCGCCCTGCAATCCACGCGAACAAAAGAAAAAGAGTCCGCTACAGACAGCTCTGTCAGGAGCGGACTCTGTCATGACGTATGTCTGGTCGACAGATTCGAAGAAAGAGACTGCAGCACAGCCACATATTTCCGCTGGTCAACCCGGCCCTGTCACAAGCTGCGAAGCCGAGCCCGCCCCCCGGTGATGGCCCCGCGGAAATAGTCGGTTCTGTCGCCTTCTACTGCAGATCCGAAGGAATCTTCTGCTTTGAGGATGTCGCCTTCTTCACAGGCGCCGCCTGCTTCTTGCAGCTCGTCACGGCGATCGAGGCGCCCAGAAAGACCACCATGCAGAACAATGCGATCAGTTTGCGTTTCAGATTAGCCATTTGTTTTCTCCTTTCCGTTCAAATTTGTATGCCCCAATCCAACATGAGGCACGTCTTGATCCTTCTGTCCCTGTATCCTCCCACAGGGTCGGCCGGGCGGTCTATCGACTGCCCACGTCCTCTGATCCGTCCTTCCTAAATCCGGGCGAGCTTTGCCGTCCCGGGCTTTACCGATATTCTATACTGCACTTTTCCTGGGTGCAATGATACTTTCGCGGGTCTGCAAATGCAACTGCCTTTCCGAAAATTGCGGTCGCGGACCGCCGGGGCCTGTCCATCATAGATGCTCCATCACGCCTTCACAAGCTTGGCACTCTCGGCGGCCTCGGCGCCGATGGCCTCGATGAACTTGTTTTGAACGTCCTGAACCAGCGTCTCCCGCTCGGCCTTGGTCTTATCGGGGATAGGGATCTGCCCGCCGGCATAGGTGAGATGTCCGCCGCCGGTGCCTCTGCGGGCCACGATGTGCCGGATCACCTTTCCGGCTACGTTGCTTTCCTCGCCGGTCCGGATGGAGATCAGCAATCTGTCGCCCCAGAAGCCGGTACACATCGTCCAAGTGGTCTCGTCCTCGCGGAGCAACAGGTCGGCCACTTCGGAGATCATGTCGGGATTATCGATCTCACCCAGGTCGGTAATGATCGCCGGACCCTGGATGCGTGCGTTTCGCAGAGCGTTGGCGAGCATCTGGTAATACACCCTCGGCACCTTTCCCCGCTGGATCACGCCGAGCATTCGCTTGTTGGCGAACGGATAGAGAAACTCGATGGCCTCGATATCGAACCGCGAAGACTCGCGTCCGAGGTCCTGGGTGTCGGAGCGAATGCCGTAGAGCAGGGCGGTGGCCAGGGGCGTATCCGGCGTGATTCCCGCCTCGATCAGGTATTCCACGAGGATCGTGGACGTGGCCCCGTAGCTGCTCCGGATATCCGTGAATTCCGCCATGCGGGTCTGGCGGCGGATCGGGTGATGGTCCACCACGATGTCAGGCACGATATTATCGGGCAGAGAGTTGTTCCCTGTGCCGGGCTGCGTGTCCACCAGTGCGATCAGGTCGAACTTGTCGTAGTCCACTTCGTCGCAGGACCGCAAATTCAGGCCCAGGTATTTGACCAGGGCGCGGTTCTCCCCGCGTCCGACGGTCCCGCCGCACGCGATGGATACCTGGAGGTTGGCTTGGCTTTTCGCCAATTTCCGCAGTGCAACGGTGGCGGCGAGGCTGTCGGGGTCGGGGTTGTCCTGCATCACGATCAGCAGGTAGGCCTTGCCCGTGAACAGCTCGGTCAGTCGCTGGAGTTTCGAGCCAGTCTTTTCAGCGGCCTTCATGCATCGCCCTTTATTTGCCGTGCCTCGCGCATATCGCCCCGGGCGCGCAGCCACACGCAATACGCGGCTTACGATGGACGCAACAACGCAGCATTGTACACACCGATTCCGCCAATGAATAGGGCATTATGCTATCTGCCTTTGCGGAAAGGTCTTATAACCCCCAGGAACGAGAATTGGAGCCAGCTCCGGCGCCTGGGAAAGACCCCTCTTTCTGCGAAATCGACCTCCTCGATGGTAAAGAAGGCCTGCGGATTGAGCTTCTTGATCAGCTCGACGACCGAGTCCACTTCCCGGCGCTGGACGATGGTAAAGACGACCTGGACGGGCCCATTGGCGCCCTGGCCTTCGAGGCACGTGACGCCGTAACGCCGTTCTCGCAGGCATTCGGTGAAACCGTCGATCTCTTTGGGCGTGATGATCCGGATCAATGCCAGGCCAAGCGAGAGTTTCTCGGCAATCAGGATCCCGATGAAGTTGCCCATGGCAAATCCGGCGGCGTAGGCGATATAGCACAGGGGATTAGACAGATGTTGCATGATCTGACCGATGACTATGATCCAGATCAGCACCTCGAAGAACCCGACAACCGGCGCGACGTACTTCATGCCTCGCGAGACGAAGATCAGCCGCACCGTCCCCAGCGGAACATCGGCGATTCTCGACAGGAAGATCAGCAAGGGCAGAATGACCCAGGCGAAGAACTGCGAGTGAGTGAATATCAAGGCGATCATATCATAACGATCCGCCTGTCGGCGGTGGCTTCCTATTTCTTGCTCGTCTTCTTCCGCATGGAGAGACTGGTCCCCAGGATGCCTGCCACGAAGCCCAGGGCGAATGTCAGGATCAGCAGCAGCGCCCGCGACATCTGCACGGTCATGAACAGGATGCGCGTCTGGGTCACTTCGGTGTTCTGGAGGACGATAACGACGGCCAGGATCGAAAAGACCACCACGACCGCCAGCTTCGCCTTCTTCATCTGTTCATCTGTCAGTATCCACATAGGGTCATCGGCCTCATCGTGCCACCTCTGGGACTATTGGCGAACGACGCGCGAAGTATAACGGGGCGGACCCGCCAAAGCGAACAAAAAACATGCCGGGCGGAGGATGCCCTTGCGGACGCGCTACGAACGCGCTTGACGCCGTCTCCCTGGTCGATTTCCAGGTTGCACACGGGCGCCGGCGGATGACAGGTTCTCGGGTTTGCCCAGCTCGGCGCGGAGCTTGGGCAGGGCTTGGGGGTAGTTCTTCTGTAAGAATTCCACGAGCTTCTCTCGGATGTGGCAGCGCAGGTCCCACGAGGTCCCGGAATCGCGGGCGCTGACCAGGACGCGCAGCTCGAGCGTCCGCTCCGAGGCGTTTGTGACTTGGAGCATGCCGACCTTGCGGTCCCAGAGGTCCGTTTCGCTGAGGATGCGCTGCAGCTCGGTCCGCAGGGCGTCCACCGGCACAGTATAGTCCGCATAGAGCAGGACGGTGCCCAGCAGGTCCGCACTGGCGCGAGTCCAGTTCTGGAAGGGGTGCTCGATGAAGTAGGTGATCGGCACGACGAGCCGCCGCAGGTCCCAGATTTTCACGACCACGTAGGTGAGGGTGATCTCTTCGATCTGGCCCCACTCGCCTTCGACGATCACGGCGTCGCCGATTCGGATGGGCTGCGTGAAGGCGATCTGAAGACCCGCGATGAGGTTGCCCAGGGTTTTCTGGGCGGCCAGACCGATGACGATGCCCGCAATGCCGGCGGACGCCAGAATCGCCGTACCGAGCTGGCGCACCCGCGGAAACGTCATCAGAATCGCCGCAAGGGCGATCGTGACGATGATCGCGATGACGATGCGCCGCAGCACGTTGATTTGCGTGTACACCCTTCGGGCTCGAAGGTCGTCCCTGTCGCCCGCGGGAAGACGCAGCAGGACGACATCGCTGAGCACGTGGACGGCCTCTATGAGCAGCCAGGCAATCAGGCCGGTCAGGACGATGGCGAAGACGTGCGCGGCAAACTCGGTCACGACGGGAGGAAGCGCGAACAGCTCGCCGCTGAGGCTCGCGGCGAGAAGGACCATGACCCATTGCATTGGCCGGCGAAGATGCCGGATGAGCAGGTCAGGCATCTTGGAGCCGCTGCGCCGGCCGAGGCCTCCCAGGGCGCGGACCAGCAGGTAGTGAAGGGCCAGGGCAATACAGATCGCAACCAGCAGTACGAGAATGAATACTAGCCCCTGCTGCCAGCTATCGACTCTCCCCCACATAGTGGTGTCCTCCGTGGTGTTTTCTCACTGAAGTTCTGCAAATGTCTGCGGCTGAATTACGGCTTTTCATTCGGCTCGACGGGCGGCGGCACAGTCCCGGCGGCCTCCGTCGTCTCCGTGGCTTCCGCCGGCTGAGCTGTCGCATTCTTCTGGAGATCTTCAATCTTCGCCTGCTGGTCCTTCACCAGAGCCTTGAGGTCGGCGATCTGCTTCTGAAGCGCGGCCGTCGTGCCGGCCTGGCCGTCTGCCTTGGCCGTCACCTGCTTGATCAACTCGTTGGCCTGCTGGGCGAGTCCGGAAGCCTGGTCACGTTCCTGTTTGATCTGATCCATCTGCTGCTGGAGATCGTCGCGGGTCTGCCGAACCGCCTTGAGCTCGTCCTTCATCGCGGTGATCTCGTCCCTGGCGGCCGTCAACTGCAACTCAAGCTTGGCCACGGCGGCTCTGGCGTCCGAGGCCTCCTTCCGGGCCTTGGCCGTGTCGCGGTCCCCGCAGCCCGCCGGGATCAGCAGGCCAAAGAGCAGTAGAATGGGCAATCTGTTTCGACCGGGCAGTACAAACCACATCGACGGCATGGCCCGTCCCGCTGCTGTTCCCCTTGACGTCCCTTTCATTTGCTTTCTCCTGCCGGCACCGGCTCAAAGATCTTGCTCCATCGCCTCTGCGGGCGGTTATCCCAGAGATGCTTGCGGTATGCGTAGCTGGCGATCAGAGGCAGCACCGAAGTCGCCTCGGCAAACACCATCTGCTCATACGTGGTATCCACTTTGCCCCAGGAGGAGGCCTCTTTCAGCGTGGAGCTGGAGCACGCCCCGTCGCGGACATCGGCGACGGTGATCTGCACGGCGTACTTGTGCATATCGACGCGATTGCCCAGCACCTCGGCACAGACCACGGTGTCCTGCGCGAAGTTCTTGGGCACACCGCCGCCGATCATGAACAGGCCGGAGACCGGCGAGCGCATCTTGATCTCGGTCAGCTCGCGGAAGTCCTTGACCGAGTCGATAGAGACGTGCTCCTCGGGGTTTTCTACCTGGTGCCTGACGAGTCCGAACCCGGCGCTGGAATCGGAAAAGGCCGGACAGAAGATCGGCACGTCGCGCTCGTACGCGACGCGGACGAGCGAATCGTTCTTGCGGCCATTGGTCATCAGGTATCTGCCCATTTCCTGAATGAACTCCCTGGACGAGTACGGCCGGGGCTCCAAGCCATCGGCGATCTCCTTGATCGTGCTGTCGCACGCCTGGAGCTGCTCTTCGTCGATGTAGGTATCATAAATCCGGTCAATATACAACGATCTGAGTTTCTTATCGTCCGCCGCCGGGCTGCCTTGATAGTGCCGAAAGCCCAGGGCCTCGAAAAAGTCCATGTCCACGACCGTGGCGCCCGTGGCGACGACGACATCGACCATGTTGTGGCGAACCATGTCCACGTAGATTTGCATGCATCCGGCGGCGCTGGAGCTGCCCGCGATCGTCAAGATGACCGTGCAGTCCTTGTCCGCAACCATCATGTTGAGGATATCGGCGGCCCGGGCCGTCTCCCGGGCGGTAAACGACATCCCCCGCATGGCCTCGATGATAGGCGTCGAGTCGAATGCCTTGATGTCGATATGCTCGATGGGTTGTGTAAGAAAGTCTCGCTTCTCCATATCAGCCTCGAAATCTGTAACTCAGCAGCTTATAGATCAGTTTCGCCGCGAGAAAATCGGGGGCCCAGTTTCTTTCGACCGGACAGAGCTCGACGACGTCGAAGCCGACGACGGTTCTTTGCCGGCACACCGCCTTGAGCAGGGCCAGCACGCCGTACCACGACAGGCCCCCGGGCTCCGGGGTCCCCGTGGACGGCATGATCGACGGGTCAAACACGTCCAGATCGATGGTGATATACACGCGCTCCGTCAATCCGGCTACGATACTATCTACGCCGGCCGCGCCGCTGTGGATTTCGTCGGCGAAAAAAACACGCTGGCGATCGAGGGCGGACTTTTCCGATACGTCCATGCTCCGGATGCCTACCTGCACGATGGGGCAAATCTCCTTGACCCTGGCCATCACGCACGCATGGTTGTACCTGGACCCCTCGTACTCGTCTCGCAGATCGGCATGCGCGTCGAGCTGCAGGACGGTCATGCCGGGATATTTGCGGGCGTGCGCCTGGACGGCGCCGACGCTGATGGAGTGTTCCCCTCCGATGCTCACAACGAATTTGTCATCGGCCAGGTAATCCCGGACCCGCTGGTGGACGGCCTTGACCATCGCCTCGGGCGTCGCGCGTTCGTCGACCGGCGCGTCCGTGAATATCCCGTCGAGGTAGACCTGCGAATCGGTCTCGATATCGTACAATTCCATATTCGCCGAGGCACGGATGATCGCCTGGGGTCCTTTGTCCGCGCCCTTCATCCATGTGCTGGTCTCATCGTATGGGACGGGGACAATGACGATCTTTGCAGCATCCGCGCGGCAATACTGCGCCGGCAACCCACCGAAATTGGCGTTCTCTGTCATCGTGGCGATCGACTCCAGCGCCGGCCCGCTCTCGCACCCGTACAGGCACACGCAGTCTCTCGGTGTCGGCGTACCTGGCAAAGCCTCGGGTCATCGGCCGACCGGCTGCACAAGGGTCTTAAAACAGCGAATTGCCGTAGTTGTTGTTGAAGAGGAACATGGCAATGGCCACGGTCGTGGTCCAGAGGTCCTGCTTGCCCCGGGCGGTCTGTGTGATGTTCGAGGTGCGAATGATCAGGCCGCTGGAGCGATAGACCTGCTCTTTTTCCGACCACGCCTTGTTGGGGTCCACCTCCAGACCCAACGTGGTTCCGAGCATTCCGGCGGCGAGGTCTTCCGCCAGGTCGGACGCTTCCTTTTCATTCATGCCATGGCCGTGCACTTCGCTGAGGTAGCCCCACTTGGTCTCATCCTTCGGCACGGCGATGCCCACCGAGGACGCCACCAGCCGCCCGTGCTCATCGGTGTCGGACCGCGCCATGACGCAGTAGCAAATCCCGCCCGGAGTCAATTCGGCCAGCCCCTTTTCCCGGCTGATCAATTTGCATCTCGGCGGCAGGATCGACGACACCTGCACCAGGTTCTGTTGAGCGACGCCCGCCTTACGCAGCGCCTCCTCAAAGGACTTGAGCTGGTACTTGTGCCGGCCGACGCCCTTGGTCAGGAAGACCCTCGCGGGAACCAGATTTCGCATCTTCACCTCCAGCAATCAGCATCGAGTTGTTACGACCTATACCCTGCCTCGGTCAGCCTGCGAATTATAGAAACCGGCCGGCCGTTGGCAACTAAAATGTTCAAAAGCGTAAGTACCTTTGGGCCTTTCCCGCTCGCGCGCCGACGCCCGCAAAATCGGCAAGCGACCCGATCCGCTGCGCTCGACGTGCCTGGAGAATCCGATTCACGGTGATCGGGCCCAGTCCGGGCACTCGCAGCAGATCCAATCGCGACGCCCGATTTACATCTACAGGAAAGAACTCCGGATGGTTCGATGCCCAGGCTTCTTTCGGGTCCGTCGTCAGCGACAAGTTGCCCTGCGGATCGAACAGGATGTCCGCGTTCGTGAAGCCGTACTTTCGCATCAGGAAGTCCACCTGATACAGGCGGTGCTCCCGCACGAACGGAGCATCCGGGGCTGACTGGCCGCTCTGCTCGACCGTCAGCGACACGTCGCCAAGACCTCTCTGATAGGCGCTGAAGTAGACCCGATGCATTCGGAGCCTGTCGTAGAGTCCCCCCATGTACTTGACGATCTCGGCGTCCGATTCGCCGGCCGGGCCGACGACGAACTGAGTGGTTTGCTTGACCTTCGCGAACCTGGTCCCCTGTGCCGTCAGCCGGCTGATGTGCTTGATCGGCTCGATGATGTCCCGGATAAAATCTTTTCTCGTGGAGAGTTTCGCTAGGTGCTTGGCGCCGGGAGTCTCGATGTTGAGCGATACGGCGTTGGCGAGCGAGACTGCCTCCTCGATAGCTGCCGCACTCGCGCCGGGGATGATCTTCAGGTGAATGTAGCCTTTGAACCCGTGCTGCCTCCGCAGGATTCGGGCCGTTGCGTTGAGCCGTTCCATCATGGCGTCGGGCGACCCGGCGACGCCGGAGCTGAGAAACAACCCGAAAACCTCTCTGCGGCTGTAGTAGCCCAGGAACACGCGGGCCGTCTCCTCCGGACTCAGCATGCACCGGCGGATGTCTCGGTCCTGCCTCAGCGGGCAGTACCGGCAGTCATTCGCGCAGGCGTTGGAAACAAGCGTCTTGAATAGAACGCTCTTGCCGCCGCTGGGCAGCGTGACCGGGTAAATCCATCGGCCGTTGCCGCCGCGCCGGCGCCCTTCATCCTGGTCTGTGCCGCAGGCGCAGGCCAGGTCGTACTTGGCGTCCTCGCTGAGGATCTCCAGTTTCTGTTGTGTATCCGGTTTGGAGACGATCCCAACCATTCTTGCTCGAGTCCTTTTCAGACTCCTGAGGCATCACCACGATGCACGCGGGACAGCCACAGGAATCCAGATATTATAGTAACAGTCGTCAAGAGAAAGGCCGGAAATTTAATCAGCAGCCGCAAATCGGTCGCGATGCCCTGGCCGTCATCACGCGCGATCGTCTCGCGCGCCGGTCGGCCGATCCTGCGCAGCCTGCTTTGACTCCGGCGCCGCGCGACGCAAAACGTTGCGTGCCAATTTCGCAAGGACGATGACGATCACCACGGTGATCGCCAGGCCGATCCAGAAGACGATGCGCTGAGTCTCCGCGCCGGGGCCTTGTCCCCGGCCGAAGGCACGCACCTCCGCCAGCGACCGCAGGCCCGCGCCGAAGTACACGAACAGGACCGTCCCGGGGATCATGCCGATCAAGGACCCCGCCGCATATTCCCGGAAGGGCACCTTCGTCAGGCCGAACATGTAGTTCAGCACGACGAAGGGGGAAATCGGGCTCAGACGCGTCAGCAGGACGATCTTGAAGCCGTGCTCGCCAATCGCGTTGTCGAGCGCCGTGAATCGACGGCTCTGAGCGACCCGCTTTGCCACCCACCGGCGTGCCAGCGTCCGCCCGACGAGGAACGCGGCGCAAGCCCCCGCCGTGCTGCCGACGACGGCCGTCAGGCTTCCAATCCCCACCCCGAACAGAAAGCCCGCCGTCAATGTTGGGATCGTGCCGGGGACCAGCAGAACGGAAAAGACAACGTAGAACAGGCCCAGCACCACCGGCCCCCACATCCCCGCTCGATTCACGCAATCGAGAAAATTGACCACGCACGAGAGGATGGGCAGATGCAGCCAGGCCACGATCAGCCCAACTGCGATCAGAGCAAGAACGACAAGCCCGATTCTCTTCATCGCTGCATCGCGCCCTCAATGGTGCGCTCCTGGCCCCTGGATACGCCCGCCGCCTTCGCGTTCGAGAATGCCCGGAATGCCCGTCACCCGACAGCCGCGGTTCGTAGTACGCCTGCGAAGGCATTCTATCATTCATCGGCCGGTCCGGACGATTGTCTCGAAGATAATGTTGCGGCATACCGGAGACCGGCCATTGACGGTTGTGAGTGCGCGATCAGAGTCACTGGAGACGAAGTTGCATTTCCGTGAAGAAGGGGCTTACGCTTTCTTTCGGGGCGCGGTAGACTTGGGGGCGCACTAGGGCGGCTGTCCCGGGGTGACTGGCCCGCGGGGCGGCGTGCCACTTTGTTGACTCGACAGGAGACCAGACATGCGTATAGAAAAAGTTCGTCTCAATCGGCGGGGGTTCCTCAAGACAGCGGCGAAGGCGGGGGCCGTGCTGGCCGTGCCGTATGTGATTCCCGCTTCCGCCCTGGGCGGCAGCGGGGCGGTGGCCCCCAGCGAGCGGATCGTGCTGGCCGGCATCGGGATCGGCAGTCGGGGCGGGTACGACCTGGGCTGCTTCCTCCATGAGCCGGACGTGCAGTTCGTCGCCGTCTGTGATGTGAAGGCCAACCGCCGCAAGGCCGTCAAGGAGATGGCGGACAACCGCTACGGCAATAAGGACTGCGCCACGTACATCGATATGCGGGAGCTGCTGGCCCGCGGTGACATCGACGCGGTGCTGATCGCGACGGGCCCGAACTGGCACGCGACCGCCTCCATCCTGGCGGCCAAGGCCGGCAAGGACGTGTACTGCGAGAAGCCGTGCACGAAGAACATCGCGCAGAGCCTGGCGCTGGCCGAGACGTTCCGGCGGACCGGTCGCGTGTTCCAGGCCGGCACGCAACGCCGCAGCCTGCCCAACTTCGCGTTCGCGATCGAGCTGGCCCGCACCGGCAAGCTCGGCAAGCTCCAGACCGTGTACGCCCATCCCGGCGGACTCGGGACTGAGATGAGCGGCTGGTCAACACCTGAGCCTGAGCCGCCGAAAGAAGAAGTGGACTGGGACCTGTACCTCGGGCCTGCGGCGTGGCGCCCGTTCAATCGCAAGCACCTCGACGGATTCAACTTCGAAAAGGGCGGCGGCATGGTCGGCGGCGGATGCCTCGAATGGGGCTCGCACTGCGTGGACCTGTGCCAGTGGGCCGCGGACGCCGACGGGACGGCCCCGGTCGAATACGAGCCGCGGGATGGCCAGTTGCACGCCCGCTACGCCAGCGGCGTCAAGCTGGTCATGCGCAACGACGGCTGGCTGCCGCTGGGCTCGTGCCCGGTCCGGTTCGAGGGCGACACCGGCTGGGTGGAGACCGGCGACGACGCCGAGATCGTGGCCAGCTCGCTCGCGCTGCTTACCGGCCGGGGGGCCAAGATTCCCGGCTATCCCGCCGACTTCCACATCCGCAACTTTCTCGACTGCGTCAAGACGCGGGCCCAGACGCGGGCCAACGCTGACGTGGCCTGCTCCTCCCACATCGCCTGTCACGCGGCGAACGTCGCGCTGTTCCTCAACCGCAAGGTCAACTATGACCCCGCGAAGAATGAATTCATTGGCGATGACGAGGCGAACCGGCTGCGCTCCGAGGCGCTGCGCGAGCCGTGGCGGCTGTGACAAGGGAAGTGTGAAGTGTGATGTTTGATGTGTGAAGTAAGATGACGGTCTCCTATGAGCCAAGATGAGGTTCTTCTCAATCGGCGGCGGTTTCTCAAGACGGCCGTGCAGGCGGGCGCCGTGCTGGCGATGCCGTGCGTGGTTCCGGGCACGGTCCTCGGTAAGAATGGTTCTATCGCCCCCAGCGAGCGGATCATCTTGGGCGGCGTTGGGATCGGCAATCGCGGCACGTACGATCTGGGCTGCTTCCTGCATGAGCCGGACGTGCAGTTCGTTGCCGTTTGCGATGTGAAGGCCGATCACCGCAAGGCCGCCAAGGAAATGGTGGACGCGAAGTATGGCAACCGGGACTGTGCCACGTACATCGATCTGCGCGAGCTGCTGGCCCGCAGTGACATTGACGCGGTGCTGATCGCGACGGGCCCGAACTGGCATGCGGCCTCCTCGATTCTGGCGGCCAGGGCGGGCAAGGATGTGTACTGCGAGAAGCCTTGCACGAAGACCATCGCAGACAGCTTTGCGCTGGCCCAGGTGTTCCGCCGGACCGGCCGCGTGTTCCAGGCCGGCACGCAGCGGCGCAGCCTGCCCAACTTTACGTACGCGGTCGAGCTGGCCCGCAGCGGCAGGCTCGGCAAGCTTCAAACCCTTTACGCGCATCCCATGACGCTGAAGGCCTCGACCAGCGGCTGGCTCCCGGCCCAGCCCGAGGCACCCCAAGAGGTGGATTGGGACCTGTACCTCGGGCCGGCGGCCTGGCGGCCCTTCAATCGCGATTGCCTCCGCAGCTTCGACTTTGAAGAGGGCGGGGGACTCGTCGGTAACGGATGTCTGCCCTGGGGCTCTCATTGCGTGGACCTGTGCCAGTGGGCCAACGACGCCGATGCGACAGCCCCCGTGGAGTATGAGCCGGCGCAGGGTGAATCGAAGGAAAAGCAGTTGCACGCCCGCTACGCCAACGGCGTCAAGCTGGTCATCCGCAACGACGGCTGGCTGCCGTTGGGCTCGTGCCCGGTGCGGTTTGAGGGCGACACGGGCTGGGTGGAGACCGGGGACGACGCCGAGATCGTCGCGAGCGAGCCCGCGCTGCTGGCCGGCAAGGGCGCCAAGATCCCCGGTTATCCCGCGGATTTCCACATCCGGAATTTCCTCGACTGTGTCAAGACGCGGGCTGTGACGCGGTCCAATGCCGATGCGACCTGTTACGCGCATATCGCCTGCCACGCGGCCAATATCGCGCTATTCCTGGATCGCAAGGTCAGATACGACCCGGCGGAGAGTGAATTCATCGGCGATGAAGAAGCCAACCGGCTGCGGTCCGAGGCAATGCGCGAGCCGTGGCGGGTGTGACAAGTGAAAGTGTGATATGTGAGGTTTGATGGTTGAAGTGAGGAGACAATCTCCCAAATCAAAAATCAACCATCAAACTTCGGACTTATAAGGGGACGATTATGGTACTCAAGAGTCGATGTTTTGCGTGGTGTGTTCTCATGGCGGCAGCGGCTTGCGCAGTGGCTGCTGATAACCAGAATTCTCGCGCGGAGAAAGAGCGCAAGCTGATCGGCGTGCTCCAGTCGAGCGCTGCGCCGCAGGACAAGGCGATGGCGTGCAAGCAGTTGGCCATCTACGGCTCGCAGGAGGCAGTCCCGGCCGTCGCGCCGCTGCTGGCGGACAAGGAGCTGTCATCGTGGGCGCGGATCGCCCTGGAGGTGATTCCAGGTCCGGCGGCGGATGCGGCGCTGCGCGAGGCGACGGGCAAGTTACAGGGCAGGCTGCTGGTCGGCGTGATCAACTCGATCGGCGTTCGCCGCGATGCGCAGGCGGTCGATCCACTTGCGGCTAAGCTCAAGGATGCCGATGCGGAAGTGGCGTCGGCGGCCGCCGTGGCCCTGGGCCACATCGGAGGTGAGTATGCTGCAAAAGTTCTGGAAGGATCGCTGGCCGTCGCGCCGGATAAGGTGCGCTCGGCGGTTGCCGAGGGTTGCACTCTGTGCGCGGAGAGATGCCTCGCCGAGCAGAAGAACGCCGAGGCGGTGAAGATATATGACGCGGTCCGGCAGGCGAACGTGCCGGAGCAGAGAGTGCTTGAAGCAACCCGTGGTGCAATTCTTGCGAGGCAGTCTGCCGGCGTGCCGCTGCTGGTCGAGCAGTTGAAGTCGCCGAACAAAGGGCGGTTCGGCATCGGGCTGCGGACGGCGCGGGAGCTGCGCGGCCAGGACGTGACCGAGGCGCTGGCGGCCGAGTTGGAGCGATTGAATGCAGACCGACAGCCTTTGCTGCTCCTGGCGATTGCCGATCGTAGTGATGCTGCCGTGTTGCCTGCGGTCCTCAAGGCGGCCCGGGGGGGCTCGCAGAAGCTGCGGACTGCCGCCGTCGGCGTGCTGGTGCACCTGGGCAACGCTTCCTCCGTGCCGGTGCTGCTGGACGCTGCGATTGATGACGATGCAGAGCTTGCACAGACGGCGAAAACGACGCTGGCAAAACTGTCCGGTAAGGACGTGGACGCGGACCTGGCCGCGCGCTTGGCGCAGGCAAACGGGAAACTGCGCCAGGTGCTCATCGAATTGGCGGGGCAGAGGCAGATCGATGAAGCTCTTCCCGCCGTCGTGCAGAGTGTTGCCGATGCGGATGCGGGAGTACGCGGCGCCGCCGTCCAGGCGATTGGCGCCATCGGCGGGGACAAACAGGCCGCCGACCTCGTGACGCTCCTCCAAAAGACCCAGGACTCCAAGGAACGCGCGGATGTCGAGAAGGCTCTGCTGGGTGTCAGCGGCCGCGGAGGGCAGAAATGTGTGCAGTATCTGCTGCCGCTTATGCAAAGCGGCGACAGCGCCCTTCGCACAATCGGCGTGCACGCGCTGGCGGTCGCCGGCGGGCCCGACGCTCTGGCCTCCGTCAAAGCGGCCATCAACGACAAGGACGAGGCCGTCCAGGATGAGGCAGTGCGGACGTTGTCGACTTGGCCGAATAACTGGCCGGGGGACACTGGCGTGGCCGAGCCGCTTCTGACGCTGGCCAAGTCCGGCAAAAAGACGTCGCATCAGGTGCTCGGACTGCGCGGGTACCTGCAATATGTCCAAGGGGACAAGAAACTCGGCGACGCCGACAAGGTGGCCAAGGTCAAGGAGTTGCTGCCGCTGGTCAACCGGCCGGAGGAGAAGCGGCTGGCCATCGCAGTCCTCGGGACCGTGCCAGCCTCCGGCTCGCTGGAACTGCTGACGACGCTCGCTGCCGATCCGGCCGTGGCCGAGGAGGCATACTCGGCGATCGTCAGCCTTGCGGGGAAGGACACCCAGGGCCTGTCGAAGGATCAACGGCGCGGCGCCATCCAAACGGTGCTCGAAAAATCGAGAAACCGCGGCACGAGAAGGAAGGCCGAAGAAACCCTGAAGGGCATCTGACGCCGATTCAGTCCATGTGCGCCGTCTCACCCAAAGACCGGCCATTTGAAGGCGGGCTCGACGGCGACGGCGATCCGGCGGGCGTTCGCCGCCGGTGTCATCGGCAGTGCAGGCGATATCACCTGCTATCAGGCCCTGAGCGGAGCAACCCCGATGCATTGTTGACGCGATAGGGGAACCGCCGCATGCTCGCCAGCCGAGCCGTACAGACGCAAAATCTTGCGTCTCTACTGGAAGTCTTCAGACACCACACATGCGAGGAGCCTTCTTCGCCAGCCGGCGTCCCGTGCAATCCTCCCTCGGACACGCATACCAGATGAACGCCGCCCCATCCACCATTCGTCTATCGCACTCGACCATGGCGGCTCCGCATTCCGGGCAGGGCTCCTCAATGTCCGTGGTCGGTCTGTCGATTACCATAGTGCTTTCATCCAACAGCCTCATATGCCACTGCTCCTTTCAGACGCCGCGTTCCATCGCTGGAACACCTGCCCTCAGCCTCCAGATGCCGTCTTATGAGTACTTTGTGATTATACGCCGGCGTTGGTTTGCCAGAACTAGGTAAATTGCTTAAATGCACTGCGGCGAAACGCCTGGAGTTGAGTCTTTTATGTACTCCTGCATGGTACACGTCCCATGGTGCCCAGGTATTGCACCGAATCTTGCATCTCCGCGAAGTCAATAGTCCTTGAAGCTCCGCAGCCACTGGGGCCAGTCCTCCGGCTCGGCGCCGCCAGCTTTCGTCCAGGGGCCGCGCGTGTTGTACTGGCTCCACCACTTGAGCGTCCAGATCTCTTTGAGGCCGACCTTGCGCACGGACCAGTCCATGAACAGGCTGTTGATGCCGCCGTCGTGGCGATTGATACAGACACAATCACTCGAACTCCTTACGTCTCTGGTCGGGATGGCGTCATACTCCGGCGGCGCCGACTTGTCGTCGTACATCTTGATGCCACCCCACATGGCGTCGAAAAACACCGGGATAGCGGACGCGTTCTTGACCACACTCGTCATCCACATGAAACGCAAGTCAGCAGCCCAGCGGGGATCGGATCTATCACCCTACCATGAGTGGGCCTGGTAATTCTCGGCATAGCTGCTCCGCCAGCACGAGCCCCATGAATCCAGGACCGGGGTCGTCCAAGCCAAAAAGGTACCACCTATCTCAGGCCCCCCCGCGCGCCATGCCTTGCCGCTTTGTGGCCATAGGGCAAAGATAGAGGCCTCTGGGGACCGGAAGTGACTCGCCCCGCACATTCCAGAGCGCGTACGGACCTAATCCCCACCACCCTCCCGTGAAATCCGACCCCACGCTGGGCAGGTAGCCGTCGTTCTCCGCGGTGTACGTGGCATAGAGGATGCCCCATTGGTGCAGGTTGGCCTGGCAGCCCGTGGCCTTGGCCTGCCTGCGGACCCGCTGCAAGCTCGGCAGCAGGATCGCCACCAGCAGCACAATGATCGAGATCACGACCAAAAGCTCGATCAGAGTGAAGGCCCCGGGACTGATTATTGATGAAGGATGATGGATGATTGGAGGGTGGACCCTGCCCCGATGAGCGTACGCCCACAAAGAATCTCGCGATGTGCCTGTGCCTCTCATTCTTTCTCCCTGCCAATTCGGTTTCATTGTACCTCGCGGGGGCCTGTAAAGCAAGAATGGGCAAGATTTCGCGTCTTCTTCACGGGTCTGGGCAATGTTGTGCTGGTCGTCGCCCTGGGCGGCGAAACGCCCGCCGTGGTGTGCGACTGATTTTTGTGGGTCTCAATGGCTTCGCAAGGCGAGCGGGGACGCTCGCCCTACGCGGAGGGCCGTCCGCGCTCTTGGTAGGTCGTGCGTCCCCGCACGACTCCCTTCCCTTGGGCGCAACAGGCATTGAAAGCCGAGGTTTCTCGTTCGCCCAGCAAAATCTCCCCCACGAAACGTAGTCGCACACCCGCCGTGCCTCGTGAGGCACCGACGCGCGCAGGGACACGGCGCTGAGACGAATTGTCATCGCGACTTTCGCGGACGCCGAGGCGCGCAGACGTCCGGAGATCCCGGTCCGACATATCCCTTGGGTTGCCTCAGCGTTCCCGAATGTCGAGATCGCGATGCCCCGCGTCCTGCTGGACCCGCGTTTGATTCGTGTAGCGAGAGGTCGGGGCGGGGTGGCTTGGCGCGGACACGATAGGTTGCGCCTGGGGAGCGCGGGCGGCGTGCAGCCGTCCACGGGCCTTTTGCAGCCGGTGAAGGAAATCCCCTTTCTTGAAATCCGACACCCATTTCTGGATAGTGAGCCAGCCGCCAAAACGAATGATCCGGGTCTCCCATCGCCGGTACCATCTGCCCCAACCTTCCCGCAGACGGTGGAGTGAGAAGACCAGGGTCGGGAAGGACAGGATGCTGGCCGCCACCAGAAGGGCGTAGCGGAAGCGGTAGAAGCGGCTCATGATTCTGCGGCCGGCGCGTTGCAGGTCTTCGGCGGTCGCGGGTGCGTCCGGCTCGAACAGAGGGAAATTGCCGTCATAGTACTCCCAGCCGACATCGTCGAGCGGATAGACTCTGCCTTGCCCTTCCAGCCGGCGGCGCAGCTCGGTCCCGGGCAGGGGGACGGGCAGCAGAACCTGCACACTGTCGATTCCGGCTTTGCGGATGAACCGCCGGAAACGCTTGACCCGCTCGTTGACGGATAGGGCCGGGCCCGTGGCTGCCTCGGCTGGTTCACCGGCCTCTGGGCGGGCCGGATAGCCGAAGATGAACATGCCGTGCACCCAGAACCCGAATCGCCGAAAGACCTTCACCAGCGAGAGCATCTCTGCGGAGCTGACGTGTTTATTCATCGCCTGCAGCTCTTCATCGATCGGAGACTCGAAACCGATCGCGACGTACCGGATGCCCGCCTCGCGCATCGCGGCCAACAGCTCCGGGTCTCTGGCCTTATCCAGCCGGATTTGCGCGGTGATCGAGAATTGTCTGCCGATTCGCTCCTGATACTCTCTGAGCATGTGACAGAACTGGACGGTGTCGTCCCGCTGCTGGCCGAACAGATCGTCGACGATGAAGAAACTTTTCGCGCCGCGGGTCTCGACGAGATACTTGATGTTTTCGAGCAGCCGCCCGGTCGACGCGCATCTGGGCTTGCCCTTGACCGTGCAGAACTCGCAGTTCATGGGACAGCCGCGAATCCGCTCGACCGGATGGATTTGAATCTTCGCGTAGCGGACCAGGGAGAAGTCCGGAAAGGGGAACTTGTCGAAATCCGTCAGCGGCTCGCGCGACGGGGTGCAGGCGACCTGCCCATCCTTCAGGTACGCGATCCCCCGGATGTGGCTCATGTCGTGGCCGTTCTCGACGGCTTCCAGGATCTCCTGAATCGTCTCTTCGCCCTCGCCCTGGACGACACAGTCGATGCCCGAGGACAGGGCCTCGGCAAGATTGTCCCCGGCGAAATGCTGACCTCCCGCGATAGTCGTCACGCCCATCCGCTTGTACAGCTTCGCCAGCTCATAGAGCCGGGGGGCGGTGCTGGTGAGACCGCCGTAGAATCCCACGACGTCCGCGGGTCGCTCCCGCTGCATCTGCTCGTGGTCGGCGCCGCCGGAATGGGCGATCGGCCCGTATCGGCCGAGGTTGTTCTCGTCGATGATCTCGGCATCCCATCCGGCCATCTCGTTGACCGCCGTGGCGACGCGGACCGGCCCCAGCGCCGTCGTCCTTCGCGCGATGCGCGAGTAAATATTGAATGCGGGGAACGCCGGAACGACGATCCGCAACCTGTGTCTCTTGCTCGCCAGATAACCCATAATCTAAACCTGCCCGAAATTGCCAGCTTCTTTGATATCTGTACTCATGAGGGCGCCCCCGGTTCGCCGGACGAGCCCTTCGAGTCAGACCAGAATTGCGGTGGCTCCTGCCTCGCCACTATCCTATCGCGGGTGCAGGCAAAAGGGAATTCCGGAAACTGCTGCATGGAGCGATTATTTGCGGAATTCGTGAGCCGCTGAGAAGCGGGGCCGACGCTCAGCTCGCCACGGCGAAACGGTGTCCGCGGCGACTCAGGCGCGGCCTCCTGGCGGCCTTGCGAGCACGGATGGCCAACTTCTTCCCTTTGGACATCTCCTCGGATTGCGACAGCGAGGCTGCCAGATAATCGCAGGTGAAGCCTTCGTATGCCTCGATTTCGAGCTTGCGACCCATGAACTGCTCGATTCTTCGAAGCTGCTGGCGCTCATCAGGTGCGACCAGAGTGATGGCGTCGCCCGCAGCGGTGGCCCTGCCGGTACGTCCGATCCGGTGGATGTAGTCTCTGGCGTACTCCGGCACGTCGAAGTTGACTACGTGCGAAATCCCGTGCACGTCGATGCCTCTGGCGGCGATGTCGGTGGCCACCATGACCTGGTATTTGCCCCGCTTGAAGCCGTCGAGCGCCCGCTGTCGCTGCATCTGGCTGCGGCCGGAATGGATCACCACCGAAACGATGCCGGCCTGCTCGAGTTTCCGATTGATCTTGTCCGCTCCGTACTTCGTGCGTGAGAAAACCAGCACGCTGCTCATGGGCCTGTTCTGGAGCATGTGCACCAGCAGGTCGATTTTCCGTTGTCTTTCGACCGGATGGACGTGCTGGGTGATCGTCTCGACGGGGTTTCGCTGCTCGCCAATCTGGATGGTGATGGGGTCTTTCTGCACGCCGGCGGCAAGTTGCTTGACCTCCGGAGGTATCGTGGCGGAAAACAGCATGGTCTGACGCTGCTCAGGCACGGCCGAGATAATTTTACGGACATCGACAATGAAGCCCATGTCGAACATGCGATCAGCCTCATCGAGGACGAGGATTTCCACCGCCCGCAGGTCGATGGTGCCTCGCCGCATGTGGTCCATCAATCGTCCGGGCGTCGCCACCACAATATCGACGCCGTGGCGAAGGGTCCTGAGTTGTGCCTTGATGTCGACGCCGCCGTAGATGGCCAGCGTTCGCACACTCACAAATTGACCGTAATCGCGTATAGCCTGTTCAATCTGGACGGCCAGCTCGCGCGTCGGGGTGAGGATCAAGCACCGGATGCCCCGCTTTTTCGCAGGTTCGCCGAGGCACAGTCGCTGCAGGATCGGCAGAACAAATGCCGCCGTTTTGCCTGTGCCCGTCTGGGCACATCCGATAATATCCTGCCCTGTGAGGGCCGCCGGGATCGTCTGGGTTTGAATGTCGGTGGGACGAATGTAGCCGCTGGCTTCAACGCCACGCAGCAGCGGGTCGCGAAGACCCATCTTGGTAAACGGCATTAAGGAATCCTAAAAAGCAAACAATACTCAAAAATTAAGACCATCTGGAGAACGTGCTGAGAGGCGGCTTTCGATGACTTTTGCGGGATTGCGAGATGCCATTCCTGCCGAAAACTACTTCCCAGGAGGCTATAAAACACCTACCTCCCGTGATCCTGATACAATAATATACCAACCCTGTGCCGGGAAAACAAGAATTTTCTGAGAATTCCGTGACCCGCGTGGAGAGCTCCAGTGCTATGGATTGCTCGATCTATGAGGGCAATATCGGCCAAAACCAGGCTGTTCTATATGAAAATTCGTCTCTACCTCGGCTCTATAACCGCCGCGACGGCGAATCCCCCGGGCGGAACGTCCACCTGGATGGAGCGGGTTTCCCGGGTCTTGCCCTGCAACTGGACCAGCAATTCATGTTTGCCCGGAGGCACTCGTGCACGGCAGATGCACACGTGCGCCGGCAGCAGTGTCCAGGAGCGGGTGTCGGGCTTGTCCAGAACCAGCAGGGCCGCCTCGGCGGCGAGGGCGGCGAGCGACCGCGTGGTGTCATCGGCTTTGCGGGGCAAGCGACGGGCTGCTTCGGCGGCGGCCGCCCGGGCGATCAACCGGGTCAATGCTGACGCAATGATCTGCGGCTTCATCAGATCGTATTCCCCCGTGACCTCGTTGCTGAGATTCGTCAGCATCTCGACGGGCAAATTTCGGCCGTCCATGCTCACCGCAGCGCCCGTCGTGACGTTGGCCCGGTAAACCAGTTCGGGATACACGATCACCTTCAGCGCGAGCCGGGAGAGCAATTCCGTGTCACCCGTCACGCCCGACCCGGCCATGGCGAGAGCGGCGCCCACCGGGATCCGCTTGGGAACTCTGTACGGCACGCGGCCCACGCCAAGCAGAATCAGGATATCCCCATTGGTCTCTGCTGCCGGGGAGTTCACATCGGTTGCCCGGGCTGGAGCCGCCTGCAATTGGTTCAGGTACTCGCGCAGTTTTGGCCCCCTGTAATCCGCGACTTTGGACAATCGCAGGATCGGCTCACGAAGAATCTGCAGGTCGCCGGCGTCGAGGGCCTCCTCGTAGTACCGCAGGGCCTGGTCCGGCTCACCACGCTTCTCGAAGATGAACCCGGCCAGGTACGAGCCGAAGGCCCCGTGCGCGGTCTTCTTGTCCAGGGACTCCAGGTAATTGCGCGACACGGTGAACCGCCGGGCCTCGACCGTCGCCCCGTCCAGGTCGTTCATGGCGAGGTAGTTGACCATGTTCAGGGCGCTGATCGCCAGCCGCTCGGTGGGCGGCGTCTTGTAGACCTGGGCGCTGTCGCTGTAGATGTACTTGCCGACTTTGCCGATGGCGTCCGGGCTGAGGTCCAGCAATTCAAGCTCCGCTTCCGCGGCGCTGAGGTCCCGGGCGCTCCACTTGTATTGCCGCTTCGCCTGGAGCAGGATTGCACGCTCCAGCACGGCCAGGGACCGCGTCGCCGTCCACTTCTCCGGCGTCTGCTCGGAGCTCTCGACGGCCAGGATCTTGTTCAACTGCTGGATGCCGGCGCTGTACTGGCCTGCATCCACTGCCTCGTAGACGCCGCCGACCTTCTCGGTGTACGTCGCGCAACCTCCGCACAGCAGCACGAGGACTACCAGGACGCATTTGCCGGATCGTGCGGACATGGGACCATCCAACCTGAGTGCTCGCCGGATCAGTGGGTCATGGCCTTGCTGCGGATCGCTTCGTTCTGGAACCGGATGAGGCCCGTCTCCACTTCGATGACCTGCATGACGAGGCTGTACTGCAACCGGTGCGTGCTCTTGAGGCGCTCATCCACGCAGGAGACCTTGCCGGTGACGAAATACCGGGCGCCGAGCTGCCGGCCGACCTTTCCGGCCGTCGCGGGATCGTAAATGTCGCTCTGACGCAGGCGCAGCTCCCTGACGAGTTCCGCCTGTCTCTCGCGGCTGACGACGCCCACCTTGCCGGAATTGACCATGTACGTCTCGACGGACGACAGCAGTGCGGCGATCTGGTCGTCGATGTGTTGCGTGGTGTTGTTCTGGATGGGCCACATGGCCACCAGCGGCGGCACCGGCGCCGTCTCGATCGTCTCCTTCCAGATCGCCGACCGTGCGAACGCCTGGACATTGCTGGAGGCGAGGTACTCGATGTCCTCGCGGTCCAGCCCGATGCTCATCGCCGGCTTGTCGAGGCTCTCATTGCTCGTGCCCGGCCCGCCACGAATCGCCTTGGGGCCGCAGCCGACCACGGCAATCGTGAGGACAAACGACACCAGGGCCGGCGCCAGCCTGGACAGGCTCCGTTGTGAGTTGAATTGTTCGCTGTATGTCATCTTTCTGACTCCTTCCTATGGGTCCTTATTCCTGTCATGCCCCAGGTAAGCCCGTCTGCTTGCCTGCCAACGTGCAGAGTATACAGGGTCATGCACGGGTGGGCAATCGCCGCAACGCGATATATCGTCCTGCATCCGATTGGCGGAGCGCTGCTTGAGGACGCGGCACGAAATGGATAATATGGCCGGCGGATTTGTGAAAGGCCGGGAGTCCTGTCGGATGAAACGACTGTCGATTGCAGTATCGGTTCTGATGCTGGCCGCGTGGGGCAGCAAAGTCGGACATGCCCAGGAGGCGTCCCCGCGCAGCGTGGTACTCCAGACCCGGGACCTGCGGCTTGAGATCGATGCCGACGGGCGGCTCAAGAGGCTAACCGCCAATGCTTCCGGCGAAGAGTACGCCTGGGCCGCATCCGCTGCGCCAATCGCGTCGGTGTATCGCGGCGGGCAGATGGCCGTCGGCTCCCAGGAAGCTTATGGCGAATTCGAGGTCCCCGCATATCGCGGCGGGCAATGCTTCCCCGCCTCGGCGGCGGCGCTGGCGGGCGACACACTGATGATTCGATTCGGCCGGGCCAACGTCACAGCGACTTACCGGGTGATCTCCGCCGCGGATTACCTTGCGTTCACACTTGTGTCGCTCGATGGCGACCCGGTGGACCGCATCGACCTGTTGCAGATTCGCGTCAAGCGGCTGGCGAACTTGGGGCCGTGGATCGATGTGGCCTGGGACGACGGGTTCGGCATCTGTCTCTGTGGCGGCAATATCAAAACCAATGCGGGGATGACTTCATCGGCGGACTATGTAGACATGCGGGCCATCGCCACGTGCGAGGTCGCCCTGGATGGCGCGACCGCTGTGCTGTTCGGCTGCCCGAGTCCAAGACAACGATTCCTCGACACGATGGAGGTCGTCGAGCGCGATTTCCAGATGCCCGCCGGCGCGAAGAATCGGCGCTCGCCCATGCAGAAGTACTCCTATCTCTGGTGCAGTCCGACGCCCGGCAACGTGGATCGGTACATCGCGATCGCCAAACGGGCGGGATTCCGCATGATTCTCTTCTCCTATACCGGATTCACAGAAGGAGCGGGGCATTTCCGGTTCAACTCGCAGTTCCCCCGCGGCATCGACGACTTGAAAGAGGTGACCGACCACATCCGCGCCGCCGGGCTCAAGGTGGGCATGCACCTGCACTACTCGAAAGCTGATCGCACCGACTCTTACGTCACGCCAGTGCCCGACGACCGCCTGCACAAGGTCCGAGCATTCACCCTGTCTGCCGGTGTAGATGAGAAAGCTGATACGATTTCCGTTCAGGAAAACCCCGCCGGGTGCACGCGGGATGAGGGTCGGCGAATCCTGAAGATCGGCAAGGAGCTGGTCGCGTACCGCGACTACACGACGCAGCCGCCGTACCAGTTCACCGGCTGCGAGCGGGGCCATCTCAAGACCGCCGCATCCGTCCACGCAGCAGGCGAGCCCGCCGGCCTGCTCGATGTAGATGACTGGATAAAGTTCATCCGCTTTGACCAGGACACGGACATCCAGGATGAGGCGGCGCGCCGGATCGCGGAGATCGTCAACGGTACCGGACCCTACGACATGATCTACTTCGATGGTGCCGAGGACGTCCACGACCCGTTCTGGTACCACGTGGCCAACGCCCAGTACCGCGTTTACCGTCTGCTGGAGCCGGCGCCGCCGGTCTGCGAAGCGGCGATGAGCGGGCATTTCAGTTGGCACATGATCAGCCGGGGCAACGCGTATGACGTGGACGGCAGGCACATCAAGAGCTTCTGCCGCGAGATCTCCTGCCGCACGGCCCCGGTGCGGGCGATGGATTTCACGCGGATCGAGTTCGGGTGGATTTTCCAGCTCTATCGCGACATGGGGCCCGATGTTCTGGAGTACGTGCTGAGCCGCGGGGCGGCGTGGGATTGCCCATTCTCGCTGCGTCTGACGCTGGACGAAGTGGCCGCGCACCCCCGCGCGGAAGACTGCTTCGATGTTATCAAGACCTGGGAAGACGCACGGATCGCAGGCAAGCTCACCGACGCCCAGCGCGCGATGCTCAAGACGCTCGACCCAAGCGAATACCGCTACATCAAGGTCTGGCACGCCGTGTTCCTGCCGCAGTGGGTGGACGCCTGGAGCAAAGGGACATTCAACGACCAGGAGCATCACCTGCTTTTGAACGAACAGGGGCAATGCGAAGTTGTGCCGATCCGTGAGGTTCCGGGCGTGGCCGGTGGGCGCGTGAAGGCATACATCTTTCACCGTCCGGCTCAGCCCGATGACACATGCGTGCTGCTCTGGTCCAGGGAGGGGGAGACACGCCTGACGCTCTCGGTATCGCCCGGGCATCTGACGGTCACGTCTCCCTTCGGCGTCGTGCAGCCCAGCGAGCCGGGGACAGATTTCGTCACCGTCGCTGTCGGCGGCCGGCGGTACCTGCGGCTGGCTGGCATCGGAACCGATCCGGCAATCCAAATCCTGACCACGGCCAAGTGAATACGATGTGCAGTTGTTTCGACAAGGCAATACGGCATTAGTGAGAAACGCTCTATGAACCGACTTACTCTGATTTCTGGATTCGCAGTATTGTGCACGTGCCTCTGCGCTGCTGCCGGTTTCGGCGCGGGAACCGCCGCTGGTTCGGCTCCTGAGGGCTGGACGACGACCGCCCCGCGCGACGAGCTTCGCCCGGCGTTCGCCTTCGATGCGAAAGGGGGCCGAAACGGTGCGGGCTGCTTCATCATCCGGGCCGACCAGCGGGAGGGCCTCGACGGCTGCTGGCGGAGGACCTTCCCGGTCCAGGGCGGCAAGTGCTATGCCTTTGGGGCCTCGTACAAGGCCAGGGGAGTCCCCGTGCCTCGGCGCAGCATCGTCGCTGAGATTCACTGGCAGGACAATGAAGGCCGGCAGGTCCCGCTTGATGAGCCGATTGTCACAAGCTACCTGCGCGGCGCGACGGGAATCGCCGAGACGGAGTTCCCTTCGCCGAAGGGCACAGGTGCGGATGGCTGGACCGAGATTTCGAGCGTGTACTGCGCCCCGAGCAAGGCGACGCGGGCGGTGGTCGAGCTGTATCTGCAATGGGCGCCGGGCGGCGAGGTGCGCTGGAGCAACGTGTCGCTCGTCGAGTCGGCCGCGCCGGCGGCCCGCAAGGTCCGGCTGGCGACCGTGCACTTTCGGCCGAGCGGCGGCAAGACGCCGATGGACAACTGCCGCATGTTCGAGCCGCACATCGCTACCGCGGCCAGCCAGAAGGCTGACCTGGTCGTACTCGGTGAGGTTGTCAACTCCGTAAACCTGGGCAAAGGGCCGCATGAAGTCGCCGAGTCCATTCCCGGCCCGTGCAGCGAGTATTTCGGCCAACTGGCGAAGGAGCACAACCTGTACATCGTCGCCTGCCTCTATGAGCGGGACCGGCACCTGGTGTACAACACCGCGGCGCTGCTCGGGCCCGACGGCAAGCTCGTCGGCAAGTATCACAAAGTCTGCCTGCCTCGCAGCGAAATTGATGAGGGCGTCGCGCCCGGCAGCGACTACCCGGTCTTCGAGACCCGCTTCGGCAAAGTCGGCATGATGATCTGCTACGATGGTTTCTTCCCCGAAGTCGCGCGCGAGCTGACCAATCGCGGCGCGGAGGTGATCGCCTGGCCGGTGTGGGGCTGCAATCCGTTGCTGGCCCGGGCCCGCGCGTGTGAGAACCACGTCTACATCGTCAGCAGCACGTATGAGGACATCTCGCGAAACTGGATGCTCTCGGCGGTGTTCGATCACACCGGCGAAACGATCGCGCTGGCGAAAGAGTGGGGCACAGTCGCGGTGGCGGAAGTGGACCTGAACCGGCGGACCCAGTGGGCGAGCCTGGGGGACTTCAAGGCCGAGATTCCTCGTCACCGGCCGATTGCTCAGCCGGAGCCTAAACCATGACGGAGAGTACGGTGGGAGAATCGACATCGACGGGTAGGGGCGTGGCGGAATCGTCAAGCATATTGGGTCCGCGATGGCAGATAAGGCTTCTGGCGATTTGCGCCATCGGGGCCCTGGCCGCAGGCGTCGCGGGATTCATGGAATTGGGCGACAGCCCGTTTGCCGCCCTGTACCAGACCCTGCAGATGTTCTCTCTGGAGTCGCTGGAGGTGCCGACGCCGGTGCCGTGGCTGATCGAGCTGGCCCGATGGCTGGCCGCGGCGTCCATTCTGCTTGCTGTGATCAAGATCGTCGGCTCCGTCTTCCGCGAGGAGCAGACCAGCCTTCGGCTTCATCACATGAGCGGCCACACGATCCTGTGCGGGCTGGGCCAAAAGACGATGCGGCTGATCGAGTATCTGCGGGAGGCGGGGGAGGAAGTCGTGGTGATCGACAAATCGCCGCCGGCGGACCTGGTCCAGGACTGTCGCCACGCCCACGCCCACGTGCTGGCCGGCGACGCCACGGATCGGGACATCCTGCACTTGGCCGGCGTGAGGAAGGCGCGTCAGATCTTCGCTTTGTGTCCGGCCGACAGCACCAACTGCGAGATCGCGGCCCAGGTGCGCCAGATCAGGGCCGAATCGTTCAGCGCAGCGCAGGCCGGGCCGCTGCTATGCCACGTGCACCTGAGCGACGTGGACCTGCGCAGCTCCCTGCAGCCGGTATTCGCCCGCAACAACAGCAGCGTGACCCTGCGGTTCTTCGACCTGTTCGACCTGGAGGTCCGTCGGCTGCTTCGCGAAGACCTGCCTGTCGATGGGCGGGGCATCGCCGCAGACGACCCGCGTCACGCGCACCTGGTCATCCTCGGATTCGGGCGCATGGGCCGGGCCCTCGCGCTGCGGGCCGCTCAGGTCGGCCACTTCGCCAACGGCGGTCGCCTGCGAATCTCCGTGATCGACCGCAGGGCCGAATTGCAGGAGGCGGCCCTGCTGTTTCGCTACCCGCGATTTCGGGACGCGTGCGACCTGGATTTCTACAGCCTGGAGGCGGAGTCGCCCCAAAGTCGCGACCTTCTGACACAGTGGTGCTGTGACGAGGGGACGGTCTGCTCCGTGGCGGTATGCTTTGATAATGAGCCGCGGGCGCTGGAGATGGCTCTGCAGCTTCAGACGATGCTCCATGATTGCGGCGTGCCGATCGCGATCCGGATGGCCCGGCAGAGCGGCCTGGCCCGGCTGCTGCGGGAAGGGCACGAATCGGGCGGCGAGGGCCGGCTGCTGCACGTGCGGCCGTTCGGCATGTATGAGGACTGCTGCCATCCGGAATCATTGGCGCAGGCCGCGGAAGACCGGCTGGCTCGCCGGATTCACTGCGACTACGTCCAGCGGCGGCGCCAGCAGGGCGCATCGCCGCAGACCGATCCTGCGGTCCGGGACTGGGAGGACCTGGACGAAGACTTCCGGGAGTCCAACCGCCAGCAGGCGGCGCACATCTTCGTGAAGCTCCGCGCCATCGGCTGCGAGGTGGCGGACAAGGATGATCCACGGCCGGCCGTGACCGGATTCACGCGGGACCAGATCGAGTTGCTGGGCCGCGTGGAACACGCCCGCTGGATGGCCGAGCGAATCCTCGCCGGCTGGACCTATGCCCCCGGCCGAAAGGATGTTGCCCGAAAGACGAGCCCCTATATCGTGAAATGGGACAAGCTGTCGCCGGAGGTCCAGCAATACGACCGTGACTTCGTCGCGCTGATCCCGGCCCTGCTGGACGGCGACGGCAAGAAAATCTGCCGCCAGGAGCCACCAACGGATCTGTCATAGGGGTCCGTCACGGCCCATTGGCCTGCCACGACTTGACCAAGCGGACCCCGACAGCTTTTGCCCGGAACAAGCCGCCAGGGCACTATCGACGTACTGCTCGCGCAACCGGCGCGTAGTCCTCGATTGTCGGGCAAACTGCCTCGACAATGGGGCAGGCGTCGTCGACGTTCGAGCCCGTGGCCCCCAGCCCACATTTGGGGCACCAGGTCTTGCCGCCCGGACACTTCGTCTGCACGGTGGGGCATTGCGTGTCGGTGACAGGGCACTGGGTGTCCACTGGCGGACACTTGGTCGCCGATTCCGGGCACTTGGTCAGCGATTCGGGGCATTTGGTCTCCACGGGCGGACACTCCGTCTCGACCTCGTGGCACTTCGTCGCCGTCGGCGGGCACCTGGTCAATTTCTCGGGGCACTTCGTCAGTGCCTCGGGGCACTTCGTCGCCACCGGCGGGCACTTTGTGGCCTCCTCCGGGCAACTGGTCTCCGGCGTCGGACACTGGGTCAATATGACCGGGCAGGCGGTTGCTGTCACCGGGCATTCCGTCTCCCGCCATCCGCATTGCGTGTCCACGGGTGGGCATTGCGTTTCCACCGCGGGACACCGGGTCGCCACCGGGCACTTCGTGGGGCTACATTGGGTGACCGCAGGCGGGCACCTCGTCGAGGAAGGAGGACACACGGTGAACGAGACCGGGCACTTCGTTTCTGCTGGCGGGCACTTGGTGTCTGTAGCCGGGCACCGCGTCTCCGTTATTGGGCATTTTGTCGCTGTCGCCGGACACTCTGTCTCGATGATGCGGCACTTGGTCGCCACCGCAGGGCAGGTGGTGAGAGCGCCGGGCATGATCGTGGGCGGCGAGGTCTCCGTCGAGAACATCAGGCAAAAAGCCATGTCGATGGAATTGCGCTCGGAATCATAGTAAGGATGCTCAGGCGGATAACGCAACTCGTTCCAGGTCGCCGGTGCGACGGGAGCGACATTGAACACGGCATCGTCGGTGAAGTGCTCCGGCCACTGCCGGGTCTTCCAGCCGAACTCGCCGTCGGCGGCTTCCACTCGAATAGCCAGCCAGTAGATCAGCGGCTTGGCGGCCGTACCCTCCTGCTTGAAGGCATCCTCCGAGTCCACCTTCATATCAATTTGCCAGACCTGTGTGTCGCCGGCCGGCTCGGCCTTGTCGGGCAGGGGGTCCCACCACCACTCGCCCTTGTCGCCGACCACATGATGCAGCGTCTCCTCGAACTGGCCCGGCAGGAATTCCTTTTCCCACAGGATTTCCGGCCCGGGTTTCGAGAACAGGTTCTTCTTGTCCGCCCCTTCCAGTCCTGCGGGGTCGTCCGGCTGGATCGCGACGTGGATCTTCTTGATCTGGCCCTTGTGGTCGCGCCTCCAGGAGCCCCACAGCCGGATATGGTTGAGTTGACCGGGAGTCTTGCACCCGAAGTCGTCGGCGAGCACACGGGCCTTGCCGTCGCTGTTGTCGACCCGGATGTCGATGCCCTGCGGGGTCAGATCGGGCGGCTGACACCACGTCTTGGCATCCGTCGGAGGCGATGCAATCGAGACCTCGTGGTCCTCGACCTCGCCATCGGGTGCTACTCCGACCGGTCCGAGTCCGCCGTTTCGGCTGATGCGGAATCGCGCGAACGTCTGACCGACAACCGCGGCGTTGGGGACCGAGAACGGGATCACGTGCACGCCGTCGGGCAGGAAGCCGTCAAAGATGCTTTCCGCCGGCTGCCATGCCTTGTCGCCGTCGAAGTCGATCCAGGCCTGGACCACGCCGCCCCCGCCGTTGACTTGGATTGTGGCGGCGGCCAGTTGCCCTTGAACCAGCGGCGGGATCGAGACGCCGTTCTCATCGTTGTCTCCATGCGTGTCGTCGCCCAGCGCGTGGGGGTCGGGCTGGCCATCCGGCTCGGAATCCGGCATATCGGTGTCGTCGCCGAGCCATGGACCTGTCGGCACGTGCCTGGCCCCGTTGCTGGCGAGCAACGTTGGATAACCGCTTGCGGCCGCCGTCTCGGGGGCGTCGCCCCAATCAAACTTCAGGGCCACCGCTCCGATCATCGGCCGAATCAAGTAGTCCTCCGTCTCGCCATACTCATAGCCCTCTGCCGGACCGGCGCCGTCATATCCCGGCAGTATGACCGGCATCAGAATAGGCGGAAAATGCTGCTCTTCCGCAATCATGATCCGCACCCAGAGCGGAGCGCCGTCATCTGTGATCAGATGCGAGCAGACGAAAGGCGGGGAGGTAAAGGTATACTCACCGGGGGCCGGCAACGACAACACCTGGTTCCGCACGGCCCACTCAGACTCTGCGGCGCCATCCGGGGCCGAGAGCAGATCATCCCAATCCCCATCCCGATTGAAGTCGAACCATATGTTCACAAAGGCCTGGGTTGGCTGCGGGCTCGTGCACGTCACGTCGTAGTCCACCGTCATTCGGCCGTTACCGGTAGCCGGGTAGTACACGACCGGCTGATGCAGACCATCGTCGCCGCCGTCGCGGTCGGCGGCCAGCCCGTCTCCAGCCACCGCAATGCTTTTCAGCGCGGGGAGAAACGACCCAGGAAGCACCCGCAGATTCGGGCCGGTTGCCGGACCCAGGTTGTTTACCCCGTCCTCGTCGGGACCGATGTCGGCCTCTGTCTCCAGAGTGACCTGCTTGCCCAGGAAGAACATGTCTCGGGGATGCCGGTGCAGAGGCCCAAAGGGGGGCGAGCCGGCCTGATAGACCGTCGGGAAACGGCCGTTGACCCCGGGATACGCCAGCATTATCCCATTCGCGAGACTGTTCGAGCTGTCCGGGGCGTCGCCGAGATCGTACTGGGGTGCGGTCGTGTCATCGCCGGCAATCACGAAGGCCAGATCCATCGTCCGGCCCTCATAGCGGTGCCCTTTGGGGTACGTCATGGCCGTCCAGCCGAGTTTCGTGCTCATCTGGTACGCGGCGTCATCGTTCCAATGGTAACGCGGCGAGGTCGTCTTCCATCCGAACATGGAATCGGTGTTCGTGGACACGTCCTTCACGACAAGCCAATAGACGGTTCCCTGTTGCTGGACGAAAGTGTCGCGGTCGATACAGAAGTTGTATTGAAAGGCCAGTCTGTGATTAGCGGGGGCGTATAAGTTTGCGACTGGCTCGTACCAGTCTTCCGGCCCGTCGTGGACCTTGCGAGCCGAGTATTCGCCGGGCCTGAACGTCCTGGTCCACAGGAGACTTCCGGGCCGGCTCCAGGTGGCCGTCGTGGCCGGTATGGCCGGTATATCGGAATAGATGCTCACTTGGAGCGTGAGGGATTCCGGCCCGTCCTTCGGCAAAACATCCTTCTGGAACGAGCCCCAGATGTGGATATCGCGAATGGGCCCCGTTGCCGTGCACTTGAAATCATCGGCCAGCGGCGTTCGCGACAGGCTGATATCGATGCCCGTGGAACCCAGGTCGGGCAACTGCGGCCAGTGCATCTTGTAGGGCTGGCCGGCCGCCCAGTCGCACGTTTTCCCCTGGCCAGCCGCGATCGGCACGCCCGGCTGGTCCTCGTACGCCCATCCATCGAGCACGACACCGTGGCTCTCCGTGCCGATCTTCGACTGGCTCAGCATGTGCAGCCAGCCGTACTGGCCCATCGCCGTGCGGAGGCCGAGATACCCGCCGCCTTCGCCGAATTCGCCCGAGCCATCCGGCAGCGTGATGTCCAGGAATACGTCGAAAAAGGAGTCGGCCCCGATGGTGCCGCCCATAGGCACGTTCAAGGCCATGCCCCGGAGGCCGAGGATGCCCCCCATACCCATTGCCATACCTTTGGTGCCGTCGAGACTGCCCGGTGCGTAAATGGCCAAGTGGGACCCCATGGCCATCATGCTCATCGTGCCCATGTCAAACCACAACTCCACCCGGAAGTCGTCCCAGTCCTCGGCCATTGTGCCTAACTGAATGGTCCTGGAGGCCATGGGGGACATGGGACTCAGGGCCAGACGCACGTCCTGGGACCCCGAATACACGATGGTCGCAGACACCAGCGACGGGGCTGCCGTCGCTAATACGATTGCCAGGAAACCGATTGCGAGCTTCTTCATGGCATGGTCCTCCGAAACTATGACACCCAATTCAGGACTCGGCGCATGACCGAGCCGGACTTTCCGTACGCATCGCTTGGACTTGTAGGATATGTCTCTTTCTCTCCCGCTCGCACGGTAAGAGGTACACTACCGCGCGGATGACGGGAAGTTCACCCGAGCATCGCTAAGCATAACGAGCCGCTCCGGTCCGTCAAGGCAGAAAAGATGCGTCCGGCCCACAATTATCGAGCAGCAATGGCCGGCTTGTGACGATCAGGTTGGGCCACGCGCTCGGTGTCACCATCTTGCCTCTGCGATCGCCAGGTATTCGCCGATTGTCGGACACAGCGTTTCTATAACCGGGCATGGCAACACGCCAAGCACGGCAGCTTCGTCAGCGTTCACGCTCAAGCTCCCCAGCCCACATGTGGGGCACGTGGTCAGCCCCTTCGGGCACCGCGTTGCCTTGGCTGGACACTGTGTGTCCACGACCCGGCATAGTGTCGCGGTCAAGGGGCAGTACGTCTCCTTCGTCGGGCACTGGGTGTTCACGGGTGGGCACTTGGTCTCTTCGACCGGGCACTTCGTCGGCGAGGTGGGCGGGCACTTCGTATCCACGACGGGACAGTACGTCAGCACCGCCGGACACTCCGTCGAGACCGACTGGCATTGTGTCGCCGTTGGGGGACACTTGGTCAACGACTCCGGGCACTTCGTCGGCGAAGTTGGTGGACACTTGGTATCCTCGGCTGGACAATAGGTCCGTGTAGGCGGGCACTTGGTCTGCTCGGCGGGGCAGGATGTCGGCGCGGGCGGGCACTTGGTCGGCGAGGTCGGACACTTGGTGTCCCCGGCAGGACACTGTGTCTCCACAGGCGGACACCGGGTCTCGAGAACCGGACACGTCGTTTCCACCGCCGGGCAAGTAGTCACGGCTCCCGGCAGGATCGTGGGCGGCGGCGAGAGAATCAGCACCTTGTAGTCTTCTACTTCCCCGTCCGTGGCCGGGCCGTCGGGATTAAGATCACCCGCCGTGCTGATGCGGGCGCGGGCGAACGTCCAGTCGACAACGGCATCGGCGGGAACGTCGAACGAAAATTCGTGGACGCCGTCCGCCAGGAAGCCATCGAAGATCTCCTCCACGGCCTCCCAGACCGCGTCGCCATCGAAGTCGACCCAAATCTGCACCACGCCGCCCCCTCCATTGACCTCGACGGTGGCGTCTGTAGACAGGCCTTGAGTCATCTCCGGAATCCGTACGCCGTCCTCATCGTCGATGCCGTCCGTGTCATCCCCGGCAGCATCGTCGTCATGGGGCTGTCCGTCCAGCTCGCTGTCGCCTCGTCGTACGCCCAGCCACGGGCCAGCGCACCGGTGTCGGGCCCCATTGTGGGCCGCCAGGGTCGGGTAACGGGGCGCCGCCAAGTCGTCGGGGGCATCACCCCAGTCGCAAGAGTACTGGCAGAAGTAGTCTTCGGTCTCGCCATACTGGTAGCCGCCCGCGGGGCCGGCGCCGCCACTGGCCTGCGGCGTCCATTCTTGCTCGGCAATCGTGATGCGCAGCCAGAGCGGGTCGTACTCGCGTCCCTCCGGATGCCAGCATTTGAACGGTGAGGACGTAAACACGTAGGTACCCGCGCCGCCAAACGCGGGGGTGTCGTTCTGGACGGCCCACTCCGGGACTAACTCGCCGTCGGGGCAGACCAGGGTGTCGTCCCAGTCGCCATCGCGGTTCCAGTCGAACCACACATTGACATAGGCGGAGGTTGTGTTGGGGTCTGCCACCGTGACGCGGTAATCCAAAGTCATGACGTCACAGAGGGGGAGGGGAATCGGCGGGTCCACCGACCAACCCACCAGGCCGTCGTCCACGCGGCCGTCCTGATCGGCCACATCGCGGAACGGAAGCAGATTGTTCCCCCAGCCCCAGTCGTCCAGTAGCGTGGACATGTCCTCATCGTAGCCGATGTCCGCCTCGTTCTCGAGGCTGACTGATTCGCCCAAATAGAACTTGTCCCGCGGCCGCAGGTGCATCGGGCCGTACGGGGGCGAGCCCGCATAGTAGACTGTTGGGAAATTGGCTATCACGCCGTCCGGATAGGCCGTCATCGTGACGCCCGCGAAGCTGTTCGAGCTGTCGGGGGCATCGCCAAAGTCATGCTCGGGCGAAGTCTCACCGTTGCCAATCACAAACGCCAAGTCCAGCGCCTCGCCCTTATGCTTGAGCCCTTTCGGGTAATTCATCTCGATCCAGCCCGCAGGTTCGTCCGCGAGATATACGGCATGATCGTTCCAGCGATACTGCGCCTCCGTCGTCCTCCATCCCAACGTGTACGGCCTGAAATTCGCTGAGACATCTTTGACGGCCAGCCAATAGATTGTCCCTTCCTCCTGAACGAAGGGCTCCTCCTCGATGCAGAAGTCGTACTGGACGAGGTCTGCAAGATGATCCTGGTTCAGGTCGCCAGACTCCGGATCGTACCAGTTTGGACACAGATAATCGCCCGGCCCGATGGTGTATTGCCCGGGCTGGAAGACCCTCCGCCACAGCCGCTTGCCGGGCCGGCTCCCGTTGTCCTCCGTGGCCGGCACATCCGCGTAGATGGTCAACTCGAACGTGAGGCTGTCCGACCCTCCCCTGGGCAGGACACCATTGAGGAACGAGCCCCAGATATGGATATCGCGGACGGGACCTGTCGCGGTGCATTCGAAATCGTCCGCCAGGACGACCCTCGCGAGACTGACAGTGGGACCTTCCATCCCGTCGGGGAGTTGCGGCCAGTGCATCTTGTAGGGCCCCAGGTCGGCCACAGACCACTCACCACACCCTTGCCCCTGGCCGGCGGCGAGTGGAGCTAACGCTACGACCAGAGCCCAAAGTGCAAGTATCAGCTTCTTCACGACATGGTCCTCCGAAACTGTGACACCCAATCCAAGACTCGGCGCATGACCGAGCCGGACTTTCCGTATGCACCGCCTGGACTTATAGGATATGCTTCTTTTCTACTGCTCGCACAGCGAGTGTTGCATGACTGCGCAGAGAAGGCGATTTCCACTATCGAGTAACCAGTATAGTGGGCCTCCGCCACCTCGTCAAGCCAAAAAACGGGGGACAGCCAGAATTGTTGACCGGCCGCATCTCGCGGCCTTGATGACCTGGGGAGAGCACCCTCGATCGGAGGAAGTCAGGATGTCACCCGGATTCCCGCCTTGGGCTGTCCCTTCACCCAAGGGCGCTGGGCTTGACGGAGGCGACGTAGCGCCGGGCCAGTTCCGAGCATGACACCCATTCGAGGCTGCTGCCGAAGACCTTCTGAATCCGCTCACCCAGCGCGGCGAGCCCTTCGAGGCCCAGGCCGGTGCCCTGCGTGTAGAGCGACTGCCAGTGCGTGACGAGCACGACGGGATGGCCCGAGTCCATCAGTTCGCGGATTCGCCCCGTGCGGCCGTCGGCCGAGACTACGCGGTCGATGCCCTGCTTGATGAACGCCAACCGCTCCTCGCGGGTGGGCAGGTCCATGCTCCAGAAGATATCGTTCGCGTTGGCCGGCACGCTAACGACGACCCGGCCGCGAGCCGGGTCCTCGTACTCGATGGAGCACTTCCGCGGCGAACCCCACCCGGTGGCGTACAGGAAGTACCACGTGAGCTTGCGGCTGAAGACCTTCCACTGCGACTCGGCCAGCGCCCGGGCGTACTTTTTCTCCACGTCGATGCCGGAGACCCACGGCGACGTGATGCCGGTCGCCGGCAGGCCAACGTTCTTGAGGATCGTGAAGGCCAGCGTGAAGTACTCGACGATTTCCTCCAGCGGCGCGCCGGAGATCCAGGCGTCTTCGTAGATGTGCTGGAAGCCGCCGCCTTTGAGGTCGTATGCCCGCAGGTGGGTCAGAAACTCCGGCGTGATGTCGAACCGCGGCGCAATCCGCTCGCGCACGAGCTTGAGCCAGGTCTCCAGGTGCTCCGCGGGCACTCGCTTGAGCGACTGATCGATCCGCCCCAGGCAGCTCGGCATCGGAATCACCGTGAACTTGCCCCGCAGGTCGAACCGCTCGAATGTCTCCCCGACGCGCTGCGTGAATTCTCGCGGCACGAGAAACCGCGTCTCATATCCCGGCAGCTCGTAGAACAGCGGGTCCACCGGCGCCCCATCATCAATGATCAGCGAGATCGGCACCTTGCCGGAGACTGTCCCCGTCGCCGCAGCCGGAGTATTCCCCTGCGTCTGCCCGGCCATGACCTTGCCTACGGCGGCGGAGAGCATCCCCGCCGTCATCGCCGTGCCAGCCTGCCTCAGGAGCGTCCGTCGCGAGACGCCCTTGCTCATCGCCGGCCCGCTGAAATCGTCATTTCGAATACTCATATCCTCACCTTTCCACGTCCCATCTTCAGAGAATTGTCACTCACTTGGCAACCCAATATCATGGCTGACATCATAGCCAACGTCCAGGCTTGGGACAAGCAGGCAACGGCTATGGGCACTCTCGGCTGCAACTAATCTGGCTGCAGCGGAAGGCTGGGCGAGGGACTACTTGCGGTCTGGGGATGGGGCGGCCGGCTCATAGATTCTGGCAATTTCCTGGAGGAGGGGCTCCAGCTTGGCGAAGTACTCGTTTTCCGGCATCGTGGCTTTCGCGTCGCGAAGCGCCATCACCTGGAGCTCGAGCTGGTCGCGCCGGGCCCGCAGTTCCGGCGGCATCGCGGCCTCGGTTGCACTGCAGAGCAGGTGGAGTTGATGGGCGTGGTAGCCGTCGAGCGAGGCGTCGTCGCGGGCCTTCTGGACCGGCCGGATGCCGCGGAACCACTCGGCGGGCGTGCCCAGGGCGTCGCCGTTGTCGTCGAGCAGGGCATGCTCGGTGGCGAGCCGTCCGGCGGCCGCGTAGGATTCCGCCGTCGCGTGCGAGGCGGTGAGGAAGGCCTCCAGCAGGGAGGTCTGGCCGTCCTTGTCGAGGTCCGCCTTGGGATCGATGATGGCCTCGGCCAGGTATTGGCCGAATCGCGCGTAATTCTGCTCGAAGCCGCTCTTGGTCGCGGTGATCACGATCCGGCCGGGCGCGGACAACTCCTTGAGAAACGGTGCGCTCGACGAGCCCGTATCGATCACGGCGATGGGCCGGCGGATCGGCTTGAGCCACTCGGCAAGCTCCGCCGCCGAGAGGTCGGGGCCCCGGAGGTTGAACTTGGCCGTCCTGCCATCGAACGTGCCGTGCCCGATCAGGACCAGCCACAAGGCAGAGACAGCCGATGCGGCGTCTGCGCGAGATTGTAGTGACAGCAACTCTTGAATCCGTGTGCGATCCGACGTGTCGGTGCTGTCCGGCTTTGTCTCCTCTATGCCGACAGCCACAAATTCCGCATTGCTCTTGGCGCAAGCCCGCTCCCACAGATGGGCCCACTTGGCGAACTGGGCCGCGTACTCCGGCTCGCCGGCGGCGCCGACGACCACGATCACGGTTTGCCGCGGCCCGATGTCCCGGGGCGTCTCTGATCCCGTGGCGGCAGCCACGCTGAAGATCATCATGCCGGCCAGCGATATCAATGTCCCTCTCACGGCAGTCCCCTCCAGCGGCGAATCGCCCATTCCGCCACGAGGCAGGCCAGAACAAACAGGAAGACCGCCGGCAGGACTCCCGGCAGGTCCCAAAGCGGCCGCGTCCAGACCTCCATGATCGGCACGTCGCGTCGAGGCAGACGCCGGGCGAATGCGTCCAATTCGTCGATCTCCACCACCCGGCCGCCGGTGCCGCGAGCGATTTTCTCGAGCAGCGGGCGGTTCGCCTTCACGGACTGGAACTCGCGTGCCTCCAGATCGGCGGTCCATCCAGCCTCGGCATCGCCCACCTTGTTTCCGGCCGCATCGGTGACGGTAACCCGGGCCAGATAACCGCCGCTGGCTCGCGGGACGTAGGCGGCCTCGAACAGTCCGCTCTCGGCGGGCACTGGGGCCGCGGTCAATTGGACTGGCCGGCGCCCCGGCTCAGTCCCGGCTGTATTCGGCTCATCCACCTCCAGGGCAATAGAGACATTGTCCGCAGGCTCGAAGCTCTTGTCGCGAACACGAACCTGGAGCATTGTCAATTGGCCGTCCCCCTCGGCCTTCTGGACGGCCTGGAGCGATATCCGGCCGGGAACATCCGTCACGAGCCACCGCAGCAATTGCCGCCAGAACTTGTCCATATCCTCGTGCGCCTGGGGTTTCTGCATGCCCCACCGCCATACATCTCCGACCGCCAGCATCGCGGTACGCCCGTTGCCCAGCCGCTGGACGACCAGGGCAGGGGCCTGCTGCGACTCGCCGTCACCGACGACGCCGATAACGCGGGCCCCGGGCCTGGCGGGTCCGACCCGATTGAACACGCGGAACTCGGGCATCTGGGCGAGCCGCTGCTGCTCCTGGTCCTCCTTGTCGCGCAGTCTCGCCCAGGGCTGCAACCAGCCCTCGCGAGTAAGCTGCATGCGCACAGATGCGCCTGGCGAGTTGGGCCTGGCGGGATCGAGATAAACCGGCAGCAGGCCGGCAATCGGCGTGCGCTGAAAGTTGCCCCGCTGAAACGATTCCTTGCCGCCAAGCATCAGGAAGCCGCCGCCCCGCTCCGCGACGAATCGGCGGAGCAGGTCCATCTGGTCGCGGGAGAAGAACTCGGCCTCCACGTCGTCGAGGATGACCGCGTGGTACTCGAACAGCTCCTGGGCCGTCTTGGGAAATCCGCCGCTCAGCTCCGCCTGGTCCCGCGTGTTCAGGCGCACGAGAACGGGTTGATCGTACCGCTCGGCCTCCTTCTGGTCGTTGGCGTCGAACCCGCGGTACAGCGGGTTGCTCGTCTCCCCGGCGTGCCCGCGCCAATCGTATTTCGGCTCGCGCTTGGCGACGCGAAGCAGCGCCACGAGTTGCACCCGCTCATCATCCTCCACCGCTCGTCTGAGAAACTTGAACTCCCAATTCGGCCGTCCCGACACGTAGAGGATGCGGTAGGGGCCCTTGCCGCGATCCACAACGACGGTGCGCTCATTGTTGACCAGCGTGGCCTCCGACGAGACCTGAGATTGCGGCGATGCATCATTGCCTGCTTCGCCTGCGCGCAGGCGATAGAAAAGCACGCCGGTTCTGTCCGGGCGCAGACGGAAGCGTGCGGTTTGCCGTTCCTCCTTCTCATCGACGCTCAGCCGCTGACGCTCGATGAGGCTTCCGGCGTCATTCAGCAGATCGACCTCGACGCTCCGGCCGGCAAATCCGGTGGCCTCAACGTCGGCCTGGATCGTCACCGGGGCGTCCTCAAAGGCCGTCTGGCTGACCGCGACATTTGTCAGCGACAAGTCCCTCGGCGGCCGGCCTGTGCCGATCACGACGGGATACACCGGCGGAAGACCCAGCGGCGCTCCCGAATTTGAGATTTGAAATTTGAGATTTGAGATGTCCTCGTCCGTGGCGCAGCCGTCGGTCATCAGGAGAATTCCGGCTAAAGGCCTTCCCTGAAAGCGTCCGGCGAGCGTCTGGAGGGCTGTGCCCAAGGCTGTAGCCTTGCCGTCGAAGGCCAGGTCGGAGAAGTCCGTCGTCCGGTGCAGCCGCGAATCGAACAAGTACGGGCGAACCTGGAAACTCCCGGCCAGCGCAGCGAGCCAGGTTTCCTTGCCGCTGCTCAGGAGGTCGCGGAGAATTTCGCCCCGGCTGCGGTCTGCGCCGACATCACGGATGTTCATGCCACCGCTGTTGTCGGCCGCGATGACAAACACGTTCGCGCCGGATTTGGCGCGCCTGCCGCTCCACAACGGCTCGAGCAGGCAGAGCGCCAGGACCGCAACGCTCAGGAACTTGACAGTGACGAGACTCCATGTGTGAAATTTGAAATCTGAAATTTGAGATTTGGCAGCACGGCCGTATGACCAGAGGATCATTGCGAGGGTCGCCAGCAGGAATATGCTGGCCGGCCAGAGCCATGGCGTAGAGGGAATTGCGATAGTTGCGAACAGCGTCATTTGCCCTCTTGTCCCAAATTCTCGAAATAGGCGCGGACCAAGTCGGCGAAGCGGTCGGGCACTGGATCGCGATCGATGGGAGCCAGCTTCTCCTCCGACTGGAGCTGAGCCAGTTTCTTCTCCACCTGCTTGTGCAATTCCGTCAGCGGTTCGGCGACCTGGGAGCGGACGAGGTCCCACTGCGGCTCTTGGCCGTGGCGCTTGAACTCGGCCCGTATCGCGCGGGCGCGGTCTCGGATTCTCGCCGCCTCATCGCGCATCTCCTGTTCGGTGAGCATCTCCTCGACATCGCGCAGTCCGTCCGACCACTGGCGGAAGTCCTCGCCGGTGAACGGATACGGCGCCCCGGTTTCGTCCCACTGGCCCGAGGTGCGATTGCCACCCCAGCCTCTCGGATCGTCTGGCCCGCCGGCATCGGCGCGGGCGTTGCGGTCACTCCCTTGCGGTCGTGTGCCGTCGCGACGAGAACCTGACTGCAGTGCTTGCTGTGAGGTGTCGGAGCCCGGCCTGTCCTGCGCCTGGTCTGCAGGCTGCTCACGCTGTCGATCGTCTCCAGTTCCTGATGGAGCGCGGGCTTGCTGACGATCCGCCGGGGTGGTGGATTCGTTGGCGTCACTCGCTTGCCGGCCACCTGCGCCGGGGGCGCTGGCCATCTCCTCATTGACCTGCCGGAGCAACTCTTCGATCCGCTGGCGGGCCTGGCGCAGCGAGTCGGCCTCGTCGCCGAGCACGTTGCGGGCCGCCTCCTCGACACCCTTGCGGATCTCTCTGATGCCGTCGCCGGCGCGTCGCTCAATCTCCCTCGCCTGCGGCAGCAGGTCACGCTTGAGCAACTCCCCGGTGGTATCGAGAGCCTTGTCGAGATTGCCGGTGTCCGCGTCGCGCAAGGTATCGTAGAGCGATCTCGACAGCAGCGGCTCGGACGCCTCCGCCTGCTCACTGACATTCTTCATCCGGTCGGTCAGCTTCTCCAGGTCCTCCTTCTGCCGGCCGATCCGGTCCGCCAGACCACGATTTGCGTCGTTGCCGGCGAGCGTCTTTTGCCGGGCGTCGATCTGCTCGCCGATGTCCTGCGAGAGTTGCTTCTCCTGCTGGTCGAGCTGCTGGGCCTGATCCCGCATCTGCCGCATCTCGTCGGAGAATTGGCTGGAGGTCCGGCGCTGGAGCTCGTCCCGCATCTGCTCGAGTTGCCGCTGGGCGCGCGAGGCGGAGGTGATCGCCCTGGAGAGCATGCCCTGCTCCATCGCCTCAGTCGATTCGCGGATTCCCGAGCGCGAGTCGTCCAGCCGCTGCCTCGAATCCGCCATTCGCTGGCGATTCTGTGGGCTGTCCATCTGCTGCTGAAGCTCGTCCAGGTCGCGGAGCGCCTCGAGTTGCTCGTCGCGCAGACGGCGAAGCTCGCGAAGCGCCTCCTGCCTCTGCTGCTCGGTCTGCGCCTGCCGAAGTGCCGCCTGTGCCTCTCGCAGCTTATCGCCCATCTCATTTTGGCGGCGGGCCAGGTCGCGGAGCCGATTGAGCATTTGCAGGTCTTCCCGCCGTCCGGCCTGCTCGCGCGACTGGGCCAGGCGCTGCGTCTCGTACCGATTCTCCCGCTGCGTCAGCTCCAGTTGCTGCAACTGTTGCTGGAACCGCTCGGAGTTGGCGTTGCGGGCCCGGCTCGCGTTGCGGCCCTGGGTGACCTGATGCTCGCGGTCCCGCAACTTGAGCAACTCCTGATATGCCGATTGTTCGGCGCCCAGCGCGGGCGTCAGCTCCGAGGCGGATGCGGATTCCGACGCCTTGGTTAGATGCTCGACGGCCGTCTCCATGTGGCTTGCGGCCGCCTGCAGCGCCTTACCCGTCGAGGGGTCTTCCGCCTGCTGCAAGGTCTCGCGCGCCTGCTCCAGGGCGCCGGCCTGTGACTGCCGCACGACCTCCAGGTCCTCCTTGCGGCTCTCGATCCCGCCGGAGCGGTCGGCCTGCTGCTTGATGTTCCACGTGGCGCTGATGATCTGCTTTTGCAGGCGGGCCAGTTGGTCACCTTGCCGGCCCTGCTGGTCGCCGCCCTGGTTCTGCTGCTCGTCCTGATTCTGCCCATCCTGGAAGGACTGGCTCTCGCGGAAGACCTCATCGAAGGGACGGACCTCGGCGAAGTAGATGTCGCCGGCGGTTCTGCGGGGTTTGCCGTCGGGCCCGATGTCGTCGGCCCAGAAGTAGTACGTCAGCAACTGGTCCGGCTGGGCGTTGAGCGTCTCCATCGCCAGCAAATATCGGATCTGGGTGGCAGCGTCAAGCGCAGCTTGGCGATGGTCTCCCGAGGATGAAGAAGAACCATCGCCAAGGCCTTCGGCTTTGACGATGCCACCCCCGAGGGAGATCTCCCGATTCTCTTGGCCGGCAAGGGCGTAGGAGAGCCCGTAGTTCATCACGCCATAATCGTCGGCGACAGTCGCCTCCAGGGAGAGCTCTTCCAGCGGGGATACGACCACGTCGCGATTCGGGAACATCGGCATCAGCTCGGGCGGCAGATTCTTGTGCACGTCGATCGCAAATCGCGGCGGCATCTTGTTCGAGCGGCCTTGGGCGTCCGCCATGCGCAGCTCGTACCGCTCGCTCTGCGAGGCGGTCATGGACGCGACGAGCACGTTCGGGTCACGGCTGTCGACAGCCAGCCCCAGCGAGATCCCCGTCTTGGGGACAAGCCTTGCCGTGGTCACGGGCTTGTTGAGCGTGAATGTGAGCGTGACCTGCGAGCCCTCGACCACGCTGACCTGACGTGTGTCCTGAATGAATTTCTCAGGCAGTTTCGTGTAGGCGGGATAGACGATCCTCGCATCGGCACCGAGGAGCTCGGGATACTGATAGACTTGGATCCGATAGTCGCGCGTGCGCTGCCCCGTGTACTCGACGTGGTAGAGCAGATCGGACCGGACATCCTGAATGATCCCGCCGAACACTGGATCATCAAGACTCTTGGTCAACACCAGCCGCTGCGCCTCCTGGCCGGCCGGACCAAACCACAGGTTGACCGCCGACGGCACTCGGCCCGCGAAGCGAGCAAGGACCACCACTGGAGAGCCTTGCTCCACTTCGGTGTCCCCCGGAGTCACGGTGACACTATCGCTGTTCACGGTCAGTATTCCCTTGTGGTCCCGGGGCAGCAGGGACATGGGAGGCAGCATCTGCGAGATGACGGCGAGCAGAAGCAACAGTGCCGCTGTCCGGGCCAGACCGGCCAGCGCCAGTCTCCGCGTGGAGATGCTCCGCGTCCAGTCGTGCCCGGTTGCATGGGTGACCGCCTCGCCGATTACTCGCTGCTGGAGATAGCCCAATTGTCCATCCGGACCCTGAGGCTGCTGCTCGACTGCGGCCAGGAGCAGGGCCTTCAAGTCCGGATGCTGCTGCTCGATCATGCGTGCGAGGGCCTGATAGTCCGGCTGCAAGCGGCGCGACCTGCGGAGGATCCAGCCGGTGGCCAGCGCTGCGACAGTGCACAAGGCCGCGACGGCCGACAGCGATCTCCATCCCCAGAGCCATGCAACGCCGATCGAACCGGCGCCGAGGAGGGCACAAGTCAGCCAGCAGATCGATAGTCGCCACGCCGCATACAGGCGTCTTCGACGGTCGGCGATTGGTTGAAGTTGTTTGCGGAGAGCGTCCTCGATCATGTCTGCTCCTCCTTCGATTCCGGGCCAGGCCGCGTGAGCCGGCCGCCCAGCCACGTTTCGATCAACAGCATCGCCAATGTCGCCGCGAGCACCCACCGCCAGAGCTTCTGCTGGGATTCCATCTCGCGAAATCCCGACGCCGCGTGCCCGCCCCCGGGGCTGGTCCCGGGCAAGAGTGTCTGAGCTGCGTAGACAGAGGCCGGCTTTAGCAGGACACCTTTCTTCTCAAGCTCCTCAATGGGCATCGGCTCGGTCCGGCTTTCATCCGCGGACAGGTTCACAGCAAACGCCGAGACGCGGGATTCTGCATCCCTGCCGCCGGCCGGGGCCGTGACCGTATAGATGCCCGGGAGATCTGTCTCTGTGAGAGTCTGCCGGCCGGCATCTAGGCGGACGATGGATGCATCCGGCCTGCGAATCTGCCATGCAGCGTCGGTGGCTCCGGCAGGGGACGACTGCGCCACAGGAACGGAATCGCCTGTGAAGTACTGCGATTGATGTCTCGCGAGCGCTCCGCCGTACTCGAGGGTGGAATACAGCAGCGGGACGAACTTGGACGACAGGGCCAGATCGCTGTCCGCCGGATGCCATCCGCTTGTCCACACGAGCAGCGATCCCTTGCCCACGGGGATTTCAAGCCAGGCGGGATCACCGTCGTCGAACCGCGCCAGCACTCTCGCCCCCGGACAATCGGCGGGATTGATTCGCCGGTGCTTCCAGAAGTGAATCCGGGTGAAGTCCCCGAAGCGGGGATCGGCGAAGGGTTTGAGCAGAGGATGATCGAGTTCGATGCGGTCGAGCATGGCATACCGGCCGGCATCGGCCTCGCTGGACTGGAGGTCACCGATGCTGGTCAGGCCCGACAAGGCGGCAACGGTCTCGGCGGATTTCAGCACGAGCAGGAGCACTCCGCCGGACTCAAGGTGCTGACGCAACAATGCGAGATTCTGTCCGTTGACGAGTTCCGTGACGATGATGATGTGAGCCGCCTTGATGTCGCCGGCGCTGATGGACTTGTTGCCGGGACGGCGGACAACTTGCGACGTACCATCAGTTCCAAAGGCGCGGCGAACATAGTACAGCATCTCCGTCGCACTGTCCGGCTCGTCGCTTCCGAGATAGAGAGCATTGATTCGCTGCTGCGGGGCCGGCGCCAGGTAGAGAGTGTTGTCGAAATCCTGATCGTCGCCGGCCAGGACGACTCTCATCGCCTGCGCCTGGTTTGCATCAGCCGCAGCTCGCACGACAACGCTGTGACCCGGCGCGACGTAGACGTCCGTGACTTGGGCGGATGCAGCATTTCCACCCTCGGGGGCAAACGGCGACAGACTCTCCCAACGCAGTTGGAAATGGTCCTTGTCAGAGTCGGAGGAATTCGTGACGCGGATTTTGGGGGAATCCTTGCGCCGGCCCGGAGCCGGGGCGTCGCGGTCGGCCATCCATTGCAGCGACGCGTTGGCGGAGTCCCGGCATGCAATCGCCTTGACCGCCAGTTCCGTGCGCTGCGGCCATTCGTAAGCCAAGAGTGCATCGAGATTGCTGCCCTGCTGCAGGTCGCTGACCAGCACGATCTGGTGCACGCCGGCGGCCTGCTGTTCGTCATTCACATCGTCGTCCTCGATAGCCTCAGCGGCGGTGACTAATGCCTGCCCGAGGTTGGTGGCCGCCCAGCCGGGCGATAGCTGTGACAATTCCTGAGCGGCGACCGACGCCCGCTGGGCGGGGTCCATCGCCTGCCATCGCTTGAATCCGATCTGCGTGCGTGCCGCCTGATCAAAACTCATCACGCACAGGCGGTCGGCCGGACCGGCATCTGCCAAAACTGACTTTGCCTCGTCGATCGCTTTGGCCCACACGCCGGTACGTCGCATTGAGGCGCTCGTGTCGATCAGGAGGACGATTCGCCGGCCGGCCCGCACGGCGTCCACGCTGGCTGCTCGCAACAGGAAGGGACGAGCGAACGCAAACGCGAGCAGGCACAGCACGATGCAGCGCAGCACCAGCAGCGTGATGTGCTCCAGCCGGCTGCGATGCCTGAATCGCGGCGCCGTGGTGCGAAGGAACATCAGGGAGCTGAACGTCACGCGGTTGCGCGTGTGACGCCGGATCATGTGCAGCAGGATCGGTGCAGCCACCGCCGCGACGCTGGCCAGCAATAGCGGATACAGGAAGCTCATGCTGTCCTCCCCTCTGCGGAATTTCGAAATCCGACATTCAGTTTTCGAGTCTTCCGAAGTTCGCTGCGGCGCATGCGGTCTTGCAGGAAGTCGAGCAGGGCCAGATCGAACGGACGGTCCGTGGCGAACAGATGGTAGTCGATCCCGAGCCTCTGGCAGATGGATTTTGCGTTGCTCAGGTGGCCTTCCAGCAGTCGCTGATAGCTCTTGCGGGCGGCGGCCGGATCGACGTACATGTCGCGCCCCGTCTCCACATCATGGAACAGGGCCGGCGCGTCGAAATTGAAATTCAGCTCCGCCGGGTCCAGGATGTGGAAGACGACAACGTCGTGGCCGCCCGCGCAGAGATAACCGAGGTCCGCCTCCAGCCGGTCCATCGAGGTCAGCAGATCGGAAACCAGCACGATCATCCCCCGTTTCGTCAGCATCTGGGCTAGATGTTGCAGCGGGGGACCCAGATCGGTGGCTCTGCCGGCGGGCGGGGCCTCCAGGGCGAGGATCAGCCTGCGCAGATAGCTCGGCCGGTTGCGCGGCGGCAGGTATTGCCGGATGCGGTCGTCGAACATGGCCAGTCCGACGGCGTCGCCCTGCGTGGAGAGGAAATACGCCAGAGTCGCGGCCAGCGTGCCGGCGTACTGCGACTTCGTGTACCCGCCTGAGCCGTAGCCCATCGACCGGCTGTGATCGATCAGCAGGTGGCACCGCAGGTTCGTTTCGTCCTGGAACTTCTTGATGTAGAACCGGTCGCTCCGCGCGTACACGCGCCAGTCGATGTAGCGAGGATCGTCGCCGAGCGCGTACTGGCGATACTCGGTAAACTCTACGGAAAAGCCGTGGTACGGGCTGCGGTGAATCCCCTTCCAGAACCCCTCGACGACCGCCTTGGCGCGCAGCTCCATCGACTTGATCTTCATCAGCGCGGTGGGGTCGATCATCCCTTCGCCTTTGGCGGCGGCGACCTGCGAGCGAAATGGAGCAGCCCGATCCGTCACTTGACTGTCTCCTTCACGGATTTGAGCAGGCGATCAGCGAGGCTATCGACGGTGACGCCCTCGGCCTCAGCGCGATAGTTGATCAGGACGCGGTGCCGGAGCACCGGATGGGCCAGGGCCTGGATATCCTCGAAGTTGGCATATGACCTGCCGGACAGCAGCGCCCTTGCCTTGGCGCCGAGCACCATGTACTGGGAGGCCCGCAGACCTGCACCCCACGTGACCCATTCATTGACGAAGTCCAGCGCCCGCGGTCCCGGTCGTGACGCGGCGGCAAGCCTCACGGCATAGCGCACCACATCCTCGGCAATCGGGACACGACGCACGACGCCGTGAAATCGCAGCAGGTCCGCGCCGGCGAATATTCTCGTGATGGGCTGCGGCTCGGTCGTCGTGGTCTGGCGAACGACCGCCACCTCGTCATTTTCCGGCAGGTAATCGATCAAGACATTGAACATGAACCGGTCGAGCTGGGCTTCCGGCAGCGGGTACGTGCCCTCCATCTCGATCGGGTTCTGCGTGGCGAAGACGAAGAACGGCTCGTCGAGCCTGTAGCAGACCCCCGCGGCCGTCACGTGGTGCTCCTGCATCGCTTCGAGCATGGCCGCCTGCGTCTTGGGCGGCGTCCGGTTGATCTCGTCGGCGAGGATCATGTTGGCGAAGATCGGCCCTTTGACGAAGTCCATTCTCCGCTCGCCGTCGCTTTGCTGAAGGATCTCGGTGCCCGTGATGTCGGCGGGCATGAGGTCCGGGGTGAACTGGATGCGCTGGAACTTCAGATCGAACAGTCCCGCCAGCGATTTGACCAGCAGGGTTTTGGCCAGTCCCGGCGCGCCGGTGACCAGGCAGTGCCCGCCGGACAGTACGGCGATGAGCAGTTGCTCGATCGTCTGCTGCTGGCCGACAATGACCTTGGAAAGCTCGGCCGTGATGCGCTCGCGTGCGGCCGCCACCTGCTCGACCGCCTGCCGCTCGGATTCGTATGTCTCGTTGTTCAACGGTCCCTTCCTTTCGGATTTACTGTTCTACAATTGCGCGCCTCGGCGTATGGTGAGGCCAAATCGTAAATCGTAAATTCAGTGTGTCATGGCATAGAACACGATATTGATCCCCAGCGGGTACGCTTTCTTCTCGGAGAATTCATGAAAGAACCATTCGTCTTCGCCTTCGCGTTCCCAGCCGTCGCCGAGGTCGGTATTGTGGCAGGTGATGACCATCATCCGGCCCTTGTCGTCGTAGATGGCCCTGTAGTCGACTTCCTTGGCATCCGGGCGCTCCCAGGTAATGCCGTAGGGGCGGCCCGCGAGGGCGACGTTGATGCTCGGGATCTGGGGCTTTTCCTTCAAGTCAAACACGGCGTGGAAGATCGGGTCACTCAACATCAGCTCGACCGGCTCGCGATCGGGGAAGACCCGCTTGATCTCATGATAGAAATTCTCCCACTCCGCCACGCCCCAGAAGTCATCGACCATGAGGAAGCCGCCGTTGAGCAGGTAGGCTCGCAGGGCCGCGACCTCGGGTTCGCTGAAGACGAGCCGGCCGGGCTCCACGATATAAATGAACGGATAGTTGACCAGGTCGGGATCGGTCAGCTCGATCACGATGGGCTCGGGAGCGACCTCCAGCGAAGTCAGTTGATGCAGGCGGTAGGAGAAATTCAGGTCGCTGTCGGGGAAATCGGTTGCCCAGTTGCCGCCACTTCGGCCGTAGTAGCCTCGGCCCCGCCCACGACCGGGCCCCCCACCATATCCCCCATATTCGTACCCGCCGTAGCCGGAGGAATACCGGATGCGCACAAACGTGAAGACATCATGGGAAAACTCCTTATCGACCTGCCAAGTGGGCGTATTGCCCCGGTCGTAGTATCTCTGAGCCAGCGCCGCACCGGCCGCGATGAGCAGGAGCAGGCCAAGCACTCCGAGACCTGAAATTCGAGATTTGAGATTTGAGATTCTTCCGCCAATCCGCAATCCGCAATCCGAAATCTGAAATCCCCGTCGTCTGATCATGGCTGCTTCTCCTGAACAGACGCAGCCTCAGCGAGGATCTCCAGCAACAGCCTGTGCCCTTCGCGGAACCGCGGGGCATCGGCGAGGGCCTCCAGAACATGCTTCTTCGCAGCGGCGGGATCGCGCTGCCTGAGCAGACGTGCCAGGCGATAGTGGACGTCGACCGGGTCTGCCGGGTCCAGCAGGAGCAGACGCTGATAGGAGTCGATGGCCTGCTCGCTCTGCCCAAGCCCCTCGGCGGCCCGGCCAAGGCGCCAGTAGACCGGCCCCAGCAGCGGGTACACCGCCAGATACCGGACCCCATTCTCTACGGTCTGCGTCCAGTTCTCCTGCTCCATCCCGATCTCCATGAGCCGGCCGTAGGCCTCGGCGGCATCGGCCGACAGCGCCGCCAGCTTTTTGAGCACTTCCGCTTCCTCCTGTGTTTGCCCGAGCTTACGACATGCCCCGGCAAGGAGTTGATAGGCATTGTCCTTACCGACGTACGCCGGGTACAGCGAGATCAATTTCTCCAGAGGCGCCTTCGCCTGCTCCCATTTCTGTTCGGCCAGCAGGTTACCGGCGTGCAGAGTCAGTGCCCAGAAGCTGTTGGGGTGGTCCGCCAGCCATCGCGCCACCGCCTCCGAGTCGGACGGGTCGAGCTGTTCCCGTGCCGGCTGCTCCCAATCGGCGTCCGGGGCCAGAGCCTCCGCCCGCTTGCGGGCAAAGCCCTCGAAGTCCTTCTCGATTTCTTTGAGAGATACAAGATGCTGCGTCTCTACATTGATGGCATGCCTGGCAATGGCGGCGTTGATCGGTTCCCCTTTGGCCAAGTCGGCCAGAATCGCCTTGAGCGAAGCAAATCCAAACCGCTCCACGAGAAACTCCACTACGAGAGCAGATTCGTAATAGGCGAACTGCAGATGCGCCGGGGTCGGCGGATTCATGAACGCGGCGCTAAGACTGCCAATCGGGGTCAGCTCCCCGCCGAGGATCATCTTGCGGTACTGCGGATTCATCTGCTGGCCCCACGCGGGATTCTCCCGCATCTCCTCGTAGACGGAGATTCCCTCGCTGAGCCAGCGGGGCATCCTGTTGCCGGTCAGATTCAATGTCACGACGTGGCAGAACTCGTGCCACAATGTGGCCTGCCAGTTGGACAGTCGGGCCGCGTTCGGGCTGTTGGCGGTGATGACGTTGCCGAAACAGACGCCGAGAAAGGCGTCGCCGCCCGGCATACCGAACGTCCGGACCGCGAAGTCCTGCTGATTGGGAAACAGCTCCACAGTGACTGGGCCACCCGGCTTGAACCCATACTTGTCGCCCAGCTTCGATCTGGCGCGTTGCAGCAGCTCGACGACTTTGTCGCCGTATACGGCGGCCTCACGCGGTTCCATCCTGAGAAGGAATCCGTCTGCCGGCACCGTTTTGAACTTGGACAGTGCATCGTGAAGATTGACAAGGTTGTACGCCTCGACATTGTACGGGTCCTTCGTATTCACCTGGTCGGCCAGCGTCCAGCCCTCATCCTCAATGCCAAGCCGCAGCAGGTCTTGGGCCAACTGGATTTTGGCGGGCAAGTAGTTCGGGTCGATCGCCATCGAATGACGCTGATATGCGGCCCCCTCGGCAAACCGGTAGTTCTGCGACAGCTTCCTGCCGATCAGGTAGTCCACCTGCGGATTCTTCGGCCAGAACTTCATCGCGTTGGTTTGGCAGGTGGCGGCCGCGTTAGGGTCCTGGGCGAGACAGGCCAGGACCGCTCGGTAGGCCCAGGCCGGCGGATACCAGGGATTGACGGCGAGGACCCGGTCCAGCGACTTGCCCGCCGCTTCGAATTCTTCGCAGTCGATCTGGTGCTGGGCCAGAAGGATCAGCGACGGTGCATGCCGGGGATTGATCTGCAGGGCGGCATCCAGTGACGCAAGCATCGCCTTGCGGTCGCTCTGATAGAACGCTTCGGCCAATCCATAGTGGACATCCGGGTTATCGCCGAATCGCTTGAGAGCCTCGCGGTATCGCTGGGCGGCCAGCTCGTAGTCCTGTTTGGCCGTCGCCAGCGCCCCGGCAGCGAGATACGCCTCACAGCAGTTCGGGTCCTTTTCCAGTACCCGATTGTAGAAATCCCTCAACACCACGCGTGGCTCGGCGCCGAGCAGCAGCAGGCATTGACCCAGGGCTACCGCCTGTGGGCCGGTCAGGTATTCCGTGCGACGGTAGGCGGCGATCCGATAGGCGGTGGAAAGCATCATGGCGGCTTGGTCGCCCTGGTTGTTATGCTGGTAGGCCGTGTGGCCAACCCGCAGCAGGCGAATGTCCGCCCGTGTATCCCTCAAGGCGGCATCGACGCATCCGGCCGCCTCCCCGTACCGGCCCAACGCCATCAGCGATTCGATCTCGAAGATTCGCGGGTCCGCCGAGTATGCCCCGTCTTTGATCGCTTTGCGGGCGGCCTCCAGGCACTTTTCATATTGGCCGGTTCTGAACTGCTCGCCAAGTGCGGCAAACTCAGATTGCCGGTCGCCGGCCGGCGCAAGCTCGACCCGTGAGCCCCAGTTGGAAAACGCCAATAAGAGGATCACCACCCTGCGTGAAATCCCGAATCTCGAAATTCGAATCTCGAATCTGGGCGTCGCCCGGCGACCAGCAGACCGCACTACACCTACCTCACTCATCAAGAGTCCTGTAGAGACGCAAGAATTCGCATCTGTACCGCAGGCGCAAGGGGCCATGCGGACACGAACAGTGCATGCCCGCTCTACGGCTCGTATGCGCCGCCGTTCATATAGTATACTCTTGCGGCTGTGCGGTTACAGCAGGGGATTTACCATTTACGAATTACGATTTGCGATTTGGAGACGGCGATCGGCGTCTGCGGGCGGAGCGCCGGATCGTCAATCGCAATTAAGGCAACTTCGGCGATGACAGGGAATCCGCGGAGTTGAGTTGGTCGACTTGTGCACGGATCAGCCAATCCCCTTGAGCGAAGTCACGCGGTTCCTGGCCGGGCATGCCTGTGAAGGAATTGCCGGTGGCCTGCGCATCATACCCGGCGTAAATGCCTTTCTGGGCCGTCGGATTGAACGCGACGCAGATGATGAACTCCGACGGCACGTTCGTCGGCGTAACCGGCAGATCCACCCATTGAGCGGTCCCTGTGGGGAATTTTGAGTACGGCTGATCGAACTCGGCAATCGTCTTGAAGTCTTTGTCACATAGCCAGATGCGGAAGTCCTCCTGAGGGGGCGTGGGAAGTCCGTACCGGGAACCGTAGATGCGTACGCTCGTCAGATACCACGCGTCGCCCTTGACCGAGAAGCGGACGGCGTGGCCGGTTCCAGCAATGGACCTCTTGCCTGCCTGTGTGCCGTCGTCGTGGGCGAGTTCCACCGGCTTGACGGAAAGCTCCTTGCGGTCGGCGGTGCGAGCGACAATCGTGCTTTTGGGCCGCTTGAAGACCAGGACCGACTCCGCCTTGCTCCACCATTGGGCCAGTCGGGGGTCTCGCTCGACTTGGAGCGCTGCGCGAAGGGCAGGGGCAGGATCGTAGGGATCGATCTGGGCTGCACCCCATTTCTTGAGCACACCGGCAAGGCCCTTGTCCGTGACGATCTCCGCTAGCTGCATCCACAGTTGTGCCCCCTGCCCATTGGCGCTTGGGTGAGGATCGGCCAGTTGCTTCTTCAGGCGTGCCATGCCGTCGGCGCGATAATCGTAGGGGTCGGGCCAGAGCCCCTCCTTCTCGATTTCGTACACGCGATCGACGAGCCGGCTGCCGATGTAATGAGCCCAGCCCTCCGCCCCGGCGGTGGTCAGCCAACTGTGGTTGCGGATCACACGGTACATGGCGAGGTGGCCGATCTCGTGACAGATGCCGTAGATCTGAAAGACGCGGCTTTCACTCGGCTTGTGAAGGTCCTTTTCCGACCTGATGGTCAGAAAGATGTGGTCTTTTCCATCGTTGAACAGGCGCACCGCCTGGTTCGGATCGCACGCCAGATCGATTTGAATCGTCTCGGGCATGTCGAAGCCGAACTGCTCCACGGCCGCCGTGCGGGCCGCGGCGGCGGTCCTGCAAATCGCGTTGGCATACGCCGACGGGAAATTCCGGCCGGTCGCCGCGACATGGTCGGCACGGTAGGACTGCTCCGCACCCAAGGCAGGGCCGCCAAGGATCAACATCATCATGAATAACCTCGTGGATTTGCGTGGATACGTGTCCATACTCAGTCTCCCCTGATTCGCCTCGGATGCGGGTCCCCGCAGACCCGCCACATCATATCTCTAACGGCTACTATGGTATGACGGCGGACATCCGTCAATGGCAGACAATTCAGATATTGTGCTTGTTGTGGCAATCGATCAACGATCCTCGTATAATGATGGAAGCTGTCATTGCTCTGGAGGTGTACGGTGAACGATATCCGACGCCGCAGCATGAGTGTCTCTGGACCATCGGTTGATCCGTGCCAATCCCCTGTCAGACCTCGCGCCTTCACTCTCATCGAGCTGCTTGTCGTGATCTCCGTTATCGCACTGCTCCTGGCGCTGCTGTTGCCGGCGTTGCAGCGGGTCCGGAAGCAGGCGAAGGCCACGGTCTGCCAGGCGAATCTGCACCAGTGGGGCCTGCTGTTCGCCACCCTTGCGGAGGGCAACGACGGTCGTCTGCGGGATCGTGACACGTGGGACCAGTGCCGCACGCAGCAGTTTGCCTACTATCTCGACAATTTCAGTTTCGAGCCGTTCTGCCCGCTTGCCAGGCGAAAAATTAGCCTGACGGGCGCCGGTGGCACGTTCTTGGCGTGGTACTGTCCCCGCCATCCCTACCGCGCCGGCAGTTACGGCCTCAACGGCTACACCCCGGCCTATGACGGCGGCGAAGGCTGGGGCGCGCAGCCGCCGTCCCAGCAGCAGCGCTGGCCGAGCATCTATCGCCAGGGCGGCAGCCGCGTGCCGGTGATGCTGGATTGCTCCCTGTGGGCCGGATATCCGACGCCCCAGGATACTCCGCCGGAGACGGAAGCTGAGGCCGCCACGAACCCCTCCATCGGCGGCAACAGCATGAGACCGTTCTGCATACCCCGTCATGGAACGTTCACCAACGGGGTCTTCATGGACTGGTCCGTTCGCAAGGTCGGCGTGAAGGAACTCTGGACCCTGCCATGGAATCCCAAGTTCAGTACCCGCGGCCCGTGGACCCTCGCCGGCGGCGCCGAGGGCCAGGACTGGCCCCACTGGATGCAGGGGTTCCCGGAGTACTGACGGAGTTCTGCAAGACGGGGGTCTCGCGAGCGGCAACATAGGAATCCTTTTTGGAGAGCAGTACCATGAAGAAGCAGATCGTTCTGGCTCTGGCAGTCGCAACGGTTCTGGTGGTGACCCTGGTGGCCATCGCCCAGCAGGATCAGGCCGGCCGGCAACGCTTCCAGCAGCGGCGCGAGGCGCAGATGAAAGCCGCGGATGCCATTGCGCAGGATGCCGCCAAGCTCAAGGCCACCATGGAAGAGGCCGCGAAGGCCATGCAGGGCCGTCAGAACCTCCAGGATATGTCGGAAGAGGAGAGGACCAAGATGCGCGAGGAGTTCACCAAGCGGCGTGAGGAGCAGACCAAAATCCTCGCCGACATCGAGCAGCAGCTCCTGATCCTCAAGAGCCCGCGGCAACTGAAGGCGGACATGGAAGAGGCAACCAGTGAGTTGAGCGCGGTCCGCGACCTGGCGAAGGAGGAGAAGGCGGACAAGACGGCCCAGCGAATCCAGGCGCTGATCGACAAGCAGCAGGCGAAGTACGATCAACTGATGCAGAAACTTGGCTACACGCAACAATAGCCGTAGAGACCCGGCGCATTGCGTCTCAGCACACTCGGGACTGGCGGAAACCTGCAATATTGCGTCGCGTCCGGGCGTCATTACTCGCAACGGCACGGACGTAGCTCGGATTGCCGCTCCCACGGTGGGAGTTTCGCGAGCAGCAAGATAGGAATCCTTTTTGGAGGGCAGTACCATGAAGAAGCAGATCGTTCTGGTCCTGGCAATCGCAACAATTCTGGTTGTGGCTCTGGCGGCCGTGGCGCAGCAAGGCCAGGGTATGCAGCGCTTCCAGCAGCGCCGTGAGGCGCAGATGAAGGCCATCGACACCCTTCAGCAGAATGCCGCCAAGCTCAAGACGGCGATGGACGAGGCGGCCAAGGCCATGCAGGGCCGCGACTTCCAGAATATGTCGGAAGACGAGAGGACCAAGATGCGGGAGGAGGCCACCAAAAGGCGCGAAGCGCAGACCAAGCTCATGGCGGAGATGACGCAGGCGCTGGCGCAACTGAAAGGAGCTGGCGCCATGTGGCAGGAATATGACGAGTCCGTAGCGCCGCTGAAAGACCTCCTGGCCTCCGCCCAGAGCGAGAAGGCCACGGCGACAGCCGCCAAGATCGAGCAGATAATCGCCCAGCGTCAAAAGCAGTTCGAGGAGAAGATGACGGCCCTCGGCTACGATCCGACGCAGAGGCCGCGAATGCGCGGGCAGGGGCAGTAGTAAGGGTATATGCGGGGTCCCGGTTGTCGGGGACTGCCCCGGTGTGCGACTAATTTTCGTGGGGATGAATGGCTTCGCAGGACGAGCGGGGACGCTCGTCCTACGCGGAGCGCCGTCCGCGCTCTTCGTAGGTCGTGCGTCCTCGCACGACTCTCTTGCCTCGGGCACAACAGGCTCGAAAGGCGAGGTTTCTCGTTCGGCCAGCAGAACCTCCCCCACGAAATGTAGTCGCACACCTGCCCCGGAAGATTGAAGGCCCTTCCTTGCGAAGTTGTGCCGTGGAGGTACAATGGTCCCAAGGAAGGGCCTTTTCCATTCTATGAGGAGTACAAGATGGACCCGCGCAGGAGCACCATCGCAGCCGTGACAATGATCGTGTTGACCCTGGCGCTGCAAACGAAGCCGGCCGAAGTGGGCGCGGGCCGCCGGATTGTGGATTTCAACCAGGACTGGAAGTTCGCCAAGGGCAGTCAGCCGGGAGCGGAGAAGGCGGTTTTCGACGACTCGGCGTGGCAGACGGTCTGTCTGCCGCACGACTGGGCGATCTCTGGGCCGTTCAATCCGAGCGAAAACGGCTACGCCGGCAAGCTGCCCTGGAAGGGCGAAGGCTGGTATCGAAAGACGTTTACGCTCGACAAGGCCCCCGAGGGCCAGCGGGTCTACTTCGATTTCGACGGCGCGATGGCGTTCCCCAAGGTCTACGTGAACGGACAATTAGCCGGTCAGTGGGATTACGGCTACATGTCCTTCCGCGTCGATGCCACGCCTTACGTGAGACCGGGACAGAACACGATCGCGGTCTACGTGGACACGCGCAACCATGGCACCCGGTGGTACCCCGGAGCGGGAATCTACCGCAAAGTGACGATGACGATCTGCGACCCGGTGCACGTGGCTCATTGGGGCACGGTTGTGACCACCCCGAGCGTCGAGGACAAGTCGGCAACGGTCCGCGTGCGCTCGACCGTCGAAAACCATCTCGGCACCGACTCGAAAGTCACAGTCGCTGTCACGCTGCTCGACCCGGACGGCAAAACCGTGGCGACAGGCGAGAAGGCGGATACTATTCCGGCCGGTGGATCACGAGAGTCGGACCAGTCGTTCACGGTTGCGAATCCTCAGCGATGGGACATCAGTAAGCCAAGACTCTACAGCGCCAAGATCGTTGTGCGGGCAGGCGACGAAGTGACGGATACGGAGGCCGTTCCATTCGGCATCCAGGCATTCGAGTTCACGGCCAACGACGGCTTTCATCTCAACGGCCGGCGGGTGCAGCTTCACGGCGTGTGCCTGCACCACGACCAGGGTCCGCTCGGGGCCGCGTTTTACCCGCGTGCCATGGAGCGGCAACTGGAGATCATGCGGGACATGGGCGTCAACGCCATCCGCACGAGCCACAACCCTCCGGCCCCGGAATTGCTCGATCTGTGCGACCGGATGGGATTTGTCGCGTGGGACGAGGCCTTCGATAAGTGGGACGGCACGGCCGACCGTGTTCGGGGCGAACCGCCGCTGGAGCAGTACGGCGAAAAGCAGATTCGCAACTTCGTGATGCGCGACCGCAATCATCCGAGCGTCGTCGTCTGGTCGATCGGCAACGAGCTTGGCGGCGGCGGCAGGGATGGGATCACGCCGGAGCGCGTCAAGTTCATGAGCGGCTTTGTTCGCAGGTATGATCCGACGCGACCGGTAGGGATGGCCTGCGACAAGCCCGATCTGGCCGAGCAGCCAAACTTCGATGCCCTGGACCTGACGGGCTGGAACTATGGCCGGCGCTACGCGACCTACAGGCAGCGGTATCCCGATAAGCCGATCATCTACAGCGAATCGGCCTCGGCCCTGAGCACTCGCGGGTTCTACGAGCTGCCTCTGCCGAGCGAGAAGACGCAATACTCAAAGCAGCTTCAGGTCGATTCCTACGATTTGAACGCCGCCACGTGGTCGGACATCGCCGATTCCGAGTTTCAACTGATGGAAAAAGACACGTTCGTGGCCGGCGAATTCGTGTGGACGGGTTTCGACTACCTCGGCGAGCCGACGCCATTCAGCCAGGAGGCGAAAAGCTCGTACTTCGGCATCGTGGACTTGGCGGGGATTCCCAAGGACCGGTACTACCTGTACCGCAGCTACTGGCGGCCGGACACGACCACGATCCACATTCTGCCTCACTGGAACTGGCCCGACCGCGTCGGCCAGAATGTGCCTGTCTTCGTGTACACCAACGGTGATTCGGCGGAGCTGTTCCTCAACGGCAAATCGCTCGGCAAACGGACGAAAGGCGTTTTGCCCGAGCGGCCGGTGAATTTCGCAAAGAGAAAGCCCGTCACTGCCAGCTCCGAGGAATCGGGCAAAGGAAACCTCAAGGCACTGGCCAACGACGGCGATAGCTCGAGCCGCTGGTGTGCGGCCGACAATAGCGCCAACCAATGGTGGCAGGTCGATCTGGGCCAGGTCGAGCCTGTTCGATTCCTGCTCATCGAGCTCGAGAGAGAGGCGAAGAATTACGGCTATCAGATCAAAGCCTCGACCGATGCCGCGACATGGGAAACCATCGCGAGCAAGGAGACGAGCAGGCTCCCGCAATGGGACGGGCCGACCCAGGCTTTCCACGACGTGAACGTGCAGGCGCGCTACCTGCGGATCGAATTTACACAACTGCAGGGCGGCGCCTGGGCGGGCCTGAAGGAATTTGGCGCCTACCCCGCCAGGGCGGAGTCATCCTATTATGACGTCACCTATACGTATCGGCTCCGCTGGAATGACGTGGTCTACGAGCCGGGTGAGTTGAAGGTGGTCGCCTACAAAGACGGCAAATCGATCGGCGAGGCCCTGATGCGGACCGCCGGCGCACCCGCGGCTATCCGCCTGACGCCGGACCGAAAAGAGCTTGCCGCAACCGGCGAAGACTTGTGTTACGTCCCCGTCGAGGCGCTGGATAGCAAGGGGACGCTCTGCCCGCTGGCGGACAATCTCGTTCGCTTCAAAGTCGAGGGTTCCGCCGAGATCGCTGGCGTCGGCAACGGCAATCCCATGTCGATCGAGCCGTTCCAGGCGGACTATCGCAAGCTCTTCTTCGGCAAAGCCATGCTGATCCTGCGAACGAGAGAAGGCCAGACCGGCGCGGTGCACGTCACAGCCGCCAGCGACGGCCTGACCTCGGGCGAGACGACGGTTCAATGCCGATAAAGCGGCAAGTCACGAAAGACAGGCCGGACGCGATGCGAATCGGCCGGATCATCGGCCCCGTGGCCCGGCTATCTCGTCGGGGGCGGCTACACCGCCACGAGCTGGAATGACACTCGGGCCGACTACGAAACTAACGAAATCGCCATCAACTGGCAGGGCGCTCTGGTCTATGCTCTGGTGGGTTTTGTCAGCAGCCCTCCTCAAGATCCCAATGAACAGGGTGTGCCGAACTGAGCACACCCTGTGTCGCTTGCGAATCGCTCGAACTACTGAGGCGAAGGACTCTCAGGTGGAGCACTGTCAGATGGAGGCTTATCAACCGGAGGACTGCCGGGTGCCGGGCCTTCCGGGGGGAGGCCCTCAGGCGGACGTTCCGGCCCTTTCATGTCCTGGAATCTGCGGTCGCGGTGGCCATTGGGTCCGCCTTGATGATCAGGCTTACGCATTCGGTCAGGCCCGCCGGGTCCGCCCGGCCCGCCAGGTCCACCCGGACCACCGGGCCGCCAGTGACGGAAATGCTTCTCCCTCTCCTTGACCTCGTGCTCCCACCTCTGGAATTGGTCGGGAGTGAGAATGCTCTGCATGGATGCAACAAACTCCTTGCGCTCGGCATTCTGCATCTGGAACATTTCATACAAGCGTTGCTGGAAGGTTGCTTGGCGCTTGGTAAACACGTCCCTGATCTGCTGAACCTGCTCATCCGACAGAGCCAGTTCGGTCCGCCAGCGGTTGATATCCTCATTTGGATCAAACGGGGGAGGATCGCCGTGAGGCGGGAACCGCCACATGATCCTGTCTTTGAGTGCGAGAATCGTGCCACCGGTGCCAATGCCTATGCCGGAGGCAAGAATCACGGCCGCGACGATGACCTGGCCGATGATCTGCCGACGGGTGAAGGGCCACTTCGGGCGAGGCACCGCCGGATGAATGGATTTCGTTTCATCTACCATAATCGTATTTCCGGCAGAGGTGCTACCAGTTGCATGAAAGGACTATTTATGTATTGCCAGAACTGGACGGCCATGAACAGGAGGATGGAGGCCGCCGCGGCCGACAGCCCGCCGAACAGGCCCAGCGGGATCAGCGTGACCGACGGGCGGCCCTCGGATTGAATCCTCAGCCGCACCATCTCCGCCACGCCGAACACGGGCGTCTGCTCCTCGCGAGCTATTCGAGCCAGTTTTGCAAGACCCCTTAAAGTGTCCATCCAAGTCTCTCCAAAAGATGTTCTCTTTCGGCTATCTCTTTCATTTTCCTGCGGGCACGAAGCGCCTGCGTTTTGACTTTAGCCCGGCTCCATCCCATCCTCTCGGCGATCTCGTGCGTGCCGCAACGCTCGAAGTACAGCAGCGTCAGCACCAGGCGGTCGGGCGCCGGCAGCCGGGCCAGCAAAGTGTGCAGGACTGCCGCCGCCTCGGACGGATCGATGCGGTCGTCCTCGGCCGCCTCGATCTGCTCTATGATTTCAAAGTCCGGCAGCGGCATCTCCTGTGGCTCCTTCGCCTTCTCCCGCCAGAACCGGTAGCCCGTGCGGGTGGCGATCCGCCGCAGCCAGTGCAGCAGGGGGGCGTCGCCCCGATATGTCTTCAAGCTGAAAAAGGCTTCGACAAACACCTGTTGCACAAGCTCCTCACACTGCACTGGGTCCCGCGTGAAACGCCACAGCAGGCTGGTGATCTGCTTCTCGTACCGGCGCACCAGCCTTGCATACGCTTCATCGTCGCCCTTGACCGACGCCGCCACATCCAACCAGTCCGTGTTTTCCACAAATGCTATTCTACCGGATCGTTCTCGATCTTCCAATAGTTCTTCGGCTATGCAGCATTGGCACGGTGCACTGGTCATCTATTCACTTTCTCCACCGTATTAGTGGCACAAAAGAGGCGCCGGTGACAGCAAAAGGGGTCGTAAGGACTTATAAGGAAGCAAATTGGGCCATCCTGAGGCACAGGCGGTCGTACTCCCTGTTCGATCCGCGACCCAAAACATGTGGCTCAACACTGAAAACTGTGGTAGGTTGTAACCATGCCCGGCTCCATGCCACTTACAGGGTGTAACAAGAGTGTCCTGAGTTTCGAGTGTCGAGTTCCAGATCGATTCATTTTTCAGATCAGGCTGGAACGCCGGCAGTCAAAACCGTCATCTGAAGGAGTCAGGGCCATGAGTTCTGAGGAAATGAGAAACGAGCTTGAAGCGTTCGTCAACGCGGGCCTGCGTGAAGGCTGGCGCGGGTGGCCGTTGAAGGAGGAAAACCGCACGAGCTGGACATCGATTCTGTCGCTAGCTGCGGGCTCGGCGAGATTCTGGCGCAGACGAGACAGCACGTTGATTGTTCCCGAGCGGTCATTGGAGGTCTTGCGGATCGGTCGCCACTATGTGGAAAATTGAGAAACTCGGGCAATGGCCCGATGTTCCGCGAAAGATAGGGTTTCGTCGGTTTTACAAGGAGACAGAAGATGCGAAAGCAAGTGATCGGGTTCGGGATCGTGGCCTGTGTTGTGGCCCTGCTGATCGGAGGGCTGACCATAGCCCAGCCGCCGGGTGGCGGACCGGGTGGGCCGGGAGGACCGGGTGGACAGTTCGATCCGGCGCAGATGCGTCAGAGAATGATGGAGCGCATGAAGGAGCAGCTTGGTGCCGATGACGCAGCTTGGAAGGTCCTGGAGCCCCGTCTCACGAAAGTCATGGATCTGAACCGTCAGACACAGGGCATGGGACGCGGCGGCATGTTCGGCATGATGGGTGGAATGCGAGGACAGCGCGGAGCCAACGCCACCGCCAATGACGCCGGCGGTCAGGGCGCCAGGCGAGGACCGCAACAGGACCCTGCCACGATGACGCCCGTCGAGAAAGCCCAGGAGCAACTGCGGACCACGCTCGAGAATCAGTCGGCGTCGCCGGAGGAGATCAAGAAGAGCCTGACCGCTTTCCGCGAGGCCCGTGAGAAGGCAAGACAGGAATTGGCGGCGGCCCAGCAGGAGCTCAAGCAAATCCTCACCGTGCGTCAGGAAGCACAGTTGGTCATGATGGGACAGTTGCCGTAGGGCACTATCAGACGAATGAATGCACTTGTTGACAGAATGCTCGATCAGGGTCTGATCGATGAATCCGCGGCCCGGGCGATCCGCGACTCGCTTGCCAACGGCGAGTCGCTGGCCCGGGCCTTTAGCGTCAACGGCCTGGCCGAAGACGCTCTGCTGCGATTTCTCGCCGAGGAATTCGGCCTGACCTTCGTCGAGCTGGAGCACACGACGTTTTCCAGGGAATTCCTGGGCCAGTTTCCCGCACGCATCCTTCTGGACAGGCACATCATGCCCATTGAGGGGGAGCATGGTGAGCTGCTGGCCGTCACGAGCAATCCGTTCGATACCTCGGCGGTCGATGAGCTGCGCCTGGTCACCGGCAAGGATTTCCAGATCGGCTTGGCCCCGTTGGCGGAGATCGACCGCTGCATCAAGCGGTTCCTGGGCGTTGGGGCCGATACGGTCCAGTCGATGATCTCCGAAGCCGGCGAGAACGGCTTCCAGGTCATCGATACGGACTCGGACGAGGATATGGACCTGACGCAGGCGGCCGAGGGTGCCTCCATCGTCCGCTTCGTCAACCAGATCCTGACCGAGGCCATCGAGCTGCGGGCGACGGACGTGCACATCGAACCGTTCGAGGAGTCGCTGCGGGTGCGCTACCGCATCGACGGCGTTCTGCAGGAAGCCTCGGTGGCCTCCGAGGTCAAGCAATTCCAGGCGGCGATTGTCTCGCGATTGAAGATTCTGAGCAAGCTGGACATCGCGGAAAAGCGGGTGCCGCAGGACGGCCGGATCAAGATTGTCATTGCAGGCCGCGAGATCGATGTCCGCGTCTCGGTGATTCCGATGCTCTATGGCGAAGCGGTTGTGCTGCGCCTGCTGGATCGGTCCTCGGTCCTGCTGGGGCTGGAAAAGCTGGGGATGTCGGAGCGGGACCTCGACATCATGAAGGTGATCCTCGAACGGCCGCACGGAATCATCCTGGTGACGGGACCCACCGGCAGCGGCAAAACCACGACGCTCTATGCGGCCCTGTCACGCATCAACGACATCCAGCGCAAAATCATCACGATCGAAGACCCCATCGAGTACCAGCTCCATGGGGTCAACCAGATCCAGGTCTCGCGCAAGGCCGGGCTGACCTTCGCCAGCGGATTGCGCTCGATCCTGCGTCACGACCCCGATGTCATCCTCGTCGGGGAAATTCGCGATATGGAGACGGCGGAAATTGCGATCCAAGCCTCCCTGACGGGCCACTTGGTCTTCTCGACTCTGCACACCAACGATGCTCCGGGCGCCTTGACCCGTCTGGTGGATATGGGCATCGAGCCGTACTTGGTCGCCTCATCGCTGGAGGCGGTCCTGGCGCAGCGCCTGGTGCGCGTGATCTGCCCCGAGTGCAAGGAGCAGCTCTCGACGAGCGAGCTGATGCCGATCCGCCGGCGCTTCGGCGATCAATTGCCGGGCTCGCTGTACCGGGGCCGCGGCTGCCGCCAGTGCCAGGGGACGGGCTATCATGGCCGCGTCGGCATTTTCGAAACGATGGTGGTGACCGATGAGATTCGGTCCATGATCCTCGAAAACGCATCGTCCCCGGAGTTGCGCAAAGTGGCCGCCAAACAGGGCATGAGGAGCCTTCGCGATGACGGGTTCAGACAGTTGTGCGACGGGCGAACCACCGTCGAGGAGATTCTCCGGGTGACCAAAGACGACACGTTTGGACTCACCAATCTTGCGGATGTGGAACAGTCAAAAGGCACGGGAGATGGCGACATTCACGTACAAGGCAGTTGACACGCAGGGGCGGCAGGTCACTGACACGCTCGTGGCCCCCGACCGGGCGGCGGCGATCGAGCAGCTCTGCGGCCGGAGCCTCAACCCCGTCTTCGTGGAGAGGCAGGAGGACCGCCCGACAGAGGGCTTCTTCGCGCGCGGCGGGCGGGTCTCCAAGGGCGAGGTCGAGGCCTTCACCCGGCAGTTGGCCAGCCTTCTGGCAGCCGGGGTTCCCCTGAGCCGGGCCTTGAGCATCCTCAGCCGCGAGGCTTACCATCCGGCGGCCGGAAGACTCTGGGCGGTCGTCCACGACCACGTCGCCGGGGGCATGGCTTTGGCCGATGCGCTGGCCCAGCATCCGCGGGCATTCCCCCCCGTGTACGTGGCCATGGTGCGGGCCGGCGAAACCGGCGGATTCCTCGACCTGGTACTCGATCAGATCGCCACGTTCCGGGCGCGCGAGCAGGATCTCAAGGGCAAAGTGACCTCGGCCCTGATCTACCCGATGGTTCTCTCAGTGCTCGCGGCGGGCATCCTCATATTCCTGCTGACATACTTCATTCCCCGGTTCTCGCAGATGTTTGCGGAATTCGGCGGCTCATTGCCGAGCCTGACGAGGGCGATTGTCACCGCCAGCCACCTCGTCGTGCGGTATTGGTTCGTCCTGGTGCTGGCGGTGGCACTGGGCGTCTTCGGAATTCGGCGGGCATTGGCCAGCGAGGAAGGCCGGCGCATCCTGGAGCGCGCGATACTTCGCTTCCCGCTGTTTGGCAGGGCGGCGGCCCGGTTCGCGCTGGTGCGCTTCGCCCGGATGCTGGGCACGCTCGTCGGGGCCGGCGTGCCTCTGGTGGCGGCGCTTCGCGTAGCCAAGGAAGCCATCGGCAATCAGGTCCTGGCCGACACGGTAGATGGAGCGGTCGAGGACGTACAGCACGGGACATCGCTGGCCAGCAGCTTGGAGAGCTGCCGGGAGCTGTTCCCGCCCTCTGTGATCGAGATGATCTCGGTGGCGGAGGAAAGCGGCTCGCTGGACAAAGAGCTGACTCGCCTGGCCACGGCCTACGAGCAGGAATTGGATCGCCACCTGAAGATGCTGGTGGCGCTGGTCGAGCCGGCCCTGCTGTTCGTCATGGCCGGGCTCGTCGGAACGATAGTGATCGGCATGATCCTGCCGATATTCAGCATGCAAGAGTTGATCCGGTAAGTACGGATTGCGGATTTCGGATTGCAGATTGCGGATTGAATTCACAATCCGCAACCCAGTAATGGAGATGTGATATGAGAGCGCGGGTACGGAACACTGATGGCGGATTGCAGATTGCGGATGGCGGATTGAAGACGACCGGTGACGCGAATCCGAAATCCGAAATCCGAAATCCGAAATCGGCGAAGCGGCGTGGCTTCACGTTGATCGAGCTGCTCCTCGTGCTGGTCATTCTGGCGACGCTGGCGGGGATTGTGCTGCCCAAGGTCGCGGGGCGATCGAAGCAGGCGAAAGTTACGGCCGCCCGCGTGCAGATCTCGAACTTCGAGGTGGCTCTGGACGCCTTCGAGATCGATGTCGGCCGGTATCCGACGACGGCCGAGGGTCTGCGGGCCCTGGTGGAACGGCCGACCTCCAACGCCGACGGGTGGCAACAGCCGTACCTCAAGAACGATGTCCCGAAAGACCCGTGGAACAACGAGTACCTCTACCGCTGCCCCGGGCAGTACAACCAGGACGGCTACGACCTGCAGTCCTTCGGCCCGGATGGAAGGCTCGGCGGCGATGACGATATCACGAACTGGTCGCAGGAGAGATAGCGCGGCGGCGCACCCTTGACGTTCATATCGCCGCTGCTGCACAGAGAGACACGTGAGAACGAACGCTGGACAATCCGGCAAGGGCATGACGCTTCTGGAGCTGATCCTGGTGATGGTCATTCTCTCGACCGTGCTGGCGATGGCGGCGCCGTCTCTGCGGGGATTCTTCGCCTCGCGCCGCACCGACGACATAGCGACGCAGATTCTTGCGCTGACCCAGTTCGCCCGGTCCCAGGCCATCAGCGAGGGCGTCATCTACCGGCTCAACTTCGATATGCAGGAGCGGACGTACTGGCTGACCTGGCAACAGGGCGGGACCTTTGAAATGCTCGCCACCGAGTTCGGCCAGGTGTTCACGCTGCCGAAGGATATTGTGATGGAGCTGGAGAACATCGAAGAGGACAAGAACGACAAGTTCCTCGCATTCACTCCTCACGGCACGGTCACCGCCGGCACGGTCCGGCTGATCGACCGGCGCGGACGGGGCCTGGAGATCACGTGTCCCACGGTCACAGAGTCATTCTCCATCGTTGAGAGCAAGCAATACTATGCACAGTACGCGTCGAGATAACAAGATCGAGGACAGTTTGAAGTTTGAGATTTCAAGTCTGAAGGCTTCACACTTGACACCTCGCGCTTCGCGCTCTCGAACCCGCTGCGCCGGTTTCACCTTCATCGAGGTGCTCGTCACCGTCATGCTGATCGCCATCATCATGCCGGTGGCGATGAGGAGTATTGGGCTGTGCACCCGGTTGGCGGGGCAGTCGCGGCGACAGATCGAGGCCGCCTCGCTGGCCAGGCTCAAGCTTACCGACCTGACCGTCACCGGCGACTGGCAGAACGGAAACCTGCGCGGGGAGTTTGGAACCGATTGGCCGGGTTATGAGTGGACAAGCGCCGTGAGGAACTGGACCGATGCCTCTGTCCGCCAGCTCGATGTGACGGTATCGTGGCAGTCCGCGGGCCGACAGCGGGAGGTCGTGCTGACCACGCTGATGTACCCGGAGGAGAAGTGACGTGGGCATGTACCGGCGACATCCCGACGAATTCCGGATGCAGTCGAGAGGCGCCTTTACGCTTCTTGAGTTGCTGGTGGCCATGGTGCTGATGGTGGCGGTCGCCTCGTGTTTGTACACGGCGTTGTACACGGGCTTCCAGGCCCGGCGCAGCGCACTATCTGCGGTGGTGCCGACGTCGGCGGCGATCAACACGATCGAGCTGATTAAGCAGGATATCTACGGCGTGCTGCCCCCCGGCAGCGGCCTGGCCGGGGCGTTCATCGGCACGGACACCGCCGGCGCCAAGGGAACGGACGCCGATACTCTGGAGTTCTACACGACCCACGTGTACGCCAACGATGGGCAGTTGGTCGGCGGCCTGGGAAAAATCGAGTTGCTGCTGGAAGACGACACCGACAGCCGCGACGGCAGCCAGCGGCTGATCCGACGGATCACGACGAATCTGCTGTCCTCGAGAGCGGTTGTGCCGGAGGAGCAGGTCCTCTGCCGCAACGTGCTGTCTCTGAACCTCCGTTATTTCGACGGCTCCGGCTGGGTGGATGAGTGGGACTCGACGGCCGATGCCAACAGTCTGCCCAAGGCCGTCGAGGTCGATCTCCAAGTCTCGTACGACAGCAGGAACGGCAAGAATCAGAAGGATGAATCCCTGAAGCGGCGGCTGGTCCAGAGCTTTGCTCTGCCGTGTCAGACGGCGGCGCAGGAAGAGAGCGCATCGACGCCATGAGATGCTTTACGAGTGAAAACCTTGGTGAGCGCGTGGCAGCGGCAAACGCAGCTTGCCGACGATCTGCCCGTCCGTCATCTGGCACGGTCCTGATCGTCACGATCTGGGTTGTGCTCGTGCTGGCGGGACTGGCCATGGTGTTCGCGCGTTCGATGCGAGTGGCGGCGGCCGTATCGGCGAACCACGTCGCATCCCTGCAGGCCGAATGTATTGCCGCCGGCGCCCGCGAATACATCGTGTCCCAGCTCGTCGCGGCCACGAAACAGCAGACGACCTCCTCGCAGACGGCGCCGACCTATCAGGAAATGCAGGTGGGGGACGGTTATTTCTGGGTTCTGCGATCGAACCTCCAAAGCGACCGGGAATTTGATTACGGGCTGACCGATGAGGCGGGCAAGATCAACCTCAATTCCGCGTCGCAGGAAATGCTCCAGCGGTTGCCGGGCATGACGGCGGAGCTGGCCGCCTCGATCATCGACTGGCGGGATACAGACAGCGACGTCACGACCGGCGGGGCCGAGGACGAGTATTATTTACTGCAGTCGGGCCACTACCATTGCAAGAACGCGCCGCTGGAGACCGTGGATGAAATCTTGCTGATCAAAGGCGCATCGGAGGAGCTGCTCTACGGCGAGGACACAAATCTCAATGGCGTCCTCGATGACTGCGAGAATGACGGGGACCAGAGCGATCCGCCGGACAATCGCAACGGCCGGCTCGATGCCGGGTTCTACGATTATGTCACCGTCTATAGTGTCGAGGCCAACACGGACAGCCAGGGCAGCGCCCGCATCAATATCAACTCCTCCACGGGCCGAGGCGAACTCCAGACCGCCTTGCAGAAGATCGTCTCGGAGGACCGGGCCCTGGAGATTATGGCGATGATCCCGACGATGGCGAACTACACGAATATCCTCGACTTCTACTTTCGCACGGGCCTGAAGGCCGAGGAGTTCTCGCAGATCGCCGACCGGCTGACCACGACCAGCGCAACGACCCTGCCGGGCCTGGTGAATGTGAATTCTGCTCCCAAGGAGGTCCTGATGTGCCTGCCGGGCCTGGAGGAGAGCGACGTCGAAGCGATGCTGTCGTACCGCACCGCCAACAGCGATAAGCTCACCTCGATCGCCTGGGTGACGCAGGTTCTGGATCGGGAGAAAGCCGTCGGCATCGGCAGCTACATTACGGTCCGCTCATACCAATACTCCGCCGACATCATCTGCCTGTCCGGCAACGGTCGGGCCTACACGCGATACAAGGCGGTCTTTGACACCCAGGGGACAACGCCTCGCGTGGTGTACTGGAAGACGTTGACAGATTTCGGATGGCCCCTGGATTCGCAGATCGTGGCAACCCTGAGAAAGGGTGAGCCTATCACAAAGGTTGTCTTGAGCAGGAATTGACGGGATGCAGGCATGGTCGGCACGCGCCACATATTGGGACTGATGGTGGACGACGCGGGGGTCGTCGCAACGGAGCTGCGCATCCGGTCCGGCCAAGCGGAGATTCGGCGGACCGGCGAGCTGCTCTGGGAGCAGGAGTTGTCCTGCGACAATACGGCAGCGCTCGGCCAGCAGCTTCGGCGGTTTCTGCGGGACCGGGGATTCTCCGCAAAGCGTGCAGTCATCGGGCTGGCGGCCAAGTGGGTGTTGACCAAGGAGGTCGATGCGCCGCCCGCCGGCGCGGATGCCCTGGCCGGCATGCTGAGCATCCAGGCCGAGCGGGCGTTTTCGCTCAACGCCGAGGAGCTGGTTTTCGACTATTGCGGCAAAGTCAGCACGGCGGAGAAAAGTCAGGTCCTGTTGCTGGCTGCCCGACGGCAGATCGTCAAACAGATCAGGGATCTGGCCGGCGCTGCGGGCCTGCGGCTTCGGTCCATCACGGTTTCCGCGTTGGCGTGCAGCAGGGCCTCATCGGAGACGAGTCCCGGCAATCATTATGGGTTGTACGCCCGGCCGACGTACTGCGAATTCTGGCGTCAGGCGGGGGGTATCCCGCGATTCATCAAGCATGTTCCGATGGCTCGCGACGGGACCTCTGCGGACTATGTCGATCTGCTGGGTTCCACCGTTGAGCGACTGATCCTGCTGTCGTCCGGGCCGAACGAGGCGCCGCCTTATCAGATCACGGCCTACGACGGCTGCGGCCAGTCCGACGAGTTGGCCCGGCGGCTTAACGAGCGGCTTGGACCCCAAGCCACTGTATCCGAGGGAGATATCGCAGTGCAAGCCAAGGGATTGCTCCTGCCGAAGGAGTGCCAGGAGACCCATGCGATCGCGGCCGCTGCTCTGGCGATGACCGGAGGAACGGACAGGACTCTCCCCGATTTCCTGAACCCCCGCATCGGCATCACCAAGACCGCCGGCCACAGACGCGCGATCGGCTGGGCGGCATTTGTGGCCGCCGCCTGCATCGTGGCTGTGGGCGCCTTCCTGTTCGACTGGCGGCGCGACAAGAGCGACATCGCCACCTACAGCCAGCAGTTGAAGCAGATGGGCGGAGATATTGCCGCCGCCCGCGAGGTCGTCGATCGGGTCTCGTACGCCGGCAGTTGGACGTCCCGCGAGCCGCGGTTCCTCGATTGTCTGCACGAGCTGACGATGGCGTTTCCCGAAGAGCCCAGCATCTGGGCGACCAGCCTGGCCCTGAACGAGAACGGCACGGGCTCGGTGGTCGGTAAGGCTGTCAGCGAGGCGAGCTTCTATGGGGTCTTGGACAAGATCAAACAGAACAAGGCGTTCTCCGATGTCAAGATGATCCACATCCGGGACGCAGGCAGGGATTCCCGAGAGAAGGAATTTGCCATCAGCTTCAAATTTCAGGGTGTGAAATAACCATGGGGCTATCCAAACGTGAGCGTATTATCGCCCTTATGGCCATCGTGGTAGTGGGCGGCTTCTTCGCTGATAAGATCATTATTTCTCCGGGCCTGAAACGGCTGACGGAGACGAAGGATCAGAAGCGGGAATTGCTGGCGGAGCTGACGGACGCCCGCAACCTGTTCGAGCGCAGGAGATTGATGGACCGGAAGTGGAAGACGATGCTGTCGGACGGGCTGCGGGACGACGCGGGGGCGGAAAGCCGCATCGCGCGGGCGCTCGATGAGTGGTCCCAGAGTGCCCGGCTGACGCTCACCTCGGTCAAGCCCGATCGAGTGGCGGGCGACAAGGGGCTCAAGGAAATGGTGTTTGTCGTTGCAGGCCGGGGACAGCTTGGCTCCGTGGCACAGTTCCTTTACAAGGCCGAGACGGCGGAACTGCCCGTCAAGATCAAAGATATGCAGCTCGGCTCGACCAGCGAATCCGGCGACAGCATGTCCCTGCAACTGCGTCTGTCGGCCCTGTACCTGGGCGCCGGGGAAAACTCATCCAACAAGCAAGCACAAACGAAACAATCAGAGACGAACAATGAAGAGCAACTCCTGCAATAGAGCCGTGATTCCGGCGCTTCTGGCGGTCGCGGTGGCACTTGTCGCGTTGTGGCCTGCCACCGGCCAGGGCCAGGGTTCGAGCCGGCGGGATCGTTTCCGCCGGGATACGTCCACTCGTTCAAGCTCGTCGAAGACGGAGCAGAGTGCCCGACAGACTCCCGAAAAGAAGGATCAGACGAAGAAGGCGGCCGAGCCAAATGCTGCTGGTGCGGCGTCGGCGAATGCCGGCAAGACGCGCCCGGCCGAGGCAGCGCCGCCGGTGGAGGGCCCTCGCATCGAGAAGTTGGGCGTCGATCCCAAGTACGACGTTATTCTCAGCCGCAACATCTTCTCCCGGCAGCGTCGCCCCGCACGGCGGGAAGAGGAAATCAGGAATGCGATGAAAACGGCTGCGCCGAACCCCGAGTCCTACTTCACACTGAAGGGGGTCGTCCAGCAGGACAATGACTTCATCGCATTTGTCGAGGACTCGCAGGGCGGCGGGGTCCTGAAACTGCGACAGGGTGACCGCGTGGCGCGGGGCACCATCAAGACTCTGAGCCTCGACGCCATCGAGTACCAGTTGGAGAACCAGACGACCAGCGTGAAGGTGGGCTACAACCTGGAGGGCGGGCGCGGGACCGCTCCGGCAGCGCAGGCGCAGGAGTGGCCGGCGGCGACCTCGACGGCTGGAACTCCGCCTGCGGCACAGACCAAGCAGGGACAGGCTCCCGCCGGAGACGAGGCCGAGATTCTCAAACGACTTATGGAGCAGCGAAAACAACAGTTGGGGCAATAACACCCGGAGTAACGAAATCCGATGTGAATCAAGTGGAGATAGTGGCCATGCAAACGCTCAGACTCCTGGCAATAATCGCCGTCTCGGCAATCACCGTCGTATCGATTCCCGGCCGTGCAGCCGACCAGCCGGCGGCCGACCCGCAACCTAACGCAGACGCCAAACCCGTGGAGGTGGTCAAGACCAACGGCAACATCAAGGTCAAGCTGAACTTCCAGGATACTCCTCTGCAAACTGTATTGGAGTACCTCTCGGAAACCGCGGGGCTGACGATCGTGTCCGATGAGACCATCGCCGACGCCCGCATGACGGTCATCAGCCGTCAGCCTATCACGCTCGACCAGGCGGTGGCCCTGATCAACTCCATCCTGAAGGAGAAGAGCCTGACCACGGTCCTCACCGGCAAGACCTTGAAAGTGATCACGCTGGCGAAGGCGCCGAAGGAGAATCTCCCCGTCCACACAGGCCGGGACCCGAACGCCGTGGTCGCCAGCGACAGCGTTGAAACCTACATCGTCCCTGTCGGCCACGTGACTGCCGTCGCCCTTGCGGAAAACCTCAAGGCCTTGCTCCCGGAATATGCCAGTCTCGAGGCCAACCAGGACGGCAACGCCCTCATCATCACCGACACGACCGCGAACATCAAACGCCTCATGCAGATTGTCGCGGCCCTGGACACCCACATGGCCACGGTCGCGGAAATCCGGGTCTTCCGCCTGATCAGTGCGGATGCCACGACTACGGCCACACTGATCAACAGCATTTTCCAGCAGCAGGCACAAAGCAGCGGCCGCGGCCAGACTGGTCGTGGCGCCTTCGGCGGCAACCCCTTCCAGATGATGATGCAGATGGGACGACAGGGAGAGGGACCCAGCGGTCAGCAGGGGAACCAGCAGGGAGGCGGCAACGTCAACGTGCAGGTCGTAGCAGCCGCCGATGAGCAGACGAACTCCGTCGTGGTCCGGGGACCGGCCGAAGCGCTCAATCTTGTGGCTAATGTGATCAAGGCCCTGGACGACACCGGTGCCAAGATCGCGGACGTCAGGGTCTTCCAGTTGCGATATGCCGATGCCACGAATACGGCGGATGTCATCAATCAGCTCTTTGGCCAGGACCGGTCCTCCTCCGGATCCGGGTCAAGAGGGGGCCGGGGGGGTGGTGGCGGCGGCGGTCCCATGATGTTCCAGGGACCGTTCGGCCAGCAGGGCAACCAGCAAACGACCAGCAGCGCCGTTCAAGTCACCGCTGCGGCGGACAGCCGGACCAACACCGTCGTCGTCACCGGCCCGGAGGCGACCCTGCAGGTTGTGGCCAGCGTGATTGAGAAACTGGACTCACAGATCGCCAATGTGGCGGACGTGAAGGTCTTTCACCTGGAGTACGCCGACGCCACGGATACGGCCGAGCTCATCAACGCGGTCTTCGGCCAGCAAAGCACTACCAGCAGCAGGTCGTCCCGTTCGTCACGTTCCAGCAGTCAGCAGAACCAGCAAGTCAGCTTCTTGAGGGGCGGGTTCGGCGGCGGATTCCCGGGCGCCGGGGGCGCGAACCAGAGTACCCAGAGCGGCAGCATCTCCGACGTATCGGTCGTTGCCTCTGCCGACTCACGCACGAACTCCGTGGTGGTCAGCGGCCCGCCCACCACACTGACGGTCATCGCGCAGGTCATCAAGGAACTGGACGCAAATCCGGCGGCGGAGCGACGCATCTTCGTCTACGCACTCAAGAATGCCAGCGCCTCGAACCTCATGACGATTCTGAACAACCTCTTCCAGGAGATGCAGACCCTGAACCAGCAGGTCACCGGCAGCCGAAGCAGCACGACCGGCGGGCAGAGAAACGCGGGCGGTGGTGCTGGGGGGGCTGGGGGCGGTATGGCGGCTGCGGCGGGGGCAGGCGCATCAACCTCCACTTCCTCCTCCGGCGACAGCCTCTCTGAGGAGACGTACTTTCAGGCGGACCCGAACACCAACTCACTGCTGGTCCTGACCTCTTCGAAGAACTACGACAAGATCAGGCCGATCATTGAGAAGCTGGACGAGCCGGTGGGCCAGGTCCTGATCAAAGTCCTGTTCGCCGAGCTGACTCACAGCAACACCGTGGACTGGGGCACGGAGTTTGCCATGCTGAATCTCCGCGGCGGCGGCAATGGGACCCAGTCGGTCGACGTCTTCGGTCGGCCGCTTGACTTGACGACGCCCGGATCCGCCACCAGTCCGCTGGGCCTGGGCACAACGGCTTCGACGGGCCTGTCGGTCCGGACCGTGCAAGGGGACATAGACCTCACGATCCATGCCCTCCAGGAGACCGGGCGGCTCAACGTGTTGTCGCGGCCGTATGTCCTGACCCGGAACAATCAGATGGCCACGATCAAGGTGGCGGAAGAAGTCCCGATCCCCAGCGGCACCAGCCAGGGCACGGCCACCACTCAAACCAACTTCACCTATCGCGACGATATCGGTATTGTCCTGGAGGTCACGCCGTCGGTCAATCCCGAAGGCCTCGTGAACATGACGGTCACCCCGAGCATCACGACCCGGACGGGCGAGACGGTCCAGATTTCCGAGAATCTCTTCCCTGAAGTCTTTGCGACCCGTTCTGCCAGCACGAGGGTGGCGGTCCTCGACGGCCAGACGATCGTCATCGGCGGACTCATCGAGGATCAGGTCAAAGACACCGTCAAGAAAATCCCGCTGCTGGGAGACATCCCCATTGCCGGCGCGCTGTTCAAGCGGACCGTCAGAGCCAAGACGAAGACCGAGCTGCTGATCTTCCTGACCCCGTTCGTCGCCAAGGAGCCGAAAGCCTTGACCCCCATCTCCGACGCCGAGCGGGCGCGGAGCAATCTGGGCAAGGACGATCAGTCCTCCGAGATCTTCCAGAAGCACATGGACGCCATGCAAGGCAAACCGGTTGACAGCGTCCCGAGTCCCTGAGTTCTCGTCATCTCAGGAAGATTAGGAAACGTTGTCAGGTAGCTCGATGCAAGGGGCTGTTAGTCCTGAACCCAGTATACGGGCACGTCCGTGGGAATCGTCTCAGGGCCCGCAAGGCGATTGCCCATCAGGTCCAGTGCGTGACAGCCCTGCGGAATCGCCAGGGCGGATGCACCGGCCTTGCGGGTCCATAGCACCGTGACGGTTCGCCCGCGCGAGCGGAATTCAAAGGCTTGCAGCCATGCAGGCTCCATCCACTTGCGGACGAACTCCACGTCTGGGCCGAGCAATCGTGACAGGGCGGCCTGGGCGGCGTATTGCTTGCGCGGCGCACCGCCGTACTCGAAGAAAATGTTGCCCGCACTACTCTGGTTCAGAGCCTCGCAGGTGCCCGCGTGGTAGAAGATCTTTCGCGTCCCTGTGGCCAACAGGATGGTAGCGAATTTGACCAGGTCCGCCGAGGCCCGCAGTTCGTTGGGGCGCAGAGCCGAGTTCATGGAGCTGTCGCCGACGTTGAAGGGAGTAAACGCGGGATCGTCTTCGCCGTAGCAGCCGATTTCCGTGACCCAGATGGGATGGGCTGAGCCTTTCGCCTTCATGTGTTCCCAGCACGCTCGAAAGGCGCCTTCGTAGGCGTCCGGCGCGCCGCGATGCGGGTAGAGGTGCACGTTCATCACGTCACACCATCGCAAGCCATCCTGCTCGATGAACTCGGTGATCCATTTCGAGTCCGGCGGGCTGGCGATGCCGCCAATGACGAGGCACGCGGGGTCTGCTGTTTTGACCGTCTCAAATGCGGTGCGCAGAAGGCTGATGTAGTCCGCCGTCGTGTGGCCAAACGACGATGGGACTGCGTAGTCCGTGTAGAGTGGCTCGTTGAGAATCTCGAAGGCCCGAATCCGTCGCCGGTAATGCTCGACGGTGGCGCGCACGTAGGCGGCGAAATCCTCCAGACGCTCCGGCTTGCAGGCGACGACGAGCCGCTGCAGAAGGTAGCGGTCGTTTCCGGCGCTGGCCTTGATCTTCTCCATGTCGGGCCTGGTCGCCCAGGGTGCGGACGGGAAAGGCAGCAGCACGAGCACCTGGCCTTGTGCGTCCAGCACGCGGTCGATCTGGGGATCGGGGACGTGGAAGTCGAACTCGCCCGGCTGCGGCTGGACCGTGTGCCATTTCACCGACCAGTCGCGCCACCAACGGATCCCCGCCGCGTGCGACAGGCGAAGCAGGAACTCCCACGAGAAGGCGTGATTCATGCCGAAGAGACTATCCGGCTCCGGTGAAGGCTCGATCACCGCACATCGCAGTGTTTGAGCGAGCCCGTGCTGCGGCTGCCACTGCAATCGGAAGAAGCCTCGTTGCCCGGTCAGGATGTGGTCGTATTCCATCTGCACCGCCTGCTTCGGGTCGACCGATTGCGTCACCTCCTGTCGCCACACAGGCTGGTCGAGATAGTTCAACAGGGTCAACGTGCCGCTCAGAGTTTGGGCTGCTTCCGTTGTGTTGAAAGCCCGCAAGTGAAAGCTCAGCCCGGTCTGCGGATCTGTGAAGATGTTGCCGGGCTCTGCGGTTTCCACCTGCGCTTCCAAAGGTTCTCTGGGTCGATACGGAGAAGGCTCCTTCCCCCGCTCCCACTGAATCGCATCCAGCCAGAGCGTACCTTCCGGTTTCTGTGCTTGGCGCAGGTCGAGTCCGACGAACCCGCAGGCGAAGTCCGTCTCGGCGGTGAAGGCCAATTGGACTCGCGTCCAGTCCTGTCCCACAATGAAACTCTGCTGCGTCCGGCTTCCATCGGCCTGCCAGATGACCACGCGCACGGCCACACCAGGCCGATCCGCTGTGACATAGGCGGAGAACACATAGGATTGTCCCCGCTCCACCTGGACCCAGCCTTCATGGCCGAGCAGGAGAGTCTTAACCGGCGCCCGAACCGGGTCGAAGTAATCGAAATAGCACGTCGGGAGCGTCTCGGGCGAGAGGGACAATCTCCAGCTATGCCGGCCCTCAAAGGCCCGCTGGTCGTCCCATTGCCCGAGCAACTGGAAGACTTCGCCGCCCCAGCCGGGCAGGTCGGGACCCCAACACCCCCAGCCCGCGTCGCCGCACTCGAAACCGCTGTTGGGAATCGCGTTGGCCACGCCGGCCATGGGCAATTGGGGATGCCACTGGCGGCGCACTTCCGCCACAGGCTCCAGCGCGACATCATCGATGTAGAGCGTGCCCGTGCCCGAAAACCAGATCTGGAGGCGGCTGTCTTGCGGCTTCAGGTCCTCCTTCGCACGGAAGAAGAACTCGAACTGTTCCCACGTCTCGCCGGGGGTGAAGGAGTCGTCGAGTCCCACATTGGCCCAGCGTTGCCGGTTCACCAGAGCCACCCGCGCGTTTGCAGACTCCAGGTCCTCGGCCTTTGCCCACAGGTGCAGGCGATACCACTGTCCGGCCCGCACGCCCACGCGGTCCACCTGCGCGAGCATCACGTGACTGTCGGGAAAGCCCGGCTCAAAACGGGTGCAACTCAATCCGGCGACCTGCCCGCGTTGCGGGTCGGCGACCAGGCTCAGCCGCTGCTCGATGCCCGGCCGGCCGGCGGTCGACCACCCGTCGGGAATGCCATTCTTATCCGCGTCCTGCTCGAAAGAGCCGTTGAAGACGAGCGCATCGGCCTGAGCCTTTGCGATCGCCGCGGGCAGCAGGAAGGTTGCGACGCACAGAATGCGTATCGGCGTTGTCATAGTGCCTTCTTTCTCAAAATGTGTGGCTGAGCTTGTTTCTGTCGGATACATTCTACAGAGGATGTCGTTGGCTCAACAGAGATCGAAAGGGTTCGTATGGCGTTGCCGGTGGGAAGAATCGGACGCGTGAGTATCAGACGTCTGATCTGCGGCTCGAATCAGATTATCGGCAGCGCTCACGACCGCGATCTGATCTATATGGCTGCCCTGATGAGGCACTACTTCACGGACGGCAAAATCATGGACCTGTGGCAGACCTGCGAACAGTGCGGCATCAACACGATGATCGGGCCGGTGAACAGTCCCGCCGCCTACGGCGAAGATCCCACCATGCGAGTGTACACCCAGTACCGCAAGGAGCGGGGCGGCAGGATTCAGTGGATCGCCCAGACCTACCCGGACGCCGCCGATCTCACCAGCTCCATTCAGAAAGCCGTGGACAACGGCGCGGTCGGCGCGTTCATTCAGGGAAATATCGCCGACCGCTGGGTGCGGCTCAATCAGATCGATTTGTTTGTGAAAGTCATCGAGTTCATTCGCAAGAACGGCCTGATCGCCGGGACCGCCGGCCATGCGCTCGAGGTCCCGATGACGCTGCAGAAGGCCGGGATCGATCTCGATTTCTATATGAAGACCCTCCACAATGACAACTACTGGTCCGCCACGCCGGAGGCGGAACGGCCCAAGGAAGGTCTGCCGCCTCACGACAACATGTGGTGCACCCGCCCGGCGGAAACCATCGAGTTCATGAAGACCGTGAAGAAACCCTGGATCGCCTTCAAAGTCCTGGCGGCCGGGGCCTTCCATCCGCAAGACGGATTCCGGTTCGCCTTCGAGAACGGCGCGGACTTCATCAACGTCGGCATGTTCGATTTTCACGTCCGCGAGAACGCGATCCTGGCCGGCGACATTGTCGCTGAGGTGACCCGCAAAGGGCGCGGCAGGCCGTGGATGGCGTAGCGGATTGACGATCTACGATTTGGGATTTACGATTTGGGGCGGCGCCAGGCAGAAATCGTAATTCATAAATCGTAAATCACACCTTCAGGAATACCCTGTGCCGGTACAGGAAATGCAGGAGCAGCCAGCGGATCATCAATGCGCCGAACGGCAGAAGTAACGGCGAGAGCAGCCCCGCATGCTTGGCGATGCCGCCGAGGAAGAACTCCGCGATGGCCTCAAAGTCCACGAAGCGCTGCAGGAAGTAGATCGTGATGGCGTTGGTCCCGATGACGACGAAGAAGTACGCCCACTTGCGGTACCCGCGGACGTCGATGACCCAGTAGAACAGGGCCAGCAGCAGCAGGCTCCAGCCGCCGGCGAAGAGCACATAGGAGCTGGTCCACAGGATTTTGATGATCGGGAAGAATTGGGCCCAGAGCAGTCCCGCGATGAGGCTCGCGACGCCGGCCAGGGCCAGTCCCGCCGCCTTGCGCGATCCGGAGCGATCAGATCGAAGCCAGTGCCCGGCCAGCGCGCCGAGCAGAGCGGTGCAGACCGCAGGCAGGGTTGAGAGTATGCCCTCATTGTCGCCGAACCTGTAATACAACTCGCCCGGGATCAACTGCTGATCGACGTAGGAGGACAGGCAGCCCTTCATCGTAAGATCGCCGGCGGCGCAGCCGGGGGCCGGGACCAGCATCGTGACGGCCCAGTACAGGAGCAGGACGGCCCCTGCGACGATGGCCTGCGTGCGCCATTTCGTGTGGATCACCAGCAGTGCGGCGAAGAAGTAGCACAAAGCGATCCGCTGAAGCACGCCGGGCCACCGCATGTGGGACAGATCGAATTGCAGCAAGCCGTTGAAAACCAAACCAAGCAGAAGGAGTCCCGCCGTCCTCCTGATGACGTGCAGGTGGATTCGGGCGAGGCTCTGTCCCCGTTCAATCCGGCCGGAGAGCGAGAAGGGCAATACCGCCCCGACCACGAAAACGAACAGCGGGAATATCAGGTCCTCAAAGTGAAAACCCTCCCACTGGACATGGTCCAACTGCTCTTTGATCGTCCGCGTGACCGGAAGGTCCCAGACCTTGACGAGGCTTTCCAGCAGGGCCCCGCCGCCGATGATCCAGAACATGTCAAAGCCGCGCAGCGCATCGATGGAGAGTACGCGGCTGCTCCCCGAGCCCTTTTGCTCATTGTCCACAGGTCGTCCCCTAAATCATTCGGGCAATTTGATATCCGACGGCGGCTGCCCCACGGCCGGCCGGGTGAATTTCTCGCCGTACTGGGTGAAGCCCGGCACGAAGCCGCCGTGGGAAAGGAAGAATTGGCCGCTCTCCACGCCCATGAAGCGGTCGGGCCGGTCGGCCTTGCCTGTCGGGTCGTGACTGAAGCTGGCCGTGATCAGCTCGATCCACTGGCCGTCGGCTGTGCGAATCCACTGGTTGCCGTACAGGGCCTTGCGAAGCATGTGGCCGTTGGCCCCGCCGAAATTCTCGCTGAAGCTGTACAGGCCCCGCAGATAGCCTCCCTCCTTCGGCGCCTTCCAACTGGAGATGAGGACCCACCGCTTCTTGTCCGGGTGGAAGTAATAACCTGCGTAGATCGTGTGCGTTTCGTCGGTGGGCTTGGCCGTGACGATGAATCGCTGCTTCTCGCCGGTCTTCCATGGGTACACCATGTGACTGTGCCCACCGGTGCCCTCGTTGCCGAAGTCGCCGGCGTACACGCCTTCGCCCTTGGCGATGAGCTTGACGCGGTTCTCGTCGGCGACCTTGCCGCGATCGGCCGCCTCGCCGCCGCTGTCCCAGACGCTGAAGATGATGCGGCGCTCGGTCGGGCTGTTGACCTGCATGCCGAAGTAGCCGCGGTGCCAGCCGCAAGCCATGTAATACGTCCAGACCGGGTCTTCCAGGCCGGTCACCTCGCAGTAGAACGCCTCGACCTTCTTGTCCTTGTCCACGGGATAGGCAAGGTGCACCGAAGCCGCATTGCGGCGGGGTTTCAGGTTGAAATGCGCGTCCTGCGTCGTCGGGCCGTTAAGGATCAACGCGTCGAGGTCGCCGAAGGGCTGGCCCCGCGAATTCAGCGACTCCAGCGCGAATCGTTGATAGCCGGCCTGGGCAATGTCGAACGAGCCGAAGTCGGCGGTGACAAGCTCGGAGCCGTTGCCTTGGACTGATGCCTCATGAGACTGGCCCGCGACCGTTAACCGCAGCTTCGATGTCGCGTCTTGTGGCAGCCGCAGCGACACGGAGCAGGCGAGCTTGCCCGCTGTCTTGATCTGCCCGAACCAGAGCACCTTGAGCGCCGGATCGTCCCATCGCGTAACGCCGGAACGTGCAGAGACGCGTGCCCCATCCACGTTCGGATCGAGATACGCCGTAAACGCCGGGACACGCAGAGACGCAACATTTTGCGTCTCTACCGCCAGGGCCGCAGCCGCCGCAAAGAGGACAAGAACCACAACCGCATGCGCCGACGATAGAGAGTGATTTTGCCATTTCGTATTCACGGCACTATACTACCGTCTGACCGGCGGCGCATCAAGTAAACGTGTCATACGGAGAACGCGGTGCGATATGAAGAAAGGACAACCGATGAAGGACTTCTCTCCTTTCCTCTGTGTAGCCATCCTGGTCTTCACGTCCGGAGCCATCGCTCAGAATGATCTCTGGCGTGACTCGCAGCCAATCTCGCGAGGCATGCCGGCGATTGCGCCGGATCACCCTGGCAACATCTTTGTCGTCGGCGAGCCCGTGACGATCAAGGTCCCCCGGGATCTCCCGGAGCAAACAGACCGCTGGGAGGCGGCAGATGATCGCGGGACCGTTATCGCGCAAGGACAAGTCAGTCGGGGCTCATCGGACTTGTTGAATCTCGGCAGTCTGGGCATCGGCTGGTATCGGCTCAATTTCCTGGACCCCTCCGGCAAGGTCGTAGCCTGGACCACGGCCGGGGTTCTCTCACGCCTGACTGTCCCGACGCCGCAGGACTCTCCCATTTGCGTTGATTCGGCGACATCGTGGTTTGCACGGAATGATGCGCCGAAGCAGGAGCGATTTGCGTACCTGGCTGCGCTGGCGGGGGTGAACTGGATTCGCGACCGCATGAGCTGGGGCGAGGTTGAAACTGCAGCAGACACGTTTGCACAGAGCACAGGCTACGACAGTGCCGCAACGCTCCAGGCAAAATACGGCTTGAAGGTTCTCCAGGTCTTCCACAATACACCCGGCTGGGCAATAGATCGCGACTTGGACGGCGAGCGTGCCGGGAGCCGATTTCCGAGGGACCTGCGCCAACTCTACAACTTCTGCAAGGCAATGGCCCGGCGATATGAAGGCCGCGTTCTTGCCTGGGAGCCCTGGAACGAGGCCAACATTCCGATGTTCGGCGGGCAGACCATCGACGAGATGTGCACCCACCAGAAGGCGGCGTACCTGGCTTTCAAGGCGGCCAAGCCGGACCTGACGGTCTGCTGGAATGTCTATGCGGAGTCCGGGACGCCGCTCCATGTCCAGGGTGTCCTCGACAACGAGGCTTGGCCCTACTTCGAGACCTACAACATCCACACGTACACCAAGCCCGACGACTACCTGAATGCATTCGCTCCCGCCCGCCAGGCGGCTTGCGGCCGGCCCATCTGGCTGACCGAGTGTGGCATCGGCCTGCCCTGGCAAACGGAGCGGCCCTGGAGCGAGCTGTCGCCCGAGGATGAGCGACGGCAGGCGCAGTTCATCGCTCAATCATACGCCAGCAGCCTCTTCGCCGGCGTCAATCGCCACTTCTTCTTCATCCTCGGCAACTATGCGGAGAACAAAATCCAGTTCGGCATCCTGCGATATGACCAGACGCCGCGTCCCGCCTATGTGGCCCTGGCCGCGGTCGGCCGCCTGCTCGGCGGCGCCAAGCCTCTCGGCCGATTCATCCCTGAACAAAGCCCCGATGCACGCATCTATGCGTTTCACGCTGTCCCTGATGGCGCCGAACGCGATATCCTCGTGGCCTGGGCCAATAAGCCTACGGAAATCTCCTGGCCTGCGGGGATATTGCCACAAGCCGTGTATGATTATCTCGGTCGGCCGCTCGCGACATCGTTGCCTGCCAATCTGACGCCATCAGCCGTCCTCGTCGTTCTGTCGGCGGGAAGCGCCGCAAAGCTCACACTGCAGCCTCCTATGTCTGCCTCCGCCGCACGTCCCGGCAGCATCTGCCCCATTGTCCTCCAGCTTCAGATGCCGCAATCGGCGACCAACCTCAATCAGCAGGCCCACGTCATCCCGCCTGCGACGCCGACAGACCTCCGCCTTTTCGCCTACAACTTCAGCAGCGATAAGTTCTCAGGCACAGTCGCCATACGGCAATCGCCTGCGAGTTGGCAAATCACCCCCGCAAGCTGGACCGCGGCCCTCGACCCGATGGAACGCAAGGCTCTGCCCGCTCAAATTGTGATTCCGGCGGGCAGTGCCGCCGACTGGATCAAGCTCGAAGGCGATTTTGGCCCTGCCGGCCGGTCGGTGCTTGCTTTTCGCCTCATGGTGAAAGAGAATTGACCGGTTGCCGGTTGACGGTGGGCGGTTGACAGTTCACAGCCGACTGGGAATTGACAACTTTCGAGAATTGGAGACGAGGCCCGTATGAAGACAAAGCACTCGGCAGGATTTCGTCGAGCCGTCATCTGGGCGGCCCTTTGTGTGTGGAGTATCGGCGCGATGCAGGCGGCGGGGCAGGAGTTTCGCCGACTGCCGGTCAAGGAGTACCGGGACAAGATGAAGGCCGGCTGGATCGGGCAGATCTTCGGCGTCTCCTGGGGCGCGCCGACGGAGGGCCAATACCAGAAGATCATGCCCGCGGAGAAGATGCCGCCATTCAGGGAGGAACTCATCAACGATGCCTTCGGCCAGGACGACCTCTACGTGGAGATGACCTTCCTGCGGACCATGGAGGAGTACGGGTACGATGTCTCCATCCGGCAGGCGGGCATCGACTTCGCCAACAGCGGCTATCCGCTCTGGGTGGCCAACGCCGCTGGACGCGGCAACCTGCGCAATGGCATCGCGCCGCCGGATTCCAGCCATCCCAAATTCCACCCCTGCGCCGGCGCGATCGATTACCAGATCGAGTCGGATTACGCCGGCCTGATCGCGCCGGGCATGCCCGATGTGGTGATCGCGCTCGGCGAGAAGTTCGGCCGGTTGATGAACTACGGCGACGGCGTGTACGCCGGGCAATTCATCGGCGCGATGTACGCCGAGGCGTTCTTCGAAAAGGATGTCGCCAAGCTTATCGAAGTGGGCCTGCGGGCCATTCCCTCGCAGTCCCTCTACGCTGGCATGGTTCGTGACATGGTTCAGTGGCACAAGGAGAACCTGACCCACTGGGAAAAGACCTGGGAACTGGCCGAGAAGAAGTACAACCAGGACAAGAACTACAATATCAGTGAGCTGGACGTGAAGCGCGAGGGGGCCTGGGTTCTGATGGGACTGCTCTACGGCAATGGCGACCTCGATCAGACGATGATCATCTCGTGCCGGTGCGGATTCGACAGCGACTGCAATCCGTCCTCCAGCGGCGGCGTCCTGTTCACCGCTCGCGGCGTGTCGAACCTGCCCGAGAAATATTATCGCAAGCTCGATGAGACGAAGATTTTCAGCCATACCGCGTACAACTTCCCGAGGCTGCTGGACGTCTGCGAGAAACTGGCCCGCCAGGGACTGGCGCGGGTCGGCGGGCGGATTGAGAAGGATGCGAATGGTGAGGAGGTTTTCGTCATCCCGGTCAAGGCGCCGACGCCAAGCAAGTTCGAGGACCTGAAGAACCCGGGCCCGATTGCCGGCAGTACGTTCACTGATGCGGAGATGGCCAAGATTCAGAGCCCCGGCCTGAAATGGGCCTCCAAGTTCCTCGATGGCTGGAGGCTGACCGGCTGCGACCTCGGGCAAAGCTCGATGCTGTGGGAGTCCCAGGGCCGCAAGAACGTGTTCGTGCTCAGAGGCGTGACCAGGGGCGCCAAGGGTTACGTGCTTGCCAAGACGGTGACCTCGCCTGCGGGCAAGGCCGTGCCGCTGGAATTCGCAGCGGCCTGCGATCCGAGAACCGAGGGCTGGAAGATCAGTATCAAGGCCGCCGGCGCGGAGCTTGGCACGATGACGGTGAACAAGGAGACGATGAAGAACGGCTGGGCGCAGGTCACGTCCCAATTGACGATCAACGCGGGAAAGCCGATGGCGGTGGAGATCACAATGGAGCCTGTGAAGCCGCCGGCCGAGAGACAAGGCCCCCCGGCCCTGAGCATCACCGTCCCAACGCTCGTGAGCCGGTGAGGTGCATCGGCGGAGGCACGGTGGGGTTTGCTCAGTGCTGTCAAGGTGGCTGCGACTGGCTTTTGAATGGATAAATGAAATGGCCCGCATCCTCGTCGCCTTCCCGGGCTCAGCGTTCGGGCTTTGGGTGACTCCAGCCCATGCTCCTCAATACATGCCAGACGCCGGAAGGATCGTACTGGACGGCGAAATGCTTCTGGATCACCTCGGCAATCTGTTTCAGGGTCCACAGATCCGTCCGGTAGCCATGAGCGAGAGGGCCCTTTCGTAGCAGGTGCTCCAACTTGTAGCGTTGCGGCGTCGTCAGCTTGCACTTGGGACCGGGATGCGGCGTCGCCTTCAGGCCGTCGGGCCCGGCTTGCCGGTACAGTTTCTTCCACTGCGAGACTGCTGCCGGCGAGACGCCCAACCTCCTGGCAACCTCGCTGGGGCGATGGCCCGCCTCGAGCAAGGCAATGGCCTGGAATCGTTGACGTTCGAGCTCTTCGGGTGTTCCTGGTGTTCTCATGCCCGTTGATATTGGTCGCGCACGGCCATTTCATTTAACTATTCAACAGGTAATATGTCATTTTTCATTCAGAGCCTGGGACGGGCACCGGCGGCAGGCGGAACATCCCTACCGAGCTTGTCGAAGGATTGCTGATGGCGCCTGCGCGTACGCCAATACCATCGGCAGCTCTCGGTTCCCGGTTCTCAGGAGGTGTATGAGAAGCCGGCTTGCCGTGGCATGGGCATCCCTGCATTCGCGAGGGCAGGGCTTGCCCCTGCATGTCGTTGCCCTTTCATGGGCGAGACGCCCATGGGACACACGGGCAAGATGCCCGTGCCACTTCACCCATCTTGCTCGCCGGCTGTCACCATCCGGGGTCCGGGCGAGGCTCGGCCTTGATGCCCTTGGGGCCGACGATATAGATCGGGCTCTCGCCCAGGGGCACGCTCAGGTTCTTCGTCCGCACCGGATCATACGGCACGAAACGTCGCGTCCCGAGGATATCGTAGAACGTCAGTCCCGTCGGGTTGTTGACGCGGATGTACGCGTAGGGCTTCGTGCTCCACGCGACGATTGTCTCCTGCTCCGAGCCCTCCTCGCTGAAGAGCACCGCGTAGATATCCGGGCCGAAGCAATCGTTGCGCCGTGGGCGCTTGCCTTCGAGCATTCGGGTCATCCACGCATAGGCGTAATAGGAATACTTCGGCGTCAGATCGCTGCGCACCAGGCCCACCATATCGGCCTGGTCGAACTGCCGGTCGCCGCCATCCTTGAGCGTCCACCAGAAGACCTTGTCGATCCTGTCCGAGGCGATGGCGAGGGCGTGGAAGCGCACGAGCATGTCCGCCTGCCGCAGCTCGGATGTCCCATAGGGGTGTATGTGCGTGTTCCAGCAGATTTCGGTGATCCAGCAGGGCTTGGGCTCGCCGAACTGGCGCATGGTCTTGACGAGCTCCTCCGTCTGCTCCAGGAAGCTCATCCGGATGAGCGGGTACTCGGCGTTCAGATCGTGCTTGTGCCAGCTTTTGACGTACTGGTCCAGCTCCCACCAGTCGAATCGTTCCTCCGGCGCCGAGGGCGGCCGATAAGGATGAAAACACGCGATATCGAAAGAATCGTACGGCACGGCTTTCAATATCTTCTCGGCCCAGAGCACGTCGCAGAAGGCCATGTTGAGCCCGAGGACCTTTGCATTCGGATTGGCCTCATGAATGGCAGCCGCGGCGGCCGCCAGCAGCCGCGCATATTGCTCTGGCGTCCCTTTCCAGAACCCGCCGTTCGGCTCGTTCCAGATTTGCCAATACTCGATCTTGCCCACGTACCGTTTCGCAGCGGCACGTGCGAACGCACAGTAGGCTTCAATGCCCTCGGCGGTGAGCGGGTCGTGGGACGGAGGATTGTAGGCGAGATTGCCGAACAGGAGCAGCCCGTGGGCTCGGCACATTTCCACCAGCCTGTCGTAAGGTTCCCATTCATACGAGCCCGCTTCGCGTTCGATCTGTCTCCAGGTGAAGTCCTGCCGGCCCCACTTGATGCCTGCCTCCTGCATCAGCTTGAGTCGTGCCTCCAGATCACCCGCGCCGGGGTGAAAGGCCGTATTGATTCCAAAAGGCGACGCCGGGCACAATTGCTCGGCAAACCGATGCGCCGGCAGGTCCACGTGAAAGCTCCCGGTCGCTGTCGGCGACTGCGCCTGGCCCGACCAGCCCGCGGGCACACATACCATCAGGCCTATGATAACCGGCGTCACTCTCTTGAGCATCGAAGTGCCTCCAAACGGACGTGAACGAATTGCAGCCATGACCTGATGATAACCGTCAAACGACTTGCGTCAAGCCGACACACTCGCAGGATGGCTTGCGGTGTGCATACTGGTTGCACTTGCCGTTTGCTTATGTCGCGACAAAATGGTACAAGGGCGGCATGAGTATTTTTGAGAGGCATATCGCGGTTGTTTGGGTGTTTGGGGCGTTGCTGGCGGTAGGGGCACTTGCTGGCTGGCTTTGGGCCGCGGAACCGCCTCAGAAGGCGGATGCGAATCAGGTGCAGTCGGCGGGGACGGTCAAGCTGCCCATCGAGATCCCTATTGTCATCGTCAAGTACTTCCCGGTCGATGGCGACAAGATCGACATCAAGGTCACCGGCGACTGGGGCGACTCGCTGGCGGCCACGCGCGAGAAGACCGAGCGGATCACCCGGCAGACAATCGCCGCTTTGGAGGAAGGCTCCCGCTACCACGGCTACAAGGATCCCGGCGCCAAGCCGAGCCTGAAATACGCGGTTTTGGCCGTCCGGGAGTTCATGCAGCCGTTGCCCACTCGGCCGAAGCGGCCGGGCGAGGGGGCGCCGATGACCGACTATGCCAGGATCATGGCCGAGATCGACATTCGGACGTGGGTCGAGCAGAAGGGCGTCAAAGAAGTCTGGCTATTCGCCTATCATGGCGGCGTCGTGGGCTTGTGGGAGTCCAACATGTCCAGCCCGCACGGCGACGTGAGCAACTCCGACCGCGACCTCAATGACCTGCCGGTCCTGAGCCGCACGTACACGGTGTACCATTACAACTACCAGCGCGACGTAGGCGAAGCCGTCGAGAATCACGCGCATCAGATCGAGCACCTGCTCAACTTCGTTGACGGCCGGGATGTCACGCCGCCGGAGAAATGGCCCGACTTGCTGTTTTGGGGCAAGTTCGTCGGAAGCGACGCTTCGCACAAGATGGTGCCCGTGCAGACGCCCGACGGCAGGCGGGTCTATCGCTGCGGCTGGACGCACTACGCACCAAACAGCGAGCGGGACTACGATTGGGCCAACCGCACAGTGGTCGAAACGGACATCGAGGACTGGCGGCCGGAGGGGATCGGCCAGACGCAGAAGATCAACTGCGAACGCTGGCAGAGCAACGATCTCAAGTGGAAGGTGTACTGGATGCAGAGCATCCCGGGAGCGAACAACGGCCTGACCTTCCGGGGCAAACGCCTGACCAACTGGTGGCTCTTCACGGGCGACTGGGACTATACCGCGAACAACAGAATCGGCTTGGCCGAACGATAGTGTCTCGCGGGACGCCGATGCTACAGTGACTTGCGGAGTTGGGCGGCCCTGTCGAAGATTTGCTCCCGCGTGACGCCTGCTTCGTCGTAGATGGCGAAGATATTGTCGTCGGGAGTTTCCGGCGGCACGGCGTGGGAGGCGGCGAGAATGTAGCCTCCACCGTCGTGGGTCATTCCTTCGAGCAGTTCGGCGGTGGCCCTGCGCACCTGGTCGGCCGTGCCATTGGGCAGGACGCCCTGTGTATCGACGCCGCCCATGAACGCCAGGTCCCGGCCGAATTCCTTCTTCAACTCCAGGGGGTTCATGCCGGGACAGTTGCACTGGACGGGATTCAGCACGTCGACACCGATCTCAATCAGGTCTGGAATGATCGGCCGGATGGCGCCGCAGGAGTGGAACGCCACGTAGATGCCGTGCCTCTTGCCCACGTCCGCGTTCTGCTTCAGCAGAGGCTTGACCATTTGCCGCCAGGTGTCAGGACTCATCAGCATGGATCGCTGGCCGCCGGCATCGTCACCGAGCCAGAGCCAGTCCAAGTCGAACCGTCGGCATGCAGCCTCCGACAAAGCAATCGAGAAGTCGGCGCATCGCCTCATCATCTCCTGCGCCAGGGCTGGCTTGAGCACCATCTCCATCAAGGTCTTTTCCATGCCCTGCAAGCGCCAGTGCATCTCGAACACGCAGGGCGAGACATCGCAGCCCACGAAATAGTTGTCCTTGACTCCCATCACAGGCTCCATCAGGTCCGCGAGCGGATCGATCCGTCCGAAGGGAAACTCGTATTGCAGCACCTGCTCGTCGCCGGCGTTCGCCAGCGGGTAGCGGGATATTTGGTTGAAGCCATCGATCCGCGTCCATTCGATGCCCCAGTCGTCCACGTGCGATTGCCCGTCGCGCTCGTGCACGATCCCCTCCATCGGGTAATTGTTGCTCACCCACGCCTGGCGGATATCGTCGCCCATGACCGAGGAGACATGTTGCGGGGGAATCTCCAGCAGCCTGCCCAGCCGCTCCTTCGTCACCGGATGATACCACATGAAGATCGGCACACGGTCGACCGGTTCTCGCCGCAATGCGGCGTAGACACGCTCTTTCGAGGTCATTGGAAGGGGTCCTCATTTATGATTTACGATTTACCATTTACGATTTACGAATCGCAGTGCCCGGCCCCGGGGCGGCATGTGGAGATGCAATACCTTGCGTCTCCACAGGAATTCTGACGTTCTCCACAGTCACAGCGCGATCACAGCGACATCGAATCTCTCAATCGTAATCGATTTGCCCGTCTTCGTACCGCTGAGCAATTCGAGTTTGCCCTGGGGCACCTCGACGGTCTTTGGCTCCTCCGTGTGATTGATTAGGAAGAGCAATCGCTTATCTCTTCCCTGGCGCATCGATGCCTCGACGCCGAGCGGCGGAGTGACCACGGGACGGATGCTTGCGTCCTCCAGCAGTTGCCGGACCAGGCCGTCGTAAAAGGTGTCCTCCTTGATCACCGTTCCGACGTACCATCCTTCGCCCTTGCCGTAACTGTTGCGTGTGACGGCGGCGAACGGCTTCATGTGCCACTGGTCGGCGTACCCTGCAAGCGCCTTGGCATCCTGGGGAGTCACCCAGTCCACATATTGGATCGCGGTATAGGCACCGCCCGAGTTGCTGTCAGCGACTTTGTACGCGGAATCTGCTCCGAGGGAACTGTACTCCTCGATCGTGATTCCCAGTGTCGGAGAGAGCAGGCCCGGCAGGGTTCGCTCGTGACAGAGGTTGCGCTCGTCCTTCACGCCCGTTCGGCAGTCGGCAAGCAGGACGCCGCCATTCTTGACGAAGGCATCCAGTCTGCGGGCCGTCTCATCGGGCAGGATCGATAGGTCCGGCGCGAGAACCAGTCTGTATTTCGACACGTCCGCTTGGCGGTTGACGACGTCCACGTTGACGCCGGCCCGCATGATCGCGTTGTAGTACCGCCGTACCGCGCCTTGCAGACTGTTGCCGGCGAATCCGGGCTGAAAATCGAGCGACCACAGGTTGTCATAATCGTAAATGATCGCGACATCCGATATGACCGTGGTGCCTCGCAGGTAGCTCTCGATCCTGCGAAATTCCTTGGCGGTCTGGGCGGCCTCGTTGTAGCGCCGCAGCGGCTTGCCGTCGTGGCCGAGCAAGCCGTGCCAGTACTGCTCGCGGCCGACAGTGCAGGTCCGCCATCGGAACCAGATTTGCCCGTCCGAGCCGTGCGCGAGCTGCTGATAGGCGATCTTGCGGATCTCGCCCGGCCAGGGATTGCGGCCGAAACTCTCCCAGCCGCAAGGCCCGGCCGTCTCCTCCATGATCATGAAATTCTTCTGTTTGAGCCCTCGCATGACATCGGCGGCCAGCGACGCGTCGTACGGAATGCTCGGCTTGTCGGACCAGATTGGATAATTGTCCCACGCGACGAAGTCGAGGTCTTTCGCCAATTCGTAGTAGTCCAGCCCGCTGAACAGGCCCATGAAGTTGTGCGTGATGAAGTCATCGGGGCAGACCTCGCGGATGATCTTCGCCTGGTCCGCCTGGAAGCGGACCTGCTGCCACGTGATGAACCGTTTCCAGTCGAGGCAGGCGCTTGGATTGCCCATGACCCACGAGCGATCCGTGGCGCAGTCCGGGATCGTGATCTCGACCCACGCGGTGAACTTCAGTCCCCAGAAGCGGTTGCCCCAGGCGCGGTTCAGTTCGTCCAGCGTGCCATATTTCTTCCGGAGCCAGTCCTGGAACTGGGTCAGGCACGAGCGGCAGAAGCACTCCTCGCCGCCGAACTCGTTGTCGATCTGCCAGCCGATGACGTTGGGCGTTTTGGCGAAGTGCTGCGCCATGGCCCGGGTGATCCGCTGCGAGAGCAGGCGGTAGGTATCGTCCGAATAGCAGTTATTTTTGCGGCCGCCCCAGACGACTCGCGTGCCGTCCGCTTTCATCCGCAGGGCTTTCGGGTGCTTGCGGGCGAGCCAGGCGGGCATCACGGCGGTGGGGGTGCCGAGGATCACGTTGATGTCGTTGCGTGCGAGCAGTTGCACCGCGTCGTCCAGCCAGTCGAACTGGAATTGCCCATCCCGCGGCTCCATGTCGATCCACGCAAACTCCGCCAGGCGCACTATGTTGAAGCCCGCTTCCTTCATGAGCTTGATGTCCGTTTCCCATCTCTCGCGAGGCCAATGCTCGGGATAGTAGTCGACGCCGATATACATGGCGCGGCCGGGCGCAAGTGCCTGCTCCCTTTGTGCGCCTGTCGATGGCAGGTCGCTCTGCGCCGAGCCAAGAACCGAGAGCCAGCAACCAATCACTGCGCCGGCAAGTAGCGCGTATCGCTTCATCTTGTGACCTTTCCTGTTCTACGGTTCTTCACACGCCCCGAGAGACGGCCTTACGTCCCTGGGCACCCGATGACCCCAGAAATCCCGCCCGCCATTGTCCTTGATGGGAATCCCTGCCTTGATACAGGGCGAGTCCGGCGAGAGCTTGTAGGCAGTTACACGAGTGAGTTTCACCGGGTCAGTCAGAGCCACCGTGCCCGCCTTCACCAGCTTTGGATCGACGCAGCAGCCGACGATTCGATCACCGACCTTTTCCTGGCCGGTCGCCTCGGCCCATTCGCGGAGGGTCGCGTGCCCGTCGAACGACAATCCCCATTCGTCGGCGGGCCAGTAGAGATTGTTTTCAAATCGCCCCCGCTCCGCTTCGCCCGTAATCACCTGGTCCGAGCAGATGAAGACGTTGTTGCGGAACACGACGTTGGGCATGGGCATGCCCCCGAATCCGACAGCGGCGCCGGTTCGGTTGTACACCGTGTTGTTATAGACCAGGCAGTTCGATGCATTGGCGCTGGCCGAGTAGACGTCGATGGCGCTTCGCCGGTTGTTCTTGAGCCCGTCGTTCTGACTGATGTTGTAGCGGACGACATTGTTCTTGAAATCCGGCGCGCCGGGATACTGGCACAGGAAATATCCCGGCCCGTCATTGTTGTACGAGAGGTCGTACTGGAGAATCGAGTCGGTCACGCCTCCGTCGAGGTCGAATCCGCCTCCGTCATCGCCCGGGCTCTTGTTGTCATGGGAGATACAGAACTGGATGACGACACGGTCGGCGTTCCACGCCCAAATGCCGACGGGCCCGTTGCCCTTGCGCGGCATGTCCCAGCCGTTATTCGAGGCCTCGCACCGCTCGATGACCACGTCCTCGGCGTTGCCCACGACGATGCCGTTGCCGCTGTGGTTTGTCAGGTTCGAGGGATCTCCGGGATTGTTATCGGCGACGCAATGATCGATGCGCAGATGCGCCGACCGCTTGTCATAGCCGATGCTGATTCCGGCGGAGCCGTTCTCATGGGCATACACGCGTGTGACTCGGGCGTCGCGAACGCCGTCCAGGCGCAATCCGCTGCCTCTGAACCCGGCAGCATCAACGCCGCTGATCTCAACGCCCTGCGAGTCAAAGATATAAACGCCGTCCTGCGTATTCCCACCCTTGCGCCCCGAGCCGGTGAAGCAGAGGTCCTTCACCACCAGATGGTTGCACCCGTTCGCCCGCAGGCCGCTGGCGTTGCCTGCATCGATGACGGCACGGTCCTTGCCGTAGGAAGTCACGACAAGCCGCTTGCCGGATGTGCCGCTGTCGCTCCGGTCGAATATCAGAGTCCCTGCGAAGCGCTTGCCGCCCTGGAAGCAGATGCGATCTCCGGCCTTGAACTCGGCGCCGTTGACCTTCTCCACGCTCTGCCAGGGCTGAGCTTTCGTCCCGGGATTTGAATCGCGGCCGGTCGGGCTGACATAATAGTCCTTCGCACAAGCATCGCCGGGTGCGACGGCCCACAGCAGCAGACTGCACAGCAATGGCGGCAGAATCCTCGCCTTCATGGCCGATCATCCTTCCTCGACAACCTTGAGTCCCATCAGGATGGCCAAGTCCTTCACGCTCTGCAAGTGGTTGCCGTAGAAGACGACGCGATGGAGCAGGGTCATCATGTCGCTGCCGGGAATCGCGGCGGCCCAGTTCTGCGCCATCGTCCGCGCGTTGGCCACCTCGGTCGTGATCTGGGTGCGACAGCCGCGGTCGTGGAAGTCCGTGAGCTCGATGATTTTGCCGGTGGAGATCAGCATCGTATCGAGATTGACCAGCTTGGCGCAAGTGACTTCCTGGCCGACCCTCATCTGGACCTCGAGCGAGACGCCCTGGTTGCTGTCGCACTGGGTGCGGATGAGGAAGGGGGCGCGCTTGCCGTCGGGACCGTCGAGCTTCGTCGTGGAGGTGCAGTGGGCGTGGATCACAGCGTTCTTGGAGGTGTCGAACAGCGGATCGCTGATGAAGCCGGGCACGTCGAACGCGTAGGCGAAGATCAGCATCGTCAGCGTCGAGTCCATGTCCCCCTCGCACGCGCCGACGAGGCCAAGGTCGTTCAGCTTGCTGAAGGTCAGACATCCCTTGGCCGGCTCGCCCATGCAGTGGGAGCTGGTGATCGCCTGGGCCCGCTCCCGGATCATGATGTCCCGGATCGCCAGGTACATGCGGGCGGAGTTGATGATGTCCGCCTGCGAGGGCTCGACAATCTGCTTGGCCTGACCGATCCAGTACTGCTCCGCCTCGGCCTGGGCTGCCTTCGGATCGACCGCCTTGTGAGCCGCCGCCACCTGCTCCTGGCGGATGGGCACGATCTCGGGACCGAGGCGCTGCCGGACCTGCTCCGCCGAGCACGCCGGAGCAGTCCCTCTCGCCTCTCCTACGAGCAGAATCCGCGATTGTCGCATGCGCACCGGCACGCGCAGCAGCGCCGCCGCCCGCTCCAACTCGGCGTAATCGCTGGACGTGGACAGGATCACCTTCTTGCCGGCCTTCTGCCATCGCGGGACGTACATCCAGTCGTGCCCGCTAAAGGGCTGCGAGAAGATGGCCGTGGGCAGGCCGGCGTCCACCAGCTTCAGCAGCGGCTCGCCGCTTCCAAAGCTCAGGTGAACCAGCATTACGGCGTCTGCATCCTTCAGCTTGCTGGCACACTCGGTGGCCGCCGGCAGCGTGTTGGGGATCAGCTCGCCCCCGACGAATTGCACGTCGCCCAGCCGCTCTTGCACACCGGCCAGATAATCCTTGAACTTCGCGACTTCTGCCGGTGCGTCAAATGTGGGAGTGGGCCACGCCCCGCCCGTGCCGACGTAGACGACGTGGATTTTCACCGGCGGCAGTTTGGGCCAGCCTGCCTCTTGGGCAGCGGCCAGCGGCCGGGCAGCCAGTCCGCCGGCCAGTAATGCACCACCCGCCACGGCGGCCGTGCCGAGAAACTCGCGCCTCGAAAGCTCTCCCATGATTCGCATCTCCTAAAATGCCTGTTATGCCCACCCGTCCGGACATGCATAGCATGGTACAGCCAGTTGCCATCGCTGTCACCACGATTTGTGACTCGCGCTATTGACTGGCTATGCGGCATCCCGGTCGGGTATGATGACGTGCGAAAGCTGCATTGCCGCGTCCCACATTGACAGGCGGACACAGGCTATGACAAATTCATCGGGAGGTGTCTCCATGGCAGACCAGAATATGAGCAGACGACGTTTCCTGTCCACCGCCGCCGCAACGGCCGCTGCTGCGACAATCGTGCCGAGTCACGTGCTCGGCGGCCCGCGACACATGCCGCCCAGCGAGAAGCTCAACATCGCAGGCATCGGCGTCGGCGGCATGGGCAAGAGCAACCTGCATGAGCTGGAGAGCGAGAACATCGTGGCCTTGTGCGATGTGGATCATGCCTACGCCGCCGAGACGTTCAAGAGGTATCCGCAGGCGAAGGTCTACGCGGACTTCCGCGAGATGCTGGACAAGGAGAAGGGCATCGACGCGGTGATGATCGCGACGCCGGACCATACCCACGCGGTCATCTCCATGGAGGCGATGCGGCGGCAAAAGCACGTGTACTGCCAAAAGCCGCTGACCCACGACATCTACGAGTCACGGATGCTGGCAAAAGCGGCCCGCGAGACCGGCGTGACCACGCAGATGGGCATCCAGGGTCACTCCGGCGAGGGCCTGCGATTGATCTCCGAGTGGATCGCCGACGGGGCCATCGGCGACGTGCATGAGGTCGATGCCTGGTGCAGCCTGTCGTACTACCCCTTCGGCCACGCCTACTGGAGCTCGAAGTGGAGCCGGCGTCCCGAGGACAAGCCGCCGATCCCGCCGACGTTGAACTGGGACCTGTGGCTGGGTCCGGCCCCGGAGCGGCCGTATCATCCGGCGTATCATCCCGGCGTGTGGCGCTGCTGGTGGGATTTTGGGTGCGGCATGATGGGCGACCGCGGGGCCCACACGCTCGACCCCATCGTCTCCGCTTTGAAGCTCGGATATCCGACCAGCATCGAGGCCACGTCGCTCGACCTGAATCCGGATACTCATCCGATCGCCTCTATCGTGACCTACACCTTCCCGCCTCGCGACCGTTTTCCGGCGCTGAAGCTGACGTGGTACGACGGTCTTCGCCCGCCCCGGCCGGCGGAGCTTGAAGACGGCAGGCGGATGGGGCATGCGGAAGGCGGCGCGCTATTCAAGGGCACCAAGGGCAAGCTCGTTGGCGGCGTTTACGGGGAGGACCCCCGCCTGATTCCCGAGAGCCGGATGAAGGAGTACAAGCTGCCGCCCCAGAGCATCCCGAGAGTCCAGGGCACGCACGAGCAGGACTGGGTCCGGGCCTGCAAGAGCGGCCAGAAGGCCGGCGCCGACTTCGAGTACTCGGCCCTGCTCACGGAGATCTGCCTGCTCGGCAACGTCGCCAAGCGGATGGACACGAGGATCGAATGGGACGCAGCCAACATGAAGGTGACGAATCTGCCGGAGGCGAATCAGTACATCCGCACGACGTACCGGTAGGGATGGACATTATGAGAGAATGCCGTCGAGGTCGGAGCACCGCAACTGTCGAGTGCCGTGCTTGCGCTCGCGTAAGGATGCCTGCGATCAGGAGACAACGTGCCTACGCAAGTACGTGTTTAGCCTGGGGTGGCGGCTTTGGGTGGCACGCCCAAGCGCAGCTTGAGCGTGTCTGCCCAGCGAGGGAGAGCACGGTCAAACAAGTTTGGCTGTGCCACCCGGACCCGCGGTTTCCCAGGAGAGAATGCTGCCGAGATCGGCACAGAGCGGCTGCGGCCCGACCGTGGTTCAGGTGGGTGCTGGGCGTCACGGCAATGCTCGCTGCGATTCCTGGTGCGAACATTTGTCGCGGCGCCGTTTATGAAATCCGGCCGGCGACGGCGGATGCGGACGAAGAGTTCGAGCGTCTGGCCAATTCGCTGAAACCGGGCGACGAGTTGGTCTTGCATGGCGGACTCTACTCCCAGAGTGGCCGCCGATCCGTGACCGCCAAGGGCACGGCCGATCAGCCGATCGTGATTCGCGCCGCAGAGGGGGAAGCACCGCTGCTGACCCATGCGGCCCAGAACGCCGAGAAGTACAACAATATCGAATTCGTCGACTGCTCCTATCTGGTCGTTCGGGGCCTGCGATTCAAGGGCTGCAGCTCCGGCGTGCGATTCACCCGCGGCCATCACGTCACCCTGGAAGATTGCGAGATCTTTGAGACCTTCAACAACGCCCTGACGATGAACAGCGGCGACTGCGACTCCTTCGTCATCCGCCGCAACCACATGCATCACACGGGCCTGAGCACCTCCGGCCCCACCGAGGGCGAAGGCATGTACATCGGCTGCCACGACGGCTCGTGCGTCACGACCAACAGCCTCTTCGAGGGCAACTACATCCATCACCTGCGCGGCACCAGCGACGGCGGCAATGATGGCATCGAGATCAAGTTCGGGTCCTACGGCAACATCGTCCGCGACAACGTCATCCACGATACGAACATCGGGCGGCAGTATCCCGGGGTCTTCGTCTATGGTGGAGGTAAGGGCATCAACGTCGTTGAAGGCAACGCAATCTGGAGGGCCGGCGAGGGCATCCAGGTCGTCTCCGATGCAATCATCCGCAACAACATCGTCTTCGACTGTTCCGCGACGGGAATCACTGCGGCTCCTCACGCCGCCATGCCCCAGGTGCGCAACGTGCGAATCGTCAACAACACCATCGTCAATCATCCCAAGGGCGTTGCGATCCGCTGGTCCAAAGCCGCTGGTATGGTCTTTGCGAATAATGTAATCTCTTGTCCAGGGTCCACCGCCATCGATGTCTCCGGCGCCGACGATGCAGTCTTCATCGCCAATTGCGTCGAGGGTAGTGTCTCCGGGGTCGCGGTCGACAATTCTCGCTTCTACAAAGTCGCCGATGCCGCACAGATCTTCGTCGATCCTTCTCGGAAGAATTTCTGGCCCGCGCCCAGCTCGGCATTGATCGGTCGCGCCGACGCACAATTTGTCCCGGAGACGGACTTCAACCACACTCCGAGGAAGCCGCCCTTCGACGTGGGCGCTTATGAAACGGAGAACAAGCCTGAGAATCCCGGCTGGACCCTGCAGGAGGGGTTCAAGCGAACGCCGTAGAGTTACAGGTCTGAAGTGGGAAGTTTGAAGAGACGCCTGGAACTTCAAACTTGACACTTCACGCTTTCTTTATGCCTTGACCGCTTCGTTGACCAGGTCGATCTGCTTGAACCTGCAGAAACGCTCCAGTTCCTTCGTCAGGTCGCCGTAGCAGGCCACGCGATGGATGCCGCCCGACCAGTTCTTCCAGAGCTGCTCCGCGTCGCCGTCCACTCTGACGGTGATCTTGCTGCGGCAGCCTCGATCCGTCTCGGGCGTATCGATGATCCTGCCGGTGAAGTAGAGCAGCTTCGAGGTCCCGTCCAGCACCGCCTGTGTGGTCCTCTCGCCGATGCGCATCTTGACCTGCGGGACCACGCCTTCGCGGCGCTCCATGACGCTCCGCAGCCTGTAGGAAGCCGCGGACCCGCTGGGACCGTCCATCTTCGGCGTGCCGAGGCAATGGATCATGATGGCGCTGTTCGTCGAGTAGTCGAAGCCCGGATTGCAGACGAAGCCGGGCCGGCCCGACAGACCCTGAAACAGGATATGCGTCATGGCACAGGGCAGGTCGGACTGGCAGATGCCGCCCAGCCCCAGGTTGTTCAACCGGGCGAATCCGATGCAGGGATAGGCGTAGGCGCGGCACAGCGGCTCATACATACTGCCGTAGCAATCGGCGGTCATCACGGTCGCCTGCTCCTCGCTCAGGAGCCTCTCAAAAGCCAGCGCCAGCCGGCACGACTTGACGATGTCTGCTCTCGACGGCTCCACGACTTCCCGGGCCCCTTTGATCCACGACCGGGCTTCCGCTTCCGCGTCGTCATTGCTGACGGCGTTGTACGCATCGAGCGTTCGCTGAAGATCGATCCGCTTGATCTCCGTGCCGAATTTCTGGCGCACCTGCTGCACGTACTCGTCGGACTGTTGCGTGGCGAGGTTCAGGACCTTTGCCTCTCGCAGGTGATGAATGGCCCGGAACGGCCTGATTGCGGCCGCCAACTGCCGGTAATCACTGGTGAGCAGGCACTCCAGATTGCCGCCTTCCTTCTGCTTGTACAGCCCGCTGAGATTGTACCATTCATGCCCGGAGTACGGGGCCGAGAAGATCACCGTCGGACGCTGCAAACGCAGAAGCTCCTCAAAGATCGGCATCGTCCAGAGCGTCAGGTGGATGGCCAGGATGCCATCGACCTCCTTCAACTTGTCGCGCCACTGGCTGAGCTGGTCGGCGGAGGAGATCAAGCCATCCACGACGAACTCGACATCGGAGAGCTCATCCTTCAGTTTCGCAAACTCGGCCTCATAGAACTGGACCTCTTTCTTCACGTCGAGGTCGGGATTCGGATAGTGGCTGCCCTGGACTCCCACGTAGATTTTGGCGACCTTCACTTTCGACTTTCTGCACCCCGGGCTTACGAGGAAGCTCCTGTCCCCTGGTGTGCCGGCGGCCAGGATGCCCGGCCCGCCGAACTGCACGGCGGCGCCTGCTGCTGCCAATTGCAGAAACTCCCTTCGATCGATGTTCGCCTGCATGCCGATCTCCTTTCACTCATCTCTTTGGAGCGAGGTCGCACGGATTGACGGTGCGGCTCGTCGCCCCAGTCGTGCCTTCATCGTACCAAGCTCGTTGACCGGTGCAACCATTGGCTGCAGGTTTCTTGGCGTCCGGGTTCTGTATCGAATCGCGGCAATTCTTGTACGCCAAGGGCACAGGGGGTAATATGATCGGCTGTCACATGGGAACAGGAGTGAACGTATGAGACGTCGCGACTTCCTGGCGGGCGGCACGCTCGGGTGTGCGGCGCTGACCTCGGGTTGGCCGAAACGTGTCGGCGCGACCGACGCCAAGTATCGGGTGGCGGTCATCGGAAGGACCGGGCGCGGCGACTATGGACACGGGCTGGATGTCGCGTGGGCCGGAATTGAGCAGGCCGAGGTGGTAGCCGTGGCTGATCCTGATCCGCAGGGACTTGCCGACGCTGCCAGGCGGCTCAAGGCGCCGAGGACCTACGCGGATTATCGCCAGATGCTGGAGAAGGAGCGGCCGCAGATCGTGAGCGTGGCCCCGCGCTGGCTGGACTGCCATCGTGACATGGTGATGGCCTGTGCCCAGTTCGGCTGTCACGTCTTCCTTGAGAAGCCCATGTGCCAGAGCCTCGAACAGGCGGATGAGATGATCGCCGCATTCGAGAAGCGTAACCTCAAACTCGCGATCGCGCACCAGACCCGGTACAGTCCGGCCCTGGCTCACGCTCAAAAGGCCATCACCGACGGCCTGCTCGGTGACATACTCGAGCTGCGCGGGCGAGGCAAGGAGGACCGTCGCGGCGGCGGCGAAGACCTCATGGTGCTCGGAACCCACATCATGGACCTGATGCGTTTCTTCGCGGGCGATCCCCGGTGGTGCTTTGCGCAGGTGCGGGAGGGCGGCAAGCCTGTGACGAAGGACAATGTGCGCGATGGAGCGGAAGGCATTGGCCCGCTTGCCGGCGATGAAATCCACGCGATGTACGGATTCGATGGCGCCATAACGGGCTACTTCTCGACCTGTCGCGCACGACACGGGGCTTCGGAGCGTTTCGGCCTTCAGGTGTATGCAAGCAAGGGGATGCTGACGATGACCACAGGCGCGGCGTCAGAGATCTGGTTCGTCGAGGACCCATCGTGGCAGCCCGGACGCAGCAAGGCGGCGTGGAAGCGGATATCCTCGGCCGGGATCGATAAGCCCGAGTCTCTCACAGACCCGGACCAGCGCTTCGGCAATCGCCTGATCGCACTCGATTTGATTCATGCCATCGAGACGGGCGATCAGCCGAAAGGCAATATGTACGATGGGCGTGCGGCCCTGGAGATGATCCTGGCAGTGTATGAATCGCATCGACTCAACGGCCCGGTCCCTCTGCCGCTGCAAAATCGGAAGCATCCGCTGAGCACGATTGCTTGAAGGGCATGTGACAAGTAGCACGGGCATCCTGCCCGTGAGTCCCACGGGTGTCTCGCCCGTGCAAGAGGACGAATTGCAGGACCAGGATGGCCCTGCAACTCATGGGCGAGACGCCTATGCTACGAGGAATCGACTTTTCTCGATGGTACGAGTTGTGCGAAATGGAGGTTTGGCATATGCGACGGCGGACTATCATTGCGACCATCTTCATAGTCCTTCTCATGCGTGCCGGTAGCGGGCTGGCATTGGCTGCCGGCGGGGAACCGAGTGGGGCCATCGATGGCAATGTGCGGAGTTTCGGCGCTATCGGGGATGGCCAGGCGGATGATGCCGCCGCGATTCAGAAGGCGGTGGATTCAAAAGCGGGCCGCATCGTGTTCCCCAAGGGCATGTACCGTGTCACAAAGACAATTGTGATCGACCTGGACAAGGTTGGCCCTGTGTCGATCAGCGGCGGGGGAGTGTCGCGAATCGTGATGGCCAGCCCGGGAGCGGCTTTGCGGTTCGTGGGCACGCACATGAAGTCCGCCGACCCGCAGGACTTCGCAAGAAATGTCTGGGAACGGCAGCGCATGCCCCTCGTCGATGCGATAGCCATCGAAGGCGACCATCCGGAGGCAGTCGGGATCGAGGCAGTCGGGACCATGGAGTTGACCATCACGCGGGTCCACGTTCGCAACGTTCTGCACGGCATCCACCTCGTGGGCAACAACCGCAACGTGATCATCTCCGAGTGTCACCTCTATGAGAATCGTGGCGTCGGCATCTTCTACGACAACGTCAATCTGCACCAGTCGAACATCGCGGGCTGCCACATCAGCTACAATCAGGGCGGCGGCATCGTGTCTCGCGGCGGCAACGTGCGCAACATCCACGTCAGCGGCTGTGACATCGAGGACAACATGAGCCCCAAGGCGCCGCCGACCGCGAATTTCCTGATCGACTGCACGGGCAGCAATGACGGGACCGGGGAGGTGGCCATCACGGGCTGCACGATTCAGCATGACGGCTCCTCGCCCGACTCGGCGAACATCCGGATCATCGGCCGGAGCAATCCCGCCGCCAAGCTCCCCCTCGTGCGCGAGGGTCACGTCACGATCACCGGCAACGTGCTCAGCGACGTAAAGGTGAACGTGCACCTGAAGGATTGTCGCGGCGTCGTCCTCACCGGCAACACCTTCTGGATGGGATACATGCACAATCTGCTCGTGGAGGACTGCTCCGATATCATCATCGGGCCCAACAATTTCGACCGCAATCCTCTCTACAATTACGGCGACAGTCTCGACACGAGGAACAGCCTCGTCGTGCGCAACTGCGAGGACTGCACCTTGTCGGGCCTGCATATCACAAACGTGTGGCGCGAGCCGGCCGGGCTGCTGATCGAGAACTGCCGGCGGATGAACGTCACCGACTGCACGATCCTGGATTGCGATAATGTCGGATTGCTGCTCCGGGACGTGACGAGCAGCCGCGTGTCGGGATGCCTGATCCGAGACGACCGGCCCGACGCGAAATCAGCGACTCTGGTCCTGACCGCCGGCAAGGGCAACATGATCGTCAACAATCTGCTCAGCGCCGCGCCCCAAATCGCCGAGAACGCCGCACGCGTGTCAGGTAACGTGTACCCATGATCCGTGGAGAAAGACATGAGTAACCGTTCACGGGTTTTGGGGTTCTTTCGGGGGCTTCTGGTCCGAGATTTGCATCATGAGATGACATGGTGTCCAATGACGTGATACTCGCACGAGTGCTGGAGGAGAATCGGCAGTTG
>Ga0315282_10000200_pt1 | contig 119687 bp, 84 predicted proteins | sample YL17G07_20_MG_FD_203693 | JGI IMG/M metagenome (GOLD analysis project Ga0315282, IMG submission 203693) | Sediment microbial communities from Yellowstone Lake, YNP, Wyoming, USA - YL17G07_20 | ecosystem: Environmental > Aquatic > Freshwater > Lake > Sediment | place: USA: Wyoming | collected... | reverse complement strand
ACGGCAGAAGCCTTGTCTCAACCAGTGGAGGGGACACGCTCCTCTACGTGGACCTGGAAGGTCGCGCTCAGGTCATCTGGCAGCGGACAATGGCATACTCTGACGTGAATTGGGGAATACCCTCCCCCGACGGTCGCCATCTGGCAGTGCTGGGCTATACCACACAAGCCAACGTGTGGCTGCTGGAGAACTTCTGAGATGATTGGGGCATGAGAGGTAACGAGTGGCGAGCCGGCATTCAACCATCAGCCTTCACGTGGACGGCTTCGCCGGGGACCCGCTACGACCCGACCCGCAATTCCAGGCCCTGTTCCGCCGTGTCGGCCTGCCGCAGTAAGTAGAATTCTGCGCGCCGAGTCTTACGGGGAGGCTTCGCTCAGGAGACGGAGGGCGTTGTTTGCGAAGATAGACACGGTCTGCTCCTCGGCGAGCGCCGCCTCCTGCACCTTGAGCATGGCCGACTCAAAATAGAACATCGGCGAATACGATCCGAAGACGAGGCGCTCGACACCCACCGCATCCACCAGAGGAGCGAGCGGCCGGGAACGTTCGGCCCTTCCGGATGGCAATGGATGTCCCAAATCTTCATCATGGAATGCGGTCCCAGAATTCGCGGGTGGCAATTCCCTTTAGCGGGATTATACTCTACCGTTTCCAGAAAGCGCCCCCATCATGCGCGAGATGCGAAAGGGGGCCAGCGTAAAATCCTCAGAGGAGCGAAAGGTGACCTCGCCGAACCCCCTTCATACGGAATCGGCTGGATCGTGAGAAGGCGGTTGGAAACCGGCGTTGAAAGCGCGAAGGCGCGGCCGAGACCGAAAAGTTGCGATCGGCGAAAGGAGCGAGCATGCGCGTGGCTATCGATAGTGACGATGCCGGAATCGACCTAAAAAAGATTCTCACCGAGCATCTCCGGTCTCTCGGGGTGGAAGTGGAAGACCTCAACCTGCTGGGAAGCAAGAAAGTAGATTACCCGGATGTCGGCTACAACCTCGCGCGCCGTATCGCCAGCAAGGAGTTCGATCGCGGCTTGCTGATTTGCGGTACGGGACTGGGCATGGCCATGATCGCGAATAAGGTGGAAGGCGTTTACGCCGGGGTGTGTCACGACGTGTACTCCGCCGAGCGGCTCCGCAAGAGCAATGACGCGCAGGTCCTGACCATGGGCGCACGAGTGGTCGGACCGGAGCTCGCCAGGGTCATTGCTACTGCCTGGATTCGATCCGAGTTCGAGCCCGGCCGCTCAGGGCCCAAAGTCGCTCGCATGCGGGAACTGGAAGAACTCGATCGCAAGCGTTCAGCCCCGGGTGAGAAGACACGATGAGAACCAGTCGACTGTTTGTGGGCACCAGTTGGAAGATGAATAAGACGGTCCGGGAAGCCATCGACTACACCCGCCGGCTGCTGGGATTGCTCGAGGGATTCGACTGGTCGGGCGCGGTTCAGGTCTTCGTCGTCCCGCCTTTCACCGCCATCGAGGCCGTCAAGCGGGCCAGCGAAGGCAAGTTGTGGGTGGGAGCTCAAAACATGCACTGGGCCGAGCGCGGCGCTTATACGGGCGAGATCTCAGCCCCCATGCTACAGGAATTGGGCGTCGATTTGGTGGAACTCGGCCACGCGGAGCGCCGCCGGTACTTCAACGAGACCGATGCGGACGTGAATCGCAAAGTGCTTGCCGCGCTGCGCCACGGGATTCGGGCCCTGGTGTGCGTCGGAGAGCAGGCCGAGGAGAAACGGCGCGGCGCCGGTAAGGAAAGGGTGGGGAACCAGGTGCGGGCGATCTTCGCGGAAGTGGAGGCATCCTGGGCGTCTCATCTGATCGTCGCCTATGAGCCCGTCTGGGCCATTGGCGCGGTCGGCGCAGACATCGGAATGGATTACGTCCGCGAGATCCGGAACCACATCCGCGCCACGCTCGCGGAGATGCTGGGCCCGAGCGCCGCCCTGGTGCCGGTGATCTATGGGGGAGACGTTAACCTCCGCAACGCCGCGGCTCTGGTTCTGGAAAGCGGCACCGATGGCCTCTTCATTGGCCGCGCCGCCCTGGAGGCCGAGGACTTTGCGGAGTTGATTCGCACCTGTCTCCAGGCAACCAGCTAGACTCGTGGCCCCCAGCCAATATCCGGCGAACTTCTGCGCCGGCGGCGCCGGCATCGGGGCGGATGGAGGGATCAATCTGCGGAGGGCGCTTGCTTTTGAAGCCATGCCGTCATGGCGCGCAGGACGATGGCAAAGGAGATTGCCCCGGGGTCGGGATTGCCCAGCGCTCGATCACCCAGCCGGCTGGAGCGCCCGATTCGGGCAGGCATCTGGGCGGTACTCTCGGCGCCGCGGCGCGCGCCTTCGCTGGCTTTTGTGAGCGCGCCCAGAAGGTCGGGCTGCACGTCTCCGGCGAGCGCTTCATTCGCCGCGTGAACCGCGTCCAGGAGGGTCTTGTCGCCGGGCTTAGCTTTGCCCGCGGCAATGAGGGCGGCTTCCATGGAACTCATCAGGGTTCGGAATTCCGCCCCGCCGATTTCCTGCTGCCCCTTCATGGCGCTGCCGGCCGCCATCAGCATCTTTCCCAGCAAAACACCGATGGCTCCTCCGGTCGCGCCCATGAAGGAGAACCCGGCTTCGCGCAGGACCGTGTCAACGCCCACTCCCTCCGGCAAGCCGCCGAGCTTTTGCTTAATGGCGTTGAAGCCCACGCGCATCGTGATGCCGTGGTCGCCATCGCCAATCGCGGCGTCGAGGGAAGTCAGATACGCCTCCTCCCGCACCATCGTTTCGGAAACGAAGGAGAGCATCTGGCGAAGGGCGGCGGCGTTGACGCTGTTGGGAGCCATTCAGGACCCTCTTCGAGGAGAGCGAACTGCCGCTGAATTCAAGCTGTTTGCACGAGTGCCGGAGATTCCGCTGGAGCTAGCAACAAGCGTTTCAGTTCAGCATCCAGACGCATGACCGTAAACGAGCATCCGGCCATGTCGAGCGAACTGGCAATGTTGCCGACGTAAGTCCGGGCGACCGTGAGGCCGGCATCTTTGAGGCACCGACTGGCGGCGCGAAACATGATGAAGAGCTCGCCGAGCGGAGTTGCGCCCAATCCGTTGACGAGAACGGCCACTTCATCACCGGCCTTGGCTGGCAGGTCGGCGAGAATTCTCCCCATCATGTCCTCGGCCAATCGGTCGGCGGGAAGGATCGGGCCACGCTGAACGCCCGGCTCGCCGTGCAAACCCATGCCGATTTCCATATCGCTTTCAGAGATTTCGAAAATTGGCCGACCCGAGGCAGGTATGATGCACGACGAGAGGGCCACGCCCATACTCCGCATGTTGTCGTTGGCTTTTTCTGCTGCTGCCGTGACCTCGTCCAGGCCGACTTTTTCCTCCGCTCTGGCCGATGCAACTTTGATGACAAAGAAATCGCCGGCGATTCCGCGGCGCGCGTTCCGCCTCTCGGGAGGGGCCGAAGCCACGTCATCCGTGATGCGGACAGTCGAAACTCGAATCCCTTCTTCCACAAGCATTTCCGCCGCCATATCGAAATTGAGCACGTCGCCGGCATAATTGCCATAAAGAAACAGCACGCCCGCGCCGCCGTGAATCGCCTTCGCGGCTTCATAAATGGGTGGAGGTGGCGGCGAGGTGAAAATATTCCCGGCAATGCTTCCGTCCGCCCAGCCGCGCCCGACGAAGCCCGCAAACATGGGGTCGTGGCCGCTGCCGCCGCCCGTCAACACGGCGACTTTGCCGGCTACCGGAGCGTCCTGCCGCACCACCGCCATCACACCACCCAGCTTCCGCAAGTATTGTGGATAGGCCAGCGCCAGGCCCTCGATCGCTTGCGCGGCGACGGCATCGGGGTCGTTGATCAGTTTTTTCACGGTCCTGATTTCTCCTCGGCGCGCGTTTTGAGGGAAGACCTCTCCCCCGGAAGGCGGCGCGTCGTCTCGGCGCGATTGCAAACTCCGCCCAGGAACGCTTCACGGTAAAGCAGGCACGCGCACGAACTGTTTCAGATAGGCGTAACTCTCGTCCAATTCTTCCAGGAGTTGCTCTTCCGGGAACTCAAACGGGTGAATCAACTCGGGGAAGAGATAGACCTCTTCGGCTCCGGATTGCTCCAGGGCTTCGACGACCTTGTCCATCCGGATGGCACCCTTGGCGTTGTTCGCTTTGGTAAAGCTCCAGTGCCTGTCCCAGTCCGCTTCCGTCTGCTGGAGGTGGACGAGCGGTGAGAGTTTACCCAGTTCGCGCAGCCAGAGATAGGGGTCTCGATCCTTGCCCGTTACCTCGTAGCTGCACTGGTGTCCCACGTCGAGGATGTAGTAGATCGGGATGGGCGTGTTCTCGTTGAAACGCTCGTAAAGCTCTTTTGCTTCGTCCAGATGGATGAGCATCTCACGGCCGATCGGCGTGGGTTCCCAGCAGACGAATTTCAGGCCCTGGTCGGCAGCATAACGCGCCAGCGCCTGCATGCCTTCCACGAGGGTGTCGCGGAGGAATTTGCGCTTGCTCGGGTCGCGGTAGTCCCTCATGCTGGCGGCTGCGATGGGGCCTCCGACCCCCTTGGCCCCCAGCTCCGCAGCGGTGATCGAGGCGAGCCTGCACCACTCCAGCGCGTCCCTCCGGAATTCCGGAAACGGATGGAGAAGCAGGTTGTAGATGTATGCTCCCACCCCGATGAATGCGCTGTGAATCTCGAAGCCGTATTTCTGCGCGGCTTCCTTCACTTTCGCAGCCATGGCTTTCCGGGCCTCCGGGCTGGAGCGCGGGTCCAGCAGGTCAAAGCAGAACTGGACGTACTTCAAGCCCCAGCGCTGGGCCACCTGCTTGCCCCATTCACCCGGTTCGGGCCAACGCTTGGCAGCGTAAATGTTGTTGATTCCGAGATGCAATTTCATAAGCCTTCTCCTGTGCGCGCTCGTTCCGCGCCTTTCAGATTAGAGAATCGCGATGGGATTGAACAATGAACCAGTTCCGCGTGGCAATCGCAAGGGAGCCGCGACGACAAGAAATTCCCAACGCTTTTCTTCCTCACAAACCTTCACCAACTCTTCGAATTGCAGACTGTCCGCGCACGCCATCCCCATGGCGGCGATTTGCAGAGCGTGGATGGGATAAGCGATCCCCTCCACGTTGCTGGGGACCGTTTCTCCGTCTCCGTCCGGAAGGAATGCCGCCACCTTCCGCTCGTGGAGGAGAAGAATGGTATCGACGTGCAAGCCCGCCTTGCCCTCCCCGTCATACCCGTTGTTCCAGGGGCCCAATTCCAGCCGCCGCCGGTGATGGCCGGTCCGGAAGACGAAGATATCTCCTTCGCCCAAACGGACCCCCTGGGCCTTCTCTGCCGCCTCGAGTTCCGCCCTGGTGACGGCCTCGCCGGGTTCTAGCCACTTGACGCCGCGCAGTCGCGGAATATCCAGCAGTACACCCCGGCCAACGATTCCGTGGGCGTAGGCGGTGATGTCCTGAATCAGGGGGCCATGAGAAGTCACGGCGCTCACTGGCTTTCCGTTATAGAGCTTTCCCTTGTAAGCGATATGGCACAACGCATCGATGTGCGTGTGGCAATCACCGTGAAACTCGCTCGCCAGAAAATCGGTTGAGAATTGAGGTTCTCCCAGATCCGAATGGATGTCGTAGCCCTGGACCATGTAATGTACGGCTGGCCGGGGATTGTCGGGGCCGGCGACGGTGTTGATGGGGACCTCCATGGAGACTGAGCGTCCCGACCGAACCAAGCCCGCCGCCTTGCGAATGTGTTCGGCGGTGACGTAATTCAGCGTACCTCGTTCGTCGTCCGGTCCCCAACGTCCCCAATTACAGACTCGCTCAAACAGTTTCTCGAATTCAGCCTTGGAGACATGAGCGGGAGCAGTTTTCATGATCCCAAATCCTCCCTTCGTACCGCTTCAGCCGGCCAGCAGTCCGCCATGGCCCGCTCCACGGGGAAAGATCGGCCAGATATCCACGACCACGTCCTTCTCGACGACGTGGTAGGCGTCGTAAAGATTTACCGTGGTGGGGGCGTATCCCGGAATCAGCTCCACCGTGTCGCCGAGCTTCAGGCCGCAGCGATCGTCCACATCGAATAGGGCGTGCTCCTCGGCGAAGTAGCGAGCCTGGTAGAATGGGTAATCAACCATGGTGGGAAGCACAAAATCGATTCCGATGGACTTGCGCCCAGAGTCGAGGACAATAGTCTTCCCGTGCTGAATGACAACCGTCCCTAGGACCGTGAGGGCCCGTGAAAAACCTGGAACCAGGTTCCCGTGGAAGTTGTCCATGAACACGTAAGACCCGGCTTGGATCTCGGTGACCCGAGGATCATTCCCCGTGATGTCGTAGGTGCCGGTTCCTCCCGCCGAGACGACTTCGCATTCGAAACCCGCAGCGGCCAATCGATCGATTGCCGTCCCCAGGTAATCCATCGCCGCCTGAGCCTTTCGAATCCTGACCGCGCGGTCGGGCTCCAACATGCAGTGGCCTTCGTATCCCTGGACGCCGCGAAAGCGCAAGCCTGGCAATTTTGCCACGTGCTGAGCCAGGGTGACGGCCTCCTCGGCCGAGCGGACTCCGCCCCGCCCCATGCCGACGTCGACCTCGATCACGACCTCTAACTTGCTGCCTGCCGCCTGGGCAGCGCCTGAGAGGTCCTCCGCATTCGTTGGGCTATCGATCGCCACCGTCAAGCGACCTTGCCTCGCCGCCTTCGCCAGGGCGACGATTTTTCCCTTGCCTCCGACTTGGTTGGCAATCATCACGTCTTCGATGCCGGATGAACTCATGACCATTGCTTCCCAGACCGTCGCCGTGCACACTCCAATCGCTCCCGCCTGCACTTGCAAGCGCGCCAGCTCGGGACTTTTCTGGCATTTCACATGCGGCCGCAACTTGGCCCTCATCGTGGAGAGACGTTGCATCATGAATTGGATGTTCTGGCGGGCAACGTCCAGATCCATGATGAGTGCTGGTGTCACAAGATCCCGGCGATTCCGGCCGATCGCCGAGCTGTAGGTTTTACGAACATGATCAAGCCATGCGGTCAACATGAGGCGAGCCTCTCCAGTTCACGGGAGCAATACCGATGCTTCCACTGTTCACGGCGCGTCGTGAGCCGTTCCGTACTTATGGAGGAACCGATGGCGTTCCGAGCGAACGTATTCTTCCGGAATCGGGACCACTCTCCCGGCTCCTCCCGCCGCCAGCATCATGAATGCGGCTTTTTCCAGGATCTGGCTGGCGACCAGAGCCTCCTCCAGATCGCGACCACAACACATCACACCATGATTGGCGAGGAGCACGGCGTTCTCCTCACCGATGGTGACCGCGACCTCTTCTGCGATCTTCCTGTGCTGGCCGGCTGGGACGTATCGCGTACAATGGACTTCTCCCCCGATGATTTGCGCCATGTCCTCGACGAACACGGGTATCGCCTGATGCAGGCAGGATACTGCCGTAGCGTAAGGCGAATGACTGTGGATGATGGCACCGACGTCAGATTTCTTATTGAGCACAGCGCGGTGAATTTCGGTTTCCGAGGAGGGAAGCCGGCGTCCCGCAAGGACTGTTCCTTCAAGGGAAACAGTAACGAAATCGTGTGGTTCGATCACGGCGTACTCCACCCGGCTCGGGGTGACAATAAACCCCTCGGGAACTCTGACGCTGATGTTGCCCCACGTGCCGATGAAGTATCCAAGCTTCTCCAGTAGACGGCACTTCTCGATCATTTCCTGCTTCAGGGTCAAGTGTTGGTCTTCAGCCATCTTCACTGCTTCCTGCCGATGATCTGGGCGCGCAGATCCCAAAGGTCCATCTGCCTTTGGGTCGTTTGCTGGTAGACCTCGTAAAGTTGGCGATAGAGCTTAGTATTTGCCAGGTCAGGCTCGTAGAGTCGCGCCGTCCTGACCGACTTGGCGACAGCTTCCTGCGCGTCCCGATACACCCCCACGGCGATGCCGATATTCAGTGCCGCTCCCTTAGCTCCGAACTGAGAGCCTTCCGGCACGCTCACTGGTTTGCCGAGACAATCCGCCACAATCTGACACCAGGCCGCACTATTCGCGCCGCCGCCAGAAAGGAAAACCGTCTTGGGATCAATCGGCATGTGACGATAACAGTCGAGCGTCGCGAAGGCCACACCTTCGTAAACAGCGCGCAAGAGGTGTTTGGCCGTGTGATTCATATTCAGGCCTGTAAAGCTGGCGCGCGCCGTCGGCTTCACAAAGGGCCCGCGCTCCCCGCCGGGAAAGAGGTAAGGATGGAAGATCACGCCTTCCGACCCGGCCGCAACGGACTCAACCACTTTCTCCAGATGTTCATAAACGTCCTTGCCGGCCTCCCGCGCCTCGATGGTGAACCCCGTTCCCAGCTCCTTCAAAAACCAATCGAGGTTTGGGGTGGCAGTCATTGCCGCCAACATGCGCATCCATCGGCCCTTGACGCCGTGGCAGAGGGTCATGCCGACCATGCGGGGTTCCAGGTTCGGCTCCTCCATGATCACTTCGTGAATCCCCGCCGTGCCGAGGATCGACGATGCCTGGCCGTGCTCGATGGCTCCGGTGCCCAGCGCGCAGGCGGCCACGTCCATTGGACCCGACCCGACGGCAACGCCCTTGGGCAGGCCGAGCTCGCCAGCAACTTCGGCGAGGAGCGGCGCCACGTTGTCCGCCGTCGCCTTCACCGGAGGAAACTTGGAGTAAAGGTCGTCAATGCCGAAGATATTGAACAGCTCCAGATCGTATTGACGAGTGGACATCCGAAGCATAGTGAGTGACTCATCGGTTTCGTCGCTGGTGATGAGTCCTGTGAGCTTGTAGAACAGCCAGTCTTTGGCGTGGAAGATGATCTGCGCTTTCTTCAAGGACTCCGGCTCATTCTCGCGCAGCCAGAGGAGTTGCGCCGCCTGCGAGCCCGTGAAAACCGAAGTCCCGCAGATGTCGAAAGCCCGGTGGGCAATTCCCTGGGCGTGCAGACGCTCGACGATCTTGCCGGCCCGGCCGTCGCACCATAGGATGCCGCCGCGCACCGGCTTTCCTTCGCGATCCATGATCCAGGTCCCATCTCCTGTTGAGGTGACGCCGATGCCCTGGATCTCCCTCTTCGATGTTTGAAGCTGGGCTGCGATGCTGCGGAGACAAACCTTGACCGTCTCCCATAATTGGGCCATGTCCTGTTCGATCCACAAAGGCTCGGGCTGGCGAAGTGGCATCGGCGTCTCGTGCACGCACACTTCGTTCCCGAGTTGGTCAAACGCCACCGCTTTAACGACCGATGTCCCCGCATCCACACCGATCAGGCATCGCCCATCCGGCATCAAGACCCCCCCTCGCCTGGAGTTCGAGTCAAACTCCTAGAGACACACGATGCTTCATACCACAAGTCGGGGCTGAGCCCAACCCTTGTTCAGCTTGAGACTTGCTCGTCTCGAGCAATCCCGTAAACCTGGAAGGTTATCTTCGACACTTCCGTTGTGCCTTCCAGGCGTTCCCCCAGCTTTTCAGCCACGCGGATCGAAGGAGTGTTGTCCGAATGGATCAGGCTGATTACGTGAGGGACATTCAAGACGGAGAATGCGTACTTCAAGGCTGCCTTGGCCCCCTCCGTCGCAAAGCCGTGGCCCCAATAGCGGCGGCCAAGCATCCAGCCGATTTCAAACCCCGGCCAACCTTCCGGGTTCCAGTGGCCGATCCGGCCGATCAGATTGCGTGTGGCGCGCTCCTCCACGGCCCACAAACCGTAGCCGCGGAGTTCCCAGTGACCTAGGATGACAGCCATGTCGCGCCAGGTCTCCTCGCGCGACAGCGTCCGACCGTCGTTGATGTACCGCATGACGTCTTGGTCGGCACACATCTCTGCGTAGGCTTCAAGGTCACTGGGCCTGAACATTCGAAGGGTGAGGCGTTCAGTCTCAAGTGTGACCATGCCCAGTTCACACAAGGTGCTCCAAGTTCAGCACTTCCTTCACATAGCTTCGCGACTGCCGCGACCGAATTCTATAAGAATGTGGTCTTCCATTGTTGAGATTGCGTCATTGCGGCTTCACTCGATCGTTGCGGTTCTCGCTGAAACAGCGGATGAGGCAATCGATCCCGCGTTTGCCTTCAGAGCGGAGTCACTGCGGTCCTCGTGTGCCAGCTCGGATAGCGCAGTGAGAATCTGAGCTCGGTATGGACCATGGCCAGACATCGAAATGAGCGTAGCGAGGACTGAACAGCAAAACACTGCTTCGCGAGGCTTGCCAGTTGGGCTCAGTCGCGCCAGGAACAAACACGCCAGGGGTCATCGGAGAAGATCGCCTGACAGACCCGACCGACGGGGGCCCTCAGCAATGGATGCCATTTCGTCTAGCCGCCGATGACCACCCCTCACAATTCCTATGACGGCCCGTGTCAGGGCCACGCGCGAAAGCCGGACAAGGGAGTCTAAGACATCGCGGGTGTTCGCGGAGAAAGCGGCCCGACCGATGCTAAATAGCTTGGTGGATCATCTGCACAAGGAGTTGCCCGAAACCTTGAAGAGGCCCGGTTAGTTTGTGCTACACTCTCTGAGGCACACTCACGGTACCCGGCTTGGCGATGCTGGAGCAGACGCCTTTACGATCATGAGGCTCATGGGGTATTCAAGCGTGACGGTTAGTCAGCGGTATGTTCACCCGACGCCTGAGGTATCGGAGACGGCCGTTGAACGGCTGGAAAGCTCGAATCGGAAGGCGACTAAGAGGCTGGCCGAGGATGGTACCGAACAGGTACCCTCTACAGTTTCCACTACACTGCCGGTACCGGTGTCCGTAACTCATTGCTGGGCCGTTAGCTCAATTGGTAGAGCAACTGACTCTTAATCAGTAGGTTGGGGGTTCGATTCCCTCACGGCTCACCATAAGTTTCCCAGCCATCGAAAATACAATCAGTTAGCTCTGCCACTATCTGCGGGACTCGCAGCTTGGGATGATTCTTGGCGGATCCTCCTGAGTTCTTGGCTCCCTGTGCGCGGCAATCGATTTGTTGCCTGTGCCCCGGAAGGGGATTGAGTGGGACCACTCAAAAAATATACGAGCATATGGCCGTCCGCTCCGATTCAAGGGAAAGGCTGACTCCCAGTAAGGCAGATTACGCCGGTGCGACCGCGAGTGGGCGCCCAGTGACTCAGACTCGTGAACAGATTCCATGTGTTCAGGCGAGTCCACAGCTCAGATTCTCTAGTTTGACTGGGCACGGTTTTCCAGGCGCGGCTCACGGGTGAATTCTCTCTCATTTTATCTGGTTCAAGAAAACGCCTCATCGCCACGCCCTTGACAGTTTCGAAGGGTCGATGTACCCATAAGCCCTTGCCGTCACAGGCCTGGAGGTCCTCGATGAGGAAATCTCTCTGGCTCGTATTGCTCACTGCAACGTATTTGCCGGGCGCGACACTCGAAGACGCCTACGTCAGGCAGGTCGCGCGGCCCCCGGGCAGCGTGGTTTGGCGACTGGGCAACGCGAGGATAGAACTGGAGATTGCCTACACCGCCGGCACGCTCCAACTCACAAGGCTGGTGAATCCCCAGAGCGGCACCGATTGGACACCCCCGGGTGGTTCAGCTTCTCTCTCACAACTCGTTGAATTCCGTTCGGGCGGTAAGGAGTACACCTGGGAGGTGCCCGAGGGCGATGCTTGGCGGATCAAGTCCCAGAAATCGGTTTCCGATCAGAACGCCGTCGGGCTCGAGTTCGTATTCGAGAGTAAGCACCCGGGTCCCGCACTCGAGGTGTCTTTCCATTATCGGGTCTATCCTCATAGTTTCGTTGAAACTTGGAGCGAGATCCACAACATCACTCCTGGGCCGGACTCACGCCTTGAAGTCCTCCGTGTCGGAAGGAGTCGGATTGTTGTCGGAGGCGCCGAGAGCGGATTTCACATTGCCGATGCGGAGGGCACGAAGTACGGAGAACCCCTGCAATTCGATTGGGTGCCCCTCGATCCCGGCCCTAGCGTGGTCCTGCCACAACACGGGGGTGTAGGGCCTTCGGGGCAACAGGGGTTTATTCGCGGATTCATCTTAAGACGTGACTCGCGCGAGATGCTGATGGGCGGCGTCTATTATGGGCACCGATCTCCACTGGGCTTTGGCACGCCGGAATTGGTCCGCTTCCAACGCAGTCGTGATTCGGGATCGATTGAAGTCGAGATCGTGGACGGCTCCGACAGGCTGGGAGACCAACGTGAAGTCTTGCGCACAGGGTTCGATCAGTACGTGAAAGGACTCACCACTGCATACGCCTTTGCGGGCGGCGAACTCTCGTCAGCAAACCAGGCCTACCATGAACTGGCGCGCTACAAGATGCCGCACCAACCTGCCGGCTCGGAGCAAGGCTTCCCCTGGGTCGAGTACAACATGTACTTCGGCTTCGACCTGGGATTCAACGCCAGGGGGCTGAAGCAAGAAGTAGACATCGCCGCCGAGTTGGGCGCCGAAGTGTTCATCGTCGATGCCGGTTGGTGGGAAGGTGCGCTTCAGAAATGCGAGACCGTCACAACCTTCGATGACTATTTGGTGCGCGTCGGTGAATACACTCCCGACTTTTCATCACGCTTTCCTGCCCCCGAGGTGAGTTTCAAAGAGTTCTCCGAATATGTTCACGCCAAGGGGATGCGGTTCGGTTTGTGGGTCTGTCCTTTCAATGTGGACACCCGCTACGAATCCGCAGGCTGGGAACCCTCCTGGTTGGCCAAAGACGGCAAACACTTGTGCGCGGCGCATAAGCCCGCCTTTGACTGGGTTAAGAGCAAGATCTCACGTCTTGTCAAGGAATATCACGTTGATTTCCTGAAGTTCGACTGCGAGACGGCCGCCCGTTGTGACAATCCTAAACACGAGACCTTTCGTCGCATTGGATCGAAAGAATATGTGGTCACGGCGCACGATAGTTACAGTGACCTGATATCCGCACTACGGGAGGCATATCCCGCCGTGGCATTGGAGAGCACCGTTCCGTTGGGGCATGTGGCGGCTTCCACGGATGACTGGAGTCTTTCCCCGGAGCGCGGCCGGGCAGAGATCCAGAAGGCACGATTCATCGACCCCCCACAATACACCGCCCAGTATCTAATGTTGGAGCCCGCCCGCGAAAAGGGTATGACCACCGAGGAGTACCTTGCCTACATCAATTACGTAGTCCGGAGCGACCTCTTGGGGCACATTATTCTCAGTAGTGAGCTGGCGGCGTGGCGGCCTCGATTCCGGACCATCGTCAAGCAGCACGTTCAGATCTATCGAGACTTCCGAGCGGTTTTTACGGGGCGAATCTGGGAACTGGCATTTGACTCCGGTTGGGAAGTCACTCAGTTCCAGGACCCGAGTTCCAACCGTTCCGTCGTGATGTCATTCAAGAAGGCGGGAGGGGCACAGGCGTGGACCTTTAAGTTGCGGGGACTTCATCCAGAGCAAATGTACGAGGTGTCCTTCGAGGATCGAAACGACGTGCTGAGGTTAACGGGGAAGCAACTCATGGTGGAGGGCTTCTGCAATAGTCTGTCATATCCCCGAACTTCAGAGATTATGTACGTGCAACCAGCGGGCTCGGCCTCGGCCCGTCGCAAGCAACCGGACACTTTAAGGCGGGTTTCGGCTTGGGCGCCGCAGTCCGTCACAAGAGACCCAGACGGGGTCGGCTCCCCGTCGATCAGGACCGAGCACGCGCCTTTTCTGACAAGCGCGGACGCGAAGGGGCGCGCAGTGGTTTTTGGCCGCGGGAGCGACTTCGATCCAGATACCTACGATCTGGGCTTTGATGGCAACGTCGGACCAATTCACGTGCCGCTGACCCGACTCGCGAGAGTCTGCCCCAAGTGTGTCCCCGCGACCGCGTACTGCGGGCCGGGGGTTTGGAATTGCCACAAGTGCCCCCACCTTCGTAACACACCTGGGTATCCCGACTCTGACGGCGACGGCATGCCGGATTGGTGGGAAGATTTGTTCGATAGAGACATGAAGCCGAATGAGGACAACGACAGAGATGGCCTGGATAACCTCACTGAATACTGGCACATGACCGACCCGTTGTTGCCCGATACCGACGGTGACGGATGGAGTGACGCACTCGAGTTGGTGTCGTTTGACACGGACCCTCTGCGCAAGGATAGAGATGTCCGAGTGATCTACGTCGATCCGACATCGAAAACCGCCAAGGGCTGCGGAACGAGGGCCAATCCTTGCGGGAGTGTCGCCGCCGTCTTGAAAGCCGGCAAGTTCGAGGGCAAAACGCTGGTCCTCGCGGCGGCCGGAACCCTGGATGAATCCGTCGAACTGAGCGCCGAGCTCTCTGACGGTGCCTCGCTCGGGCTCTTTGGAGGCTTTGATTCGCGGACCTGGGAGAGAAAAGGAGAAGAGACGGTGCTCGAAAGAGACTCTAACCATCCGGCCCTACTTTTGGCCCCACGGGCTTCCCATGGCGGGCGGGTCATCGTCGAGGGCTTCACTATCAAAGGCGGGATGCTGATAGAAGACGCCCCACACGGACAGACGTCATTTCGAATCTCACGAAATCGGATACTCGGCGCTTCGACGGTTCCTGGCATCGAAGTCCGTGGCAACCCCCGCGGGCAGATACAGTTCTTCAACAACTTTATTAGTGGGAACAAGGGAGGAATCATAGGAGCACCGGCATGGTTGTTGGCGATGAACTGCACCGTGCTGAACAACCGAGGCCCGGGAATCGCCATTACGGAGCGGGGAGGTCAGAAACGCCATGTTTGGGCGAGCAGCATCAATAACGTCGTTTGGGGGAACACGATCGACCTTATTGGAATGGACTCCATCGTCGCAACGCTCTGCCGAGGGGAGTCTCGTTGTATCCCCAATCGTGAAACCCCTGGAAGAGACCGCCAAGATCAGGCCCCCCCGCCGGAGCTCTTGAGAGACGCTGGCGTAGCAGTGCCGGATGTAATGCCCTTTGTCGACCTGGAAGGGAATCCGCGCGTAGTTGGGAGCGCGCCGGACATCGGCGCAATCGAGGTCCCGTAAGCGAACAAACCTTCGGATGTCCACTGAAATCCCCCAAGGGATTCAGTAGCGGCCAGCTTGCGCTCTCCTGGGGGTGGGAGGCGCGCGCGGGTGTGGACCCTCGGGCAACGTGGAACTGCCAAGTTCACAAGAATCTCCTTGACTGGCAGTCTGCTCCTGCGATAGATTCTTTTCCTTTAACGATTAACGATAATCGATTGACCTGAAGGGCCATGGTGAAACCGGTCAGGAAGAGCAACCTCCGTCGGCAGGTGGCGGATCAACTGTTCGACGCCATCGTAGGAGGCGAGCTTCGGCCTGGCGAGCGGCTTATCGAATCGAGGCTTGCGCGTGCGCTTGGGGTAGCCCAGAGCACGTTGCGGGAGTCGCTCATGGAACTCGAGCACAAGGGGCTCGTTGTGCGCAAGCCCGGCCGCGGGACATTTGTGACGAAGCTCACTTTGCGAGAGATTGAGGATATATATGCCGTGCGAATTCAGCTTGAGCCCTACGCGGCATCTCTCGCCTGCCAACGTATGGCCGAGCAGGACCATGCGCGACTCCGTAGTCTGGTCGATGAGATAACTGTGGCAAGTCAGCGAGGCGATGCAACGGGAGTTTCGAATGCCGATGCCCGCTTCCATCACTTGATTTGGGAACTTTCCGGCAATGACTTTCTGAATCGGGTTCTTATGCTTGCTTATCAGCCTCTCTGGGCGTTTGAGCTGATCCGGCTCTACTCCGCACCCACTTACGAGTTTTCAAGAACTGTCAGAGAGCATGAGGAACTGCTCTCGGTGCTGAGCAGAGGTGACCCTGAGGAGGTGCGGCGGGCCTTTCAGGCCATGCTGCAGTTGTTCTGCGCTCAAGACCTCGAGAATCTGCGTGCGGTCGAAGCTTTGGAGAGGGCGCCGTGCGGCGATGCGTCCCCGGACAAAACAGGCGAGCAACCCGAGGGATCCGGCTTGGCGCCGGGTGCGCGGTGAAAATAGCCAGGGCCGCTGCGAGGGGAGTTGCGAGTCGCAGCCGCAAGGCTGGTATTTGGGCGGCGTCGTTGTGGATACGGCGTTCGAGGCTGGAGACGTCGTGACCGTGGGTGATTGCTGACCTAAGAGCACAAGGTTCGGTGGCTTCCAATGCCGAGAACTGGTGCATGGGCAACTGGAGCGCTTCTTCTCTTCGTCTACAGCTTTGCCTCTCAGGCCTTGGTCGGTCATCGGGACTCTCGCGACAAGACGAACGTTGTCCTGATAACCGTGGACACCCTGCGAGCCGACCACCTTGGGTGCTACGGAAATCGTGCCAGTTCGACGCCCACGATTGATGCCTTGGCCGGGGAGGGCTACCTGTTCAGTAGGGCATATGCCCAGGTCCCTCTCACGCTGCCTTCCCATTACTCCATCCTTTCGGGAACCTTTCCCTTCCATCATGGCGTCCGCGACAATTCGGTGGGCCGACCGAATGGTCCCCCTCTGGTCAGTGAAGTGCTCCATAGAAACGGTTACAGGACCGCAGCTTTTGTTGGCTCATTCATTCTTGATTCCCGATTTGGGTTGGATCGCGGATTCGACTATTATTACGATGACTTCGATCTGCCCCCGCATGGTGGGACCGACCTGAGCCATGTCGAGCGCCCGGCGGGAGAGGTCGTCAAGGAAGCCCTTCGTTGGCTGGCCTCGGGCGATGCCCCTTTTTTCGCTTGGGTACACCTGTTCGATCCCCACGATCCTTACTCACCGCCCGAACCGTACAAATCGCGATTCGCCTCCTCACCCTACGATGGCGAAATCAGCTACGTTGACCAGGAGATTGGGACTCTTCTGAAGTCTCTCCAGGAGAGAGGCCTGCTTGACGAGACCCACATCATTCTTACCAGCGATCACGGCGAAGGGTTGGGAGATCACGGTGAGTTCACTCACGGGCTCTTCCTCTACGACTCGACAATCCATGTGCCGCTCATAGTCCGGTTGGCGAACCAGCGGACGCCGGGACGCCGGATTGAAGAGGTTGTCCGCTCCATAGACATTGCCCCCACGATTCTCCAACTGGTGGGTATCCAACCTGCGGCGGTAATGCAAGGCACCAGCCTGGCGGGCCTGTTGTTCACGGGGGTGAACGCCGAAGGCCGCGGCCGCGTGGAAGACAACCGCCTCGCCTATAGCGAGACCTTCTACCCCATGACGCAATTCGGTTGGAGTCCCCTGGCAGCAATCCAAGACTCCCGCTACAAGTTTGTTGATGCCCCACGGCCGGAACTATACGACCAGATTACCGATCCCGGCGAGAAACACAATCTCTACTACCAGCGGTCGGCTCTCGCATCGCAGTTGAGGGACACGCTCCAGTCGCAGGTCGCCAAGTACTCGGCGTCAGCTCCTCCTCGAGGATCCAGAGCCGCGGATCCAGAAACCATCCAGCTTCTGCAGTCGCTGGGCTACGTTGCAGGGGCGTCACAAGAGGTGGCTGCGCTCAAAGCGCCGGCGCTTCATCGAGCCGACCCGAAGGAGAAAGTCGTCGTTTATGCCAGAGTTTTCCAGGCATTAGCAGACTCGAATCGCGGTCATGCGGCGAGCGCGGCGCGGCTGCTCGAAGCGATCCTTGAGGAGGACCCGGGGATTGTTTCCGCAAGGCTCCTGTTGGGAGCCCAATACGAAAGACTGGGGGATTTTTCCAGGGCAGCCCAACAGTACGCGAAGGCCTTAGCCGAGCAGAGTGACAATGCCCTGGCGTCTTTCAACTTGGGGCAGGTCTGCGCAAAGGAGGGAAGACCTGATGAAGCCGTTTCCTGGTATCGACAAACGTTGCGGGTGGACCCTGCCTTCACCCCCGCACACCTCGGGCTGGGAGCCATCTACCGGACCCGGAAGGATTGGCCCAATGCTTTGGCCGAATTCCGTGCCGCGCTGGCTGAGGAACCCCGGAACTACACAGCCCACTACAATCTCGCGGGCATCTATGGCGTGAACAACCAGCTCGACCTGGCGCTCGCGCACGCGCGCCAGGCCGTGGGGTTCGCCCCAAAGCCCGTTGAAGCCTACAACCTGCTGGGATGGATCCTTTTTCTGGGGAAGGATATGGGTGAAGCCGAGGCAGCCTTTGCCAAGGGAGTGGAACTTGACCCGCGATCCGCAACGCTCCTGACGAATCTGGCCAGAGTCTATGTGGAGACGGGCCGGTCCGAGAAAGCAAGGACCACCCTGAAGCGAGTCTTGAACATTGACCCCCATTCCGAAATAGCACGGCGGCTGCTGGCACAACTTGATCGCCCCATGCGAGACAAGCCGTGAAGTTCGGGACCAAATTCACATTGCTCGTGAGCGTTGCCCTCGTGGTTTCGACCTGCCGCGTTTGGCCGGCCGAAACGCGCAATATGAATGTCCTGTTGGTCACGATTGATACGCTTCGAGCCGACCACCTCGGCTGCTACGGTTACGGCGGCGCCGAGACCCCCAACATTGACCGGCTGGCAAGCCAGGGAACCAGGTTCGCCCGAGTCTACGCGCAAGTCCCCTTCACCCTTCCCTCTCACGCCTCGATGTTCACGAGCACTTATCCCATGTGGAACGGTGTGCGGGACAGCGCAGGCCCCCCACTCTCCGAAGATCTGCTCACCATCGCTGAGGTGTTCAAGCAGAACGGATACGTGACCGCCGCATTCCCCGCTGCATTCGTGCTGGACGGATTCTTCCAGCTGAACCAGGGATTCGATTTTTATTACGACAACTTCCCGCCTCGGGACACGGTCACCGGCTCCGTTCAGGAAGAGGGGCTCGCCCGGCGGGCCGAGGAACAATTGGCTCAAGTGCTTAAATGGCTTGGCGACCATAGCGACCAGAAGTTCTTCGTCTGGGAACATTTCTACGACCCGCATCATCCCTACGACCCTCCCGAGCCTTTCGCCACGAGGTTTCAGACTCGGCGCTATGACGGTGAAATCGCCTATGTGGATTCCGTGATGGGGAAACTGCTCGGGTTTTTGGCCGAGAGAGGGCTCAAGGACAAAACGCTGATCGTCTTGACGGCCGACCATGGCGAAGGGTTGGGCGAGCACAACGAGCTGTACCACGGCTACTACGTCTACGACAGCACCCTCCAAGTACCTCTCGTCATCTCCGGACCACGCCGCAACGAGTATGTCCGAGATGTCACCACGCCCGTGATGCTGCTCGATGTCGCCCCCACGATTCTTGACCTGGTAGGGATCGAAATTCCCCGGCCAATGCAGGGTCGCAGCCTCCTAGCCTCCATGCTGGGGAAGCAGCAGAGCCCACAGCCAATCTACGCGGAGAGCCTGTTTTCGAATCTCCACTTCGGATGGGGGGCGCTGCACAGCCTGAGAGTTGGCCGGTACAAGCTCATCCAGAGCAAGAAGCCTGAGCTTTTCAACTTGGATCAGGACCCTCGTGAGGAAGCGAACGCCTATCCCCGCAATGCTGCCCTTGCAAATACCCTCCGGGGAGAGCTTGAGGGTGTGGCGGCGAGATTCACACGGGAGCGGCCGACGCGTCCGGCGCCCCGCATGAGCCATGACGCGCTCGAAAAGCTGCGCGCCCTCGGCTACATCGGCGGGCCCAGCGATGCCACACCTCGGATCGGCGACGATCTCCCCGACCCTAAGGACAAGCTTCCTCTGTACAACCTTTATCTCCAGGCCGCCGCATTGCAGGGCCAAGGAAAGCTCCGGCAAGCCGCGGCGGTATATCAGCAGATTCTTGCCCAGGACCCCAACCCCGCCGTCGTGCACCATCAACTCGGAAGTGTTTACTTTAAGCTGGGCGAATACCCTCGGGCCGTCGAGAGTTTCAAAGCCGCACTGAAACTCAACCCCCGTGCCGACGTCTCGGTCCTTGCCCTGGCGAGGACTTACGGGGAGATGGGGAAGTTGGAGGACGCCATCGTCGGATACGAGCGCGCCCTCGCGCTCAGCCCCGACGATCCAGCGACGCTGAATAACCTGGCCGTGATCCAGATGAAAGCCGGGGCATGGGACAAGGCGGTCGCGTCCTTGGAGCGCGCGACGCGGCATCCCTCCCCCCCCAAGGAAGCTTATTACCATCTGGGAGTCTGCTATCAGCGGCAGCAGCGTCTGGAGGAGGCCGCGGCGCAATTTCGTCGGGCGATCGAGAGAGACCAGAGCTTCGCGGCGGCGCACTACAACCTGGGGACGATCTGTGCGCGACAAGGGAAGAACCCGGCGGCCATGGCGGAATTCCGAGCAGCTCTCGCGGCGCGCCCGGATTTTGCGGAAGCCCACTTTAACCTGGGCAGTCTGCTGGCCAGCCAGGATGACTTCCCGGCAGGCGCCGCTGAGTTCCAGAAGGCCATCAAGGTTCGCCCCGGGTTTGCGGAGGCTCACTTCAATCTCGGGACGGTTTATGCGCGGCAAGGACTCTGGGATGACGCTATCGCGGAATACAGAAAAGCCATTGCCGCTCGGCCGCAATTTGCCCAGGCGTATCGCGGCTTGGCCCTGATGTATGAACACAAAGGCATGAAGGAAGAATCCTCAGCCGCCATGCGAACCGCCGAGAAACTGGCCCAGCTGCGCGGGCCGAGAGAGAGTGGCGAAGAGAAGTCGCCTGATGTGGAGGCGCCACTCGGCTTGAACCCGTCAACACCTCGTCAAACAGGAGAGAGGCCATGAGATTCAAATTCTTGACCGTCTACCTTTTCACCGTTCTCTTGCTGATTCCCGTTCAATGGGCTCGTGGGCAGGCTGTCACCGGCACCATTGTGGGAACGGCGACAGACGAATCCGGCGCAGTTGTTCCGGGTGCCCAGATCGTCGGCCGCAACGTGGAAACCGGCATCGCTCGGACCCTCATGACCAATGACGTTGGCCAATACTCCGTGCCTTTCCTGAGCCCGGGAACCTACACGGTGGAAGCGGACCACACGGGATTCCGGAAGTGGGTGCGGGAGAACATCATCGTCCAGGTGGCTTCTACGGTGAGGGTGGACGTCCAACTCCGCGTCGGCAGCGTTGCCCAAAAGTTTGAGGTGAGTGCCCAGGCGCCCCTTCTTCAGACGGAAGGAGCACAAATCGCCTCCGTCCTGGGGGAGCGGCAACTGCGGGAGCTTCCCAGCCTGGATCGATCCTACCAGGATATGGTCTCGCTTCTGCCGGGTACAGGACGGCCAGTTCAAAACTTCACCGACATCGGCGATGACGACACGCGGCTGACCTCCGTCAACGGCCTGGAGCGCTACTCCAACAACTACCAGATCGACGGCGTGGATAACAACGATGCGATCCTCGGCAATACGTTTCAGGTGCCACCCATCGAATCCATTCAGGAGGTTGATGTCGAGACCTCGAACTACGACGCTGAGTTCGGCCGTGCCGGCGGGGCCGTGGTGAACGTCCAGACTCGGGGCGGCTCGAACCAGCTTCGCGGTACAGCGTACTACTTTCATCGTGACACCTTCCTGAGAGCCCGGCGAGCTTTGCCCTTCGAGGAGTCTCCGCCGCGGAGTGTCCGAAATCAGTACGGCGCTACGCTGGGAGGTCCCATCATTAAGAATCGCACGTTTTTCTTTGGAGATTTTGAGGGGACCAACCTCCGCGAGGCGCAAACGCAAATCCTTTCCGTTCCGATTCCGGAGTTTCGCAACGGGGATTTCTCCGCAGTGCTCGGAGAGCCATTGGGCGTTTTGGACCCCGCGGGCCAGGAAGTCTATTCCGGCTCGCTGTTTGATCCGGCCACGGGAGATGCCGACGGGTTGGGGCGCCTGGTGTTTCCTGGCAACATCATTGATTCTTTCCGGTTTAGCCCGCAAGCCAAGAAAATCCTGGACATGATGCCGATGCCCAACGTCCCCGACGCGTTGACCGAGAACCACTCCGTACGTGTCCCAACACCGCGGGACACCTACAACTTCGACGCTCGCGTGGACCACTTGCTGACGCCCTCCACCAACCTCTTCGTCAAATTCAACTTCAAGAACACACACGCCGAGAGCTTCAGTTCGGTTGGAGCCGCCCTTCGCCCGGACGGGTTTCTGAACGGTGATGGACACCTGCGCGCGCAGAACACAACGTTCAACCTGACGAAGGCGTTCGGACCGAGCACGGTGGCGGAGTTCCGCTTCGGAGTCAATCGCTTGCGGTACACCTTTAAGGGTTTGAATCAGAGGACAGCCGAGGAATTCGGCATCCAGGGATTCGATCCGGGAACCCCCTTGCCGCTAATGTACTTCTACGACGGGAGCGTGACCAATGTGGGGTTCTATCCCTACTATCCGCTGGTCAACGAGCAGACGACCTTTCAATGGTCCACCACTTGGACAAAGGCTACAGGGAAGCACAACCTGAAATGGGGCGCCGACGTTCGTCAGATGCGGCTGATGCGTGAGAGTCGCTCATCGAACACCGGCACATTCTTCTTCTACAACTACGTGACGCGCGGGTTTGACGACCAATACGTGGATTCGCTGGAATTCACCGAAGGCAGCACAATCTCCTCCTTCCTGCTTGGGCTTCCCGACAGTGTTCAGAGGAATCAACTCCTCACGCCGCCCCGGGACCGGGGAAACCAGTTCTTCTTGTTCGGCCAGGATAGCTGGAGGGCCACCAAGAAGCTCACACTGAATCTCGGTCTGCGCTGGGAACTCTATGCCCCGGTCACGGCGCCGGAGCCGGGAGGCGCGGCGAATTATGACCCGGCGACAGGACGCGTTCTACTGGCCGGCTTGGGGGATGTCTCGGCGTCCGCGGGCGTGAAGACCTACTACCGGAATTACGCACCTCGGGTTGGCTTTGCCTACCAGCTCAACGACAAAACGGTTTTCCGCGGCGGATATGGTATCAGTTACACGGTGCATCCGTTCGGAGGATACGGCGCCTTGCTTTCCGTCAACTTCCCCAACGTCTCCGTGCAGACCGCAGGGATCTTGGGCGACGGCATCCCGCAGGGAACTCTGGCGCAGATGATCCCCGTCCAATTGCCCGAGGTGCCCTCCAGCGGAATCATCGACCCTGCCCCGCCCGACCAGTTCTTCTACGCGCTGCCGTTCGACGCCAAATTCCCTTACATCCAATCCTATAATGTGACCTTGCAACGGGAACTGTTGCCGGACCTGAGCCTGGATGTGGGTTATGTTGGAAACCGCGGAGTCAATCTCTGGGCGGGGTACAACGAGCTGAACTATTCTCCTCCCGGCTCGGGCGATGACGGGGGGGCGTTATTCAGAAAATTCGGATTTGCATCGAGCGCCAGTCAGGTACAGCTCGATGCCAACTCCATCTACAACTCGCTCCAGGTAAACCTCAAGAAACGATTCGCGCACGGGCTTGCCTTCACGACAGCCTACACCTGGCAGCGCGGGATTGGGTACATTCACGGCCCGCTTTTCCCGGCGGAGTTCCGCCACCTTGGTCGCGGCGTGGACACCAACAACCAACAACTGGTTGTCAGCCATCTCCTGGAGTCGCCCTTCGGGCCCGAAAAGCCGTTCCTCAAGAAAGGGCCGCTGTCCCAAGTTCTGAGAGGCTGGCAGTACAGTGGCATCCTCACGCTATATAGTGGGCCTCCCTTCTCGGTCTATGCCAACCCGTCTCGGCTGGACGGGGTCCGGCTCAGCCGCAACCATCCCGACTTGCTGGGGCCGCCGGTGATCCTGGGGAACACCGGGCCCGGAGAACTCTACTTCGACACGAGCGTATTTGCCGAGCCTCCCATCGGCGTCTATGGGAATGCGGGCGCACAACTTCTCTACGCACCCGGCCGAGTCAACTATGACGTCTCCCTGATCCGGCGATTCGGACTCGGAGAAGACCGAGAGCTCGAGCTGCGTGCGGAGTTCTTTAATGTGGCGAATACTCCGCATTGGGGAATCCCAGAAAACAATATCGACCGCCCGCGCTTTGGAGAGATCCTGTCCGACGCAAACGACGCTCGGAGAGCCCAATTCGCCCTGCGACTGCGGTTCTGAGTGGGCAGCGATCCGCCCGGCGTGACGACACGGCGCGTGACCGTACCAGTTCGGGGTCGTTGTGCGCCCCACAAAGGCCGCAGGCCCAACTGCCACCGCCGTCACCCGCCCCGAGCCGAGAGACAACCCGCAGGGGGGAGAAACATGTGCATTTCGAGTCCCGGAGTCCGAACCGCCCTGCTGATTTCCCTGTTCCTTGCCGCTCCCGCGTGCCCCAGCAAGGAAGGCACGTCTCTCTCCGGACACTCTTCGTTCATTTGCTGGCAGACGATGACGTCCCACGCGCGCGACGCGCTGAAGCACGCCAGCGCTTATCCCGTCAATGCGATGATCCTGGAGTTCGAGCCCAATCCCCAACAGCCCGGGCGTGAATGGAACACTTTTCTGGACGATCTTGCTTTTGACGATTTCCTCCCCAAAGTGGCGAAGCAGGGCAAAGCCAGGAAGAACGTGGAGAAGCTCCGTGCCGACATCGCGCAAATAATCGACGAGGGCAAGATCCGCAACATTGATGTCTATCTGATGGGGACGGAATTCTCCCTCGCGCCCGGCATGCTTCACGCCTACCCCGAGGCTGCGGACACCCGTTCTGAATTGCTTTGGCGTTTCCTGGAGTCGCGCCTCGAAGAGATTCTGCGAGCTCTGCCCGGCGCGGCCGGGATTGTTCTCTATACCGACGAGTCGTCGGACTTCATCCTCTATGAATTGAAGCAGGTTGATCGTGGTGCCGTCCTGAAACGATTGCTCATGCTCTATCACGACGTGTGCCGCAGAAACGGCCGCCGGCTGATGGTCTCGACTTTCGTCAACTATGAGCGCGAGCGAATGGACATCCTCCTCTCGACACTTCGCCAAATCCCGGCGTCGGATCATCTCGTGGTGGACAACTACGTCTGTCCCGGAGATTGGGGACTGATCGAGCTGCTCAATCCCGCAATCGGGGCCGTCGGCGAGCATCAAGAATTTCTGACGTTCGACTACACCGGCGAGGTCTGGGGCCAGGGCAATATGCCGCTCTGCGAGGCGCGGCTCATTCGTGATCGGATCCAAACGGCCCGCCACCGAGGAGCGAAGCTGGTGGGAATTAACGGCTACGTCTCTTGGTACACGCAGAACATTTTCGGAACCCCTTCGACCATCAATCTCGATGTGGCTCCAAGATTCCTTGACGATCCCACGCAGGATCCTGAGGCGCTGGTCAAGGACTGGCTGCGGCGGCGTTACGGCGAGGGGGCAGCGGCCTATCTCACCTCGGCATTCCTCGCCAGCTTCGAGGTGGTCACCAAATCCGTTCAGACGCTCGGTTTTTGGGTCTCCGAGGCCCCGAAAAGTGCTTTTCCTGATCCCATCTGGATTGACTTCTCCTTGCGCAGCGAAACGCTGGCGGCTTGGGATGAATCGTACAAGAGCCTTGAAAACCAACTCCTACAGCCCGACACGGTGGTCTTGAAGAAGGTCATTGAAGAGAAAGACTCGGCAGTGGCATTGGCCACGAAAGCGCTGGATGACGTAGAGAGGTCGAAGGCGGCCCTTAGCGCGGCCGATTACGAGCAATTACATCGGCAGTTTCTGCTGGAGCTCTATGTTGCACGCGCGTACCGGATTTACATGGAGTCATATTTGCGCTTCCGCATATGGGACCAAAATGGCCGAGGAAAAATTCCGGGAGAAATTCTGGCCCTGAGGCGGTCCCTACGTGACCTCATCAGCGAGATGGAGAAGCAGTTTTCCGGATCTCCTGTTTTCTGCCCGGAGAGCCTCTCGTCGTCCCTTGACAGGCTTGACAGGTATCTGGGGGGCGAAGCCTTTCCACGACACACCATGCCTTACGGGCGTAATCAGCCAGTTGTCTACCCACCCGCAGATTGGGGTGTTTGCCCTGGCAGACCGTGATGAAAGTACTTAGCCCTGGTTATGTATTCCTGATACGGACCCTCTCTCTTGCGGTGATGAAAGATCCAGGCCTACTTGATCTTTCCCACCCTCTGACAAATAGACACTCCTTGCCGTGTGAATCTCCTCCGTGCTTGCACAGATAGACCCGTTGTAGTAGCGTTTCAATAGAGGTCTGATTAGTTCTCGCGCGAGGCTGTCTGTGATTGCGCCCTTATCGCAGGTTCACCTCAGCCTTTCCCCATCAAGAGTTGTTCGAGTGAGAATCGTCCTCCTGGCAGCCGTCGTCCTGCTGGCCGGGTTCCATGCTGCTTACTCGCAGACAACCACACCAAGGAAGCCTCTCAGCAAGCAAGAGATTACCGATCTGCTGCGGAACGCTGTTTCGCCTAAGCGCGTGGAGGAGTTGGTGCGCCAGTACGGAGTCGGTTTTGAGGTCACGCCAGAGGTTGAGGATGATCTGGTCGCAGTGGGTGCCAACGAACCGCTGATCGCTGCTTTGCGCGAGTTGTCACACAAACAGCCACCTCAGCCCGCCGCGCCTGCTGAGGCCGTCCTGTTGATTGAAGCTTCGCCGGGTGGCGCCCAAGTCTACCTTGACGACGAGTCTTTCGGTACGGCAAGCGTGCAAGGACGTCTCAAGATTCCCCGGCTGAAAGCTGGGGAGCATCTGCTGCGCCTTTCGCTCGCCGGACATCAGGATTTCGAGCAGAAGATTACTCTCGAAGGCGGCGAGACGGCGCGCATTTTTGCAAAACTCGAACCGCTGAGGCCTGCCCAGCCCCCGACTACAACACCACCGCCAAAGACCGCGGAGCCAACTGCGAGCGCCACTCTCGATCAACAAAGTGAGCAGTTCGAGCGGATCGTGCAGTCAGTGGGCCCCGCGGTTGTGAACCTTGTGGCACAACTGCCGGACAATAAACAGGGGCTGGGAAGCGGTTTAATCATTTCTTCCGACGGGTGCGTCTTGACGAACCGGCATATCGTGGCGAGAGCCACCGATCTTTCGGTGACGCTTGGAGACGGCCGAGTGCTCAAAGCTCGAATCCTTGGTACCGACGCCATGACAGACCTGGCGCTCCTTCGTGTGGAAGGAAGCAACCTTCCAGTTGCCGCATGGGGTGATTCATCGGCCTTGCGCGCAGGGGCCATCGTGCTGGCCATCGGCAATCCGTTTGGCCAGGGCCCGACGGTGAGCCGAGGCGTCGTCAGCGCTGCGACTGGCCCCACCCGTGCCGCCCTCGAAGAAGGTTTTATCCAGACCGATGCCGGAATCAATCCCGGCAACTCCGGCGGTCCCCTCGTCAATATTCGCGGCGAAGTCGTCGGGATCAGCACGGCGATCGTCACAGCTCCCCCCGCGGTCCAGGACGGTGGCGCTATGCCGAAGATCGGATTTGCCATCCCTTCCAACACCGCGCGGCAGGTAGCCGAATACCTACGCGCCGAAGGCAGAGTGCGGCGGGGCTATGTGGGTATTACCATTTCCAATCTCAGCCCGGAAATGGCCCGCCAGTTCAGCTATCCTGAGGCTTCGGGCGCGCTCGTCAATGATGTGGTGCGGGGGGCGCCGGGGGAAAATGCTGGGTTGAAAGCCGGGGACATCATTCGCATGTCCAATGGCGTTGCAGTGGCGACCGCGGATCAATTCCGCGCCAGTGTGGCGAACCAGAATCCCGGGACTTCCGTCGCGTTGGTCGTCTGGCGTGACGGCCAAACGTTCAACACAACCCTTGTCCTCGGTGAGCGACCCGCAGAAATCGATGTGCCCAGGGAGAGCGTGGGCGCCGAACGGGCGAGGCCCGAGCTGTTAGCGGAGCTTTTCGGCAGGCAACCGCGCCAATCGGATCCACACGTTACCCGGGGGACGCTGCGCGGAGTCTTTGTTCGACTACCCCAAGCCAAGGCGCGACAGCGGCTGGGATTGCCGGCTGATATGCCGGGAGTCTTGGTAACCGGCGTTGAACCAGATTCCCCTGCGACCAAAATCGGGCTACAGCGCGGGGATTTAATCGAAAGCATTGGGAGGCGTCCCATCTGGTCTGAGGATGAGTTTAGAGTTCTGGCTGAGCAGGCCACCGGAAAAGTCCTGCTGCGCGTTCGCAGGGGCGACAACGCCACGTTTGTTCTCGTCTCTCCCGAGGCCCGGTAGCCGGTGGGTGCAGATTGGCCACCGTCCTGTGCAACTCTCTCCTGAGCCGGCCGATGAAATACATCGAAGTCTTCCGCCACAGCAAACGCGGTGCGGGGAAAGGCCTCAGCGAGGAGGGCAAGGTGTTGGCCCTGAAAGCTCGCGGCCTGCTCGCATCCCGCTACGACCTTCGTATTTCCAGCCCCAAAGAGCGCGCCCGCGAAACCATGGAAGCTCTGGGTTTCGAGCGCTACGAGGTTGACGAAGCCTTTACTGCGGTCAATCCGTGGGAGCCGTTTGACGCCGAGGTTATGAGACTCGCGAAGGAACGGGACATCTCACCCCTTGCCGCTTGCTGGGAGGTTCCTCAGGCTCTCGGTCGCCTCAAGCTGCAGGGCGAGACGTTCCTCGCCGCCATCAAACGCGTTGCCCGCAGACTCCCGGAAGAAGGCCGCGCGCTGGTGATTTCCCACGGCGGTATTCTTGAGGCCGCCGCGCTCCACTGCCGCCCGCGCTACGACCTCGCTGAACTCGGCGGGGAGGTGGGGGTCTGTGAAGCAGCGGTCTTCAAGCTTGATGGTGACCAGTTAGCAGGCGTTGAGATCAAGCGTCTTCCGACAACCTAGCGCGGGGGCTTCGGACGAGCACTCCCAATTGATTGCAGCCTTCTCCGCTTCTACGGCAGGAGATTCATGGAGGAATGTAGGGTCGACCACGGGCCTGCCGTGAGAGGGGCGGTCCCCCAGGGCGGGGAATTTGTGCGACGCAGCAGGTCTTTGAAGTGCGGATCGGAGCGTAGAGGGGAAACAAGCTGGGCCCGTGGCTTCGCCTATTCCGCGCAACGGTCTCATTTGCGCTGAAGTCAAGCACCGCTGAGTCATCCGCACCTTTGAGACTTGTCTAGGCTTTTCCAAGCTCCAGATCGGTCCTCACGGATTGACGGAGCAAAGAACCAGCGGCCCGAGATAATGTCTCGGGAGACGCGATTAGGCGCGTGGATCCATGCAAGGCTTTACGAAAAGTCCTCGATGTGATCAATGAGAGCGGAGGTTCGATCGCAAGCGAAGGGAGCCGTCATCCTCTACCTTCTGCTGACACGCCCAGCGGACAGGATAACGCACCCCTTTCACTTCAATCTCCGCTTTGAGTCTCAGCCCCTTCCAATCCGTTCCCCTGGGCAGCACGAACTGCGCTTGCCGGATTTTCCCCGGCAGCGGATAGCCAGGATCGAGCGAGCCGCCGACATTGACCTTGCCGTCTTCGCTCGCGAGGGTCACACAGAGCGCTCCCGGCACGCCGGCGATTCCGTCATTCGCAAAACCAATCACCAGCCCCGGTGACCCTTCCTTTTCGTATTCCCATACGAACGATGGCCTGACGCGATATCCGATCCGCCGGTTGATGTCATCAATCGCCTGGGGATACTGATGGTAGTAATTCATGATGTGCTCGGCCTTGATCTTGTGGAAATTCCAGAGCGACCAGTAATTGGCGCTGACGTCCATCACGTGGGCGATTTCGTTGTCGGTGTGTGGCACTCCCTCGTTGATTTCGAGCGATCCGGGCGAGCCGTCGGACATGCCGACTTCCACAATCGCGGCGATCCAGGGCGGCCGGTTGCCGAGGGCTTCGATCTGTTCGTTCTCGACAAAGATTGTGTCCGTACGCAACCAGTTGTGGCTGCGCACCGTCCGATCGACGAGCTCCGAATTGCCGACGCGGCTGAAGTCAGGTTGGGTGTTGGTGACCAGCGGGGTCTTGGTCCAGTACTTCAATTGCAGTTCGAACATGTTGATCCAGGTTCGCTCGGCCGTTGGGTAGTCTGGGAACGGGTTATTTGTGAACGGCCACGTGTGCCCTTCACCCCAGAAGCCGTACATGAACGTATCCATGAACTCAACGAGTGGGGTGCCGTTCAATTCCGCCGCAATTAGCCCGTTGAGCTCCTCAAACGCGGCCTGAAAGGCCGGGTGGTCGTAGCGTGGTTCAGAATAGGTCTTGCGATGCCGGACGGCGTTGGAGCTGCCTCTCCACTCGCCCTCCAATTTCACCATCGGGACCTTGTCGAGGACGAAATCGGGGAGCGCTTCTTCCTGATAGTCCGGAGCGCGCATCTGAATACGGAAGGCGACGCGCTTGCCGTACTTTCTGGCCAACTCAAAGGTGAGTTTCCAGTAGTCAGGAAAGTCCAAACGTCCCGGGCGCGGTTGGACTTCACGCCAGGTGGGACGTAGGTACAGCTTCTGGCCGAGGGGAACCCGCACCAGATCTTCGATGGCCTGCGGAATGTTGTCGGATTGGATTTCCGCCCTACCCATGTCGGCAGTGATGTAGGTGATGAGACCCCTGCCGAAGCTGGTGACGACTTCCTTCGAAGGTGTCGTGGCCATGACTACCGAGCTGCCCGGCACGACTTCCTCAGGTGGATACTGCGGAAAGGGCCCCTGGTTCAGCCGGTCGGTGATTGGAGGACCAGACCCGAAGTCGTACTTGTCCCAGTTGTGCGCGGGAACAAACGCCGCGGCGGGTGCCCCGGCTATTCCACCCGCCACTCCAGCAACGCCAGCCGTCTTGAGAAACGCTCTCCGATCCATAGCAGTGCCTCCGTTTTGGCAATACCGCCGTAAGGTGCGCGCTTGCCCGAAATGTTACGCCAATCGGCGTGTTGAGGAAAGGTCAAACCCGCAAGACCCGTTCCGCAGGCGGCCCCCCCTCTTGTCCGTTGCCATTACTTTCGAGACACATTTCCCGTCCCCAGTCTACCTTGCCGCGGATTGGTCAAGTGCTGTCCGATGAATCAGGTCCATCCCGAACGTTCGCGCAATTTACACATCACAATCAGGCCAACGTCGGAGGCAACCTGTAATCCTAAAAGACCGGTTTCTGAGAAAGCGTGGGAGGAAATCTGGAAAGCTGGTTCGTCCTCTCGCCCGCTTGGATATGTCAACAGAGCGTGATCGGGACGTTTAGCCCCATACGAATGGTTTTTCCAGAAGTCCAATGAGGAATCAACTCGATCACCGAATTCAGATCAGTTGCCATTCCTACACGTGGGACTATAATGGCGGACAGCAATAGAAGTCTCTTGCCCGAGAGACCCTCGCCGTCCACTTGACGAACCCCAGGGAGGTGTCCGCATGAAAGAGACCATCGGATTCAGACTCAACGGAAAAGCCGTGAGTCTTGAAGTCGATCCGAGCCGGTTACTTCTGTGGGTGCTACGGTACGACCTGCGTTTGACCGGCAGCAAGTATGGTTGTGGACAGGGACTATGCGGTGCCTGCACGGTGCTTGTCGATCGGAAAGCCGTGCGTTCGTGCATGCTGGAAACGAAGGACGTGGCGGGCAAGGAGGTCACGACCATCGAAGGCCTGGCTAGAAACGGCGAGCTTGACCCTTTGCAGAAGGCCTTCGTCGAGCATGACGCTCTGCAGTGCGGGTACTGCACTCCGGGGATGATCATGAATGCTTACAGCCTGCTAGTGAATAATCCTCGACCCTCGCGCAACCAGATTATCGACTCTATGGAAGGCAACCTGTGCCGCTGCGGAGCGCATACGCGGATCATCCAGGCCATCCAGACAGCCGCGAAAGAGATGGGAGGGGGTGCGCGATGAAAGCCTTTGACGCGAGACCACGGAGCCTTGAAGAAGAGAATCTGGAACTTGACTTCTCCGACGTGACGGGCGAAGCAGGGCCGACGTTTCCGCTCGATCGCCGCGAGTTCCTGAAACTGCTGGGCGGAGGCATTGTTGTCTCCTTCTCTGTTCCCAGCATGTGGGCATTCCAAGAGCGCGAGCGGGGCCGTGGTGCAGATCAGGAACTCCCCGAGGATTTCAATGCTTTTCTTAAGATCGGGGAGGACGGCCGCGTGACCGGTTTTACCGGAAAAGTCGAGCTGGGCCAGGGAGTCATTACCTCACTCGCTCAGATGCTGGCCGACGAACTCGACGTTTCCCTGGATTCCGTGGATATGGTGATGGGCGATACGGACCTCTGTCCCTGGGATCGTGGAACTTTCGGTTCCATGACGACTCGCTTCTTCGGTCCTCCTTTCAGAGCGGCCGCTGCCGAAGCGAAGGCCGTCTTGGTTGAATTGGCGGCCGAACAACTGGGGGTAGCGAAAGCACGACTCAAAACCAAAGATGGCGTCGTTTATGAGGACGCAGGGCAGAAGAAAGTCACCTACGCCGAACTCGCCAAGGGGAAGAACATATTGCGTCACGTGAAGGGCGCGGCACTCGAGAGCTCATCCGACTTCACTATCATCGGAAAACCTACCTTGAGAAAGGACAGCGTCGATAAGGTCACAGGCAGGGCCCAGTTCTCCGGGGACCTCAAGGAGCCCGGCATGCTGTGCGCCCGCATCCTGAGACCTCCGGCTCATGGCGCCAAGCTGGTCAGCGTGGATGCTTCGGGCGCGCGGGAAATCCCAGGTGTCCAGGTGATTCAGGAAGGGGATCTGATCGCAGTGCTTCACCCTCAGGCCGACATCGCGGAGAAGGCGCTGGGGAGAATCAAAGCTAAGTTTGACCCGCCCAAGCCGTATGCGGACGATAAGACGATCTTCGAGCACCTGCTCAAGGTTGCGCCCGCAGGGGAAGTCGTTATCGAAGGCGGGAATCTCGCCGAGGGGGAAAAGGCTGCCGGCTCTGCGGTGGACGCGACCTACCTGAACAGCTATGTCGCTCACGCCCCCATGGAACCACACACGGCTCTCGCGAAAATGGGGGGGAATAGGCTGACCATCTGGGCTTCCACACAAACGCCTTTCCCACTCAAGGAGGCGGCTGCTTCTCTCGTGGGCATGCCGGCGGAGAAGGTGCGCGTAATCACGCCCTTCGTGGGCGGAGGCTTTGGCGGCAAGAGCAACATCCGGCAAGCCCTGGAGGCGGCGAGGCTGGCCAAGCTGACCGGCAAGCCGATCCAGGTGGCTTGGACACGAGCTGAGGAGTTCTTCTACGACACGTTTCGTCCCGCTGCGGTCGTCAAGATCAAGGCGGGAGTCACCGAGTCAGGATTGATTTCGTTCTGGGATTACGGCGTGTATTTCGCCGGAGCAAGAGGCGCGCAGCATTTCTACAACATCCCGCATCATCGGACGATGGCCTATGGCTCCGGCTGGACGGGCGTGCCCGGTTCACACCCCTTCGCTACGGGACCTTGGCGCGCCCCCGGCAACAACACCAACACCTATGCCCGGGAGTCCCACATCGATATGCTAGCTGCCAAAGCGGGGATGGACCCGGTTGAATTCAGGCTGAAGAATCTCAAGGATGAGAGAATGCGGCGCGTCTTGCAGGCCGTCGCGGAGAAGTTCGGCTGGTCGCCGGCCAAGGCCCCCAGCGGGCGCGGTTATGGCGTCGCATGTGGAATCGATGTCGGCACCTACGTGGCTCACATGGCCGAGGTTGAAGTGGACAGGAACACGGGGAGCGTCCGGGTCAAGCGGGTTGTCTGCGCTCAGGAAATGGGGTTGTGCATCAATCCCGAAGGTGCCAGGTTGCAGATGGAAGGCTGCATCATGATGGGCCTGGGATACGCCTTGACCGAGGGGATTCGATTCACGGGCGGCGAGATCCACGACGCCAATTTTGACACGTACACGATTCCGCGTTTTTCCTGGTTGCCGGAAATCGAGACCGTAATAGTTGATGCCAAGGACTCACCGGCTCAAGGGGGCGGAGAACCGGCCGTCATCTGTATGGGCGCCTTGATTGCCAATGCCGTGTTTGATGCCACCGGCGCCCGGGTTCTACAGTTGCCTATGACGCCGGAGCGGGTCAAAGCCGCGCTCTCCCGCAGCTGAGCAGCAGGAGACGGCCGGTTCTGAGCACATTCCATCTAGTCTGAACATTGCTCGCCGCGTCAGGGCGAGCCCTCGCCTACGGCCCCTCCGCGCAAGATTTCGCTTGACAATCGCATATTATTAGTACTAATTCATTAGTATGCGGACAACGAGCCGGACGCCTACGGAGCAGGAACTCGAGATCATGAAAATCGTCTGGCGGCTGGAGCGCGCCACGGTGCGCGATGTGTACGAGGCCCTGCGCGAGCGCCGCAAGATCGCGTACACCACCGTCATGACCATGATGAACATCCTGGAAGAAAAGAAATATCTGAAAAAGCAGGCGGAGGACCGTGCCTACGTCTACCAAGCCACGCGCCCGCGCAGCGAGGTGATCAAAGCCATGGTGCGCGAGTTCGTGGATCGGGTGTTCAACGGCTCCGCCGAGCCGCTGCTGATCCAGCTTATTAGGGACCGGAGATTGTCGCAAAAAGACCTGGAGAAGATCGCGCGCATGATTCGGGAGGGCGAATGAGCGTCTTGTGGTGGCTGGGGAATCTCCTGGCGTACAGCGTCCAGGTGGCGCTGGTCGTCCTAGTGGGCGCATTGGCGGCGGCGCTGCTGCGCCTGAAGCAGCCGCGCGTCATGCTTGCCTACTGGCAGGCATCGCTGGCAGCTTGCCTGCTCTTGCCGCTGCTCGAGCCCTGGCAACGGATTGACTTTGCCCCGGCGGGAGGCACTGCGACGACTATCAGCATAGAGGCCGGCAGTGTGGATTCGTTGGTACGGTTGTTTCCACTTCATGGCTGGGTATTGCTGGTACTTGTGGCGGGCGTGGGCGTGGGGCTGCTGCGCGTGACGCTGGGGCTTTGCCGTCTCAACCATTATCGGCGCGCCGCCCTCCGTATTGCTCCCTTGCCGGGCACGCTCCGCGAGGCGCAGGCGTTGGTGGGCATCGAGGCGACGTTCTATTTCTCTGAACGCGTGGAGTCGCCGGTGACCTTCGGGTGGCTCGATTCCGCTGTCATTTTCCCTGCGCACTTCGAGCGCATGGACGAGAGTCACCAGCGCGCCATCGCCTGCCACGAGCTGCTGCACGTTGCGAGACATGACTGGCTGCTGAATCTTCTGGAAGAACTTATCCTGGCGTTCTTCTGGTTTCATCCCGCCGTCTGGTGGGTGATGCGCAGCATCCGCCTGGCCCGCGAACAGGTGGTCGATAGCGAAGTTGTGGCCCTGACCGGAGCGTGCAGACCCTATCTCCACGCCCTGCTCGAAATCGCCGCCGCGCCCCGAGCGATGACGGCACCCGCGCCCTTATTCCTGGTCGAGAGCCAATTAGCGCGGCGTGTTGCCTTGCTGGTGAAGGAGGTCCGTATGTCGAAGCCGAGACTCATCACGTCATTAGTGACGGCCCTGGCCGCCCTTCTGGTGGCAGGCGGGTTGGCCGTTTGGGCTTTCCCGCTTACGGCTCCGGCGGGGACCGCGCCCGCCGTCAATTCCGCATCCTTGGGGCCCGAGGAGTCGGCGGTGGCGCCACGTCCCACAACGAAAAACGACGCCGGAAAGGTTTACAGGGTGGGAGGTGACGTCACCGAGCCGAAGGCGATCTTCAAGCCGGATCCTGCTTACACCCCCCAGGCGAGGAACGACAAGGTGCAGGGAAGCGTCACCCTGGTGGTGACGGTGGACGCTCGCGGTAACGTTACGGACGTCCTTGTGAAGAAGTCGCTGCGTGCGGACCTGGATGAGAGCGCGCTCAAGACCCTGCGCACCTGGAAATTCCAGCCCGCCACTCGCAAGGGTAAACCTGTGCCCGTCAGGGTCATGGTTGAAGTCTTGTTCCGCTTCTTCTAGTCTGCGGTCGGCCGAGCTGCCAGAGTCGAAGGCTCGCCCTTCCTGAACCGCGACACTCGTCGCTTCCACACTCCGGGTGACAATGGGACGAAAGCCGGCGACTGGGTACTTGTCCTGGATGCCAGGTGAGGACTTCGATGGCATGCGGGTGGCGACGCGTTTCCGCTTCGCCACACGAGTCAACTGCGTTCAGAGTCTTCAGCGGCGTGCGATTCTGCGCACTCCTCAAACCGGGTTGTTCGTGATCGAGGACTGAGAATCCGCGCAAGGATTTGGCAGTGGCTGGGGTCGTTGCTCAGCTCAATCCGCGGAGGAACGGCACACTCGCCTTCATGTCGTCGGGTTCCATCTCGACGAAATAGTTCTTCACCCCGGCTTTGTGCGCGGCGGCGAACAGCCGCTTCCAGTCCACGTCGCCCTGGCCGAGCGGCACTTGCTTGTTCGCCGTCGTCGACCAGTCCGCCAGGTGCATCGAGATGAAACGGCCCGGGTATTTCTCAAAATAGTCCGCCGCCTGGTAGCCGAGCCGCACCACCGCCACCTGGAACTGCATCTTCACCGCTTGCGGGTCGAACCCGCCCATGAGCTTGTCGTAGATCAGTTGCCCGTCGAGCTTGCCAAATTCGAAATCGTGATTGTGGAATCCGAGCTGGATCCCGCCTTCGCGCGCCCGCTCGCCCAGCTTATTCGCTTCCTCCACGGCGCGCATCCAGTCCGCCAGGGTGGCCGCTTTGGGAAGCGAGAACGTGGAAATGATCATCTGCTTCAAGCCCAGTTCCTTCGCGTAGGCCGCCCGCTCGTCCAGGGATTCCTTCAACTCTTTGAAACCGTAGTGGCAGCTTTCGCAAACCAAACCCGCGGCGTGGATTCGCTCTCGCATCTCGGAGGCCTTCAGGCCGACCAGAGGTCCGAAGCCGCTGTCTTTGTAGCTGGGGGGCGAGCACATCTCGATGGCCCGGAAGCCCTGCGCGGCAAGCTGCCGCAGCGTGCCATCGAAGTCCTTTCCGATTGCCTCCCGCACCGGCCACGTCTGGCAACCGATGGACAGGCCAAGCGGATCGGCGCGGAGGTCTGCACCGCTCCGCGCCAGGTACCCGGCCGCCGCCAGGCCGATAGCGGTCTCACCAAGGAACTCTCTTCTTGAGATCGTTTTCATGTGATTCCTCCTTCTGTCTACCAGCCGGCGCTGGGCACGTCTGGGCGATTCCGTATTCTGCCCCTCCTTGAAAACTGATGCAATGCCGCCCCACCCTCGCGGCGTGTCAATGCTCTAGGCCCTGCACTCTGCCGCGCAGCACGGTGATAGAGGCTTTGGGCAGTGTGTACGTGGCGTGTGGCCCATGGGCTGCGGGGACCGTCACCGGCGGCCCATCGGGGTCGGCGTGGCTGTTTGGGCCGTCGTTCTTCCACACGTACTGCTCGCTGCCGAAAGTCACCGCGGTGACCGGGCCTGAGAAGAACGCGCTCCGCTTGCTCTTGGAATCCTCAAAGAGGACACGCACCGTGTGGGGGCTGGTCTCGTCGCGATTGACCAGCATCAAGGACCAGTTTCCATCGGGGCGATGCACGGCATAGGACGTGACCAGTACATTCCCCTCGCTGTCCTTGATTCCGGTGGAGGAGGGATACAGATGATGGACGCCAGAGCGGTGTTGCACCCACTCCAGATTGATCATGTGGGCGGCGAAGTACAGCGAGGTGTACCCCGTGATGCTGTAATCTCGATCGGCGACAAAATTCGACCACGAGGCCCACCCGAGGCAACTGTTTTGGACCGGTTGGGGTTGGATGGGCGAGTGGTAGAAAGCTGCGCCGCCCCCCTCGAAAAAGGAACCGATATTGTCGGCAAGCCATACGGCCGCGAAGATGGTGCTCATGGGCCCGGTGAGAGCCGCAGAAAGGTGACTCTCGGTTACGATCAGGGGCACCTCCTTCGGCACCCCGTCTTCTCTCCATACCTGCAGGATGTGCTTCATCAGTTCCGGTTCGCGGTACAAGGTCTTCCAGGTGATGTCGCACCGCTCGAAGGGATAGTGCTCGAAAGACACGAAGGCGAGGTCGCCAAGGCGGCCGTGCGCCTTCAGGTAATCCACGAAGCGGCCCATCCAGGACGTTCGGCCCTGCGCGTCGGGCCACACTCGGATGTCTTCGTTGACTCCTTCGAAAACCGGGCCTCCCAGCTTGAGCTTGGGATCCACCTTGTGAATGGCCTTCGCCCACTGGATGTAAAGCGCCCCGTAATCCTCAGGCAGGGCGTGCTTGCCGTCCGGCTCCTCGCCCATCTCAATATAGGCGATTGGGTAGCCGCGCTTCTTGATGTAGGCAATCTGGGCGGCAGCATCCTCCGGCGTGCCGTAAAGCATGGTGACCGGAATCATCGCGGGCAGGTTGTTGGCGAGACCGCTGGTGAAGAAGAGATCGAAGCCGCTGTGCTGGTAGCTCCCGCTGGCGTTCGCGTCAGCGGCGGAGTGCCAGGGATCGATGGAAGAAGAGCAAAACGTGGGCTGGTTTTGGTCGGAAGCGTCTTTCGCGGCATCGTCAAATGCGCCACTCGCATCGACGTTGCCGGCATGGATCTCCTGTATGGCGTACCCGACGCAGTTGCGGATGTCGTCCGAGCCATGCAGATCGCAGGTGTTCGATGATTCCGTCATCCAGACGCGCAAGTACTGGGTTGAGACAGGTGCCTCCGCGAGCTTCAGGGTCACTGTGCCACCCTGGGCGTTCCTCACCCTGCCTGAAGGGAAAGTCCTCCATTCGCCCTGCGGGCCGCCATCGAAATCGAGCGCCTCTTTGCCTATCCAATACTCAACTTGATAAGTTACGGCGTAAGGGCTCGCCCAGGCGATGCGAATGGCGCTCACTGGCTTCGCGGCCCGCAGGTCCATGACCACCCATTGCGGGTGCAGGGAGTCGCTTTCACCCGTGAACCTACTGGTGAGATACGGGTTGCTCTTCCAATAGGTGAGGTTGGGCCCTTGCACCGGGCGGTCGCCGCTGGTTGAGAAGCCGCGATGGGGCAGCGAGTAGGCGAGAATGTAGCGGATGGGTTCCTTAAGCTCGGTGCTGCCGGTGAAGTATCCACTTTGGCGGGCGGGATCGCTCCAAGTTCCATTTTCAGTCCAGTGCCAAGCGGCCATGCGGAGCTCGGTATTGTTGCGATACGTGATAGGTCCCCAGCCCGCTGAAAGGGCCTCCTGGATGATGTGCGGTGAATAGACTTTGTCGATCCCCGAGTGCGACAGGACATCGATCGAGCTGCCGAGGGCGCTATCCGGATCAAACGAATTCAACAGGTGATCGGGAGTCGCGTCCACTCGGACGGTGGCGACGGCAGACTCCGAAGTGCCCGGTCCTGTTGGCGCAGGGCCATCCTGAGCAAGCGTGGCTGCTGCATGGAAAACGGCAGCAAGCACGAAGCCTCTGAGAGCCCCCCGCGAGATAACCCACTTCAACCGTGTGTCGCGTGTTAGGCGTTGACTCGCTGTCGCGGCATTCATTCGATTCCCCCGGCGGACGCTGGGCGTCTCATGGCAGCACTGTACCTCATTCCGACCGCGACCCTTACTGCATCGCATTGAGACCCGATACTCGAGAACTGATCGATGGAACTTTGTCAATTTCCACCGTGATTCGATAGTTGCAGCTGGCCGGCGTCCTCGCATTCATGGCTTGGCAGTTTTGGGACTGTACTTGACGAGCGTCTTTGCGACTTCCTGGTGGTTCATCTTCGTGGCCCAGGCGAGGGCGGAATTGCCCTGAACGTCCTCAGCGCTCGGGTCCGCGCCGGCGGCGAGGAGCACCCGGGCGATTCCCGCGTTCCCGGCACGGGCGGCGGCGATCAGGGCCGTCTCGCCGTTGGCGGAGCGAGCATTGACTTCCGCCCCGGCCCCCAACAGGCCGAGCAGCGTGGGCTCGTGGCCGGAGGAAGCAGCGAGCATCAGCGCCGTCTTGCCCGCGGAATCCTGCTGGTTGACCGCCGCGCCGGATTTCAGAAGCAGTTGCACCACGTCAGTGGAGCGATTGGCTGCGGCGCTCATCAGTGCGGTGCGCCCGGAGCTGTCCGAGGCCTTAACGTTCGCGCCCGCCTGGAGCAGAAGTTGTACGACCTCGAGGTGGCCGTTGGCGGCGGCGGCGATCAGAGCGGTGGCGCCGGAAGCGTCGCGAGTATCCGGCCCGGTGCCGCGCCGTAAGAGCGAGCGCACGAGCCCCGCGTCCCCTTCGCGGGCGGCGGCCAGCAGGGTCGCGGAGCGGCCCATCTCCCGCGCCGCCGAATCTTGCCGGAGAGACTCGAGGGCGGCGGACGGGTAGCCGCTCACGAGCCAGAGGATAGTGAGTGGCACGATCAACACGGCGAGAGCATGGTTCAGTGCGGCGATCCTCACCGGCGGGTAACCGTCCTCTTTCTGGTGGGACAAGGCGCGCGCGGCGGCCGCCAGCGCCGTAATCGGTCCCGACATGAGGAGGGAGAGAAAGGCGGCGAATAGGAGCAGGCCGTGAACCACCGGATCGTTGGCCGACTTGCCGCGAAGCTCGGAGCCGGGCAACAGGGCGAAGACCGCGAAGAAGAGGATCGTCCCCGCGATCCAGATGGCGATGTGGATCAGCACCGTTGCCGCAGTGCCGCGCAGCAGGGACCGGGCCCACCAGTCGATGCGCCCCGCACGCCGCGCCCTGACACCGTCGAACGCGATCAGGCCGAGACCCGACAGGGTGAAGAGCAGCACCAGCCAGGGCCCCAGCGCTCCCTCCACGAGCAAGATCAGGACCTCCACTGGAGGCAGCGCCGGCAGGAAGAACATCTGCGGCGAGAAGAGCCACTTGGCCCAAAGCCAAAAAGCGACAGCGAAGCCGTAGGCGAAGAGGAGCCACGGCCCGGTGCGCTGCGCGAGTTCCGCAGCGCGTGCAGAAGGCGTCTGGCCAGCGTCCGACATGAGTCAAACCCTCGCGCCGGGGCCGGCGGAGCGAAAACCGCGAGTCCGCGCGAGGCGATGGCGGAAGATTACCATTTCGGGGCGCACAACGTCCCGCGATATCTTCGATTCGAGAAAGTGCTATGCTTTTGGAGTTCGCAATCGAAGACTTCGGGGCGCCGGGGTGCTGCCCGGCGACCTTGACGTTTGACCCAGGAGGTGGACTCGTGAAGCTGCTCAATCTCGAATTCACCCGCATTGCTCATGACACTTTCAAGATTGCGGGAACGCAGATCATCTACACCGACCCTTACAAGGTCACCAAACATGACGCGGCGGACATCGTCCTTATCAGCCACGAACACTTCGATCATCTCTCCATGGACGACCTGCACAAGGTTATCTCTCCCCGGACGACTCTCGTTGCCAGCACCGTCTGCCGGCGGGGGCTGGAGGGGTTGAAAGTGAAGGCGATCCACTACCTCAACCCCGGCGAGAAGTTCAGCGCCGGCTCGTTCGAGGTCGCCGCCGTGCCCGCCTACAACATCGACAAGGGCCCGGAGCCGGGCAAGCTGTTTCACCCCAAAGAGGACAAGCGCCTCGGGTTTGTCATCACCCTGGACGGCACGCGCGTCTATTTCGCGGGCGACACGGACTTCATCCCGGAGATGAAATCCATCAAGTGCGACATCGCCCTGCTGCCGGTCTCCGGCACCTACGTCATGACCGCGGAAGAAGCTGCGGAAGCGGCCAAGGCCATCAAGCCCAAAATTGCGGTGCCGATGCACTATGCCGCCATCGTGGGCAGTGACGCGGATGCCAAGAAATTCAAGGCGCTGGTGAAGAACTGCCAGGTCGAGATCATTTAGCGCTTGACTTATTAAGAGATTGACAATACGTGTAATTCGCTATATTGCAACAGCCGATTGAGTCAGAATCGCGCAGAAGGTGCGACGAAGCATTCCACCTCCTACAGCGACTCTACTTTCGGATCGGAACTTCGCGTCCGGCACTCCGCGCAGGGGCAAAGCTCGCGCAGGTAGTCAAAGCCATAGATGCCGCTCGAGTGGTTGTCGCTCCAGAAGATTTGCAGCGCGTAGCGGCCCACGAGTTCGGCGCGCTCCGGCCGCAGCGGCTTCTGGCCCAGAATCGGGAACGGTCCCGGGTCCGTGTGCGGCGCGCCGCCGGACTCTCCGCACGTCGCGCAAGGACAGTGGTCCCGCAGGTACCGGTAAGGGTAGGCGCTCAAGTGGCCGTCCGACCATTCGACGGCGAGCGTGCCGTCACCGGCGGCGAGCTTGATCTTTTTCGGTGCGACAGGCATGTTAGGTCGCCAGCTTTCAGCAACTTCGCTGGCTGCGTCAAACCTTGAGGGCTACCTCACTCGATGCTGATCCCCTGATCCACCCTGTAACCCGCAATGCTGATCTGAGCTGCCAGCGCCCCGGCGATCTCCTGGAACGCTTTGCCGTACAGGGTGGCGTCGTCGAGCGCCACGGGCTTGCCGTTGTCGCTCTGGATGCGCACGTTAACGTCCAGCGGAATTTCGCCCAGGAAGGGACAGGCGAGCCTGTTCGCCGCCTCGCGCGCCCCGCCGTGGCCGAAGATATCTTCGCGATGGCCACACTGCGAGCAGACGTGGTAGCTCATGTTCTCGATGAGGCCCAGAATCGGCACGTTGAGTTTCTTGAACATCGCAATCGCCTTGGAGGCGACAGTGAGCGCCAGGTCCTGCGGCGTTGAGACGATGACCGCGCCGGTGAGCGGGATCGTCTGCGCCAGGCTCAACTGGATGTCGCCGGTGCCGGGAGGCAGGTCCATGATGAGGTAGTCGAGGTCACCCCAGCGCACCTCCCCCAGGAATTGCTGGATCGTTTTGTGCAGCATCGGCCCGCGCCAGATCACCGCTTCGTCCTTGGGGAGGAAGTAGGCCATGGAGATGATCTTGATGCCGTATTCCACGGGCGGCTCGAGCTTGCCCTCCACCACGTGCGGCGGGGAGCTCCCGCCCATCAGCGTCGGGACGCTGGGGCCGTAAACGTCGGTGTCCATCAGACCGACTTTGGCACCGGCGCGGTGGAGAGCGATGGCGAGGTTCGCCGCTACCGTCGATTTCCCCACGCCACCCTTGCCACTCGCCACCGCCACGGTGTTCTTGACCTGGGGGATGAGTTGGTTTCTACCGGTTGAGGCCGACACCACTTGCGACGTCATCCGTACCTGGACATCGCGGACGCCTAGTGCCTCGACCGCTTGGCGCGCCGCCGCCGCCATCTGGTCGCGCACGGGGCAAGCTGGCGTGGTCAACTGAATCGTGAACACGACGCGGCTGTCACCGACCTCGAGATCCTTGACGAACCCCAGTGAGACGATGTCCCGACGCAGGTCCGGGTCCTGGACGGAACGTAGGGCGTTTAACACGTCCTGCGCGCTAATTTTGTTTGGCATGAGAACCCCTGGGAATTTTCATTGTGCGGCACACCCGGCGCCTTTGTCAAATCGCGCCTCGGCATGACAGACTGTCCGTTCCCACGGCCTGTCCGACTCCGGGACATTCTGGCCGGAATCGCTCCTCGAGTTCTTGCCTTTCGCCTTCTGACTCCTGACTCCTCCGCCTGCTCGTTACTCGTCACTGCTTTTCAGCCTGATCCTTTTTTTTCAACAATATTCTGGCTTCGTTCGCTATGTTCTGGTTTGCCAGTTTCACCTCTTCCAGCGTCGGCCCCCAGTCCCACTTGCGTTGTGTGATCCTGCAACAGGCTCGCAAAACTCGGGTTTTCGAATCGGGCGCGAAGACGGCCCCCAAAGCTTAGCTATCCAGTTGTTGGCAGAGGGGTTAAGTCTCTTAGGTTCGTTTTCGCATGCATCTTGTCCAATACCCTGTGTTTTCAACAGCTTCCTCGTTTCGACATTGCGCAACATAAGGCGGAAACAGGCTTGCTGCAAACCAATTGCAGCCTATGGACCCTGAAACCTCCCTTGCCTCTCATTTCCAAGCCCGCCGCGTCCCCCCCGCTACGACCGTCCTCCCCCCTTAACGTATATAGGCTACAATTGTACCACATTTTCCGGAAAATGCAAGAGGGCGGCAGGCGCACCCGGCAAGGCCGTGCCGTCGCCATTGACCCCCGGGTGCGAATCCACTATTGTGGCGCGGGCCTGGGCCGCAGGGGCGAGGGGAGACCTCGTCCTTGGCCCGGCAAGCTAGCGGGGCGCTTCCACGATGAGTGAGTCTCAAGCCGACCTTCAGACGTCAACCGCCGCCGAGCCACCGCAACTTCTGCGGGCGCTGGGCTGGTGGGAAACGACGTCGATCGCCATGGGGATCATGATCGGCACGGCAATCTTCATTGTGCCGGCCGAGGTCACGCGCTACGTGGGCAGCCCCGCGGCGGCGCTGGCGGTCTGGACGGCGGGAGGATTGCTGAGTTTGTTTGGCGCGCTCTCCTTCGCGGAGATGGCCGCCATGATGCCGCAAGCGGGTGGGCAGTACGTTTACCTGCGCGAGGCCTACGGGTCGCTGGTCAGTTTCCTCTGCGGCTGGGCATTCTTTCTCGCCGCGCAGGGCGGGGGAATTTCGGTGTTGGCAGTGGGCTTCGCGGAATACCTCGGTGAATTCCTCCCGCTCGTCCCCTGGCAGCAGAAGGCGGCGGCCGCGGCCTCGATCGTCGTGTTTACCGTCATCAACTACCGCGGGGTCAAAGAAGGCGGCCGCGTGCAGTCGCTGCTGACCGGCATCAAGGTTGCGGCCATTGCGGCGCTCATCCTCATGGGCTTCGTGCTGGTGAGGGGAGCGACGGGAAGCCACGTTCCGCATCCTCCGCACGCGGGAGGTGGTTTCATCGCGTCGTTTGGCGTGGCGATGGTGGGCGTGCTCTGGGCCTTTGAAGGTTGGAACGCCTGCACGTTCGCGGCGGGGGAAGTGAAGCGTCCGCAGCGCGACCTGCCCCTGGCGCTGATTTTCGGGACCATCGCCGTCATCGCGCTCTATTTGGCCCTCAATCTCGTTTATTACCGCGTGCTGACGCTGGCGGAGGTGGCGCAATCGACCCGCGTGGGCGCGGACGCCGCGGTGCGCATCTTCGGCCGCCTGGGCGCGCAGTCGGTGAGCCTGCTGATCATCATCTCAACACTGGGAAGCCTGAATGGCAGCATTCTCGCCGCCCCGCGCGTCTACTACGCGATGGCCAAGGATGGCTTGTTCTTCCGCTGGTGCTCCGCAATCCACCCCCAATATCACACCCCCCATTGGGCGCTGATTGTGCAATGCGTCTGGGCAGTGTCGCTGGTGGTGATGGGGACTTACGAGCAACTCTTCACGTACGTGATGTTCGCGGCGTGGGTTTTCTACGCCCTGACCGGCTGCGCGGTCATCATCCTGCGACGGAAATACCCGGAGCTTCCGCGTCCCTACCGCGTCTTTGGCTATCCCTGGGTACCCATCGCGTTTGTGCTCACCTCCACTTGGTTCCTGGTCAACACGCTCATCGAAAAGCCAGTGGAATCGGGGTTGGGGACGCTGATGGTCGCGCTGGGGGTGCCGGTGTACTTCTTCTGGAAGTCGCGGGCACGAGGACGTCTCAACGCACTCGCCGGAACGGGCGCTTCACACTGACCCCCGTCTTCTGCCAACTTCCTTACTGCTTCGCTGCCTTCTTCACTTTGCCGAGCAGCTCTTGTGACTGCGCTTGCCACGGGCTGGCGAGGGCTGCGGCGCGGGTCAGTGCATCCAGCGCGCCCTTGTGATCGGGAGGGTACTCGAATTCGTAGGCATTGCCCAGCAGGTAGAGCGCCTGGGCCTGCAGGGCGGTATTGGCATGGAGAAGTTCCCCCGCCGCCTTCAGGTCTTCGATGGCCGGCCCGACCTTCTTGGTCTTTTCCGCTTTGGCATATGCCGCATAGCCGAGCGTCAGGTGCGCCATACCCATCTGGCTGTCTTGGTCATTCTTGAACTGCTCATCCGAGACGCCCTCTGGCTTCTTCATGCCCGAGGCGAGGTCGAGGGCTTTCTTGGCGATTTCAGACGCCCTATCGGCATCCCTCTTCAGGAAGGCCAGGTCGTAGGCGAAGAGGTTTGCGGCCATCACATTCGTGGGGTCGGTGGCGACAGCTTTCTCGCCATATTCCATGGCTTTATCCGCCTGCCCGGCCATCTTGTAAGCGAGATAATATTGAAAGTTAAGCTTGCCGGCGTTGGGAGATTCCGGGTAGGTCTGGGCGTATTTATCCAGCCACGCGATGCGCTTGTTGCCGTCCGGCTCGCGCTGGATGATCTGGAAGAAGGCGTACTCGATGTAAGCGCGCCACTCGGCGGCCTGCTGCGCGGCGGCGTCCACTTCCTTCTTCCATTCGTCGTCGTTCACATTGGGCGGCCTGCTGGGATTGCTCTCGGTTTTGATGGGGTCGGCCGCCGAGAGAACGGCCTCGAACGCCGTATCACTCACCTTGCCGCTGGCAACGTAAGCCTTGGCGAGGTTGAGCAGGGTCATGACGTCGCGGTGGTTCAGCGCCAGCGCCTTCTCTCCATGCTCGATGACCTTGTCATAGTCATTCAGCTTGAGGTAGGTCATCGTGTAGTACTCGTGCGCGCAGGGAACGAACTTGTCGTCGCCGTGCTCGCTCATGAATTTGTCCAGGGCGGCGACCTGCTCTTCGGGTTTCTCAGCGCCGTTGTATGCTAGCGTCAGCTCGTCGGCGGGCGTGTTAATCACGATGGAGTATCCGGGACAGACGGCCTGCGCGGAGAGGCGCGGGGCCAGGCCCAGCATCGCTCCGGCTATCAGGACGCTGATGAGAACCTTCCGCATAGGAGCCTCCCATTTATGACGGGTTCGGAGCTTTGATCTGCCGCCGCAGACGGGGCAGGAAGCGGGGGACTTCACGCGCGTAATCATCGTACGCGCTCCCATAATGCTGCCGGAGCTCCCGTTCTTCGAGCGGTGCGACAATTAAATACATCAGGAGCGAAACAAATGCCAGCAGAAAAATCCCCGCCGCCCCGGTGAGCAGGCCCAAGGCTACGAACATCACCATAAACTCCAGATAACGGGGGTGGCGGACGCGCCCGTAGATGCCCGTGCAAACCAGACTGCCCCGGTCGCGCTCAGGATGAATTTCCGGAAGGCCGATGATCCGGGGCAGGCTGAACTTCCGATGAACGTTGCGGTTCAGCGCGGCGGCCAGGGCGAGCAGCGCCAGACCCAAGATCCAAACCGGGGGCGTTCGCTCCAGGCGATGGGCGTAAAGTGGGTGCCGGACCAGAAAGAGAATCGCACCGCACCCCGCCCAAACCGGCAGCGCCACCCAGTAGGCGTGATTCCCGAATCTCCGCCAGATGCCGATCGCCGGATGAATGATCAGCCAGAAGAAGGGTGTGGGGAAAAACGCCAGCAAGTAGGCGAACGCGACGACGTCGAGCACACGGTAGAGAAGAGTCATCGGGCCAGGGACCACCAGCGAGAATAGAAAATCGAAATTGGAAACTCGGAAGATGAGCATCATAGCCCAGTTTCGATTTTCCAATTCCGAGTGTTAATCCTTGGAACTTCGTCTTCCGAGTTTTGCCGCCCCGCGGGAAGCGCTCACCGCCCCGCCCATTCTATCGCGGTTCGGTGTGGGGCAGTGTAGAATACCGGCGCAAGGGATTACACCCATCGTTGTAACGCCGGTCGGTGACCGGCGGATTCTGGCCGCTGGTCATCGGGCGCTGCGCCAGACCTCACGGCCAAGACCCGAGACAGTCCGGAATGAGGAGAGAAGATGCAACCGCTGGCATGGACGAGCGTGAACAAGGAAACACTGAATGACAAGATGTGGCGCCGGATCATTACCGGCGAGAAAGCGATGATCGCCGAGATCGGAATTGCCAAAGGTGGCGTCGTGCCGCTCCATCATCATGAGAGTGAGCAGCTTTCCTATTGCCTGGAGGGCTCGCTGAAGTTCGAGATCGAGGGGCGGGAGATTGTCGTGCGCCCCGGTGAAGTGCTGGTGATCCCCTCCAACGTTCCGCACAGCGCCGTGGCGCTAGAAGACTTCCGCGGCTTCGACGTCTTCAGTCCTATTCGCCACGACTGGCTTGCCGGCACGGACGACTACCTCCGGAAAAAGTAGCGCTTCCCTTGAGGGCGGCATGCGGCGCTGAAGCTCGGTGCTGCTTAATCCTCTTCCAGCGGAATGAAATCCAGGCGGATGGCGGCGCAGTCCGGGCAGCGTTCCGGCGGATCCTTGGCGACCAGCGCGTAGCCGCATTTCAAACACTGCCAGATGGTATAGGTCGTGTGTACGGGATTCGTGGAGGGTTGGGACATCGTCCAGTTGGCAGTCCGCCGCCAGTCAGCAGTTTAACACCGCGAGCTATTCTCCAGCGGTTTTTCGCATATCCCGGCATCCTTCTGCCGACTACCTTTTGCTTCCTGCCTACTGCTGTTCTCTGACCTCGACGCCCGCCAGGCCTTCGAGAAATCTGATCACTGCCACGTAGTCCTGATCCCCCTGACCCTGGGCGCGGGCTGCGCCGTACACTTCCTTGACAACGGCCGTGGCGGGCATGGGGGTGCCCTGTGCGTAGGCGGCTTCCATCGCCAGTTCGAGGTCCTTGTGCATCAGCTTGAGCGGGAAGTAAGGCGTGAAATCGCCTTTGAAGACGAACGGCGCCTTGAAATCGATGATGCCCGAGCGCGCCAGGCTGGACTGCATGATCTCAAGTAGCGTGGCGGGCGGCACGCCAGCCTTCTTCGCCATCACGAACCCCTCGGCGAAGATCTCCACCATGGTGGCGAGGACAGCGTTCATAGCGAGCTTGGCAGAGAGGCCCAGCCCCTGCGAACCGCAGTAGATGTGCCGCTTGCCGAGCACTTTCAGGATGGGCATCGCGCGCTCCAGCGTTTCGCGCTCGCCGCCGATCATGAAGGTCAGTTCGCCCTTCTCCGCGCCATGCTTGCTGCCAGTAACCGGCGCATCGAGCATCGCGGCGCCTTTGGTGGAGAGGTGCGCGGCGAGCTTGCGGCTCGCCGCTGGGCTGATGGTGCTGGAATCGATCAGAATTGCGCCGGAGTGAATTGTTTCCACCACCCCACCTCGGCCGAGTACGACCTCTTCCATCGCCGCGGTGTCGCTGACGATGGCTACGATCACTTCGGCATCGCGCGCGGCCTCGGCGGGCGTCCCCGCCATGCGCGCCCCGGCGCGCTCCAGCGCTTCCCCCTTGCTGCGCGTGCGATTATAGGCGGTGACGCTGAATCCCGCTCTCACAAGATTCAGCGCCATGGGCGCGCCCATGATCCCCAAGCCGATGAAGCCGATCTCTTGCGCCATAGAGAACCTCCCGTAGAAGTCAGGAGTCAGAATTCAGAATGTAGAGTGGATAAACAGCGTCACTTGCCATCCTTGTGGCGAATGGCATCGTCCCCTTCCTGCTCTTTCGATTGGATATTATTCTGACTTCTGACTCCCCAAGTACTACGCAAAATGAAGCCAAAGCCGCACGTCACGGACGTTGTTGTCGGTGAATCCGGTGTCAAGCGTATCGCCGAGCGAGCAGAAGAAGTGGTACGAATCGCACTCGGCTAGATAGCGCGCCGGATCGAGGCCCAGGACAGCGGCGCGCGAAATCGTCTGCCCATCGGCAACCGCGCCGCTCGTCGGGCTGTTGCCATCGCGGCCGTCGGTGCCGGCACTCAAAACGACGCGCTTCTGGCCCGCGATTCTCTGTGCGGCATAAAGCGCAAAGGCCTGATTCCGCCCGCCAGTCCCCGGAGCGGTCACCGGGCTGATGACTTCGCCTCCTTGCACCAGGCAAACGACCTGGCCGGGATATGCGGCGGCCAGGGATTCGAGATGCGCGAGGCTCTCCTCAACCACCAGGCGGAAATCCCGGTCCCAGTCGCCCATATCGACTTCGCTCGTGAGTCCCATGTTCTGCGCGGCGTGCTGCGCGGCTTCCAGCGCGTCCCGGTTCGAGAGCAGGCAGTAGTATTGCGAACGCCGGAAGCGTTTGTCGCCGGGCTTGGGCGTTTCGACGAGCGTGCGCTGCGCGAAGTGCTTGCGGAGGCTGGCCGGCAGCTCGGCCGCAAGGCTGCGCTCTTCCGCGATCTCGTAGCACTGCCCCACGGTGGACTCGTCCGCCATGGTGGGGCCGGAAGCGACCATCGAGGGAAACTGTTCCGGCACATCGGAGATGAAGATCGTGAGCTGTCGCGCCGGATAGGCCTGGAGGGCAAGCCGTCCGCCTTTCACCGCCGAGAGGTGCTTGCGCAGCACGTTGATCTGCTCGATGGGCAGGCCGCATCCGACGAGCCGACGGTTCAGTTCGATCAGATCAGCCAGGCCTACCGTCGGGTCGAGCGGTTTCTCAAACAGCGCCGAGCCACCGCCTGAGATCAGGTAAATCACCAAGTCGTCGGCGGTGAGGCGGTCGAGCATCGCCAGTGCGGCTTCGGCGCCCTGCCAGCTTCCCAGAGAGGGATAAGGATGCCCGCCGAGGAAATAGCGGTAGCGTTCCAATTTGTGCGGCGGCTCGGCGGGACTGACGACGATTCCGGCCTCGACCTGCCCACCAAGAATCTCGTCGAGTGTGGCGGCCATGCGGTTGGCGGCTTTGCCGAGGGCGACGACGCGCGGCGGGCGGGAAAGAGGGGCCGAAATGTTTCCGGCGAGCAGCGTCTCGCCCTCGCGCCGGATGCGGGCGAGCATCGCGTGACGCACCTCGATGGCCGCCAGGGTCTCCAAGAAAATCCCCTGGGCGATTTCCTTGCCCTGCCTGTAAGTGATGGGTGGGGCGCTGAGCGAGGCGGTGCGGCTGGCCATCAGACCCATCCTGCCAGGGCGTCAACGCCCGCTTGTGCGACCTGGACGTCTTCCTCTTCCGAGCCGCCGCTCACTCCAATCGCCCCCACGCACTGTCCCTCGACCATCAGGGGCAGGCCGCCGCGAATGGGAGTGAGCTTGCCCTCGGTGGCGAGCGAAAGCCCGAGCGAGAGCAGAACGCTCGGCTCGTTCGCCGGCGAAGGCCCGCTCGGGGTGCGGCGCAAGGCCGCCGAAACGGCCTTGGTGAGCGCCACGGCAATCGACGAGAGCTTGACCCCGTCCATGCGCGCAAACACCAGCAGATGGCCGCCGTCGTCCACGACGGCTATGTTCATCGGCACTTTGATCGCCTGGGCTTTCTTCTCGGCAGTGGCAAGTATGGCGCGCGCCCCCTCGAGCGTGAGTCGAAGGTTGTTTCTTGTGAGCATGAACCACATTATTCGGAACCAGAGCGGCAAACGCAAGGGAAAGTCGGAAGGCGAATGATCCCGCGATAGGTTGTTGGCGAATAGGGAAGAGGGTGACTGACAACGAACGGTCTCAACTCAGGACGGAAGAGTTTCTTCTGATTGCTGACGGCTGACGGCTGAAGGCTGAAGGCTGAAGGCTGAAGGCCTATGAATCCATCCTGGCGGCTTGGTCGGAGTATCTTCTACTTGAACGCTTCAGGATTGACGACGTTGGGGGGGCAGCGGCCGTCGAGCGCGGCGAGCAGGTTCTCGGCGGCGAGTGCCGCCATTTTCAGCCGGGTCTCGCCGGTGGCGCTGCCCACGTGCGGCGCCAGCACAACGTTTTCAAGCTTAAGCAGTTCCGGGCGAACGTGGGGCTCGTGCTCGAAGACGTCCAGGCCAGCGCCGGCAATCCGGCGGGATTGCAGCGCCTCGACGAGCGCTTCCTCATCCACCACCTTGCCGCGCGCCGTGTTGATGAGGAATGCCGTGGGCTTCATCATCGCCAGTTCGCGCGTGCCGATCAGGCGATGGGTCTCCGGCGTCATCGGAATGTGCAGGCTCAGGAAATCGGATTCGCGCAAGAGAGTTTCTGAATCGATGTAGCGGGCGGAAAACTCCGCTTCGATGGCGGCCTCCGCGCGGCGCCGGGAATGGTAGAGGATATTCATGCCGAAGCCGCGGCCGCGTCGGGCCATTGCCTGCCCGATACGGCCAAAACCGTAAATCCCCAGGGTTTTGTGGTGCACGTCCTTGCCCCACATGGTGCCAAACTCCCATTTCTGCCACTTGCCGGCGCGCACGTAGTGGTCGTTCTCCACGGTCCGCCGGGCGACGCCCAGGAGCAGCGCAAAAGCGAGATCGGCGGTGGTGTCGGTGAGAACGCCGGGCGTGTTGGTGACCACGATGCCTCGGCGCGTGCAGGCCTCGACGTCGATGTTGTCATAGCCGACGCCACAATTCGCCACCACTTTCAAGCGGGGGGCTTGGCCGAGCACCTCTTCATTCACTCTCACGCCGACCGCCAATAATCCGGCGACCTCCCGGCAAGCCTCACCCAATTGCGGCGGCTTGAGCGCCGTATCGTGTGGATGCACCTGGACTTCACACCGCTCCTTAAGCGCATCGACCACGCTCGCGGGGATTGGCCGGCTGACAAAGACTCTGAGTTTCAAGATTCGGTTGTCCTCTCTGCTTAGCCCGCTTTCGAGGTTTCCTTAGTTACCACAGGGGACTGTTGAGCGTCAACCTGGGGAGAAGCGGTGACCGGCGCCGAGGCTCCTCCGTGGGCATAACTTATTTGAATAGAATACGATGCAGTCACACCCCGATTTCTTGGGGGGAGGGCGCTCCATCCCGCGGAGGACTGGCCGAAGCCCGACTGGCGGGCAGGCATAACTTCTGGAGTGGCCTCCACCCCCAAAACGGACATGTTTTCGACAAGTCAGCCGAAGAAATGTCCGACCAATGATTTAGCGGCGAAGCTTGCCTTGACGATAGTTTTTGACGTGTGCTATAAATTCCTGCTTTCGAAATTTGCTTGTCAGCCCATCTGCAGGCCTACCCGAAGATCCTGTGTCGGAAGCGAGTCCGACCAAACCCGCCTCGGGGGCACGACAGCGAGATACAGTCGGAGGACATCTCGATGTATATTCCTGTAATTCTGAGCATTGGTGTGTGCGTACTGGTTTCCATTGGGCTTTTGGCCCAGGGCTTTTTTCCGGTTCTGACCGGAAGCACTGAGTCCTTTTTGCGGCCTCGGCGGCATCACTTGGTGAGCGGCTGGTGGAACCGATGCCGGGCTGCCCGGCTCCTGCTGACCGCCTTGGCCCTGGGGCTTCTCTCCGAAACGGCGGCCTTCGCGACGCCTCCGGAAGGGGCGGCCGGGGAAGCTAGCCTGAAGCTGCCGGACTTCACGCAGGTCCAGTTTCTCGGCGTCAACGGCCACAACCTGCTCATGATCGGCATTGTGTTTTGCATCTTTGGGCTGCTCTTTGGACTGGCCATGTACAGCCACCTGAAGAACCTTCCCGTCCACCGCGCCATGGCTGAGGTCTCCCAGTTGATCTGGGAAACCTGCAAGACCTACCTGATCCAGCAGGGAAAGTTCCTTCTCCTGCTTTGGGTGTTTGTGGCGGCCATTATCGTTCTGTACTTCGGGGCGCTTTTGGAATACGGGGTCTCGCGGGTTTCGATCATCCTCTTCTTCAGCGTGGTGGGAATCGCCGGGAGCTACTCCGTAGCGTGGTTTGGTATCCGGATGAACACCTTGGCAAATTCCCGCACGGCGTTTGCCAGCCTGCGCGGCAAGGCCTTCCCCGTTTACCAGATTCCCGTCCAATCTGGCATGAGCATCGGGATGATGCTCATCAGCGTCGAGCTCCTGATGATGCTCATCATCCTGCTCTTCGTTCCGGGAGACTATGCGGGGCCGTGTTTCATCGGGTTTGCCATTGGCGAGTCGCTGGGCGCGGCGGCGCTGCGCATCGCGGGCGGCATCTTCACCAAGACTGCGGACATCGGCTCCGACCTCATGAAGATCGTCTTCAAGATCAAGGAAGACGACGCGCGGAACCCGGGCGTGATCGCGGACTGCGCGGGCGACAACGCGGGCGATTCGGTGGGGCCGACCGCCGACGGCTTTGAGACTTATGGCGTGACGGGCGTGGCGCTCATCACCTTTATCCTGCTGGGTGTAAAGGATCCGACCATCAAGGTCCAGCTACTCGTGTGGATCTTCGTGATCCGCGTCGTGATGCTGGTGGCCGCCGCGGCGGCTTACTTCATCAACGATGCTATCGCCAAGGCTCGGTACTCAAACGCTAAGAGGATGAACTTCGAGACGCCTCTGACCTGGCTCGTCTGGATTACCTCCTTTACCTCGATTGCCCTGACCTATGCAATTTCCGCAGTGATCATCCCCAACCTGGGCGGAGACCCCACGCTGTGGTGGAAGCTATCGACGATTGTCTCCTGTGGGACGCTGGCTGGCGCTCTCATCCCGGAGCTAGTGAAGGTTTTCACTTCCACCGAATCCCGGCACGTCAAGGAGGTCGTGGTCTCGGCCCGGGAAGGCGGGGCGTCGCTCGACATTCTCTCCGGGTTTGTGGCGGGCAATTACTCCGCCTACTACCTGGGGCTGGCGGTGATGTTGCTAATGGCCATCGGCTCCTACGTTAGCTCGCAGGGTTTGGGCAACATCATGCTCGCCGCGCCAGTGTTTGCCTTCGGGCTGGTGGCCTTTGGCTTTCTGGGCATGGGCCCGGTGACCATCGCGGTGGATTCCTACGGGCCCGTCGCGGACAACGCGCAATCGATCTACGAGCTTTCACTTATCGAGCAGATTCCCAACATCCAGCAGGAACTCAAGAAGGAGCACGGCCTGGATGTCAACTTCGGCGAGGCCAAAGACATGCTGGAGGCGAACGACGGCGCGGGCAACACGTTCAAGGCCACAGCCAAGCCGGTGCTGATCGGGACGGCGGTCGTTGGAGCGACGACCATGATCTTTTCCATCATCATGGCCCTCACCTACGGCCTCACGGCGAACGTCGATAAGCTTTCCTTGCTGCACGCGCCCTTTGTGCTCGGACTCGTCACCGGCGGAGCAATGATCTACTGGTTCACCGGGGCCTCGACCCAGGCCGTGACCACCGGCGCGTATCGTGCAGTTGAATTCATTAAAAACAATATCAAATTGGAGGGGGTCGAGAAGGCGTCCGTCAAAGACAGCAAGAAGGTCGTCGAGATCTGCACGCAATATGCGCAGAGGGGGATGTTGAATATTTTCGTCGCGGTGTTCTTCGCCACGCTGGCTTTCGCCTTCGTGGATCCCTTCTTTTTCATCGGCTACCTGATGTCGATTGCCATCTTCGGCCTCTATCAAGCCATCTTCATGGCGAACGCCGGCGCGGCCTGGGACAACGCCAAGAAGATCGTGGAAGTCGAGCTGAAGGAAAAAGGCACCGACCTGCACGCCGCGACCGTGGTGGGCGACACCGTGGGCGACCCCTTCAAGGACACCTCTTCGGTGTCGCTCAATCCCGTCATCAAGTTCACCACGCTCTTCGGCCTGCTGGCGGTGGAACTCGCGGTCAAGCTGACCGCGACAAGCGGCGCCCTGCTGTCTCACATCTTGGCAGCGGGGTTCTTCGCCGTGTCGTTTTGCTTTGTGTACCGGTCGTTCTACGGGATGCGCATCCGCACGGCAGGCAAGTGACGACGGCAGACCGGCGGGGAAACTCAGTATCCTTTTGCGTTGCTCTTGATCCGTCTGGCGAGCTTTTCGATCTTTTCTGCCTTCTCGAGGACTTGAAGCGAAAGGATGTTCTCGCTGCTCTTGTCGAGTTCTTCCTGCAAGGATTTGGCCAGGGCGGCCAGCTCGTCCGCGTCCTGCTTCATTTGCTCAAACCGGTGAGCGAGCAGTTCCTTCTGCTGTTTCCGAGAAGCGGACTCGCTCGATTCCCCCGGGGTGATGCTTGGCCGGTTACGGCGTCGGGATTCCTTCTCGACTGTTGCGAGGTCGCCTTGAGGAGAGGCGGCGAGGGACCCGGTGCTGAGAAGCATCGTGTAGAAGAAGCTCCGCCGCGTGCATGAAGCCGTGCGAAGAAGACTCGTCATAGTGCCGCTCCTCGATGAAAATCGGCGCCGTGCGTGAGGGCAGGGAACTCTTCCCAATCCGCCAGCCATTGTATGCCGCACTCCCTGCCCCCCACATCCGTGGGGAAATCGTGGAGCGAGCTGACGGGCAGGTCACTTCTCGTAACGCACACCGTACACTTTGCGGCGGGTCCCTTCCACTTCGCGCTGGCGTACAATCCGCGCGCGAATCTCGATGCTGGGTCCGGCGGGACTGTAAGGGCAGATCACCAGGATGGCTCCGCCAATGTGATAGTTGATCTCGCTCACGAAGCAGAAACCGCCCTTGGAAACATTTTCGGTTCTGGCGACTTCCGAACCGCCATAGAAATCGCGAATCCGGATCGGCAATTGCAGGGAAACGCGCCGGTGCTGGCGCTGCTCGATTCCGCGGGCGGTGGCGTGGGCTTCCTTCATCATGGAGGCTTCGCGAGCGGTTCCGCCCATCGCCAGCTGCTTTTCCGGGTACCCCCAATGAGTTTCGTGCTCGCACTGCGCGCAAGTCTTGGAGATAATTCCGGTCGTTTCCAATACCTCCACTTCCACGAGCGACAGGGGCATCAGCGCCACCGTATGGCATTGCCGGCACTCGATCAGCGCCTTGGAACCGGCGCCGCCGTGGGTGCTGGGGGGAAACTGGATGCCCCAGATATCGTCCTCCAGATTCTGGTACTCGATTCCCCACTCGCCTCCGCGTTCGGTAATGGGAGCCAGTGGCCCCACGACGCGGAATTCGGCTTCGCGCCGGACCAGTCGGTTCGTCAGGCGGAGCGTCTGGCCCACCCGCAGGGGGCGCGACGTCCGAATGCGCGCTCCGTGACGGTTTAGCGTGAGCGTGCGGGCATCGTCCTGGAATGTGTTGCCCCGCGCATCGGTTCCTTCGACGGTCAGCGGAATGGTCAGCATCAGCCGGTCGGAACGACGCTTCTCCTCGCTCATCTTGTGCGCTCACCACGAATCTGGACTCGCTCTCAGTTTATGCCCAGCGCGCCGGGGTTGGCAACGGCGGCGGAGGCAGGCCCTGCTCCCTCCGGCATCCTGTGGCGTGACGGTTTTTTCCCCTCGGTAGGCAGGGGCAATATGATATTCTCTGCTTACCAAAGACGGTCTGGGATGTATGTATATGGTTAACACCCGCAATGACGGGCACGCCGCGCTGGAGCGTTCCACGATCGCGAGAGGACTCCCAGCGTTGGACCTCCTGCCAGACGAATCACCGGGGATGGGCTTCCATGGCGACTAGACCGGTTAGGCGTAGCGATCGCGTGGTGGTTGAGATTCCCGTCGCGGTGAGCGGTGCGGGCGGCGTGCTGCCGGCAGGCCAAGTCGAGGGCCGGACGGCCGTCGTCTCCCGGCACGGGGCGAAGGTGATGCTTCGATGCCGGCTTGACCCCGGCCAGCGAATCTCGATTCGCTGCGCTGCCACGGCGGGCGAGGCCGACGCGCGGGTCGTCGGCGAAGCCGGACAGGCTACGGGCGGGACCCCTTGCTACGGCATCGCGTTCCTGGCTGACCAACCAGGATTCTGGGGCATCGAATTTCCATCCATAGATGAATCGCAGGGAGCGGTCGGGCGCGTGCTGCTGGAGTGTGCGCAGTGCCACACGCGCGAACTGGTGTACCTCAACGAGGTCGAGGCGGATGTGCTGGATGCCAGCACCACTCTGTCGCGCCGCTGTGGGAAATGTGCGGAACTCACCACCTGGAAAGGAGCGTACGCGGTGACGGACGGCCAGCTGCCGGTGGCGGGCCCCCGCCAAGGAGCCTTCGCGCCTCCGCCCACCGATCGCGGAGCTGACCGGCGCCGATACGTCCGGCTCGACCTGCAAGTGCCCGTGTGCGTCCGTCATGCTCAGCGCGGGGAAGAGGTTGTCACAACGATTAACGTCTCTCGCGGTGGGTTTCGCTTCCGCAGCCGCAATCGTTACCGGGAAGGCACAATGATTGAGGCGGCCCTCCCTTACTCCCCCGGCGGGGCCAATATTTTTGCGCCGGGCAAGATTGTTTACGCCGCCCCCATACCAGGTGGGGACACGAATGTTTACGGCGTCATGTATGTTTCCAACCGGCAGGGCTGGCCGGTTCGCTAGTGCCGTTCCAACTTGTTTCGCTTAGGTCGCAGGCGGGACTCTGTTTGGAATCTCCGGGAACAGCACGCCCGAGAAAACTTACCGGAAATGGTTGGAACGGCACTAGCAGAGACGCCTCGGCCAAGGAGTGGTCAGCTTTGCGTCAGGGCGGCGGCCAGCGTATCTCCCAGTTCAGCACAAAGGTGAAATCATGCTGATTGTCCACATTCACGTGCGGGTGAAGCCGGAATTTGTCGAGGCCTTCAAGCGGGCGACGATCGAAAATGCGCGCCAAAGCGTGCAAGAGCCAGGGATTGCACGCTTCGACGTCATCCAGCAGGCGGACGACGCGACGCGATTTGTCCTGGTGGAAGTCTATCGCAACCAGGAGGCACCCGCCCGGCACAAGGAAACGCTCCATTATGCGGCCTGGCGGGACGTGGCGGAGCCAATGATGTCGGAGATGCGCACCCGCGTGAGGTACGCTAACATCTTCCCGTCTGACGAAGAATGGTGAGGCCGCGATGGGATTTGAATTCGCCACGGCAACGCGGATCGTGTTTGGCCCGGGGACGGTGCGCGAAGTGGCGCCGGCGGCCCGGGATATGGGACGGCGCGCCCTGCTCGTGACCGGTCGGTCCCAGGCGCGTGCCACGCCGCTACTCGCCCAATTGAAGGAGGCTGGCATCACCTGCTTCGGCTGCGTGGTGCACGATGAGCCGGCGGTGGACTTGGTGCGCCGCGCCCTGGGGTTCGCGCGCAAGGAGCGCTGCGACCTCGTCGTCGCCCTCGGTGGCGGCAGCGCCCTCGATGCCGGCAAAGCCATCGCGGCACTTCTGACCAACCGCGGCGGGCTGATGGATTATCTGGAAGTGATCGGCAAAGCCCAGCCGCTTACGGAGCCTTCCGCGCCCTTTATTGCCGTTCCCACCACGGCAGGGACCGGGACCGAGGTGACGAGGAACTCCGTGCTGGCTTCGCCGGAGCATCGCGTGAAGGTCAGCGTGCGCAGCCCGTTGATGCTGGCGCGGCTGGCCGTGATCGACCCCGAGCTCACCTATGGTTTGCCGCCGGAGGTCACGGCCCGCACCGGCCTCGACGCGCTCACTCAATTGATCGAACCTTACGTTTCGACACGCGCCAATCCCCTGACCGACGGATTTTGCCTGGAAGGCATCAAGCGCGTCAGCCGCTCGCTGCGGCGCGCCTGCCAGGAAGGCGAAGACCCCGCAGCCCGCGAGGATATGGCCGCCGCTGCGCTCCTCAGCGGCCTGGCACTGGCCAATGCCGGGCTGGGCGTCGTGCACGGCTTTGCAGGGCCGATCGGAGGAATGTTTCCGGCACCGCACGGCGCCGTCTGCGCGGCTCTGCTGCCTGGTGGAATGGAAACCAATATTCAAGCTTTGCGCGAGCGCATGCCTCAGAGCGAGGCGCTGCGGCGCTATGATGAGATTGGGCGAGCGCTCACGGGCCGGCCGGACGCGAGAGCGGAAGACGGCGTCGCCTGGGTCAAGCAGATTTGCCGGGAACTCGCTATTCCGTCTCTCCGCAGCCACGGCATCGGCGAGGCGGATTTCCCGTTGCTCGTCGCAAGGGCCTCGCAAGCCAGCAGCATGAAAGCCAATCCAATTGTGCTCACTGCAGAAGAACTGCGCACCGTCCTGGACTCCGCGTTGTGAAATGCTCTCGCACGGCGCGCGCGGGCCGCGGCAGGCGCTCGTCCGCGCCGCGGTCGCAGCCGCCTTTCCCCTTGCACTGCCTTTCCAGTAGTTGTATATGGTGCACCTTGATGCGGCGGGCAACTTGATGGCGGACGGGACGGGGGCGGGCACACACTCCTACCAATGGGACGCGGAGGGGCGGCGCGTGGCGTGGAAGGACGGGTCGGGGAACGTGTACTATTATTTCGAGGAGCCGGCGGGGCGGACGCGCACCATCACCGGCGCGAACGGCGTCGCCTGCAACGAGGCCGACTACTACCTGTTCGGCGGCGAGCAGACGCACGGCAACACCTGCGACCAGAACTACCGTTTCGCCGGGATGTATCGCGACGGCGAAACCGGCAACGATTACACCCAGTTCCGTATGTACGAATCGAACCTGGGCCGCTGGATGACCCCCGATCTCCTGGGGGGCGATGTCATGAATCCTCAATCCCTCAACCGTTACACCTATGTGCTCAACAACCCATTGAACTATATTGACCCCTTGGGGTCGAATCCGCACACCCCTGAAGACGCCATGACAGTAGACCCTCTAGACGCTATCTTCGGCGACACAGGGGTCTGCTACTCCGACGGAACGCCGGCGCCGTGTGGCATGGTCTTGGCCTCTGTAGTCGCTGGCGCGGCCTGTATCGGCAGTTGCAGCACTCCGGTGGTTGCGAGCAACGGACTGACTTACAACCTTGTGCAAACCGCCGGTCCCACCGTATACGCGGGTGGCGCAGCCTTGGCCGTGTATTGTGTGAATTCCGGTAGAGCCGGATCGAGGAGGCGTTCGGCAACCTCCCCGAGCGGTGCCGTCCCCCCGCAGAGAGCAGTCACCATAGCAGGTAGCGTAGACTTGGTTTGTAACTTTGCGGCTTTTCAAGTTGTGATTGGACGGCGTGGGGCGATATGCTCCTGCCACGTCGTGCTTGCGGCAGCTGGTGGTTTCCGACGATACTTTTTCGTGACCTGCAATCGGCTGCGGACGCGCGCGGCCTGCGTTTGGCCGCGGAGAGCTTTCTGGCTGCCCCGCTCGGTGCTCCTCTGATCCCCAACTGGAACCGGGTGGTGGCCGCCATGCCCGACATCTTTGCGCGCCTCCATGAGGCCGTGGAAATTGATAACGCCTGAGGCAACGAACGTTGAGTGAGGAAATTCTCAAAGAACGTGTGAAGGCGGAGCTCAGCGCGATGGGCCCCGTGGATATTATCGTCGGCATCCCGAGCTACAACAACGCGGCGACGATCGGCCAAGTCGTGCGGGCAGCCCAAGCGGGGTTACTGAGATACTTTCCCGACCAGCGGGCCTTGATTGTCAACTCCGACGGCGGCTCGACGGATGGAACGCCCGAGATTGTTGAGAAGAGCCATCTCGACACCCAGGCGCTGTTGATCAGCCATCAGCTTCATCCCGTGAATCGGCTGACCACGCCGTACCACGGCCTTCCGGGGAAAGGGAGCGCCTTTCGCACTATTTTCCGGATCGTCGAATTGGTCGGGGCCCGAGCGTGCGCGGTGGTGGAGTCCGACTTGCGCAGCATAACTCCGGAATGGTTCGACCTCCTGTTGCGGCCCGTGCTCGACCGCAACTTTGACTACGTGGCGCCTTATTACAAGCGTCACAAGTACGATGGCACGATCACCAACAGCATCGTGTATCCGCTCACGCGAGCGCTTTACGGGCGACGACTGCGGCAGCCCATCGGAGGCGAGTTCGGATTCTCCGGCCGCCTGGCGCGCCATTTCCTTACTCGCGATGTGTGGAGCACGGACGTGGCGCGCTATGGCATCGACATCTGGATGACCACCACTGCTATTGCCGAGAATTTCCGAGTGTGCCAGTCGTACCTGGGCGCGAAGCTCCACGACGCGAAAGACCCTGGAGCCGACCTGAGCGCCGTGCTCGCGCAAGTGGTCGGATCCGTCTTCAGCCTCATGGAAACCCATCAAGTCGCCTGGCGCAACGTTCTGGGATCCTTGCCAGCTCCCTTGTTTGGGTTTCCCTTCGAAGTGGGCTTGGAGCCGTTGCCTATCAACGTGCCAAGGATGGTGGCGAGCTTCGTGCAAGGCTGTCGTGACCTGCGGCCGATCTACGAGCAAATCCTTTCACCCGCCCTCGTGAACCAGCTCGCATCCTGCGCCGCGCTAACGCCCGAGAGCTTTTACTTGCCTGACGCCGTCTGGGTTGCAGTGATCTACGATTTCGCTCTGGCGTATCATTGGCGCGTGATCGACCGCGAGCACCTCGTGAAATCGCTGACCCCGCTCTATCTGGGCTGGGTGGCCTCGTTTGCGAACCAAGCCGAGAACGAAACCGCCTTGCAAGTCGATGCGCGCATCGAAAAGCTTTGCCTGGTCTACGAGCAACTGAAATCCTACTTAATCACCCAATGGCCGCTCGGGGCCCCGAAAGAGAGGTGAGAGTCATGAGTACCTTTTGGGAACAGACGATCCTCGAACCATTGCAGGAACTCGGTCGGCAAGCCGTGGCGAGCCTGTCAAACTTGTTAGGCATGGTGATTCTGGTATTGCTTGGCTTGGCGGTGGGCTGGCTGGCCAAGGAGCTTGTTTATCGCATGCTCCGCCTGCTACGCTTTGACCGGCTTTGTGACCGCTTGGGGGTGGGCCAGGAGATCGAGCGGCTGGGAATAGCGCGGCCCTGTTCATACGTGGCCGGGCAAGTTGTGCAGGGAATCATCATCCTAACCGCCTTGCTGGCAGGCTTGAACGCGATGCGCAGCCCGTGGACCCAGAATCTGGTCGAGCGGTTCTTCGTCTATGTGCCGCACTTGCTGGCGGCGCTGGCCATACTCATAATCGGTATGCTTGTGAGCCGCTTTCTGGGCCGGAGCGCCCTAATTGCCGCCGTCAACGCACGCATGCCTTCGGCGCGCCTGTTGGCGGCCCTGACCAGGCTTTTTGTGATGACCCTGGCAGTTGTGGCTGCTCTCGATGAGGTGGGGATCGGCCGGACGACGATCATCGTGACCTTCGCGATTCTGTTTGGAGGCTTGGTCACCGCGGGGGCAATTGCATTTGGCCTGGGAGCCCGTGATCTGGCACGCGACCTCTTGCAGTCACAGTTTCGGCCGGGCCCGAAGCCAGAGGCGGAGGATACCCTGCGCCACCTCTGACGTGTGGTTCCATCGAGCCGGAGTTTCTCCGCGAGTGGCGGGCTGCCGACTTCTCGGGCGGGGCGTTGGAGATGCTTTCGAAGACATTTGATTAATCTGAACTATGCGTATCCGTCTCCATCTGATTCTTTCGTTGATTCTCGCCGTCACCGTGGTGGCATTGACTTTTGCCTACTTCCAGGTCCGGGCGGAGAAGCGCGGTCTGAGAACCGACCTGGAAAAGCGGGCGGAAATCCTGGCGGAGAGTCTGGAAGAGACCGTGTCGCCCCTGCTCCAGAAACGGTCCTCCAAGGACCTCCTCCGTATCGTGGAACGGTTCGGAAACCGCGAACGATTAGCCGGGGTGGTCGTCTACGACGAAAGCGGGTCCCCGCTCGCCATCACCTCGGGGTTCAGTGGGCGGTTGACGGCTCCTCCCAACGCAGTTTCCCAAGCTATCTCCGCGAACTCGGGTCGCGGAGTTTTCCTCACTCTCGGCGGGACGTACATGCACCTTTACGTTCTCCCCTTGCGCCGCGAGGGGAAAGTCGTGGGGGCTCTCGCCCTTTTTCATGATGCCAGCCACATCGAAGCTCAAAGCGGCCAGATCTGGCGCGAAACTTTATTCAGCGTGTCGTTGCAGACCCTTCTCATCGCATTGATTACCCTTCTCATTATTCGCTGGAGCATCGAAGGACCGATCGCCAAGACGGCGGAGTGGATGCGAGAACTGCGAATGGGCAGCCCGCAGCGGAAGCCGAGCCTCTCCGAAGATATTCTGAAGCCTTTGACTCAGGAGGTGACGCACTTCGTCAAAAGCTTGGAAGCGGCGCGGGCAGCGGCGGAGGAGGAAGCCCGCCTGCGCGAAGCGGCGGAGTCCCTTTGGACGCCCGAACGACTTCGGGTACACGTTCAGAGTCGGCTGCAAGGCAGCCCGCTCTTTGTAGTCTCCAACCGCGAGCCCTACATGCACGTTCGCCGCGGCAAGTCGACCGAGGTGGTCGTTCCTGCCAGTGGTCTGGTCACGGCTCTCGAACCCATCCTGCGGGCCTGCGATGGGACCTGGATCGCCCATGGCGGCGGGGACGCCGACCGGGAAATGGCGGATGACAAAGCACGGCTGCGCGTTCCACCCGGAGAGCCGCATTACACGCTGCGGAGAATCTGGCTCACCAAGGAAGAAGAGGAAGGATACTACTACGGATTTTCCAACGAGGGCCTCTGGCCGCTTTGCCACATCGCCCACACGCGGCCTGTCTTCCGCTCTGGGGATTGGGAACACTATCAGGAAGTGAACCGGCGGTTCGCCGAGGCGGTTCTGGAAGAGATGGGCGACTTCGAGAATCCCGCCCTGCTCGTCCAGGACTATCATTTTGCGCTGCTCCCGCGTCTCGTCAAGGAGAAACGGCCCGATGCCCGCGTAGCGATTTTTTGGCATATTCCCTGGCCCAACCCGCAAGCCTTTGGTATTTGCCCCTGGCAACGCGAGATTCTCAATGGACTGCTGGGCGCCGATCTAATTGGCTTTCACACCCAGGCGCACTGCAACTTCTTCCTGGAGACGGTCGACCAGACGCTGGAATCGCGCATCGACTGGGAGCGCTTCGCGGTGAACCGACTGGGCCACTTCACTCTGGTGCGGCCGTTTCCGATCAGCGTGTCCGTCCCGGAGACCCCGAGCGAGCCGCCCTCGAAAGCCGGCTCGTTGTACGTCGAACGGGGATCACTGTTCAAAGAGATTGGCGTGCAGGCCACCTTTATGGGGATTGGGGTGGACCGTGTGGACTACACCAAGGGCATCATCGAGCGTTTCCGGGGCATCGAGCGCTTCATGGAAAAGTACCCGGCTTATCAGGGGCAGTTCACCTTTGTGCAGATCGGCGCGCCGAGTCGCACCCACATCAAGTGCTATCACGACTTGTTCGCGGAGGTCGGGTCGGAAGCTGAGCGTATCAATTGGCGCTTTCAAGCGGGCGAATGGAAACCGATCATTTTCCTCAGCCGGCATCACAGCCACAAGGAAATCGAGCCCTATTACAAGTCAGCGGATCTGTGCATGGTCACGTCCCTGCACGACGGGATGAATCTGGTCGCCAAGGAATTCGTGGCCGCGCGCGACGACGAACAGGGGGCGTTGATCCTCAGCCGGTTTACCGGAGCTTGCCGGGAACTGCGCGATGCCCTGGTGGTGAATCCCTATGACACGGAGCAGTTGGCCGAAGCCATCCGTTTCGCGCTGGAAATGGACCCCGAGGAACGACGAGCCCGAATGCAGCGCATGCGGCGGATTGTGAAAGAACACAACGTTTATCGCTGGGCAGGGAATCTGATCACAGAGCTTTCGGAAATCCGTCTTGATCGTCCCGCCCCCGTAAGGGCGGGCTGACAGAGTTCGAGTGGCCCTCGCGAAGGGGCCTACGATCACAAGAGCGAAAGCGGCACGCGATGTCAAAGAACCGAAAACAAGGTGCCCCAACCCATTTGACAGGGCAGGGCCTGAAAAAATGGAGGCGAATTCCCCGTGCCGCCAGCCGCCGCGGTTCGCGCCATTTGTCTGACCGTTGGTCTGAAGTCGCTCAGCGCATTCGAACCGCGAAGCACATTGCGCTCCTGCTCGATTTTGACGGGACCATTGTTCCGATCCAGCCTCGGCCCGAAATGGTACGCCTGAGCTTACCAGCCCGTCGGCTCATCGGACGGTTGGCGAAGCATGCGTGCCTGACCGTGTGCATCGTCAGTGGCCGGCGCCTGGCCGACCTGCGGCGACGCGCCAGAGTGCCGGGAGTGCGCTACGTCGGCCTGCACGGATGGGAGTGGGACAGCAAAACCTTAGTCCCTGTGGGGGACGAATTTTCCCGCGAGGCAAAGCGCTTGCTCGCAGAGCGGCTTGGCTCCCGTGCGGGTATTCGCATGGAGGATAAAGGGATCAGCTTTGCCGTGCATTATCGTGGTGCAACTAGCAGCGCGGCTCGCCGTGCGGGTTTCCTCCTCCGCAAAACCCTCAAACCTTTCGGGTGGCACCTTCGTGTGTTGAAGGGAAAGAAGGTCTGGGAAATCTTGCCCCCGGAAGTTGAGGGCAAAGGGAGAGCCGTCCGCCTTTTGCTGGCGGATCTTCCGCGCGGGACGCTCCCCGTCTACATCGGTGACGACACGACAGACGAGTCGGCGTTTGCGGAGCTGCGTCACGGGATCACAGTGCGCGTCGGTAATCAACGCGGCAGCAAAGCCCGCTTTTATCTGCGCAACCCGGATGAGGTCATTGTTTTCTTGCGGAGACTGGGGGCCGAAATCACATGAAGACTACTGAGTGCCCATTCCAATTCGTGACCGCGTCTTACCTGACCCGCATTACTAACTGCAAGGCCAGCAACTTGTCTGAATTGGGTGAAGGTCTGGAAAAAACCAGCGACGCGTCGATTTTTTACCACACCTTCCAGACCTTGGGTCGTCACCATTTCCTCACGGAGGGCTTCTCGAACGATTTTGCGCAGTGGGTTCTGGCCGCCTGCAACCGTGGGGAACTCGCCGAGCAACTGGCAAGCCTCGACATACGCGACTATCTTTCCCTCCCGGAACTTCGCACTGACTTACACCGCATCGTGAAAGACTTCAACGCCAACAATCCCCCATACGCCAAGCAGGAAGCTTTCGAGCCCTTTTTCTTCTGTGACGCCATTGAGGTGGCGGTGCCGCTGGGAGTGGAAGCCTGGACGCTGGAGGACTTCCGCCGGGGCCTGGGTCGGCTCAGCCACGCTTCCTTTCACTATCACTTCGTGGCCTCCCGCTTGCGACTGCATTTGCGTACCAATGACTTTTCCCATTGGCTGGAGACCAGTCTGGGCCTCGACACCCTCGCTCAGCAGGTCAACCGCATCGATATCTATACCAACACGCTCGAAAGCGCGCGGGCGAAACTCGCTGCACTGGTTGAGGAGGAGGCGGCTCAATGAGCACCACGATGCCCATGCCGCGGCTGATTCACCTGGACGACTACATCTCCGTTCTCGGCGAACCTGAGGTGGCCGAGTTACGAGCTCTGGCTTCCCGCCTGCAGGGTCGCACCGTTCAGATGGTCAACTCCACAGCCGTCGGCGGGGGCGTCGCGGAGATTCTGAACCGATTGGTGCCGATCCTTCAGGAGCTAGGCCTCGCCATTCGCTGGGACGTCATCACGGGAGGCAACGACTTTTTCGAAATCACCAAGGCCTTTCACAACGCCTTACACGGCGGGCCATACGATATGCCGCCGGAAAGCTTCGATGTCTTCCTCGCCTACAACGAGCAGAACCTTGGACGCCTGCAGATGGAAGGTGAGTTCACCGTCATTCATGATCCCCAGCCCGTCGCATTGATCAAGGCGCGCGGGGACGGTTGGGGCCATTGGATCTGGCGCTGCCACATTGATTTGTCCCGACCCAACTCCGCGGTCTGGAATTTCCTGGAGCCCTGGGTGAACCGGTACGACGGCGCGATCTTCTCCTCGCCGGAGTTTTCGCGACAACTCTCCATCCCTCAATACCTCTTCTACCCCTGTATCGACCCGCTGGCGGAGAAGAACCGCGACCTCGAGCCCGACTTTGTCCGCCAGGTTCTGGAGCGTTTTGGGATCGACCCCGGCCGCCCGATCCTGACGCAGATATCTCGTTTTGACCGGTTGAAGGACCCTGTCGGAGTGGTTCGCGCTTACCGAATTGTGAAGCGATATTTCGACTGCCAGTTGGTGTTGGCTGGCGGCGGAGCGAGTGATGACCCGGAGGGGGAAGCGGTGCTGGCGGAAGTTGGAGAGGCTGCGCAGAACGATCCCGACATCCATATCTTGAATCTGCCGCCCTGGAGCGCGACCGAAATCAATGCGCTGCAGCGCGGGTCAACGATCGTCATTCAGAAAAGCCTGCGTGAAGGGTTTGGTCTGACGGTGACGGAAGCCTTGTGGAAAAGGAAGCCCGTCGTGGCTTCCGCGGTCGGCGGGATTCCCACCCAGGTCATTCACAAGCACACCGGCATGCTCGCCCATTCCGTAGAAGGGGCGGCTTACCAGATTCGCTTCCTGCTCTCGAACCCAGCGATTGCAGCGAAGCTTGCGGAGCAAGGCCACGAACACGTGCTCGAGCATTTCCTGATCACGAGCAACGCCAAACGCTATTTGACGTTGTTTCTGCATTTGCTGGGGAATCGATGAAAGTAGGCAGCCGCGGCCGAGGGGTGGTTTGATTTCGTAGTGGCCTCATAAACGCAGGGCGAGCCCATGGTCAGAAACGCGCATGCCTTGGCTACCTGCGGCGCCGGTTACGCGACCTGGGCGAGACACCGCCTCCCATAACGGCCAGTCGGTGCGGCCGGAGCCGAAGGTCACGAGAGTCCTGGCGTGCCTCGCGGGCCGCGCCGGGGTGCTTGCCGACTCCCAGCGACATTGCCACCTTCGGTGTCCCCTTCGCCTCCAGTGGAATCGTGAAGATTCCGCGTATCGTGCCGCTGTCTGTAATGGAAGGGCAGGCTCGGAAATCGGGTTCTTGAATGCCCTCTTCGGACATTTCGTACCTGGCGATTTCATTCCCGCCTCCCGCCTAAAAACGGACATCGTAACTCGATTATGGGATTGGGAAATCCCAAAAGCGGACACTTGGCTGCCGGGAAGGCCCCTCTCATTCCTGCTATCTTCCTCATTTTCCTAACCTTAGAACTGTGACCTGACTGGTGCGATACGTGCGTCTTGCTATCAGGAGACTATGGACATCCCACGCCCAGAACTGGCCCGGAAGAAACGAATACGCCGCGGAATGTATGCCGCGGGCGCTCTAATTGTGATTCCGGCCGTGACGCTGGCCATCGCGCGGCTGAAGCCCGCCGCCCCGTCGGTCGAGCGCGCGACCGTGTGGACGGACACGGTCAAGCGCGGCGAGATGTTGCGGCAAGTTCGAGGACTCGGCACACTTGTCCCCGAAGACATTCGCTGGATTCCCGCCGCCACCCAGGCGCGCGTTGATCGCATCGTGGTTCGGCCCGGCGCCGTCGTCCAGCCCGACACCGTCATCCTGGAATTGAGCAATCCCGAGTCCGACCGCGACATCCTCGATGCCGAGTGGCAACTCAAGGCGGCGGAAGCTGAGCTCGCCAACCTGCGAGTCAAGCTGGAAAGCGACTACCTCACCCAGCGCTCGGCAATGGCCGCAATTGACGCGGACTACCGCCAGGCCAAACTGCAGGCCGAGGTTGATCAGAAGCTGACCGCGCAGGGACTGACTTCAGAATTGAACTACGAGCGGTCGAAGGTGAGGGCCGAAGTCCTGGCTACTCGGCTGGAGATCGAGCACAAGCGGCTCGATATCGCCTCCGACGCTGCGAAGGCACAGCTCGCCGTACAACAGGCCAAGGTCGAGCAACTGCGCGCGCTCTACCACTTGCGCCGCAGTCAGTATGATGCCCTGCACGTCCGGGCAGGAATCGCCGGCGTCTTGCAGCAGGTGCCGGTGGACGTCGGCCAGCAGGTAGCGCCCGGCACGAACCTGGCGCGCGTCGCCGACCCCAAGCGACTGAAAGCCACGATCAAGATTCCCGAGGTTCAGGCCAAGGACGTTCAAATCGGCCAGGTGGCGGAGATTGACACGCGCAACGGGGTAGTTCCCGGACGCGTTTCAAGAATCGATCCTGCTGTCCAGAACGGCACCGTGACCGTGGATGTGTCTCTTGACGGAGCCTTGCCGCAAGGCGCGCGGCCCGACTTGAGCGTGGATGGCACGATTGAGATCGAGCGCTTGGCCGATGTCCTTTACGTCGGGCGCCCCGTCCACGGCCAGCCGTCAAGCACCGTGGGGATCTTCAAGCTCGTCGAGGGCGGAAAGGAAGCCGTGCGCGTGCAGGTGAAGCTCGGGCGGAGCTCTGTGAGCACCATCGAAATCGTGGACGGCTTGAAGGTCGGCGATCAGGTAGTCCTCTCCGACATGTCGAACTGGGATAGCTTCGATCGCATCAGGCTGAATTGAGCGATCTCGTGATTGAGTGATCGGGTGATTGGGAAATCGAGCGATTGGCCAAGGGAGCTTGAAATTGGAATCTGGAAACTGGTCGTAACCAACGCTGCGAGGACTTCGCTCATGGGTGTGCAATTTCAAGTTTCTACTTTCCAATTTCCACTTTCGATTTTCCAGTTTCCAGTTTCTGTTTTCTCTTCCGCATGCTCGTCACTTGTCACTCGCCACTTCTCCATTGAGGCGAGGACGTTGATACTGCGCGAGAGTAACCTATGAGTAGCCTTCTCCAAGACCTGAGATACGGCCTGCGCATGCTGGCGCGGAATCCCGGCTTCACGGCCGTCGCCGTCGTGACGCTCGCCCTCGGGATCGGCGCGAATACGGCGATCTTTAGCGTCGTCAACGCCGTCCTGGTCCGGCCGCTGCCGTACAGGGATCCCGGCCGATTGGCGCAGGTTAACGAAACCATTCCCTCCGGTCCTTACGCAAGGCGGTGGTTTGCTGTCGCGCCCGGCAACTTCCTCGATTGGAAGCAACAGAACCACGTTTTCGAGGACATGGCGGTTCTGACTTCGCCTGCGAATGCCACCCTTTCGGGAGGTGTGCCCGAGACCGTCCAGGCTCAACGTGTCTCCGCTAACTTCTTTCCTCTTCTGGGCGTCCAGCCGGTGCTCGGCAGGACTTTCTCTGGTGAGGAAGACCGGCCCGGCGGTGAGCCAGTCGTGGTGTTGAGCCACGGACTATGGCAGCGTCGGTTCGGTTCGGAACCTGCCGTAGTCGGTCAGAGGCTGACATTGAACGGCAAGAGTCACACGATGATCGGCGTCATGCCGAAGGGCTTCCGTTTCTTCGCGCGGTATGCGGAACGAGATCCTGACCTCTGGTTACCCTATCCCTTTGAGAACGATCCTCCTACTGAGCGAGAGGTACACCGTCTGCAGTCGATAGCACGGCTTAAACCGCACGTATCGATCGAACAGGCCCAGGCTGAGATGGACACCATTGCTTATCGCCTGGCGTTCGCGTACCCCAAATCGAATGCGGATCTAGGTGTTAATGTCGTGCCGCTGCATCGTGGCCTCGTCGAGGATTTCCGGCCGGCGCTCTTGCTGCTGATGGGCGCTGTGGGGTTCGTACTGCTGATTGCTTGTGCCAACGTGGCCAGCCTCCTTTTGGCCCGCGGGGTGGCGCGTCAAAAGGAGATTGCCGTTCGTGCCGCCCTCGGCGCCGGACGAGGGCGGCTGATTCGCCAGTTGCTCACCGAAAGCGTCTTGTTGGGAATGTTAGGTGGAGGTTTGGGACTGCTTCTCGCGCTGTGGGGCATTGACGTGTTTGCGGCACGCATTCCTGGCGACATGCCCCGCACAGACATGGTGGCAGTCGATCCCGCGGTGTTGTGTTTTACCTTGCTCGCCTCCCTCCTCACAGGTCTGCTCTTTGGGTTCGCGCCAGCCGTGGGAGCATCCAAACCTGATTTGAATCAAAGCCTTAAAGAAGGCGGAAGGTGGGCAACAGCAGGAGTGGGGCAAGAGCGCCTGCGCAGTCTCTTGGTGGTGGTCGAGGTCGCCCTGGCGCTTGTCCTGGTTATCGGCGGCGGGCTGATGATCAACAGCTTTTTGCGCCTCCAGAAGGTGAACCTGGGCTTCGATCCCGAGAATGTTCTGGCACTGCAAGTGGCCTTTCCCAAGTGGGAGTATACGGAATACGGAGGGCTGGGTACGAACGAGAAAGAGTACACCAAGGGGCTGAAGCTGTGGCGATTGCGGCCAGAATGGTCAGGTCATGTCGAGCAGGTCCGCCAAAGAATCGAACATCTTCCAGGGATCGTGTCCGTCGGCGTGACCAACATTCTCCCAAGGGTTGAAAACAATGCGCGAGGATTCCCTTTCAGCGTCGAAGGGCGCCCGGCGGCAGACGTTCCGCCTTTTGCCTATTATCGCCCGGTTACGTCTGATTACTTTCGGACGATGGGGATCCACCTCCTGGAGGGACGCTATTTCTCGGCGGCAGAATCAGAACGTGCCTCCGGGGCCGTAATCATCAACAAGTCGTTAGCACAGCGATTGTTTCCCCATGAAACCCCCGTGGGTCAGCATCTAAGGGCCAACGACGGGCCTGAGGACCACGACAGGTTGTTGGAAGTCGTAGGAGTCGTGGCGGATGTCAAGGTAGATGTGATACCCGACCCCGATGACCCGGAGGGCGTGCACACTCTGTACGTCACGCGCGGCGAGCAGGCCGAGACCTTTGTGGACTGGCGGATTGGGAACACGCTGCGCGTCAGCTTCGTGGCACGCACGGCTACAAATCCCGCGGCGCTGATTGCTGCCGTGCGCAAGGTGGTTGGGGAAGTTGATTCCGATTTGCCGGTCGAAAGACTGGCACCTCTCGAGGAGTTGATCGGGGATTCCACCTCCAAGTGGCGCTTCTATACGACGATGTTGACCATTCTGGCCGCGGTGGGCCTGGTACTGGCGGCCGTCGGCATTTACGGCGTCGTGTCCTATTTCGTGACTCTTCGGCTACACGAAATCGGAGTGCGCATGGCGCTCGGAGCCGAGCGGAAGGATGTGCTGAAGATGGTCTTACGTCAGGGATTAGGACTCGTCGCGATCGGCGTGTTGGCTGGACTGATCTGCGCCTTTGCATTGACGCGGTTCCTCGCCAGTCTCCTGTACGAGGTGGCGCCCACTGATCCCCTGACCTTCGTGAGTGTCTCGCTGTTTCTGCTCGGTGTGGCGTTGTTGGCCTGTTACTTTCCCGCGCGGCGGGCGACGAAGGTCGATCCGATCGTGGCGCTCAGATACGAGTGACCAGTGACGAGTGACAAGCCAGAGATAAGAACTCGAGGGTCAGGATTCGGAATTCGGGGGAAGGAATGATCAGCCTGAAAAACATTGAGAAATCCTACCCGGTGGGCGCCGGGCGCTATTACGTTCTGCGCCGCATCACCCTGGACATCGCCGAGGGCAGCTTCCTCACCATCATGGGGCCATCGGGCGCGGGGAAATCGACTTTGCTCGCCATCCTCGGCCTGCTTGACGGCGAGTGGCAGGGCGAATACTACTTCTTCGAAAGGGCCGTCCACAAAATGAAGGTCAAGGAGCGCGCGGAGCTCAACAAGCAGAATGTCGGCTTCGTCTTCCAGCAGTACCATCTGCTCGACAGCCTGACCGTCGCCGAGAATCTCGATATCCCTCTGTCCTACCGGAATGTCAAAGCCTCTCAGCGGCAAGCGATCGTTGCGGACACGCTGGACCGATTTGGAATCGTTGGGAAGAAAGACCTGTATCCCAGTCAGCTTTCCGGCGGCCAGCAACAGCTCGTCGCCGTGGCGCGCGCGGTGATTGCCAACCCCAAGTTGATTCTCGCCGACGAGCCCACCGGCAATCTCCACACCAGCCAGGGCAAAGAAATCATGGACCTGTTCAAGAAACTGAACGGTGAGGGCACCACGATCGTGCAGGTGACGCACAACGAGAACTGGGCAGCCTATGGCAGCAAGATCATCAAGCTGCGCGACGGATGGATGGAGAAGAATTGAGCGATTGAATCATCGGGTGATTTGGCGATTGAGCGATCTGAGGAAAACGATGAGCACGTTGCTTCAAGACGTTCGCTACGGCCTGCGCATGCTGGCCAGAAACCCCGGCGTCTCCGCCGTGGCCGTGCTGTCGTTGGCGCTCGGAATCGGCGCAAATTCCACGGTCTTCAGCATTGTGGATAATCTATTCATCCGCCCCTGGCCGGTCAAAGATCCCGCCGCGCTGGTAACGGTTTTCGCAAGCATGCCGAAGGAAACCGAATTCGAATCTTCTTCCTACCCAGATTACCTCGACCTGCGTAATGAAGTGCCGGCCTTCTCAGGCGTGCTCGCCCACGGGGAACGTGGTGGCTATGTCAGCGGAACCGGGCAGGGTGAAGAGATCACCGTCTCCGTCGTCTCCGAAAACTACTTCTCGGTCCTGGGGGTGAAGTCCACAGTTGGGCGAACATTCTCCACCGACCGCAGTCAAAGCACCGCGGAGAGCCGCGCGGTGGTCATCAGTTACGGCCTTTGGCAGCGCCACTTTGGTGGCGACCGGTCCCTGCCCGGAAAGACGGTTCTCTTGGACGGCAAGGACTTCACGGTGATTGGCGTCGCGCCCCGCGAGTTTCAGGGCCTGTCGAAGTGGGAACCCATCGATCTCTGGGTCACTCCCGGCGGATGGGTCACCATGACGGGGGCAACACACGACTTCCAATCTCGCAAAGACCGCTGGTTCGAAGTCATGGGACGCCTGCAAGCGGATGCGAGCCTGGAGCAGGCACGAACCCAGTTGCAGGTGTTGGCGGACCGGCTCGACCGCGCCTTCCCGGACAGTAACCATGGCGTCAGCTTCCACGCGGTTCGGGCCGTGGAGAGAATGCGCGAGCGGTTGGGATATGGGCTTTTGTTGATGGCGATGGTGGGAATGGTGCTGCTGATTTCCTGTGTCAACGTGGCCAACCTGCTGTTGGCCCAGACCGAGCGGCAGCAGCGGGAAATCGCCATGCGAGTGGCGCTGGGAGCCGGCCGCTGGCACCTGGTCAAGATGCTTCTGGCGGAAAGCCTGGTGCTGGCGCTAGCGGGTGAAGGTGCGGCGCTGCTCCTTGCCTCCTGGCTCATCAAAATCGTACCGGCCCTTGCCCCGATTTCTCCCATCCAGTTGGGAACCGACCTGCAACTGGACTGGCGGGTGCTCCTGTTCACCACGGTGCTGACGCTCGTCACGGCATTGATCTTCGGCTTGGTGCCGGGACTTGGCGCTGGGAAGTCAGCGGTGTTCTCGGTTCTCAAGGGAGAAACGGCGCAAGGCGGGCGGTCCCCTGGTTTTCCTTTGCGCAGCGTCCTGGTGGCTGGAGAGGTTGGTCTCTCGGTGGTCCTGCTTGTTGGGTCAGGATTATTGCTGCGTACCCTGATATTCAGCCAGCGGATCAACCCCGGCTTTAACATTCATAAGAACGTCCTGATGCTTTCCGTGGCGCCGCCCGAAATGTACGGGTATGACGAGAAACAGACAAGTGCTTTCGTTCAGTCCCTGCTCGACCAAATTCAGGCGGTCCCCGGAGTCATCCGCGCCAGCTATGCGCGGCGGCCACCTCTCGCTGATTATGAGATTGGGGAAACGAAGAAGGTCGCAATTCCCGGGGTCATCACAGAGGAAGACCTCAACATCCGCTACAACACTGTGTCGCCCGGTCTTTTCCCGACCATTGGGACACGCTTCCTGAAGGGCCGGGATTTCAATCAGCTTGATTCGCCTACCACGCTGCCCGTGGTCATCATCAATGAGACCATGGCGCGACAGTTCTGGCCCGGGGACGAGCCTGTGGGCCGCTCGATCCAAATCGACGGCACGGACCGGCAAATCGTCGGGGTCGTAGAGAGCGGAAAGTACGTGAGTCTTCGCCAGACTCCCGAGCCTTACCTGTTCCTTCCCAGCACCCAGGAATTCACCGTCGAGCGTTTGCTCTTTGTGGAGACCGCCAGAGACCCGCAAACGCTTGTCCAGAGCATCGTGAAGCAGGCCCAGACAGTGGATAAGAGGCTTCCGATTGTAAGCGCCAAGACAATGTCGGAGTACATGCGCAGCGCTCTCGCCGTGGAGCGCTCCATGGCTTCCCTGCTGGGGGGTCTGAGTGTGCTGGGAGTTTTTCTGGCCGCGGTGGGTCTCTACGGGGTCGTGGCCTTCCTTGTCAGCCGCCGAACTCACGAAATCGGCATCCGCATGGCGCTGGGGGCTCGCCCAAGTGACGTTTTGGGGATGATCGTCGGACAGGGCATTCGACTGGCCGTGCCGGGTGCAGCCGTTGGAGCCGTGGCTGGATATGGCGTGGCCCATCTGATGTCGAACTTACTCTACGGGGTCCAACTTGCTGACCCCCTTACCTATGTCGGCAGCATCTTCATCGCTGTGGCTGTGACTCTCGCGGCTTCCTACGCGCCAGCGCGGCGGGCCACCAAGGTCGATCCCGTGGTGGCGCTGCGCTATGAATAGGGATCTGGTCTCGGGTGTCAGGTGTGAGGAAAAGGATGAATGGTGAATTATGAATTCTGAATTAAGAGAGCGCAGAGAAGCTGGCCTCACTCGGGCAATTCACCATTCACAATTCAGAATGCACTATTCCCATCTCACTTGCTGCTCGTCACACGGCCACGGGAGAGGTTGCGAATGAACACCCTGCTTCAAGACTTGAAGTACGGCCTGCGCATGTTGGACAAGAATCCCGGCTTCACGGCCGTGGCGGTCCTGACGCTGGCGCTGGGAATCGGCGCGAACACCGCCATCTTCAGCCTACTGGACGCAGTGATGCTGCGCTTCCTGCCGGTTGAGAAACCGGAAGAACTGGTGCAACTCGTGAGGCGCAGCCCGCGACGGGGGGATCAGGCGGTATCCAGTTTCACCAATCCCATCTGGGAGGAATTGCGTAATCAGCAAGGCGTTTTCCCCGGAGTCTTCGCCTGGGGCGAGGCTCAGTTCGATCTGGCGCAGGGCGGCGAGGCGCGGTATGCCAAGGGGCTATGGGTCACTGGCGACTTCTTCCGGACTCTGGGGGTTCAGCCTGCTGCCGGGCGCCTGATGTCGGTGGCGGATGACCAGCGCGGGTGTTCCGGCGTCGCGGTGCTGAGCTACAGTTTCTGGCAGGAGCATTTCGCCGGGGCCGAAAGCGCTGTGGGCAGCACGATCTCGCTCGACAACCACACTTATCCCATCATCGGCGTTGCGGCGCCGGGCTTCTACGGAGTGGAAGTCGGCAAGAGGTTCGATGTCGCGCTTCCCGTCTGCGCCACGGCAGTCTTTGACGGCGCGCGGCCGCGGCTCGACCACCGCTCGTGGTGGTGGCTGTACATTATGGGCCGGGTCAAGCCGGGGATCAGTGCTGATCAGGTAAAGGCCCACCTCGATTTGTTATCACCCCGCATCTTCGCCGCCACCGTGCCGCAGAACTGGGACCAGGACGGCCAGAGGGACTTCCTGAAATGGTCGCTCACGGCGACGCCTGCCGCAACTGGAACTTCCGGCCTGCGCGCGCAGTTTGCGCAGCCGCTCAACATCCTGATGGCGGTAGTCGTGATCGTGCTTCTGATTGCCTGCGCCAACATCGCCAGTCTTATGCTGGCCCGTGCCGTACTGCGCAAGCGGGAGATGGCCGTGCGGGCTGCGCTAGGGGCTTCGCGCATGCGGCTGATCCGCCAGTTGCTGACCGAATGCGTGATGCTCTCCACGGCCGGAGCGCTGCTGGGAATCCTCTTCGCGCGCTGGGGAAGCATGCTGTTGGTGCGCTTTATCTCCACTGCCCGTGGCCAGGTGTTTCTCGACTTGTCGTTGGACGGACGCGTTCTGGGATTCACCGCGGCCATCGCGATTTTCACCGGCCTTCTATTCGGCGTGCTTCCGGCATTCCGGTCCACGCGCGTCTCACTAACTGCCGCCATGAAAGGCAGCCAAGCAATGGACGTTGAACATCGCGCTCGCCTGCGCCCCGGCCGATGGATTGTGGCCTCGCAGATGGCCTTGTCACTCGTAGTGCTGGCTGCCGCCGGATTACTCCTGCGCAGCTTTGTGAAGCTCGTCATGCTCGACATCGGCTTTGACCGCAATAACGTCCTCATGATGCACACCGAGGCGAGGACCGCCGGCGTTCCGCCAGAACAAGAGATGGTCACCTGGGATGAAATCGAGCGGCGCATCAGCTCGCTGCCCGGGGTGGTCTCCGTTAGCCGTGCACTGATGACGCCCATCAGCGGCTCCCAGTGGGACACGTTTATTCATGCCGATTCGCCGAACCCGCTGACCGGTGACGCGGCGGACACCTACCTGAATGCTGTGTCATCCGGGTACTTCCGGACGCTGCATATTCCTCTTCTGGCGGGGCGCGAATTCAATGCGCAGGACACTCCAACCTCGCTCAAAGTCGCCATCATCAATCAGACGTTGGCGCGCAAGTTCTATCCCGACTTGAATCCTGTCGGCAGATTCTTCCGCCTCGACGAAGAGCCGGGAAAGCTGGGACCGCCCATCCAGATTGTGGGGGTCGTCAGGGATTCCAAGTATGTGTCGCTGCGTGAGGATACTCCTCCCACGGCGTTCTTCCCCATCGCCCAACAGCCCGGATTCGGCGGCGGGCCGAACTTCTTGATCCGGACCTCCACGCGGCCCTGGGCCGCCCTCTCGCTGATTCAGGCCGCGGTCGCGGGCGTCGACAAATCAATTTCGCTCGAATTCAACACCCTCGCCCAGCAGGTGGACGATTCTCTGGTCCGGGAGCGCGTCCTGGCCACGCTCTCGGGCTTCTTCGGCGGACTCGCGCTGATACTGGCCATGATTGGCCTCTACGGTGCCATCAGTTACATGGTGACGCAGCGGCAGACGGAGTTTGGCATCCGCATGGCGCTGGGCGCGGCCCGGGGTACGATCCTGCGGCTAGTAATGCGTGACGTCGTTAGCATTATTGTCGCTGGCGTGCTGATGGGAGCAGCCATTTCACTCCTGAGCGTCCGACTACTCCAGAGGTTTCTCTTCGGGCTCGCTGCGCATGACAGCTTGACGCTCGCGCTGGCCGTCGGCGTGCTCTCCATCGTTGCCTTCATCGCTGGCTACCTGCCGGCGCGCCGCGCGACCAAGGTCGACCCGATGGTGGCGCTGCGGTACGAATAGAGCAGTGACGAGTAACAAGTTTCGAGTTTTCAGTTTCGTTTCTGACCAAATGGCCGGAGGGCCACACCCGTGAGGTGAGGAGACATTATGGAATCATCGAATCAGACACACTCCCAGAATGCCGGGGCAACAACTGAGAAAAAGAATGGCGAGGTGTTGATCCGGCTGGAAGGCATCAAGAAAGTCTTCATAACTGACGAAGTGGAGACGCACGCCCTGACGGGCATTCATCTGGACATCCACAAGGGCGAGTACATCTCCATCGCCGGGCCGTCAGGCTGCGGAAAGTCCACCCTGCTCTCGATACTCGGCCTGCTTGACTCGCCGACCGAAGGCTCCTACATGCTGAACGGCCAGCCTGCCGCTCATCTGACTATCGAGCAGCGCGCGCGCATCCGCAATCGCGAGATCGGGTTCATCTTTCAGGCTTTCAACCTGATTGGCGATCTCAACGTGTATGAGAACGTCGAACTGCCGCTCACTTATCGCGGCATGGGATCGGCGGAGCGCAAGCAGCGCGTTCAGGAGGCCCTGCAGCGCGTGGGCATGTCCCACCGCGTCAAGCACTATCCTTCGCAACTTTCGGGCGGCCAGCAGCAGCGCGTTGCCGTGGCCCGCGCCCTGGTCGGCAAACCCTCCATCATGCTCGCCGACGAGCCCACCGGCAACCTCGATTCCAAGAACGGCGGCGCGGTAATGGATCTGCTCGGCGAATTGCACCACGAGGGGGCCACCATCTGCATGGTCACCCACGACCCGCGCTACGCGGACTTCGCCCAGCGTACCTTCCACTTGTTCGACGGCAGAATCGTGGAGGAAACAGTGGAGGGGGCAAGCCATTGAGCCATCAGGGGCCGAGCCATCGGCAATTGAGAGACTGAGTCAGTGAATGAGTGAATCAGTGAGTTATTCAAGGTGATCAGACGCGGTGCCCGATTTTCCATTTTCCAGTTTTGTCTTTCGTTGCTGATGCACGGATGACGAGACAGCGCAATTCGCAGTGTACCGTGAAGAGTCTCGATCCGTGCGTGGCCCGATCGTCCAATCGCACCTGACTCTTGCTGGCTTCCGCGATAAGATAGACGCCGATTGACCTGATCATGAAACCCTTCGAACCTTCGCCACCGCGCGTGCTGATTGCCGACGACCAGCCGGACATCCTCGAGTCGTTGCGCCTGGTGCTCAAAGCCGAGGGATTTGAGATTCATGCGGTGAATTCTCCGCAGGCTTGCCTGGCGGCGGTCGAGAAGTGGGATTTCGACGCCGCGCTCATCGACCTGAATTACACGCGGGACACGACCTCCGGCCAGGAAGGTCTCGACCTCGTGGAGCGACTCCAATCGCTCGACAGCACGCTGCCGGTGATTGTGATGACCGCATGGGCCTCGATCGATGTGGCGGTAGAGGCAATGCGCCGTGGCGCGCGCGACTTTGTGCAGAAACCCTGGGAGAATGCGCGCCTGCTCTCCGTCCTTCGCAATCAGATCGAACTGAGCCGGGCGCTGCGACGCGGAGCGCAATTGGAAGCGGAGAATCGCCTGCTGCGTGCCGAGGGCCTGCCCACGCTGATTGCTGAGTCCGCCGCCATGCGGCCGGTGCAGGAACTGATCGCCCGCGTCGGCCCGTCGGACGCGAACGTGCTGATCACCGGCGAGCACGGCACGGGCAAAGAAGTCGTTGCGCGCACTCTGCATTCGATCTCCGCGCGCGCGGCGAAGCCGATGGTGACCGTCAATATGGGGGGCCTCGCCGAAGGCGTGCTCGAAAGCGAATTGTTCGGTCACGTCAAGGGGGCCTTTACGGATGCGCGCGCCGACCGAGTGGGCCGCTTCGAGCTGGCGGACGGCGGCACACTTTTCCTCGACGAGATCGCCAACATGCCGATGAGCCAGCAGGCGCGGCTGCTGCGGGTCATCGAATCGGGCGAGTTCGAACGCGTGGGGTCGTCGAAGACGCGCCGCGTCAACGCCCGCCTCCTCTCCGCCACGAACGCCAACCCGGAGGAGGAAGTCCGCGCTGGCCGCTTTCGGGAAGATTTGCTCTTCCGCCTCAACACCGTGGAGATCCATCTGCCACCGCTGCGCGAGCGGCGGGAGGACATATCGGTACTGGCGAACTTCTTCCTTCGCCAACATACCCGTCGCTACCAGAAGCGCATCAGCAGTTTCGACGAGCCAGCCATGAGGGCGCTGCAGTCCAATCCCTGGCCGGGCAACGTCCGTGAACTCGACCATGTCGTGGAGCGCGCCGTCCTGCTGGCACAGGGCGAGGCGGTCAGCGCGGCCGACGTCAGCCTGCGGCCGGCGCACGACGCCCCGGCGCGCCTCGAGGAAATGCCCCTGGAAGAGGTCGAGCGACTGCTCGTTCAGAAAGCGCTGGAGCGCTTCCAGGGCAATGTTACCGAAGCCGCGCACTTCCTCGGCCTGAGCCGCAGCGGGCTTTATCGCCGCCTGCAGAAACACGGGCTATGAGCCGCCTCCGCCTCGAACGACGCCTCTTGCTTTACGCCTTGGCTGCCGCGCTGCCGGCAGGCGTGCTCGGAATCGTCCTGCTCTGGCGAGGCGATTACTCCCCGAGGACCCAGTGGACGCTCACGGTGCTGGTGACGGTGGTCTGGTGGGGATTTGCTTCCGCTCTGATCGGCGAGGTGGTGCGCCCCTTGCAGACGCTGGCCAATCTCCTCGAGGCGCTGCGGGAGGGCGATTTCTCCTTCCGCGTCCGGGCGCCGTCACGAGGTGGCACCCTCGATGAAGTGTTTCGCGACGCCAATGCGCTGGCTGACATTCTGCGCGAGGAGCGCTTCGGCGCCGTAGAAGCGTCCGCGCTTCTCCGCAAGGTCATCGAGGAGACGGATGTTGCCATCTTCGCTTTCGACGGCGAGCAACGGCTGCGCCTGCTGAATCGCGCCGGAGAGCGCCTGCTGGCGCGCCCGGCGGAACGCGCTTTAGGACTGAGCGCCTCGGAGCTCGCGATGGCTGATTTCTTGACCGGCGATGCGGCGCGCATCGTTCAACTCAACCTCCCGGGCGGCGTCGGGCGATGGGAAATCCGGCGCACGGCGTTCCGGGAGGGCGGGCTGCCGCATCAATTGCTGGTTCTCTCCGATCTCAGCCGCGCCCTGCGGGAGGAGGAACGCGCCGTCTGGCAACGGTTGGTCCGCGTGCTAGGTCATGAGGTGAATAACTCGCTGACTCCCATCAAGTCGATTGCTGAGAGCCTGGCCAGCCTCCTCGCGCGCGAGCCTTTGCCGGCGGACTGGCGGGAGGATATGCAGCGCGGCCTCAGCGTGGTGGGGTCGCGCGCCGAGGCGCTGGCGAGATTCCTGGAAGGGTACACGCGCCTCGCCAAGCTGCCGCCGCCTCGCAAGGAGGCGGTCAGCATTGTCGACTGCATCCGCCGTGTGGCCGGACTGGAAACGCGCCTGGCCGTCCAGCTCCGCCCCGGACCGGCCATCACACTCAGTGCCGACCGCGACCAGCTTGAGCAGTTGATCATCAATCTGGTGCGCAATGCTGCGGACGCGGCACTGGAAACCCAGGGAGAAGTTGCCGTCCGCTGGGCGACGAACGGAGCTTATCTCGAAGTCCGGATAGAAGACGACGGGCCCGGCATTTCAAATCCTTCCAATCTGTTTGTTCCCTTCTTCACCACCAAGCCCGGGGGTTCGGGGATCGGTTTGGTGCTGAGCCGTCAGATCGCCGAAGCCCACGGCGGCACGCTGACGCTTGATAACCGGACCGACAGACGCGGCTGCGTGGCTGTACTGCGAATGCCCTTGCGGCCCCTGGGATGAATGCCAGCGCCCCGCAGCACTCCTCGCGCGCAGTACGGCGCGAGGCCTCTAGGTCGGCACCACGGGTTTCTGCGCTTTTGTCGGTGCTGCGGCGGAGCGTTCGGCTTTTGAGTGCGTCGAAGCACCAATTGCTTGCCGATCCCACGGTAGAAGGCTCTTGGGCGATCGATTCTCCATCCTCGCACTCCCGATCCTTCGTTCGGATCGTCCCTCGGTGCGCATTGATTTCGACGGTGGATGGTTGTACCTTCTCTTTCTCATCCAGTCCGCGCTGGAATCCTTGGACCCATTGAAAGAAGCGTAATCTTACTGACGCGGCAATCTGACGGCAGCACCACTGGAATTCCATCCGGAGGCCAGGCAACGGCGAATTGGCACGTACGCGGAGGAAGGGAGCCACCCATTTCCACCGGTCCCCGGGTCACTTGATCATTCCCTATCGGATAACAAAGGAGGTCTGTGATGGAGAAAAGCAGAACTGATCTGCTAACGCGTCGCGGATTTGTAAGTGCGGCGACAGCTTTCATGATCGTTCCACGTCATGTCCTCGGCGGACGTGGTTATGTTCCGCCCAGCGACCGCGTTACGCTGGCCTCCATTGGCATGGGACGCCAGGGCATGGCGGTCACTATGGAACTGTTGGCACGTCCTGATGTGCAGGTCGTGGCGGTTTGTGACTGCAACAAGGGGAGCAAGAATTACGCCGAGTACGGAGACAATGACCTGCTTGACTCGGCGCGCAAACTACTGGGCCCTGGCTACGAGGACTGGGGTGCGGATTTGGCCTCCCCCGGCGAGGTTCAGCTCACGCACGAGTTTCGCACCAGTCTCGGCATGGGGGGCCGGGAACCCGCGAGGCGAGTGGTCGAAGCCTATTACGGCTCACGCAAGGGTTCTGCTTCCGGCACGTACAAGGGCTGTGCGGCCTACAACGATTTTCGTGAGCTACTCGACAAGGAAGGAGATTTGGATGCCGTCTATGTGGCGACCCCTGATCACTGGCATGCCGGAATCTCCATGGCTGCGATGCGCATGCGCAAGCACGTCCTGTGTCAGAAGCCCATGACGCACAACATCGGCGACGCGCGGCGCATGGCGGCCCTGGCGCGCCAGATGAACGTGGCGACGTCGTTGCCCGTCAACAATCCATCGAGTGCGCCCACGCGCATCATTTCCGAGTGGATTGCGGACGGCGCGATCGGTCAAGTGCGCGAGGTCCATAACTGGTCGAGCCGCCCCTTCTGGCCCCAGGGTGTCGGCCGACCCGCCGAGGCGGACCCCATTCCCGACGGTCTCGATTGGGACATGTGGCTGGGGCCCGCGTCCGAGCGTCCCTTCAACAAAGCGTATCTGCCCTTTGTCTGGCGCGGCTGGTACGACTTTGGCTGCGGGTCATTCGGCGATATGGGGTGCTACAGCTTCGCCGGTCTGTTCAAGATCCTCAATCTCACTCCGCCCGTGTCAGTGGAGGCCAGTTCCAGTGAATCGTGGGAGGAGACCTACCCGAAGGCGTCCATGGTCCATCTGAACTTTCCAGCCAACGACAACCGCGCTGCATTGCGGATGTCCTGGTACGACGGCGGCCTGCGGCCGCCGCGCCCGGCGGGTTTGCAGAAACGCGATCAGAAACTCTTCGAGGGGGGCGAGGACGGAGAAGGCATCATGTACGTTGGCGAGAAAGGGATCCTACTTGCGGGGTTCAGCGGCAACAGCCCGCGGGTTTATCCCGAATCCCTCAAATACCAGTACCAGGCGCCACCCCGACGCTCCGGTGCGGCCAGGAATGATCCAGCCATCGACCAGTGGATTGCCGCCTGCAAGGGCGGGCCAGCTCCACTCGCCAACTTTGAGATCCAGAGCCCGGTGACGGAGGCCTTCCTGCTCGGCTGCATTGCGCAGCGCTTCCCAGGGCAACTGCTGGAATGGGATACGGCCAGTATGCGCATTACCAGCTCCGAGAAGCTTAACAATTACGTTGATCCTCCCTATCGAAGTGCCTACAGAATTTAGTGCGATCCAGGGAGGCCGATTCCACATTCCAGAGGGAACAGAATGAAACGTCGTGAATTCATCGCCGGCGCGGCAGCCATCTTCGGAACCGCGGCGGGACGCAAGGTGCTTGGGGACACCTTACCCGCGGACGAAGGGAGGAAACTCGAACGGGTCTCCGTGTCGTCCTGGAGTTTCCACAATCTTTTCACCTCCACCCACGACGAGCGGGCCCCCGCCATCTCGGGCAAGCCCCTCGACATCCTGGATTTCCCCGAGATGATTGCGGACCGTTTTCACGTCCACAACATCGAAGTCGTCAGTCCGCATTTCGCGTCAACGGAAACGTCTTACCTTGATGAGTTCAAAGGACGTTTGGCGCGGGCGCATTCGCGCTTGGTCAACATTCCCGTGGACTACGACGAGCTCTGGGATCATCCGGCGCTTTCCGCAACCGATCCCAAGGAGCGGGAAAAGGCCGTCGAGCTTTACGCCAAGTGGATCGACATCGCCAAGGAATTCGCCGCCCCATCGATCCGGTGCGACCCGGGCAAGGTCAATCCAGATGACTTGGCACCGACCATCGCTTCTTACAGGACGCTGGTATCGCGCGCCCGTCCCCAGGGAATCCACATCATTGTGGAGAACCACGGGGGCATCGTTTCCAAGCAGCCGGAAGTGCTGGTGAAGATTCTGAAGGAATCGGGAGCCGGCGCGCTGCCGGATTTCGGCAACTTCCCGGATGAGGAGACACGCGAGCACGGGCTCCGCTTGCTGTTTCCTCTGGCAGTCTCCCTCTGTCACGCCAAGCTGCGCCAGGGGAAAATGGATTTCGGCCGTTGCGTGCGAATTTCAAAGGAGGCAGGTTTCAAGGGCGTCTATTCCATCGAAGTCGGCGGGCAGAGTGATCCCTATGAAGCCGTCCAGCAGGTAAGGGACGAACTCATGAAGTATCTGTGAAGCGAGCGCGGCAAGCGTCAGGAGCCGATGAGGTCCAGAGGCACAGCGGACAACAGGATCTGCTAGGTGAATGACAGCAAAAGGGGAATATTGGAGGCGCGGGGGAGAATCGAACCCGCGCATAAAGGTTTTGCAGCCGCATCCTCAATCAGCGCTAACACTTTGGGTCCCCATGAGTTCTAGTTGACCCACGCGCCTTGCGTGGTACCGTTTGCGTGGGACTGGAGTCGCTCCTTGGTGACGTTCTGCTCCAGTTTCGCCATAGCCTGTCGTACGTGCTCCCGTGTCGGATGGGCGTACCTGAGAACCATGTGAAGTTTTGAGTGTCCCAAGATTCCGGCCAGAATGGCCCCAGCGAGACGAGAAGAGACGCGACAACGATGAAACCCGCATGAGTGCTAGCTTTCTCGCGTGTTACCTCCTTTGTATCTCAATAGGTAAGATGTTGAGTTACTGTGAAAGCCCAATTCTCAATCTGAAGACCCGGGTTCGATTCCCGGTAGCGCTTCCAATAACTTACAGAAAACATTGGCTATTCATATCCGACCGTAGCCGACCATAGATCGACATAACTGCATAAAGGGGCATAGTTCTTGACAGACTACTGCACGCGGTCTGTTGTCAAGGGAAATGATTCCACGGTCTGGTGCGCCTGATAATCCAGGAAGCGTCCGAAGGCCGCGGCAACATGCGACTGTGTGACATGGATGCAGTAGCGTTCGGTAACGTGGGGGGAACTGTGGCCCATGAGCCGAGCCAGCAAGAACTTGTCCATACCGGATTCTGCGCGCCGCGTTCCGAAGCTGTGCCGCCAACAAACGGCTCGATCACTGTCTTCGCAAGTCCCTGCCTTCGGGTCTTCTCGTTCCATCGGCGGATAGTGCGCTCCTGGGCGTGCTGAACGGTTGTAACTTGACTGGACCTCCCAGGGCCGGGAAATACGTACCGACCGCTTCCTGGCTTGTTGCGACGCATTTCGAGGATTGTTCGCGTTCCTGGAGTGAGCGGCAAGTTGCGGGTGGCGCTTGCCGTTTTGCCGGAGACTACGCGGACATAGCCATGAGGACCGTTTGCAGACGGCTCGACGCACACGTTCGCCCACTCGAACGGAAAGAGTTCTGAATTCGGGCGGAGACCAGTATCGACGCCCAGAGTTGCGATGTCGCGCAACGTGGGGGATGCCTCTTTTAGGTATCGGGCCTCCTCTTGAAAACTGATTACGCGGTCTCTTCCCATGGCACCCGACAATTCGTGGATAGCCGGTCCCTTATCCACAGCATCCCATTGCTGCGCGAGCCGGAAGAGCCCACGCAACGTGCGCAGCTCGCCATTCTGGGACGCAAGGGAGTTGCCCGCTTCGAGTCCCTCCCGCCAGTTCGCGTACTTGTCGATCCATTCACCTGTGATATTAGAAAGCGACTTGTCTGCCAACGGAGAGAAACTCTTTATCCGACGCACGCAATCCTTGTAGAGGCACGCCGTTCGAGGTTTGGTATGTAGTCCAGCGTGCTTTTCAAAGCGGTCGGCAGAGTCTCGCAGGGAAGGTGACTGAGGTGAGCTGACCGAGATTTTGCGGCACGGCTAGCAGCAGAGGAGAGCATTCAGTCACGCCAGGAATGCTCAAGTAGTACCGAATTGGTACCCGCCCTCAGACCACTTGTGGGAATTGCTGCGCATGGACATGTGCAGCCTCCGCCGATCCACCTATTTTCTGATTGGCACACCGTTGTTGGCCATAATGTGGACGCTGGTGTTCCGCGAGGTCAGCCACTCCCGCATGGATACAGCAAGAGAGCGCCCGGTTCATCCGCGGCGGGACAGATTGAATTCTACTGGGTGTGATCTCGGGCTAGCCGATCAGACTCTCCCTGCTCGCGGGCTGCCTCCGCGCTTCGGCCCAGCACTCCATATACTTCCGCCAATCTCCGGTGAACGTCCGGGTCAGTTGGGCGCACCTCAGCGGCAACCTGCAAATCATGCAGGCACTCTTCGTACCTCTTCTCCTTGAACTCTGTCTGAGCGAGACCTACCGCAACGCTGAAAAGGAGGCGGGCAGTGTCTTGGTGACGGGGATCGAGTTGATGAGCATGACGGAGCGCAGGGTACGAAAGCTCATGTTCACCCAGAGCGTAGAGGGTTGCGCCCAGCAGAGCACAGGACCCGAAGAAATCAGGGCGCAACGCCACCGCCTTCTCCAGGGAAGCACGCGCCTCCTTATAGCGGCGCAGGCGAAAATAAGTCAGCCCCAGATCGTGCTGAATCTCTGAAGAGTCCGGGTCAAGGCGCGCCGCCTGCTCCAGGGGATCGACTGCTTCAGCGAAGAATCCATGCCGGCCGTACAGCAATCCTAGGGTCACGAGCTTGTCCGGATCACGCGAATCGAACAGTTGCTGGCAGGTCGCTCGCCCCTCACGGAGATCTTGCGTCTCTAATTCCATGCTGCAGGTCACCGCCAGGCGCGAGGCCTCATTGACATGCGCGCGCAACTGGGATGAGAGGGCATACTCGTTTTCGGCATCGGCACGGCGCCCCTGCTTTTGATAAACGCGTCCCAGGTGGTCGTGCACGCGGAAATCGCGCGGGGTTGCCACGGCCGCTGCGCGCAACCATTTCTCGGCTTCCCGGAAATCTTCTTTCTCCAAATAGGCAGATCCAAGGTAGTAGCAGGTGTCTGGGAACGGAGGACTCGAGGTGAGACCCCGAAGTTTTCGGATGGCGGAGTCGGCATCTCGCTCGGCTAGGTCAATTCTGCCCAGATAATAGACGACCATCGGATCATCCCCGATCTGTCTCCGCACTCGGTTGAATTCGCTGCGCGCTTCGGGGAATCTGAAGAGCGCAAACCAACAAACAGCCAGTTGATAGCGGGCCCGCACATGGTTTGGGTCAAGTGCTAAGGCGGCCTGGAATTCAGTGGCGGCCTCACGATACCTCTCGTCTTTGACAAGCTCGTATCCCTTGCCGAGGTAGGCGGCAACCGTGTTGATTGGGCTGCTGGCGTTTGTTTCCTGAGGCTTTGCTGGAGGCGGGAAGGCAAGCCAAGTGGAAGCCAGTAGTAGACTGACGAAGGAAGCAGGTCGCGAAATCTTCCGAGAGATTCGAAGCACCACAGACTTACCCGCGGCATCCTCTGATATGCTGTCCGTTCGGCTCGAATTATAAGGTCAGATGTGTAAATCGCCAAGACGTCGCCCCAGGGCAGCGCCTCCAACCTCGCTGGGTGTTGGATACGCCCAGGTTGGTCTGATACGGGAGAACCAAAACTAGTGAGGGCAGATGGTCATCAGACGCAGTGAATCACTTAATTCTCGGGATCATTCACGATCCTCCACACCGACGGTTATTGTCGATTGAAAGAAGCCCCCCGTGTATCATATTCTGTCTTACCAATGCTGGATTCTCGGCCGGTTAGCGCGATGACGGCAAGCGTGGGATCTCTGATGGGATAAGGACCACGGCTTCTGGAATTATGTGGCGAAGGTCAATTCACCCGACACACGATCCCTCGATGGCTGTCGGGAAGTGAGAAACTCCGGTGGTGGGTGACCATGAAACTCGATCCTCGGCGTGAACAATTGCTTAGACACACATTCCTGGACTATCAGCAGGCGGAAGAGTTCCTGCGACATCCCTTGATCCTCGACCGGGCAGAGGGGCTCTACTATTGGGACGCGCAGGGCAGACGATACTTCGACGCCATTGGTGGGATATTTGTGGCGACCCTCGGACATCGTCACCCGCGATTGATCGCTGCTCTCGAGCAACAGATGGCAAAGATGACATTCGCACCCCCCTTGCACGGGATCGCCGACGTCACCTTGGACTTCGTCGAGAGAATCGGAACCGTCACCCCGGGAAACCTCAAGTATGTCAAGCCGTTCAGCGGAGGCTCGGAGGCGGTGGAGTCCGCAATCAAGTTCGTGCGGCAATACTTCAAGCAGACCGGCCACCCCGGGAAATATAAATTCATAAGCCGTTACCACGGCTACCATGGGAGCACGGCAGGGGCGATGGCAGCGAGCGGGACGGGATCCCGGAAGACCAAGTTCGAGCCGCAAATGGCGGGATTTCTGAAGGTTTTTCCACCGACCTACTATCGGGACCGTTTCCAATCTTGGGAGGACTGCAATCGTTTCTGTGCGCAGATGGTCGAAGATATCATCGTCAACGAAGACCCGGAGACGGTCGCGGGTTTCATCGTGGAGCCGATTGGCAACACCGGGGGCATCATTACTCCCACGGAAGAGTATTTTCAAATCCTCCGTGATATCTGCACCCGATATAGCGTCATGCTTATTTACGACGAGATTATTACTGGGTTTGGGAAGACGGGGGAGATGTTCGCTGCCCAGACGTTTGGAGTTACACCGGATCTGATCTGTTGCGGCAAGGGTTTGTCGAGCGGCATGATGCCGATCGGGGCCATGATCGCCCGCGAAGATATGGCCGATGCCTTCTGGGGGGAGGGCGAGGACGACGTGCACTTCGCCCACGGTCACACTTTTGCCGGGAACCCTCTGGCTTGTGCGGTAGGAATCGCCGTCGTGGACGAGATTGTCGAGAAGGGGTTGGCCCAAAAGGCCAGAGAAACGGGCGAGTACGTGGCCGGCAAGCTGGAAGAACTCAAAAAATACGGCGTCGTCCGGGAAGTCCGCGGCAAGGGCATCCTGAGGGGTGTCGAGCTCGTCAAGGATACGCAGACGATGGAACCCTACCCCGAGTTGGGTAAAGCTCTGATAAGGACTGCCCTTGACAATGGCTTGATCATGCGCATTGATCCAACTTGGTTCGCTGTGGCGCCGGCACTTATCGCCGGCAGATCTGAAATTGATGAGATGTGCAGCTTGATCGAACGCTCGTTGCTCCAGGCCCTTGAGGCCGTCGATAGCCGGCATGGAGCGGCTGCCTAAGGTGATTCGGCGCGTTTCCTGTGCCCGGGACGCCATCGTTGGGCGCTTCTGCCAGGCTGACCGCCTAGCGAAAGGTTTCCAGTACCCTCCCTTCCGCCTCGATGCCACTGTCATCCGCCCCTGTATGATGGCTCGGAAAAAGACATCGGATGCAACTCAGCAGCACAGTCTCGCACACCCCCTCACCCCAGCTTCTATCGTGCTCCGAGGGCAATTTCGGCGGCATCCCATTGCCCCGCTCCTTAGGTGTCAAGGTGATTGGTCGGAACGGGGCGGATTGCCTAAGCCCTCCGTGCCTCTCTCCCTCGAACAAGAGGGCTACGTAAACTTTCATCGCACCGGCTGCGCGACCCCTGGAAGGGCTTGGGCTTGTTGGCCGCCAAGGAATATGCCTGTGCAAAGCGGAATGACGCGTGGCAAAATCTAAGGGCCATGAAAGCGTTTGTCTCAGCGGGGTTTCTGCCGCAAGCATCCGGGCTGCCCTTTGCATTGCTGCTCGCTGGTGTTTGCGCGGTCCACGGTGCATACGCGAGTGCGAGGCCGAGCCTGCCGATCGGGTCAGCGCTCGGATTAGCTGCTCGGCAAGGGGCTGAGAACGGGCCGCCAGCCCAGGCGCCGGCGGAGTTGCTGCGTAGCCAAATCGAGCGTGCCCTTGGCAAAGGAGATTCCGAAACTGCCCGGAAGTTGGTTCCGCAGTTGCTCGCCGTGCCGCGGCTTCCGGCCGATATTCTCCTCCGAACCGGAGTCAGCTTTGCCGAGCACGACTTGTACCCGGAAGCTGCGCAAGTCTTCGGGCGGTGTGCCAAGGATTTCCCCCAGTTGTTTGAGGGTTACTACAACCTCGCGCTCGCGGAACTGGGGCTCGGCAAATACTCCGAAGCACTGGCCGTGCTCGAGAAGGCGCCACGCACCACGCAATCCGGCGAAGTCTCGCGTGCCTACCTGCGCGGCAAGATTGAGGCAGCTCTGGGGAAGAACGCAGAAGCTGAACGCGACCTAAACGCGGCTTTTGCCGCCGCTCCCCGGGAAGAGAACTACGCCCTCGATCTGGGTTTGTACTATCTCCGCACGCAGAAGTATCAAGAGGGGCTGGCAGTGTTCCAGAAAGCCACCAGCTCTAGGAAAGACTCTCCCTTCCTGCAATTGGGACTTGGCCTGGCTCAGTTCCTGGGAGGCCAGAGCAGGGAGTCCATCGAAACCTGCCGCTCCCTCCTTGCCGTTCAGCCCGATTTCTCCCCCGCCCGAGTAATGCTGGCCTTTGACCTTTACATTCAGGGGAGCGTCGAAGAGGCGGAGAAAACGGCGGCCCAAGGCTTGCGTGCGCCCAACCCCTTTCCATACCTCTTCTACCTGCACGCGGTTTCGCTTATCAAACTGCAATCGCAGGATTTCGACATCATGCTGAACGACCTCGCCGTGGCGGCACGGGCAATCCCTCAATGCAGCCTGTGCTACTTGGCCATGAGCAAGATTCACCAGCGGAAGGGCGTGCGCGCCTTGGCGACGGCTGACCTGGAAAAGGCTGTGGGACTCGACCCGAGTTTTGCGGAAGCTTGGTATCGTCTGGCGATGCTTTATGAACAGGTCGGCCAGCCTCAGGCGGCGCGCCAGGCGCGCCAGCGGTTCGAGGCGCTCAAGGAAAACAAAGCTGATCGAGAGACTGAAATGCTTCGGGATGTCTTCGTGAAGGCTCTGGGGGGCGAGGGCTCGCCGTAGGGTGCCCCCGGGGTCCGACCTATTCTGGGAGCCAACTTCCCAGCGCGCGAATCCGACTTTATTGCCCCCTCACCCTCATTGTTGTCATCGCTTATGGCCCACTGACCACGATGTCCCGTGCCGCTGCGTGTCTCACCTGGAGGACGCCCGTTTTCGCGTCGAACACCCACCCTGGCTCATTGAGGTCGGCCCGTTGGCCGAGAGGCTTGCCGTTCGCTGTGACGCGCGCCGGGCGGAACGCCAGGCGCATGATTTCCGTGGCATCCTCATCGAAGGTGGAATAACTCAATTCCCGGGCCGCGTAGCGCACCTTCCGTACCACCGACGACGAGCGCAGCAGATGGGTCTCCCCCGGCGGAGCCCACTCCGGAACCGAGCCCAGTCCGGCCATGAAGTGGCGGACGTAATCGCCATACCCGTCGGAGAACCAAACGGTTTGGTCCTCGACCGCCAGGTCGTTGACCGCGCCGTTCTCATGGCACATGTAGGTGGCCCAATTGAACGAGCGGAAGGCCTTCTCTTTGGCCGCCGCATCGCCGGTTTTCTCGTACCAGAGGGCGTTCACCGAGGCATAGCGGGACGTGTGGCTGCCCATCTTGTGCGTGTCATCGATCTGCTCAGAAATGGTTTGCGCGCCCCATTGCATGCCGGGCTCATTAGGAACGTCGGGTCCCAGGGTGCGCTCAACCCATTGGATCAAGGCGGGAACGTCAGCCTTCCAGTTGGGGTCGTACTCCGGGTGCAGGAGGATATAGCGGGCCGTCTCCATGGGGCTGTACTGGTTGAAGTTGGTGAGTTTCTCGAAGGTGGGGATGTCCTCGAAGTAGCCGTGCCAGATCTGATTCTTCATGGGGTAGGCCATCAGCCAGGTCCAGGCCGTCTGGCGCGCACGGCGGTAGGCCGGCACGTCCCCCAGACTGAGACGAACTAGTTCATCCAAGAGTCGAACCGGCCCGATGACGTTCGCAGAGTACTCCTCCCGCACCGTGTCATCCTCGGCGAACACCCGGAAAGGCCAGGGACTGTGCTGGTCGTCGCCGGGGCGAACGTGCCGGGCCAGCGCGTTCGCGCAAGCCAGAGCCGCATCGCGATAGACGGTCTCGCCCGTCAACTCGTAGAACTTGAGGTAGCCCATTCCCAGCTCGCCGACCTTGTCGGGCTCCGTGGCGCCGTATCCATCGCCGCGGCCCCAATCCGTTCCATGTCGGACGAAGAGGAAATCATGACCCCCGCGAAATTCGGTAGCGCCCGGGTCGGAGCTGGCGTACGGAACACCTCCCCATTCCCAGTTTGCCGGCGTCGTCCCGTGGGCTCTTTGGTAGTCGAGGAGGCCACGCGCCAGATCGAGGACGCGCCGGTCACCGGAGTAGGGGTAATACGAAGTAGCCGCGTCCACGAACATCGCAAACATCCCGGCGGGGTTGTGCAGCCAGTCGCCGCCCCGCAGGGTTTTCTCGTCGATGCAGCAATACGTGTAAAACGTCTTGAGACCGTTTGGTTCGACCGGGACGGTGTTCAGAAGGAAGTCCCAGCCCAGGCGCATCACCCGGTCATACGCTTTGTCCTGCGGTTGTACCCAGGAGAGCAGTTTCCCCTGCGAGTCGAGAACCACCTGGTGGCGGTTGAAAGTCTGTTGCGAGAGAAGTGGTCCCGCCGCGAGCAGCCAGACCACTGCGAGGAGCGAGCAACCCATCGAGCGGCGCGTCATTTTGCGAATCCCCCTTTTGAGGAGCTTATTCCCCACTACTAAGGTGTGGCGGCGGCTTTACGCCGCCACATGGCCAAGTAGACTCGCTGCTACGGCACCTAACCGCACCACTATCCCGTAATCTTGACCTCCCCGGAGTGCGTGTGACGCAGCCGGACTACGAAGTCGCCGGCGGGGAGAGGCTGTACGGTATAGCCATCCTGCTGCAAGCTCTCGCCCTGCGGCAACGAAGCGTCACCGGCAGTGACTCGCGCCGGCTTGAAATGGAGGCGGAGCACCTCGGTGGCTGCCGGGTCGAATGTCCGATACTGAATCGAGCGGTCGGCGTAAGTGATCTTCTGCACAACGGAAGATGACCGTAGCAGGTGGTTCTCACCCAGCGGGGCAAACTCCGGGATGGCGCCCATCGCCCAGGAGAAATTCCGCGCGTAGTCTGCGTAGCCATCATCAAACCAGTACTGTCCTTCGAAGCCCAGGCCGCAACAGGAGATCTTTCCATCCGAGGCCGCAAAATAGGTGGCATAGTTCAGCGAACGAAAGGCATTCTCGCGGGCTTGGGCGTCAGCCGTCTTCTCGTAATACATGGCGTTGATCGCCCCCCAGCGCGAGGTGTCACTAGCGAGTCCGGAGCGCGAGCAGCAGCCTTGGAAATCCGGCGGCTCGCCCTGTTCATCAATGGCCCAAGCATCGAAATAGGGGCCCCGGCCAAGCGACCGTCGCACCCAATCGAGGATGTGGCCGACGTGATTGACCCAATCGGGGTCAACCGCGGCAGGGTTGGACCGCGTGAGGAGGTAGTACGCCGTCATCGTGGGTGATGCTTGGTTGAGGTTCTTCTTGTTCTCTGGGACGTCTTCGAAATATCCGCTCCAACGGTCGTTTTGCATCGGGTAATCCAGAATCCACTTCCAAGCCATCTCCCGCGCCTTCGCAAAGCTTTCCGTGTCGCCTGCTTTCAGACGAACTAGTTCATCCAGCAGGCGCACATTCGCCACCACCATCCCGCCGTAATCTTCACCGTCGGAGACCTCCAGGGAGTACGCATCCAAGTCACCGCCTAGAATCCTCCCGGTGTGCGCATCCACCCGGAAGGGCCAGGGCGTGTGATTCTCGTCGCCGGGCTTTACATGCTTGGCCAGCGCCTCGGCGCACTTGATGGCGGCCTCCAGGTACTTATGTTCGCCCGTCATCTCGTAAAAGAGGACGTAGCCGACGCCGAGTTCTCCCAGCTTGTCCGTTTCAATTCCGCCCACGAAGTCGCGCGGCGTATCCTGGAGGCAGCCACCGTACTCGGGCGCATTCCTGCAATTCGTCGCATAGGGCACACTAGCCCAATCCCAATCCGCCGGGGTGGTGCCGTGGGCGAGGTGGTAGTCGAGCATGGACCGCACCACCTTGACGGCTTCCTCATCTCCTGAGTAGGGATACCATCCTGCCAGCGCGTCCACAAACTGCCCAAACAGGCTGGCCGGGTTGCCTTGCCAGTTCCAACCCTGCAATGTGCTGTCGTCATAAACGGAATTGATCAGGTAGACCTTCAGGCCGGTGGCCGGGTCCTTGGGAACCTTGTGCTCAATGAAGTCCCAGGCCAGCCGCAGGACCTTGTCATACCCTTGATTCTTCTCGGGGTGGTGCCACGCGAGCAATCGCCCATTGCCATCCACAACGGCTTTCTGCCAGGGGAGTTGAGCGTTGACCCAGCCGGAAAGCTGTTGTTGGCCATATGCGGACAGAGACAAGAGAAGGATCACCGCGAGACGACCTACTCTGACTGGAATAAGGCTCCGTATCATAGGGAACTCCTTGGGAGACCTCATGATGATTGTGCAATTCTTCTTCGAGCAGAGGGCGATGCCTAGCTGTTAGGCTCGATCCTGCTCAAAATGCCCTCCTGGTATCGAAGCCACGGACGTCGAACTACTTCCCCACAATCTCAAGCTCAGGGGATTGGACATGCCGAACGCGAACCACGAAATCCCCGCCGGGGAGCGTCGCGACCGTGTACCCCTCGGCCGTCAGGTCGCTGCGTTCCGCCAAGGTTCGGGATCCGGCAGTGACCCGTACGGGCCGATAGGTCAGTCGCAGGACCTCGGTCGCACCCTTATCGAAAGTCCGATAGCGCAGACTGCGGTCGCCATACTCCACGTGTTGCACCACGGCCGAGGAGCGCAGAAGATGGTCTTGCCCTGTGGGCGCGAACTCCGGGATGGCGCCCATGGCCCAGTTGAAATGGCGCAAGTAATCCGAGTACCCGTCGCTGAACCAGTACTGTCCCTGGAATCCCTCGCCGCAGCAAGAAATTCTGCCGTCCGCGGCGGCGAAGTAGGTGGCGTAGTTCAACGAGCGAAAAGCGTTTTCGCGCGCTTCGCTATCTTGGGTCTTCTCGTAATAAAGCGCGTTGATCGCGGCCCAGCGGGAAGTGTCGCTGCCGAGTCCGGCACGTGAGCAGCAGCCGTGATAGGTGGGCGGTTCGCCCTGTTCGTCAACTCCCCACGCGCTGAAGAACGGTCCTCTTCCCAGACAGCGCCGCACCCAGTCGATGAGATGCCCAACATGCTTGGACCAGTCGGCATCCACCGCGGCGGGGTCGGGGCGGGAGAGCAGGTAGTAAGCCGTGTATGTCGGGGCAGCCTGGTTTACGTTCTTCGGGTTCTTCCTCACGTCTTCGAAATAGCCGCTCCACTTGTCATAGGCTATGCTGCCAGGATGAAGAGGATGGTCCCGAAGCCAGCACCAGGCCGTGTCCCGCGCGCTGCGGTAGCGGGCGGCGTCACCTTCGTTCAGCCGAATCAACTCGTCGAACAGACGCAGCGAGGAGGCGACAATGCCGCCGTACTCTTCCCCCCCCAGGACTTCTCCCGTCTTCCCATCCACGCGGAAGGGCCAGGGAGTGTGCTCGTCGTCTCCGGGGCGAACGTGCTGGGCCAGAGCATTCGCGCAGTGAATGGCCGCGTCCAAGTATTTGCGCTCGCCGGTCATCTCATAGAAGAGGGCATAGCCGATTCCCAATTCGCCCACCTTGTCGGTTTCGATTCCCCCGTAGAAATCGCGCGGCATGTCCTGGATGCAATGGCCATAGTCGGGCTGGTCGTCGCAGCTGGTGGGGAACGGCACGCTCGCCCAATTCCAGTCGGCGGGCGTTGTGCCGTGCGCCAGCATATGATCCAGCATGCTCCGCACGGTTCGGGTGGCCTCTTCATCGCCGGAATAAGGATACCAGGCTGCCAAGGAATCTATGAACGAACCGAAAAGCATGGCAGGGTTGTGCTGCCAGTTCATTCCCTGTAGCGTTTTTCCATCGAAGACCGCGTTGATCAGATAGATCTTGTGGCCCGTGCCGTGGCGTTGGTCTGCGGGAACCTTGTGCTCGACGAAGTCCCAGCCAAGGCGAAGCACGTGGTCGTAACCGAGATTCTTCTCCGGTTGGTACCAGGCAAGCAGCTTGCCGCCGGAGTCGAGCACTCGATCGTGCCAGGGCAACTGGGCATTGACGTAGTTCTGCCCCCTTGCCTCTGACGCCGACACGAGGAGGAGTGCCAAGCCACAACTGATCCCGAGGAGGAAACGAATGGCTCTTGTCATGTTGCTGCTCCTTTCCGATGCCGCCGCCGGCCCGAGGGCGAAACGAGCCCAAACGAGCCGGCGGCACGGGCCTGCTCTTTCGCCTCTCTAGACCCGCTCCCACTTGACGGGCCGGGTCCCCCGCACCGCGCGGACTTTGTTCAACTGCTCGAGCCGGTCCATGTGGCCCTTCACCGAAAACATGGCGAGCGACCAGGTGTCTTTTGGCCAGTCCCCCACGGCATTCGACACCACATCAATAAGCTCTTTCATAGTGAGCCCCGAGGTGTGCTTCCTGAGACTGGAGAGGATGGCGCGGTCGAAGATTTCTACTGTCTGGCGCGAATCGCTGATGAAGTCACTAATCTCATCGCCGGACATGATGGGCCAATGTCCGGAATAAAGGGTCTTGATCTCGAGACTCTCAAAGTAGCGGAGCGTAGTGAGATAAGTGTCCACATAGTAGTACGTCACCGGAATCGCCATGCCACCCCCTGCCTTCGGACAACCTCGCCCATGAATGGCATCGCCCACAAAGGCGGTCTTGTTCTTGATGTCATACAAGGCGAGATGCCCATGCGAGTGGCCGGGCACGTGCAATACCTCCAATTCCCAATCATCCGCTAAGCGTATCCTCTCTCCTCCCGAAAAAGTGATATCCATGCAGCGTAGGCGCCCGGCATCGGGACCTGGATCCGCGTCGAACCCCACGTCGTGTTCCTCGCGGAGGAAGTTGTAGCGTTGGTCAAAGAGTCGGCGGGGGGACTCCACCAGTTCGCGGTCAGCCTCCCCGCAGGAAAGGAGGGTGTGCGCGGACGCGGCCTTAATGGCATCGTTTCCACCCTGATGGTCTAGATCCGCATGCGTGGTCACGGCCAAAGTGAGTTTTTCAGGAGGCAACCCGAGGCGCTCCATATAGGGGAAGATCACCTTTTCCGGCGACTCAGCAATGCCGGTATCAACCAGCACGGTGTTCTGGCCTGCAAACAGGTACTGAAATAGGTTGCGCCCGCCAAACAACGATTGAATCTGGTACGCATGATCATAGATTTTCACGTGGCGCTCCTTTCAGGAGAGAAGGGCGTTTATGATGAACTGCTCGGGTCGGCGAGAAATGAGTTCTTGGCTGCCACCGACGCTGCCGTGAGGAGAGGCTAATGCGCCCGATCTTCCAGGAGCGATTCCCTGACCTCCGCAAGCGTCTGTCCGTTTGCCGGATGAGGTTGTGAAGACGTCCCCTGAGCCCGTCCAGCCTTTGCATCATCGAGAGTCTCTTGCAGGTAACGCTGCATTATTATCCGAAACTCGCGCTTGACTTCGTCAGGCTTTCCCTCTCGGAGTGCCGTGAGGAGTCTACAATGATCCTCATACTCCCTCTCGAACCTCTCTTCCACCAGGGATAGATCATCCGAAGAAGCATGGAAGAGCGTATTCAAGGAAAAAGCAAACAGGGGAGACAACACGAGATTCAGAATCCTGTTGAGAGAACTTACTTGAGGCAATTCCCAGATAAGTTGATGGAAGGCGATATCATTCTTCACGAGCGTAATGAAATCCCGCCGCTGCCTGGCCTTCTTCATCTCACGCAGGAAGAATTCGAGTTGTCGAATGTGCTTGCAGGTCAATTTCCCGCATGCCATGGAAGCGGCCAGCGGTTCTAACTCGAGTCGCACCGTGAACAGGGCTTCAAAGTCCTGCAAGGTAAGCCTTGTGACGAAGGTGCCGCGATCCTTCGTGATGAGCCCCCGATGTTCCAGGGCCTGCAGCGCTTCGCGAAAGGTACTCTGGCCGACGCCGAGTTGCCTGGCCATCTTCGTTTCAATAATTCGCTCACCTGGCTTCAATTCCCCTTGGAGGATCGCCTCAAATAGCCTCTCTGTAATCTGTGCCGCAAGGTTGCTACGCCTGGCAAGTCTAATCATGTTGTTCGATATTCATTAAACGAGGGTTGAAAGTCAAGCACGTTCTACAGGGTCAAAAATACCCAATTTCTACATCTGTTTCCAGGCGGAGAATTCGCTTGACAAGGCGCGGGCGCTTTGTTACAGAGTGCCAAGGATTGCGAATATCGAATAGCGAATAAGGGGCGCGGTGCTGGTGCAGGAAGATCCCATCTCGTTGTCCACGGGTTGGTGTACGGTTCTCGCGTGGGTTCCTTCTCTGAGCCCGGTTGCAGGCAGACTCTAGCTCAACCGCGCGGCATACGCATTTTGTCAAAGAACTTGTGAGCCCTTGAGAATCCCGAGTTGGTCGTGGTAACCGAGAGCGCGCTATTGCTTTCCTGTATTTGAATGTTGCCTTCTTGGTGAATTAGGGTCTTCGGGAATCTGACTTCCGAAATATCAACAGGTTGCTCTTCGGATCGAAACGGCCAAACACTCTGCCCACGGCAATGAAGGAGGGAATCATGCATGCCGACAAGTTGTGGCGAATTGGGCTCGCGTTCCTTGTTGTCCTAAGCGGGACGGTAACGCTGCACGCGCAACTCAACCGCGGGTCGTTGGAAGGTGTGGTAACTGATCCCCAAGGTGCGGTAATTCCCAATGTGGGTGTTACCGTCACTTCCATTGAGAGGAACGTGTCTCAATCCGTGGAGACTAACAGTTCGGGCTACTACCGGGTCGAGGCGTTGATGCCCGGGAAATACCGCGCCCGGTTCGTGATGACTGGCTTTTCTGCAGTGGAGATTACAGACATCGAGATCCCGGCGGGCCAGGTTATCCGGCAAGACGCAGCACTCAAGGTAGGACAAGTGGTCCAGCGAATTGAGGTGACCGCAGCTCCCTCGCTGGTTGAAACCGCTGCTGCCAATTTTTCAACCGCCATCGGCGCGAGCACGGTGGAAGAAATTCCGCTGCAAGGGCGCGACCTCCAGCAACTCGTTTTTCTTTTCCCTGGAGTCAATTCGACGGGGGGCCCACCAGGAACCAACTTTGGTTTCAACAGTGCATATGGGACGTTTCCGGATCCCACGCATGCTCTGGGTTCCGATCTTTCCGTCAACGGCGGGCAGGGCGGCGCCAATGCTTGGTATCTCGACGGCAACTTGAACCTCTCGGGTTTAGCGGAGAATATGGCTGTCGACCCGTCGCCCGACGCCGTTTCGGAGTTTCAGGTCATCGGTGAAGCTTTTGCGGCTGAGTACAGCCGCACCGGCGGGGCTGCCTTCAATGTCGTCCTGAAATCGGGGACCAATAAACTGCATGGCGACATCTATGAGTACCTCCGAAACGATGCCACCAATGCGCGCAATCCCTTCACCTCAATTGATTCCGAGGGCAAGATTATCAAAAGCCGGCAGCTCCGCTTCAATAACTTCGGCGGCACGTTAGGTGGGCCTGTAGTGCTCCCGCATATATACAACGGCAAGGACAAGACGTTCTTCTTCTTCTCCTGGGATACCTCTATCCTTCACCTCATCGGCACGCAGACTTACACCGTCCCCACGCCACTGATGCGCCAGGGGGACTTCACTGAGGACCCCAATACCGCCCAGTATGGTCTGTGGGATCCTTTTACTACCGTGGGACCAGACGCGCAGGGGTTGTTTGACCGGACTGCATTCGGCACGCCTGCCGCGGGGTTTCCGAATGGGTGCGCGAGTTCTGTGATCAACGACCCGGCCAATGCGGGGAAGCAAACGTGCATCTTCGCGACCCAGATCCCCACGAACCGGCTCGACCCCATCGCCATGTTCTATATGAACTCGTTCCCCCAACCCAATTACCTTGATCCCTTGAGTGGTTGTCCGCTGGCTAGTGGCGGCGCGTACCGGACATGCAGCAATTATTTAGGGACGAACGGAAGTAGTCAGGATACCAACAATTTGTCTATCAAGATTGACCACCAATGGAGTGACAAGAGCAAGTTCTTCGGTGAATGGCTGTACAACCCTTCCAAGTATGCGAACTACCGCGTGCCGTGGACGGGCGCAACTTTTCCTTGGGCGGGTACCGGTTGGGGTAGTAATTACGACCTGGGTATTCTGAACGAGATCATCGCCCTCGGGAATACCTTCGCACTCAGCCCGACCTTCGTAAACGACTTTCGCGTCAGTTTCAGCCGGCAGGGGATGTCCACCCATCCACAGCACCCTTACCCGGACGCGATTACGGACCAAACCCAGATCCAGCAGACGTTAGCGCCCCTCCGCATCCCTGAGGACCCATATTTCCCCATCCCGAGCTTCAGTATGAATACGCCCAGTGGCGGCGGTCTGCAGTTCGGCCCTGTAAACTGGGTCAACATGACAACGGGCTCCGAAGCTTACACAATTCTCGACAATGTAACCAAAATCATCGGGAAGCACACCATGAAAACCGGGTTCCTGTACCGGCTTGAGCACAGTTGGTACGATAGCGGCTGGGGGACCAATTTCGGTTTCTGGGGTGACAACAACACGGACCCAATCCAGGGAATTGGGGGAGGCTCCGGGTTGGAGCAGTTCATGCTCGGGGCAGTAGGCAGCTCTGGCCGGGACGGCAACAGCGGCATGATGTTCCAGCCGTATCTGCGCGACCGCTATTGGGGTTTCTACTGGCAGGACGACTTTCGGGTTACGCCTCGGTTCACCTTGAACCTTGGCCTTCGCTACGATATCTATGGCATGTTCAAAATCCGGCAGCACCCCATGTCCAATTTCTGCCTGAACTGCCCGAACGCGGCGACCGGCCTGCTAGGCAAAGTCATCTACGAAGGTGATCCGGAGTTCCCGAAGGATCATGACATATTTCCGGCTAACAAGGCCGACTTCGGTCCTCGCTTCAACTTTGCTTGGACGCCCTTCGCCGACCGCAAGACCATCATCCGGGGTGGGTACGACGTTTTTTACAGCAACGCTTACCAGGGCGCGATCTCGCCAGGGCAGAGTCCCTCTAATTTCCCCGGCTGGACGCCCGAATATAACTGGAACGGGAGCTGGCTGCCTGATTGTGCGGCATTCACCGGCCAGTGCGTTTCCTTTCCGCTCAGTGACACCACCACGGACAAAGCCACCCTGACCACTCCACCCAGGAGCAGTGGATTCCCAGCCGAGCATCGTGATCCGCTGCTCGGCACCGGATACTTGCAGTTCATGAGTCCCGTTAACCACGACCCTCTCGTGCAGATGTGGAGCCTGCAAGTGGAAAGGGAGTTGCCAGGCAACATGATGGTGAGCGTCGGTTACGTGGGTACCCACGGGACGCACCTGCTCGGGGAGCCCTTTCACAACTTTAACTATATTCATACCAACGACCTGCTCCAATACAAGACAGCCATCGATGCGGAGGTGCCCATTTCAAGTGTCTACTCAGGCACGACCGCTGCGGAGCTTGAGTCAGTCTACGGAACATCGGAACTTCCACGGAGCGTGCTGCTAAAGCCCTACCCCTTCACCGGCGCTTACGGCGGTCTCGTCAACGTCACTTCCTTCGACGGCATGACGATTTACCATGGGATGAATCTCAAGGTACAGAAGCGGTACTCGCACGGTCTTAATTTTACGGTGGCGTACACGGTCTCGAAGAAGATCAACAACCCCATGACGTCGCAGGTCGCTTGGTCGGTCGTGGATCCAATCCACTACGGAAAGGCGGGAGGGATAGGCGGGCGAACCGGACAGTTGGGCTTCGGCACGTACGCCAGCAGTTTCCAGGATCCTGACAACTGGAGGGCCGACCGCGCGGTCGCCGGTGACGATATTCCTCAAATCCTCAATGTCGCCGCCACCTATGAGCTACCTTTTGGGGCTGGCAGAAAATACCTCAATCACAAAGGGCCGCTAAACCAAGTGTTCGGAGGCTGGCTCCTGACCGGGAATTTCAACGCCGAAAGTGGCGTGCCTCTTCCCATCTCCTGTCCCGGTAATCAGATCACCAGCCGGTGCGACCTGATCGGCGACCCTCACTTCTCGGGGAGCCGCAGCAAGGAGCAGCGCATCGCGCAGTGGATCAATCCGGCTGCTTTCGCCCCTCCGTATGGAACCGACCAGACGTTTTGGGCCAACTACGATCCCACCGACCCGCGGGCTTGGCAGTATGGGACGATGGGACCGAGGCTCGCTAATTTCCGTGCCCCTGGATTCTGGAACGTTGATACATCGCTGGCCAAGAAGTTCCCGATCACGGAGAGCAAGTACTTCGAGTTTCGCTGGGAGGCCTATAACGCTCTCAACCATCAGAATCTGGCGCTTCCCGATACCTATTTCTGCTTGCCACCCCTTGCCGATGGAACGACGGACAGAGTCCATCTGGCGGGGTGCACCTTCGGGCGCATCACCAATATTCAGACCGACCCGCGGTCCATGCAGTTTGCTCTGAAGTTTTACTGGTGAGCAATTGCCAAAGGGCGTCTAGAAACTGGGCGAGGGAGATGTCATCTCTCGCCCCAGTCTGTTTGCGGGGTCTCCCTGTGCTTCGAGGATTGCACCCCGCGGCAGTCCCTATAGAGGAGTGAGCAGAGCTGTGGTTGGGAAGCGTGATCTGCACCCTGCGGCAACCGGGAATGGCTGGCTGATAGTCCTAGGCGCGTCTCTCCTGGCCTTGGGGCTGGAGCTCGCAGTTACCCTCTCAGCCCAAACTCAGACTTCGATACAGCAACTCTTCGAGCAGGCACAGAGGGCGAGGGCGCGTGGGAACCTCGAGCAGGCAGCGCACACCTATCAGGAAGTCATCCGACGTGACCCCCAGTTTGTGAATGCCTATCACAACCTCGGGATTGTGTACTTATCCCAGCGGAAGTACCAGGACGCCATCGCGGTCCTTGAGAAGGCGGTCAAGCTCAATCCGCGCTTGGCCGGAGCCTACGTGGTCTTGGGGCTCGCCCGTTACGAACTTAATCAAGCGGACAAGGCTGTGCTGGCCTTTACAAACGCCCATAGATTGGATTCCCGCGACACGAATGCCCTTTTCTTCTTGGGCAAGGCACAAATGCAACTGGGCCATTATCGAGACGCTGCCGCGACGTTGGAGAAGCTAAGCCAGGCTGGGCCCAAGGACCCTGACGTTCTATACAACCTTGCCTTGGCACATCTGAAGCTTCTCCTTGCTGCTGCCGACGAACTCAATTCAGTCGCCCCCAACTCTTACCGGTTGTCGCTGCTGGAAGCACAGGATGCCGAAGGCCATAACAACGATGCGGCAGCGAGCCAATACTACAAGGAGGCGTTAAGTCTCAAGCCAGACGCAGTCGGTATTCATTATGCCCTCGGCATCATTTATTCGCGCGCGGGCAGATTTGAACAGGCCGCAGAAGAGTTCAAGAGTGAGCTCCACCTAAACCCCAACGATTCACTGGCACTGTGGAGACTGGGAGATATTACACTCCGCACAAGCCCTTCCGAAGCCGCTCAATACTTGCAGCAAGCGGTGAACTTGAATCCGGAATTTCCCCAGGCCGTGCTGGCCTATGGTCGCGCCCTGTTGCGAACTGGCGAGACCGAAAAGGCCCTCGAGCAGTTCCAACGAGTTGTGAAGTTGGCCCCGGAGGAAGATACCGTTCACTACCTCCTGGCCAATGCCTATCGGAAGTTGGGCCGCCAAGCAGATTCGGGGGCGGAGATGGATAAGTTTCAGCAACTGGCTCGGACGAAGTCCGCCCAGCACGAGGCAGCGGCGCGGGAGCTCGCCGGATCTGGGGTGCCGGGTGAACCTGTTGATCTCGAACCCGGTTTCTCTCCCTCGCGCCAGCCGGTCCATCCCTAGTTCTCTTGCCGCGGTGTCATCGGTTGACAAACCGAGCTCGGGGTGGCAGGATTCGCACCTTCGACAAGACGCATAGGGGACTAGCCAGGAACTGAAGCCTAACCCGAAATCAAGTGGAGACATCCATGCATAAGACCTGCTCCCTTTTCGAACCAGCCCTCCTGCTAACCGTAGTGGCCATCCTGTTGGCGACTTTTCCCAACCCTGCGAGAGCGACCGAGGATTCAGGCCCCAAGAATCTCGCCTTGAGTGCTCTCGGCGCACGGGCTCAGAGTTGGGAGTCCGGGATCACTGTCCTTCTCGGGCATGAGCCCGCCAAGGCGAATGACGGAAGCTTGAAAAGCTACTGGGCGGTGCGAGCGGCGGAACTGCCCGCTGATCTCGGGATTGAGTGGCCACAGCGACAAACCATTTCAAGCGTGGTCATCCGCTACTTTGACGGGCGGATGGTGCGCGGCCCGGCGGTGGCCCGAACTCAGGAAGGCGCCCGTCTGCAATATTGGACGCAAGGGGAATGGCGGGATTTCGAGGCGGCACCCATCGGTGAGGAGACATCGACAGTCCGGTACGCGTTCGCACCTATCACCACCACCCGCATCCGTGTCCTATTCACAGAGCCACCGGATCCTGAATCCCGCCGTTCCCCTGACCGGCTGGGGGTCTATGTGTGTGAGTTGGAGGCTTATCGCGATGTCCCGTTCCAGTCTGTGAGTTCTCCCGGCCGCGTGGTCCGAATCCAGCGCCATCGGGTGCGCACTTACCTGGATCACTACAACGAACCTCCGACCGGGGATGCGGACTACAACCTGGCCGGACCACTCATCATTGAGCCCAAACAGACACGCATTTTTGCCGACCGATTGACGCCCACGCTGATCGTGGCAGAGACGCGTTGGGCCCAAGAGACCCCCGCTGCCGGCACCATGCCGGCGGGCCTGGCGCGCCTCCGGAACGGCTTCCTTCAGCTCGACGTGGCCACGACCGGCCATCTTCGAGAGACGCAGCTTGTGAATCGCTTGACGCAGGATGTGGTCCCTGTGCCGAAGGCCGTAGCTTTCCTGCTTCAAACCAGCCAGGGAGAATTTACTCCGGATCAATTCAAAGTGACTCGAACTGACACTTCGGGTTCGGATGCCGAAGTCGCCCATGTCAATGCCTTCCTGACTTCTGAAAAGCTCGATGTGGTGGTGCACTACGAATTACGCCGCGCGGACCACTTCCTGCACAAATGGCTGGACATCACGAACAAGAGCGGCTCCGACCTTGTCGTCCGCGACGTGACGCTATCCTCGCTCGGCTTGCCCCACCCTGTGGACTTGATGGCTGGGCAGGAGCTGACCTACCCGATTACGCGCCTCGAAAAAGGAGGATTCTTCTCCTGCTTGGAGACGGTCTATTGGGATCATCGCGGCGATATGCTCACATACTACCCCGGCGCGACCCTGGCGCCCGGGAAAACCCTGGAGACAGAAAAGTCCGTGGTGGGTGTCTACCAAGATAGCGGGGATGTCGTGATGGATTGGGACCGTGGCGTGCGCGAATGGGTGACGGAATACCATGTTCACATTTCACCGCCTCCCAAAGAATGGCCTGACGTCTATTGCGAAGGCTGGTCGGCGCAGGTTGGCCTGAAGGAGTTCTTGGAACGCCCACAGTGGACAGAGAACTTGATGGCGACGGCCCAGCGGTTGGGCATCCGCTACATGGATGGTTATGAAGCAGCCCACCAGATGGCGGAGGAGCCCTCGGAATGGGTAAAGGGCTTCGTCGACCTCGCCGACCGCTTCAACGTCAATACAGGTTGGTGGATTGATTTTGGCTCCGACATCCCGTGGGCAACGGGTGCTCCCATAAAACCTCTGGCGTGCTGGCTTTCACCGGAAGGCCAGGCGTACTTCCGGAAGATGGCCGACTTCGCGCGGACCTACCACCTCCGCGCTATGCACTGGGCGGACTTCTTCGAAATCTTCCCCTGTGACCGCACCGACCACGGACACCTGCCGGGTAAATACTCAATCTACGCGCAGGGCCAGCGAATGCTGCAGTTCGGCCGCGAACTCCGAACCGCCAGTCCTGGAATCATGCTGGGAGCCGACGGCGGGTTCACCAACCCTCAATATGTTCGTTACGAGGACGGCCGCGCGCACGGCACCTATTACGGCGGTTACGAGGGTGACCACTTTGCTGCCGTGGAGCCTGACATCCATCTCGACCGCCTTTACGGAGACATGAACCGCGTTTACGCGTTCGGAAGCAACGCCATCTTCCTGCGCCCCTGGCACCGGATGCTCAATTGCGTGAATCACTATGGTCAGGAATCTACAGTCCATGACCGCGCGGGATTCCGCTACTCCCTCCTCAGCGCCCTGGCCATGGCAGGCCAAGTTACGTTCAATGCCGTCCCTGAGAACATGCCGGACAGCGAAATCGCGTTTGCGCGGAAATGGTTGACTTGGGCGGGGACTAACAAGGATTATCTCCGCGAGGGTTTCAAGCTATTCGACCGGACCGCGCACTACGCCGACATCTGGCAGGGCGACGCGGAATCGCTCTCGGGCTTCGCGCATATCCGCAAAGACCGAGGTTACGTATTTCTTTTCAATCCCGCTGCGGTGGAGCAGGTCGCAGAACTGACGCTGGCACTCGATGCTCCTGAATCCACCCAATTTGTGGTGGAGGAGGTATTCCCAGGAGGTCTGACCCTCCAGGGCCCGCTCGCCGGACAGTACGCGCCAAATGGCAAGGTGCGGGCCTCCGTGCCCGCCAAGCAGGTCCGCATCCTATGGATTGCGCCGGCCTCCGCAACCCCTGAGAAGCGGAATCTCATGCCGGAAGATACGCGCCTGGCGATGTGGCGTCGTTACGTTGGCCAATGGAGCATTGTGCGAAAGACGGCCGAGGCGGCTACCGTGCGCGCCTCCTTCCCATACCCTGAAGGCGCGGGACACTACCTCTCTGCGAGCGTTTCCGAGTCCGCCTGGGCCCGCCAGCCCTGGGCTTACGACAAAGCCTACCTGGTCTTCCTGCTGAAGGACGAAACGCGGGAGCAGAACGACAATTGGGTTCCGGATCGCTTGCAGATCGCCGGGCAAGAGGACAGCCAATCGGCTACAGACGTTCCCAGCGTTCTTGTCAATGGTGTTGCGAAGACGCTACACGCCTACAAGACAATCCGCAACCAGACGCCCGATCTCGCGCGGTGCTACTTTGTGGACCTCACCGGCGAGGTCAAACCGGGCCGATCGAACGACGTGCTGATCACCCTGCCCATTCGGACCGGGTTAGTCTTTTCCGGTGCGTATGTTGATTTGCCGGACCAGGTCCCCGCGGGACTCTGAGGGAGCTGCGAGATCATGGTCCACCCACGTGCAGAGCGCCCGTGGTGATTCCCACAAGAGGCACTCGAATGACGAGTCTAAACCTGGAAGGCAGGATTCACGACCTCCAAGCCGTGATCCTCGAGAGCGATTGGCTGCGAGCCAGCATTCTTCCCGCGCTGGGCGCCAAGTTTTACGACCTCGAATGGAAGCCTACAGGCCGGAATATCCTCTGGCACAACCCGCGGATTCTTCCCCAAACTTGTCCTGTCGACGCCAACTTCGACAACTACTGGTGCGGGGGCTGGGACGAGGGCTTCCCAACCTGTGATCCATGCGAATATCGCGGCGAGCAATACCCCGCCCTGGGAGAACTACGGTCGGTCAAGTGGCAGGTGAAGGCGGCGGGTGAAGACAGGGAGAAGGTTTTCGTGGAGCTTGTCGCCTTTGGCCCGATCAGCCCGGTCCGGGCGGTAAAGACCGTGATTCTCGCGGCGAACACGCCTGTTCTGCGGATGCATTACGAAATCACGAACCTCGGGCCGCTGCCGCTGGAGTTTATTTGGGGCACCCATCCCGCGTTCCCGGCTCACGAGAATCTGATCCTGAGAATCCCGGCCAAAACTGGAATTGTGGGTCAAGCCACAGACCCGCGACTGGGGGCGCCGGGACAACGCTATGCCTGGCCCCGGCTGGAAACGCCGGAGGGCGTTGTTGACATGAGCCGGGTGCAGGGCATCGAGGCGAGGGTGGCCGCCGGGCACTACGCGGTTGACCTGGAAGCGGGATGGTACGCGGTCGAGGATGCCCCCACCGGGGGAGGGTTTCTGCTCAAGTTCCCGCTCGCGGAGTGTCCTTACCTGTGGATGTGGCTCGTCTATGGCGGCTGGCGCGGCTACCACCACATCATCGTGGAACCATGGACGAGCTACCCCAACAAGCTGACGGACGCCGTGCGCCAAGGCACACACAGGACTCTTGCGCCGGGCGAACGGTTCTCAGTGGAGGTTGCCGCTACCGTTTATGGGCGTGAGGAAGGCTACGAAGGGGCACTGCGAAGACTCGCAGATTAGAGGCCAACAAGGCATCGCTCCCCGCAGGGACGATCAGCGGGACGCGGGCTCATCAAGGGTACTGGTCAGGGAGGAGCTATGAAGCTCAAGGATCGGGTTGCCGTCATCACAGGAGCGGGATCGGGAATCGGTCGCGCCTCCGCATTGGAGTTCGCGCGGGAAGGCGCCCGGGTCGTGGTTGCCGATATCAATGTCGTGGGTGCAGAGGAGTCGGCAAGGCAGATCACCGCGGTGGGGGGCCAGGCATTGGCCATCCCTACGGACGTTTCCGACCCCGCCTCGGTCCAGCACTTGCTGCAAGCGACGCTTCAGGCTTACGCGGAAGTCCACGTGCTTTTCAGCAATGCTGCGATCCAGGTGAACAAGACGGTGGAGGATACTACCGTTGAGGAGTGGAATCGCGAGATGGCCGTGAACGTGGGTGGCGTCTTTCTCTGCGCCAAGTTCTTCCTGCCGTCCCTGCGGCGAACCCAGGGATGCATTATCAACATGGCTTCCGTCAACGGCTTCTTTGCCGAACCCCAGTGTGCAGGCTACTGCGCAACCAAAGGGGCGATCATCGCCCTCACCAAGGCCATGGCCATTGACCATGGGAAGGAAGGCATTCGCGTCAACTGCATTTGTCCGGGATACATCGACGCGGGCCTAGCCTGGGGATACTTTGAAACCCAGCCCGATCCTGTGGCCGCACGTGTGGCGGCGGGAAAACTCCACGCCCTGTGGAGAATCGGGAAACCGGAGGAGGTCGGCCGCGTGGCGGTCTTCCTCGCCAGTGACGACGCCTCCTTCATGACCGGGGCAGCCGTGGAGGTGAGTGGAGGGATCGGCGTGGGACTTCCTCCCCAAAGCTGAGGGCCGCCCGTTAGTGGCTGGCGGCCTCCTCAGTTTCGCCCGCTCGCTGGTGCTCCTCATAGACGGTTACGAGCAGCGTGCTGGCAAGGACCAGGATGCCGCCGACGATCATGAATTTGGTCAGCCGCTCGTGAAGCACGATGGCCGCGACCACCACTCCGAAGAAGGGAATAAGGTAGTTCGAAACTGCGGCTTGAGTGGCGTCGAGGCGGGTGAGCACATTCAGGAAGATCACCATGGAAAGGAAGTACTGAAGGAAGGCGAGCATCACTAGGCCCAGCCAGACGGTCGTACTGTAGTGAGGGAGGTTGGTGAACCCCTGGGGTTCGGTGTAGACCGTGATCGGGCAGAGAAAGGCGAAGACCGCATAATAGCTGTAGAGCAGCACCTGCAGAGGCGAGTACCTGCGCAGGAGTTTCTTGCTATAAACGTTATAGAAGGAGCTGCCGTTCACGCTCAGGAAGATCATGAGATTTCCCAGCAGGAACTTCACGCTCACCAGATTCAGCTCCTTCCAGTCCACGCCCGAGCATTCCAGCACGCCGACCAGGGCCAGGCCAAAGCTGATCCACCGGACTCGCGTCATGCGCTCACCCAGGAAGAAATAGGCCATGACGGCGGTCGAGATGGGCAGCGTCAGCATCAGGAGCGCCGCATTGGAGGCAAGCGACCAGCGTACGCCCCAGGTGATGAAGAGCTGCGCCACGACCTGTCCGAAAATTCCAATCAGGATGAACTCGAGGATGTCGTGGGTGGGAATGCGGCCAGCATTTCCCTGCATCTTGCTTCGTTCTCGCCGCACTACAGGGATGAGAAGGACCATGGCGAGCGTTATGGGAAAAAACGTGGCAAAGACCGGACCCATCTGCTGCTGCACAAGTTTGACCATTACGAACTGGCTCGCCCAGATCAGGTTGCAGATGAGCAGAAAGGTCCAATCGCGAAGACGTGCGGCAGAGAACATTTGTGCTCCTTGGGAGTCCGCAAGAACCGCGCAGGTCCGGTCTATACTACAGATGCGTTTCCGAAATGGGAAGGGCGGGGAGAATCTTACAACTCGAGAGGGTGATTCGGAAACATGAGAACCGAAGCCCAACTGCGAGAGACCATCCAGCGGTTCCAGCATGGTTTCTGGGACAGGAAGACCACTGACCGGCCGGCCGTGGGAATCTATAATGATGCCGTTTTCCTGCCCATCAATTTCCTGCGTCGCCCCTTCCCGCGCCCGCTGGTGAAGCCGGAAGATGTCACTCCCGATTTGACCATGACCGAATACGACTACTGGTTTCGCGAACGGGACCGGGAGGTCTCCTGTGATGACCAGATTGCCTTCGCGGCGGCCTGGCGGGGAATCCCCTGGCTTGAAGCCTGGTGCGGTTGCCCGGTGCGCTACGCGGAAGGGTCGCTCGCGCCAGGCCACTTTGTGGGTTCAGTGGAGGAGCTGGAATCGGTTCCCATTCCCTCAGAGCACGCATGGTTCGAGTGCCTCCGGCGGCAGACCGAATGGCTCGAGAGTCAGGTGCAGCCCGACTGCTGGATCAGCCCCACAATTCTTCGCGGGACCTCTGACGTGCTGGGAGCGATGCGGGGGCTTCCCAACTTTTTAATGGATCTCCACGACAACCCGCGGGTGATCCGGAAGGCGGCGCGGCGGGTGAATCGCCTGATCCTCCAGGCGCTCGACTTGCACTACTCCATCGTGAAGCCCAAGCTGGGGGGGTACGGCCACAAGTACGGTTATTGGGCCCCGGGTCCCACGCAGGTAATTCAGGAAGACGCCATGGGCTTGTGCGCGCCTGCCATGTACCGCGACATTTTCATGGAGCTCAACGCCGAGACAGTCCGTCATCTCGGCGCTTACGTGCTCTTTCACTTGCACAGCACGGGCTACAAACATTATCGGGATGTGCTGAGCGTGCCGGGCATCGCGGGCTTGGAGATCTATGTGGAGAAGGGCGGGCCCACACTGCGGGACCTGTTGCCGGCGTTGAGAGAAACGCTGGAGAAGTCCCGCCTCATCCTGCACGTGGACTATGGTTTTGAACAATTGCCGGAGGTTCTGCAGAAGTTGCCGCGGGAGGGGTTGTTCCTGGCCGTCTCCAACCTGCGCATCCGCTCCGACAAGGAGTTTCGGAATTTCATCTCTGCCCAGTGGAAGTGCTGAGGGCACTCCACCAGCATCCGCCCCCTGCGATGGAGCGGTCACGCCGGGTGGCTCTTCTCTTCTCCCGACAGGGCAACGATGCGGCTCAACTCTGCGAGAACTCGTGGTTCCAGGCGCGGTTCGGGCGCGCTCTTCAATATCCCCCGCACGCGCTCCGCGGCCAGTTCGGCGGAATCCTTCGCGCCTGCCTCTCTCCAAGCTTCAGCGTTGAGGCGAGTGGCCAGCTTCGAGAGGCAGAATTCTTTGCGCAGGTACTTCAGTGTATGCGGTTCCGTCAGGAAATGGCAGTTGGGACCGACGGCGGCGATAACTTCCAGCCCAAGCGTATCCGGGTTGAAGTCGATTCCCTCGCACACGCGCAGAATTCGCTCATAGATGTCGTCGTCGATGACCAGTTGCTCCAGGCTGGCGGTGCCGACCGCCGCCAGGCTCCCTGCTCCACCGTTCAAGGCCGCGCCACTCAGCACCGCGAGATAGCCTGTAATCATCTTTTCCAGCGCGGCCTGTTCGTCGCAAGTATGGGTGTCCGTCGTCAGACCGTTGCTGGCTGTAGGAATTCCGTAGCTCCTGCCCAGGTCCACCAGCGCGGCGGCCAGCAGACCAATTTCGGTGTACCCCATGGAGGCGATGCTGGTGCGCATATCGAGCACGACGGGATGCCCGGCATAGATCACGTTTGTTCCCGGCTTGGCGAGCTGCGTAACCACGATGCCGGCAAGGATCTCCGCGTTCATGACAACGAGGGTCCCAGCCAGCGTAATGGGCGCCGTGGCTCCAGTGACCGCGGAAGAATTAACCATGACAGGCAGGCCGTGGTCAGCCGCCGCCAGCAAAGCGTCCATCTGCCCTTCGGAGAAGATGAGCGGGCTGTTGCAGGAAGAGAAGATGACGGCTTTGGGCGCTCGCTGATCCGGAAGCACGCTGAGCATCCGGGTGACCCACCTGACGGCGCGCCCTGAAAACGGAGCCATGAGGACGGGCTTGGTCGCAAGCCGCAGCATCGCCTCAGCCGCCCAAACGTCGCGCGCCTCGAGCGGCACGTCCCAGGGATAAACCCCCGTGACCAGGGAAAGGTTCGGTAGAGCCTCGACGACCCGAACCCACGCCTCCAAGTCTCTTCTGGTCACCTCGCGGCGCCTTTTCACGCCGTAGTCCACAATCCAATCGAGCGACATTACGGGCCGCCCTCGCGGCGGACTCTGAGGGCTGAGGACGATGTCCTTGGACGGATGCTGGCCCGTGAGGAGAAATTCCGCGGGGACACTACGCAACGATTTCTCAACCAGCGACGCCGGAATCTTGGCAAGGTGAGTATCAGGATTAGCCGACGCTCCCGCCTCCGCCAGCAGCGCCAGCGCTCTGGGGTGCTCTATCAGGATCCCAACTTCTTCCAGGACTACCAGCGAGCTTTGCTGCACGGAACGTATTTCTTCTTCCGTTAGGACTTGGCGGCGCACCAGTCTGTGGCGCGGCGTGGTGTTTCCGGGTTTTGTGATTGTCTCCATGTCCGTCCTCGGACTCTGAAGAGCGGTGGTCGTCAATAATCCGCCGCACGGGCCGCAGGGGGCTCCACGATCGCCTTTGTGGTTTGCTCGAAGGCGGGGCTTGGGTGGCGCCCCAATAGATAAGTTATGCCGATCGCGATCGTGCAAAGAGCGACCTGCGTGCCACGCCAGCATAGCACGGAGTTGTCTCGGCATCCGAGTGCTAAAGACTTCTGCATAAATAGATTGACAGGCTCGTTTTCGGGGATAGGATCGGCATATGGCCGGCCACTCGCCACGTCCCGGACGAGACGCGAGCGCCCTGGAGGCGCGGCGATTCGCTCGCTGCAATTGCCCGGCAACTCGGCGTGAGCCGCCAAGCGGTGTTTGTCTGGGCCCAGCAGTGGCGACGGCACGGCGAGGCAGGCTTGCGCCGCCGCCCACGCCCCGGCAGATCTCGGCTCGGGAGCCTTCTGTCGCGACACCGTTCCTGGATTGTGCGTGGCGTCACTCCGAAGATTCTGGCGGCATCACGAATCGTATAGGTACCTTGGAGTTGAAGCCCAGCCGCTGCCAGCAGCGCTTCCAACAAGGAATAGCGAGCTGTTTCAGTTGTTCCGTCGCTCATGAGTCCTCCACGTCGGTCAGAGATCCCTGGGCAAGAAAAGACCCCAACATTCCAGGCAGGCTGGGCATGCTGGGGTCTGTCCCCAACGCCCCTCAATGAAGGCAGACGACCCTTACTCAGCTCGAACTAGACAAACCTCTTTTGGCTCAAAGTCAATGTTTACAAGTTCCTGGTCAAGGCCTGTGACAGCCTCGGTGACGTGCTGGCGACGCTTGTACAAGTCACCCGCGAGCGCCAGCACGGTCCGTCAAGGGGAGCCGGGGTGCTGGTGCCCCCAAACGCTAATCTCGGGACGGATATCGATTGCCAGGTCGCGGGCATAGAGAATTCTGCGTGGGACTCTTGCGTGGGACTACCACGAAAAATCACGCAGAATCCCGTAGAACTACAGCGAAGTTGTGGGCACCCGAAGCGTATGACCTATCAAGGCTAAGCTGTTGCAGGAATTGGAGGCGCGGGGGAGAATCGAACTCCCGTATAAAGGTTTTGCAGACCTCTCCCTTACCACTTGGGTACCGCGCCCCCTACGAAGAAAGGCCCGAGAAACTGGAGCGGGAGACGGGATTTGAACCCGCGACTTCGACCTTGGCAAGGTCGCACTCTACCACTGAGTTACTCCCGCTGGATGACCGCTGAATTCTCCTTACCCAGGGATTATAGGAACCCGTCACAAGCTGTGTCAATAGTGGCTGGCGCGCGGGCGACCGGGGGAACCACGTCAGACCGAAGCGCGCACCGGCGCTTCCCGCAGAAACTTCGCTGACTCCTCCGGCGGCGTGGGATTGATGTAGAACCCCGTTCCCCATTCGAATCCCGCCACCTTGGTCAGCTTGGGCATGATTTCCAGGTGCCAGTGGTAGTAGTCGTTGGAGGCTTCCGGGATGGGTGAGGTGTGGATAATATGGTTGTAGGCGGGCGAATCCAGCACGACGTCGAGCCGCATCAGCATGTCCTTGAGCATGGCGGCGAGCTTTTCGAACTCGTGCTTCTGAGACTCCTCGAACGCGGACTGGTGAGTCTTGGGCACAATCCACATTTCGAAGGGGAAGCGCGGCGCGTAAGGCGCCAGGGCGATAAAGCAGGGATTTTCCGCGATCATGCGGACGCCGTCTTCCATCTCCTGCCGGATGATGTCGCAGAAGATGCAGCGCTCCTTGTAACTGTAATACTCCTTGGCGCTGTCTACTTCCTCCCGAACACGTTTGGGGACCACGGGCAGCGCGATCAACTGGGAGTGCGTGTGCTCGAGCGAAGCGCCCGCGGCGTCGCCGTGGTTCTTGAAGATCAGGACATATTTGAATCGGCGATCCTTCTTCAGGTCCAGAATCCGGTCCCGGTAAGCCCAGAGTACGTCTTCAACGGCGCGCACCGGCATCGTCGCCAGCGTCAGCTGGTGATCGGGGGTTTCGATGATAACCTCGTGCGCGCCAATGCCATTCATCTTGTCGTACAAACCCTCTCCCTGCCGGTTCATTGTTCCTTCGATGCCGAGTGCGGGAAACTTGTTGGGCACCACTCGCAATGACCAGCCGCGAGTATTGGGCTGGCTCCCGTCCTTGCGGTAGGCGAGGATCTCGGGCGGAGTCTTCATCTCGTTCCCGGCGCAAAACGGACAGAAGCCGGAACCGTGAATCTCCACTTTCTCGCGAACAAAATCACTCGGCCGCTTGGCTCGGTCGGTGGCAATGATGACCCACCGTCCGGTGATCGGGTCCTTGCGTAATTCGGGCACGCTTCAATTCCTCGCTTCCTGTCGCGGATGCTCTGCCATGGAGAGTAGGCCATTATGCGTGATTCTGCCTCGCCTGCCAAGCAGGAGTTGCATGCCTCCGGGACACTTAGGTCCCGGAGCTTGACGGAATGCAGAAAACGAAATCGGAAACCGGAAATTCGATAGCGGAAGACGACGCGCAAGCTGAGGGTGGCAAATCCGGGGGGAGGCAGGGTTGCCAGTCGCCTCGAAACGGGTTGGAAGAATCAGGGGCATGGAAGAGTAATCTGACTTCTCGAAATTTGAGTTTTGAATTTCCAGTTTCGATCTTCAGCGCGCTCCGAGAGTGAAGGCGTTCTTGATCAGCCGCACGCGCAAGCCGGCGTCGCGATCCCAGAACACGCTGACGATGTCAAAGCGGTAGCTCGCCGGACGCGCCTTGAGCCGCCGCAAGTAATCGTAAGCAGCCCGGGCAATACGTTTCTGCTTGGCGTGCGACACCGCCAGTTCGGGTGGCCCTGTTGCCTCGGAGGTGCGCGACTTGACTTCCACAAAGGCCAGCGTCGGGCCGTCCCAGCCGATCAAGTCCACTTCGCCAGTCCCCGACCGTGCCCGGCGGTTGCGCGCCACGATCGTGTAACCCATCTGCCGCAGATACCAATAAGCCAGCGTTTCGCCGCGTTCGCCTGTCACGAGGTGGGCGGCCCGTTCTTCCCCCTTACTCGGCCCGGCGGGGACCTCCCCTCGCAGGGCGCGCTGGCGTTCTTTCCAGACCAGTGCGCGGTAGATGAGGCGGGCGAAGAGACTCATCGGGCCTCGATCTTTGGGGTTCAAGATTCGGGCCGTCGCGCTGGGGTTTCTTGTGAAGCGTCGGGCCCGAGCCTCGAATCCCGCTACTTCTCAACTTCCGTGATGCATCGCTCCAGGACATCGAGCGCGAAATCCATCTGATCGCGCTCGACGATGAGCGGCGGCATCAGGCGGACGGTGCTTTCGCCGCAGCCGAGCAGTAGCACGCCCAGTGCGTAGGCGCGCTCGATAATCTTCTTGCGGGCCTCGGGATTTGTCTCCCGCGTCTCCTGACTCTTCACCAATTCGATCCCGATCATCAGTCCCAGGCCGCGGACGTGGCCGACGAGGGGATGCTTCTTCGGCCAATCGGCGAGGCGCTTCATGGCGTACTCTCCCATGTGCGCCGAATTCGAGATGTACTTTTCTTCCAGCAGGCGGATCGTTTCCATCGCCGCGGCGCACGCAATCGGGTTTCCGCCGAACGTGGAAGCGTGCGCCCCGGGCGTCCAGTTCATGACGCTGGCTTTGGCAATAGTGGCGCCGAGCGGCATGCCGGAGGCGATGCCCTTGGCGGTAATCAGGATGTCGGGGGCCACGCCGAAATGGTCGCAGGCCCACATCTTCCCGGTGCGTCCCATGCCCGCCTGGACCTCGTCGAAGATCAGCAGCATCCCGTGGCGGTCGGCGATCTGCCGCAATCGGGCGAGGAAATTCTTGGGGGGCACGATGTACCCGCCTTCGCCCTGTACAGGTTCAACGACGATGGCGGCGACTTCTTCGGCAGGCACGCTCGTTTTGAGCAACCTCTCCATGTAGTCGATGACCTCGCTTTCGGGATCACAGGTGCCACCGCGGTGTCCAAAAGAGCAGCGATAGGGATTCGGGTAGGGCACGTGCGACACGCCGGGCAGCAGCGGCCCGAAGCCGTTGCGTTGCACTGCCTTCGATGCCGTGAGCGAAAGCGCGCCAAATGTCCGGCCGTGAAAGCTTCCGAGAAACGCAATAAAGCGGTGTCGCCGTGTGTGATAGCGCGCCAGCTTGAGTGCCGCTTCCATCGCTTCCGTTCCCGAATTGCCGAAGTATACGCGCTTGGGCGAATCGCCCGGCGCAATTTGCGCCAACTTCTCGGCCAACTGGGCAAGCACCGGGTAGTAGAAATCCGTGCCCGACATGTGAATCAGCGCGGCCGACTGCTGCTGAATGGCCCGTACGACATCGGGATGGCAATGGCCGGTCGAGACCACGGCAATGCCAGCGCTGAAGTCGAGAAACTTGTTGCCATCTACGTCCTCGATGATCATGCCCTCGCCGCGCTTCGCGACCAGTGGATAGTCGCGCGTGTAGGACGGCGAGACGAACTGGCGGTCCAGGGCCAGCGTCTTCTTTGCCTCTGGTCCGGGTAGGGGTGTCTTGATTTGGGGTAGCCGATTGTTCATGGTCTTCTCCTCTGGCGAAACTGGGGATGCGTCCATCAGCCGACGGACGGGATCGAATGACCAGGGCAGGTCAGAGGAGGATCAGTCGCCGCCAAATAGGTTGGGGCGGGCGAGCAAGGGAAGCATTGACCGGGAGAATATGGGAGCCATAACTACTTCCTCTTCCACCGCGTTCCGGCTTTCGTATCTTCCAGTATAACCCCGGCGCTCAGTAATTCGTCACGAATTTTGTCGGAGGCGGCAAAGTCGCGGCGCGCGCGTGCGGCGTTGCGCTCGGCGAGGCGTCGCTCGATCTCGGGTTCACTGAGGGCATCGATCAGGACTGGTGACGTGTAACCATCGCCGGTGCGAAAGTCGCCCGCGCCTCGCACGGCCAGGCCCTTGAGTTCAACATTGGCGTCCCCAATAATGAAGCCGAACTTGACAAGCTTCGCGTGGTCGGTGTCCTCGATCGCCGCGAAGATGCGATTCCAGTGCTGGAGCGCATTGAGCATCGAGGGTTTGTCGCCTTCGCCAAACTCGCCGCGGTCCATGGCGGTGTTCGTATCGCGAACCAGATCGAAGATGGCGGCGAGCGCCTCGGCAGTATTCAAATTGTCGTCGAGCGCGTCATCAAAGCTCTGGACAGCGGCCTTCGCGCGCGCCTGAAGCTCTGGATTTTCGCTGCCAGCGAACTTCTCCATCGTCAAACGATAGCGGAAATTGCGCAGCCGTTCGATGGATCGTTGCGCCTGATGCAGGCCGTCGAAGGTGAAGTTGAGCGGTTTGCGGTAGGGCACCGAGGCCAGCAGATACCGGATGGCGCTAGGCTTGTAGCCTTTGCCGATAAGGTCGCGCAGGGTGAAGAAGTTGCCGAGCGACTTCGACATCTTTTCGCCGTTGACGATCAAGTGCTCGGCGTGCAGCCAGTACCTTACGAACGGTTTGCCGGTGGCCGCTTGGCTCTGCGCGATTTCGTTTTCGTGATGCGGGAAGACGAGGTCGCTGCCGCCGGAGTGGATGTCGAAGGTTTCGCCTAGATATTTCATCGACATCACGGAGCACTCGATGTGCCACCCCGGGCGGCCGGCGCCCAGCGCTGTTTCCCAGGCGGGCTCGCCTCCCTTGGCGGCCTTCCAGAGCACAAAATCGCGGACGTTGGCCTTGTCGTACTCATCGCTATCCACGCGCGCCCCGGCCCGCATGCCCTCGAGATCGATCTTGGAGAGCTTGCCGTAGTCTGGGAACCGGCTCACGCGGAAATACACCGAACCTTCGCTGCGATAGGCAAAGCCCTTTTCCTCCAGCGTCTGAATCAGCTTCACCATCTCGGGAATGTGTTCCGTGGCGCGGGCCACCACTTCTGGAGTTTCCAGGTTCAGAAGTTGGCGGTCGATCTCAAAAGCTTTGATGTATCGGTCAGTATACTCGCGCAGTGACAGGCCTGCCGCCTGGGAATTGCGGATCGTCTTGTCGTCCACGTCGGTGAGGTTCATGACCTGGACCACTTCGTAGCCCCGCGCGCGCAGGTGACGGCGAAGAATGTCCTGGAAAACGAAAGTGCGGTAGTTGCCGATGTGGGCAAAGTCATAAACCGTCGGCCCGCAGGTGTAGATGCGAACCTTGCCGGCTTCGAGGGGAATGAACTCCTCTACCTTCCCGGAAAGCGTGTTGTAGAAACGAATGGACACGGACTATTCACTTGGCCGCGCAACGCATAAACACTTGATTCTACGGGTCACTCTGGAAACAAGTCAAGGAAAGCGCAGCCAATGGCACATCTAGATTTTGAGATTTACCCACGAATAGGGGGGATATCCCAAGGTGCCTTCCTACTTCTGGGCGCGAAGGGCTTGCTGCCTCGCGAGAGCCTCAGCGCACATCTGCTCGGCCTGCTCGCGAGTGAACCTGAAGGCACCCAGGGGGGCACGTTCATAGTCCTCCAGTGACCAGTGTGCCCGCATGATCCCCTTGGGAGAATGTCCCCGCTGCCCTAGCAGCAGGTGCCCGAGTTCG
>Ga0315282_10000199_pt1 | contig 119895 bp, 100 predicted proteins | sample YL17G07_20_MG_FD_203693 | JGI IMG/M metagenome (GOLD analysis project Ga0315282, IMG submission 203693) | Sediment microbial communities from Yellowstone Lake, YNP, Wyoming, USA - YL17G07_20 | ecosystem: Environmental > Aquatic > Freshwater > Lake > Sediment | place: USA: Wyoming | collected... | reverse complement strand
TGTTCGTCCCCGCGGGCAAGCAGTTCCTCAACGTCTCGGTAACTTCGGACCGCACCACGTACCGGCCCGGCGAGCAGGCCACCTTCACGCTCAAGGCCACCGACTCCGCCGGCCGACCGGTGCGCACGGAGATCAGCCTGGGGGTGGTGGACGCCTCCCTGTACTACATCCAGCCCGATTTCGCCCGCGACCCACGGCTCGTCTTCTACGGTGACCGCCGCGACGCGCAGATCGGACAGGACTTGTCGCTGGGCGAGTCCCTCGAGGGTTCCGCCGGCAACACGCGCCGTCAGACGGCGCACAAACTGCACGAGTTCGCCCTCCCCGAGAACATGGGCCAGCTCCAGAGCTGGCCGCGCGAGTTGCTGGGGTGGGACTGGATGGTGCAGCACGGCCTTGTCGAGCGCTTTGCACGCCACATGGGCGGCGAAAACCTCGCTGCCGACTACGTCGTCCGGGCTACGGGGCCGGACGTTCCGGTCACGTACTCGGTCATTGCAGACGACTACTTGGCGGACCGCGACATTTGGCGTGCGCCTCCAGCGGCGGCCATGCCCGCGCTGGCTCCGCCGCCGGCGGCTGGCCGCAGCGGCGCCATGTATGCGGGCGAGATGGCAACGCGGAGGGGCAAGCACGCCGAGCCAGGCGGGCCCCTGGCGGAAGCGGCGGTGCGCACGCGATTTGCCGACACCGCCTACTGGAGCCCGGCCCTCGTCACCGGTGCGGACGGGACGGCCACCGTGAAGGTGACGATGCCGGAGAACCTCACCACCTGGAGGGCGACCGCGCGGGCCGTCACCGCGGAGGCGCAGGTGGGCCAGGCGACGGGTGAGACCATCACCCGTAAGAACCTGATTGTCCGTCTCCAGGCGCCGCGCTTCTTCATGGAGCGGGACGTGGTCGTGCTCTCCGCGAACGTCCACAACTACCTCGCCTTCGACAAGCGGGCCAAGGTGACGCTCCGGCTCGACGGCGGCACGCTGGAGTTGGTCAAGGAGGTACCTGCCGACCTGGGGCTGAAGTCGCCGGCGACAGAGACGGAGCTGTGGGTGGACGTGCCCAAGGACGGCGAACGGCGCGTGGACTGGGTGGTGCGCGTGCTGCGCTCGGGGACGGCCGCCGTGCGCATGACCGCGCAGACCGAGGAGGAGTCGGACGCGACGGAGCTGCAGTTCCCCGCCCTGGTGCACGGGGCGGAGAAGGTGGTGGTACAGAGCGGCGTGATGCGGGACGTGAAGGGCACGGAACGGCGGACGGTTGCGCTCTCGCTGCCGAGCGAGCGCCGGCGGGGGGCGAGCGAGTTGAACGTGCAGCTCACCCCCTCCCTCGCGGCCGTTACCCTCGATGCCCTCCCCTACCTGGCGGACTATCCGTATGGCTGCATCGAGCAGACCATGAGCCGGTTCCTGCCGAGCGCGGTGGTCGCGCGGACGCTGAAAGATCTCGGCCTCGATCTCTCGGAGTTGCAGAAGCGCGCGGCGGCCTATGCGGACGACCGCGATCCGGCGAAGGGCAGCCGCTCACAACCCGACAGCGGCTACACGTATCCGAAGGGCATGCCCGGGAGCGTGGAGGCGGCGGAGCTGGCGAAGCAGATGTACCTGCGGCGCCCGGCCGGCCCCATCTTCGAGCCCGGCAAGCTGAAGGAGATGGTGCGTGACGGTCTGGCCCACGTCTACAGCCAGCAGCACGCCGACGGCGGCTGGGGCTGGTGGCAGAGCGACATCTCCGACCCCTACATGACGGCCTACGTCGTCTTCGGGCTCTTCACCGCCCGTCAGGCCGGACACGAGGTGAGGAGCGATATGCTCGACCGCGGGTTCCGGTTCCTCCGCCAGGATCTGAAGGAGGAGGACAACCTGCATCGCATGGCCTACCTCGCCTCCGTCGTCAGCCTTCGCCCCGTGGACGACGCGGTGAAGTCCATCGTCTCCGACCGGCTGTACCGCAACCGGGAGAAGCTCACCGCGTACTCGCAGGCCCTGCTCGCGCTCGCCCTGGTTCAAATCGGCGAGCAGGAGAAGGCGCGGGTGGTGGTGGACAACCTCCGCAACACGGCCCACATTGACGCCGAGAACGGCACCGCGAACTGGTCCGGCACGACCCGCTGGTGGTGGCACTGGTGGGACAGCCCGATGGAGACCAACGCCGCGGTGCTCCGCGCCTACCTCGCGGTCTACCCCGACGGCGACCTCGCGCCGATGATGGTGAAGTGGATGGTGAACAACCGGCGCGGCAACCACTGGGAGTCCACCAAGGAGACCGCGCTGGCGGTGCAGGCCCTGGCCGACTACATTCGCATTAAGAAGGAGCTGGCGCCGGACTACACGATCACGGTGGACCTGGACGGCAAGGTGCAGCGCACGTATCGAGTGACGCGGGAGAACGCGCTCTTCTTCGACAACCGCTTCATCGTCGGGGATGACCTGCTCGGCGACGGGGCGCAGACCGTGACGGTCACGGTGAAGGGCACGGGCACCCTCTACTACTCCGCGTTCCTCAGATTCTTCTCGCTGGAGGAGGACCTGAAGGGCGCGGGCAACGAGATCTTCGTGCAGCGGCGCTACTTCAAACTGACGCCGCGACTGGTGGACAAGCAGGAGGGGACGCGGAAGTGGCAGGAACTGGCCTACGACCGAACCGAGCTTCTCTCCGGCGCGGCGGTGAAGAGCGGCGACCTGATCGAGGTGGAACTGGTGCTGGACGCGAAGAACGACTATGAGTACGTGGTGTTCGAGGACATGAAGCCCGCGGGGTGCGAGCCGGTGGCCCTGCGCAGCGGCGCGGGCGAGGGGGCCGGCGTGTACTCCCACATGGAGCTGCGCGACGAGAAGGTCGCCTTCTTCATCTCCCACCTCCCGCAGGGAACGCGCGCGGTGCACTACCAGGTGAGAGCGGAGATCCCCGGCCGGTTCCACGCGCTGCCCACCAACGGGTACGCGATGTACGCCCCCGACGTGCGCTGTCTGGGGGATGAGTGGCGGGTCGGGATCGCCGACCAATAGTAGGTTCTAGGAACGCGCGGGCCCGGCCAAGCGGCCGGGCCCGCGTCGCGGCGAGTGAGTCGTGCCGCCTAGTTATCGAGCCAGAGCTTGATGCGCACCAGGTCGGCGTACTGATCGTAACTGTTAGAGTTCTGCGGGCAGCCGCAGAAGTTCAGGTCCATCTGCCCGCCGGAGCTGAGGTAGCTCGAGTCCGCGGCGCTCCAGGTGATGGACTTGTCACTGGTCGTCCACAGCCCCTCATACACGCTCGTCCAGGTCGCGTCGCTCTCCTTCTTGATCCAGCTCAGGAAGCTGGCCGTGTCGGAGCGGCTGTTCTTCCCGTTGTAGTCGAGGGTCACGTTGCCCACGTGAGAGGGCGTGTAGCTCGTGGCCCAGGTGTAGTGCACGGAGTACTTATGGGAGGAGCTGTCGCACCGCACCTGCATGTAGGAGGAGTCGTCGGCCTGGAGGTTGGAGAGCCCACCCGCGATGAGCGTCGAGGGGGCGTTGCTGTAGGTCTCCCAGGAGGTCGGATAGCAGGACACTTCCCGGAACACCCGGATGTAGTTGGTCTTCGTCATGGTGTTGGAGCCGGCGGCGTTCGTCGCCGTCAGGGCGACGGTGTACAGCCCCTGGTTGGTGTAGGTGTGGCTCGGGTTGTGCACGGTCGAAGTGGTGCTATCCCCGAAGTTCCACGACCACGAGGTCGGAGACCCGGTGGAGGTGTCGGTAAAGGTCACCGCCAGACTCTTGAGTCCGCTGGTCGGGGTCGCGCTGAAGTTGGCCACCGGCACGTTCAACTGCAGCCGGAAGCGCAGCTTGTCGGTGGAGATGTCGTAGTTGTTGGTGTTGCCGCCGGCCGGACAGGTGCACAGCTCGAAGCCGATCACCCCGTTGCTGTCCATGTAGGTCGAGACCGCGGTCGTGTACCAGGAGTAGTCCGTGTCGCTGGTGCCGGGCACCCAGGAACCGATGCTGGGCCAGCCGCCGCTGGAGTTGCGGGCGAACACGTTGCCCGAGGTGGGCGTGTCACTGCGGCTCTTCTTCGCCTGGTACTCGATGGTGATCTTACTCACCTGGCTCGGCGTGAACGGCGTGTCCGCGGTGTAGGCCAGCTCGTAGCGCTGATTGCTGGTGTCGCACCGGTAGACCTGGTAGATGCCGTCGTCCGTCTTCAGGTCGGCCAGCGTGCCCGAGATCAGCGTGACGCCGGGATTGGGCCACGTGATGATCGTGTCCGGGTAGGCGAAGGCCTCGCCGCTGGCGGCCACCGCGATGTAGTTGGTGATCGTCTTCGTGTTGTTCCCACCGGAGTTGGTGGCCGTCAGGCTCACCGTATAGTCGCCGGCAGCGGTGTAGGTGTGGCTCGGGCTCTGCGCGGTGGAGGAGTTGCCGTCGCCGAACGTCCAGGCCCAGGAGGTGGGCACGTTGGTGGAGGTGTCGGTGAACTGCACCGCCAGCGGCGCCGGGCCGTTGGTCGGCGTGGCGCTGAAGTTGGCCACCGGCGGCTGGGTGGTCACGTTGATGTAGCCGGTCTTCGTCTTGGTGTTGTTGCCGCCCGCGTTGGTCGCCTTGAGGGACACCGTGTAGCTCCCCGCGTTGGTGTAGGTGTGGCTCGGGTTGCGCACGGTGGAGGTGGTGCTGTCTCCGAAGGTCCAGCTCCACGCCGTCGGGGAGTTGGTGGAGAGATCGGTGAAGGCCACCGTCAGCGGTTCCTGCCCGTTGGTCGGGGTGCCGGAGAAGTCGGCCACCGGCGGGTTGGGCAAGGTCACCGAGATGTAGTTGGTCTTGGTCTTGGTGTTGTTCCCGTAGGCGTTCGTCGCGGTGAGGGCCACCGTGTAGTTGCCGGTGCTGTTGTAGGTGTGGCTCGGATTCTTCGCGGTGCTCGTCCCGCTGTCTCCGAAGGTCCACGACCAAGAGGTGGGTATGCCGGTGGACTGGTCCGTAAAGGACACGGCCAGCGGCGCGGTACCGGTGGTGGGCGAGCCGGTGAAGTCGGCGGTGGGGGCCGTGTTCAGCACCCACAGGTCAATCTTCACCCAGTTGGCCGAATGGCTGTAGTTGTTGGAGTTGATCGGACAGCCGCAGAAGTTCAGGTCCATCACCCCGCTGGCGCTCATGTAGGCGGCCGTGTTGGTGGTGGTCCAGGTCATCGTCTGGTCCGAGGTACTCCAGGTTCCGCCGTTGAGGATGTTGGTCCACGTGCCGTTGTTCTCCTGCTTGATCCAGGAGTAGAAGTTCGGCTGATCACTGGCGCTGTTCTTGGCCTTGTAGGTCAAGGTCAGCCGGGTCACGTTCGCCGGCGCGTACCCGCTGTGCCAGGTGTAGTGGCTGGAGTACTTGTGGCTCGCGGGGTCGCAGGCCACCACCATGTAGTTCGAGTCGTCCGCGTGCAGGCTGTTCAGGTCGCCGGAGGTGATGGTGGAGGGCGCGTTGGTGTAGCTCTCCCACGCGTCCGGATAGACGGTCACCTGCGTCCCCTCCGACCAGTTCGGGACGATCTTGTACACCCGGGTCTCGTTGGTGGGGATGCTGTTGGTGGTGATGGTCAGGTTGCCGCCGCTATAGCCGGTGGAGAACCCGCCGCCATATACCAGCTCCGTCACCGTGACGCTTGGATTGGTCGGCCAGCCGAGGGCCGTGCTGTTCACCGTGATGGTGGTGGAGCCCGTGGTGGTAGGCTGGGCCGCGATGTAGATGGTGCCGCCGCTCTCCGGGCCGTAGCGCTCCAGGTAGAAGTTGGAGTTGCTGGTGGTGGCGTTGGTGATCGGCTGCCAGCCGGCCGCATCCAGCGCGTTGAAGATGGGCATCAGCCAGGTGTACATGGAGCGCAGGCTCTCCGCGTTCGAGCCATCCCCCATACCGGGATAGACATCCATGAGCAAGGTCTGGAGGACGATGGCCTGGCTCTGCGCGCCGTAGAGATAGGAGCAGCCTTTTTGATCGGCTAGCATGCGGCTGATGCTCAGGTTCTGGATGTTGCCGTCGTAGTACTCGCCGACGCCGAAGAAATCGAACCAGGGGGCCAGCATGCCCAGCTCGTAGGTGGGCCCACTGTTGGCCATCACCGGGCGGTTCTCGGTAATCATCTGGTCGTGCGCGTACTTGGCGAACTTGACGAAGTGGAAGGTGGACCACATGCACACCGCGCCGTTGGCGCCCTGGGCCGAGTCCTCACAGATGCCCGGGGCATAGTCGAAGGTCCCCCAGTGGTGCGATTCGAAGTCGTGCACCGACCCGAAGCCGGCCCAGCCTCCCGCGGCCGAGTCGTGGTAGAGGCCGGTGAAGTGCTGGCCCCCGGTGGGGAAGTTCCCCCAGGAAGAGTACCATTCCCAGTACTTGTCGCTCTGGCCGCGGTTGCGCGCCGCGCCGCCCTGCAGCGTGAAGCTGCGCCAGTTCGGAATCTCCCAGTCCGGATCGGTGATGTAGCGCCACGTGGTGCCACACCCCCAGTCGCCGTCCACCCACCGGCTCGGATCGTCCGGACCCACGTAGGACCCGTTGTAGTTCTTCATCCCGGAGAGGATGATGGACTGGGCCGCCTCGCAGTAAGTCTGCCCCTTCCCGATGCATTCCTTGCCCCAGTTGTTAGAGTTGTCCTGGGCCCGGGTCTCCAGGTAGTTGGTGTCGGTCGAGCCCCAGTGATAGCACCAGGCCTCGTTGTACTTGCAGTCGTAGATGCCGTTGCTGTCGGTCCAGGTGGTGGCGAAGTTGTTGGTCTCCAGGTACTTGATGGCAAGTTGGGAGGGGTTGCTCGGATAGTACCCGTAGTCCACCAGCCAGTTCCCGCCGGGGCTGAGCTTGGTGAACCAGCCGGGGAAGAAACTGTAGTACCGGGCCACCGCACTCCGGTCACCCCAGTTCGGATCGTGCTGGTAGAGGATGAAGCTGAAGCTCGCGGTGTTCGCATGGCGCGTGGTGTTGGGCGTCACCCCCAGTTCGATCTCGATCCAGAACCCGCCCTGGGAGTTGTACTGGATGGCATAGGCCTGGGGCGGATAGAGCACGGGGGAGAGGGAGAGGCCCATAGTGGTGGAGGTCGTCTTGGTGATCGCCCCGAAGGGGTTGAGGGACAGGTCCGCGTGCCGGGCCTGGTGGAAGTGGGAGTTCACGAAATACCAGTTGCCCGAGCCGTTCGTGATCGTCCGGGAGGCGTTCACGTGGTCCCACCATTTCCAGTTGTTGGCGTCAACGGGGATGCGGAAGTAGAGGATGAAGGTGTGGTTGGAGCCGCCGCCGGTGGCGGTTCCGTCCACCTTGATGTAGGGCAGCCCGCCGGTCAGCGTGATGGCGAAGCTGATCCCGTTGGCGGACCCGGAGAAGTTGATGTTGCTCCCGTTCTGGGTAGCCGTCCCTCGCACCGGCGTGCCGGTGTAGAAGGTATTCCGCTGCCACGGGATGATGATCCCGTCCGTCGGGTACATCACGAACCCTCCCGTCACGCCGCCGAGCGTGGGGATCGCGGTCCCGTTGACGGTCAGGTTGTTCCACGAGCCGTCGCTGTTGAGCGTGAGCGTCACGCCATCGTTGGTGGCGACGCTGACCGCGCCGGCCGAGTAGGCGCTGGCGCCGATGAGCCCGAGCGCCAGTACGACGTACAACAGTCTCAGCAAACGTCGTGTAGGCAAGATTGCCCTCCTCCTGCTTCAGTCATTGGAACTGCCTGCGTCTGAGACTGCCGCGCCGGCGCGGATGCCGGGCGTCCTGCTCGAGTGGTCTTCGTTCACCCCCTTACACGCCAGAATGCTCCCCGCGAGGAGGAGTGTACTGCCGCTAGGGTACGCCGCCGGGGGATAGCAGTCATTGCATACTCCCCCTGAGTTCTTGTAAAATCAGCCGATGACTGCTCGCCGACGTCCAAGCAAAGCGACCGGGAACCGGGCGGCGTCCGCAAGGGCAGCGGCCGGGGCCCCGCCTTCCCTGGAGGGCGCCGGCCCTCGCGATCGGAGCCTCGGCGAGGACTGGCCCGCCCACGCGCGGCGGATCGAATTCGGCCTCACCGCCGAGACGCCGACCCACGCCGACGTGCACCTCCACACCGACCCGATGCCCCTGGACCTCGACTACCACTCCGCGCTGGAGTGCGGCCTGGTGCTGGAGGGCGAGCACGAGCGTCATTACCACGACTCGGTGATGCGGGTGCTGCCGGGGCAGGTCTGGCTGTGTGCGATGTGGGAGCCCCACGGCTGGCGAGCCACCCCGGGCACGCGGGAAGTCGTGGTGATGTTCATCCCCGAACTGCTGGGTGACGAGCGTCTCGGCGAGGGGTCGTGGCTGGACCTGTTCGCCCTTCCTCCGGAAGGCCGCCCGCAGTTCCGCACCGAGGAGGCGCGGCGAGCCGCGCTCGCCATCGGCCAGGAGCTGGCCCACGAGGCCCTCACCAAGCCGCCCGGCTGGGTGAGCGGCGTGAAGTTCAACGTGCTGCGCCTCTTGCTGCTCCTCCGGCGGCAGGGAGGCGCCCCCATCCCGCCCGACCGGACCCTCCGCGGCACCACCACGCTCGCTCGCATCGTGCCGGCCCTGGACCTGCTCCATCGCCAACCGGCGTTCCGCGTGAGCATGGCCGAGGCGGCGGCGGCCTGCGGGTTGAGCCGGTCGCACTTCGACCTGCTCTTTCGTCGCGCCATGGGGTTGAGCTTCGGGCGGTTCAGCCTGCGCGCCCGTCTCGCCGCGGCCGCCTACCAACTCGCCACCACCGAGTCACCCCTCGAGGCGATCGCGGGCCACAGCGGCTTCGTGGATGCCAGCCACCTGCACCGCGCGTTCCAGCGCCACTACGGCTGCACCCCCGCCGCCTACCGCAAGCAGTTCCGCTAGAGGAGCGGCCGGCGAGAGGCGGCGAGGCCCCCTACCCCAGCACCTCCCGCGCGTGCCGCGTCCATTCCGCGTCCTCCATTACCCGCACCCCCGCCTATCCGAGCGCCTCTCTCGCGTGCCGCGTCCATTCCGCGTCCTCCATCAGCGCGCTGCCGACCGCGGCGAAGTCCGCCAGGCCGGTGGCGATGGCGCGCTCCGCCTCCTTCGGATCGCCCAGTCCGCCCGCGACGATCACCGGCAGTTCCACCGACTCCTTCGCCCACCTGCCCAGCGGCTTGCTGGTGCCAAAGCAGGGCTTGAACGCGCCGTCGGTGGAGAGGTGCAGCAGGTCTAAACCGGCCTCCGCCAGGGCCCGCGCGAGCGTGCGGAAGTCATCGGCGGTGAAGCTCTCCGGCGGCTTGTTGAACATGCTGACCCGGGCGCACAGCAGCGCACCTGCCGGGAGAAGCTGGCGCGTACGGCGGCACGTCTCCACCAACATGCGCATGCGGTTCTCGACCCGGCCGCCGTATTCGTCCCGGCGCACGTTAAACCGGCTCGAGAGGAAGGAATCGAGCAGGAAGTTGTGCGCGCCGTGCAACTCCGCAACTTCAAATCCGGCCTCGGCCGCGCGGCGCGCCGCCCGCGCGAACTGCTCCTCGATGGCCGTGATCTCCTCCCCGGTCAGCGCGCGCGGCACTCTCCCTCCGTCCGGAGGCGCCACCGCGGAAGGCCCCACGCGCTGCCCGGCCACCTCCACCGATGACTGCGGCCCCCCGTGAACCAGTTGGATGGCGGCCACCGCGCCCTCGGCCTTGATCGCGCTCGCGAGGCGCGTCAGGCCGGGGAGGTGGTCGTCCGAAAACGCCCCCAGCCCGCCCCGCCACACCTGTCCGCCCGCGTCCACGGCCGTGGCTTCCACGATAATCGTGCCGGTCCCCGCGGCCGCCCGCGCCTGGTAGTGCTCGATCAGGGCCTCGGTGACGCAGCCCTGCGCGTCCGCCTTGCCCGTCACCATCGGCGGCATGACCACCCGGTTGCGGAAGGTCAGGCCCTTCACCGTGATCCGAGAGAACAGCATGCTCATGGCCCCTGGCTCCTGGAAAGACGATTACCTGCCCAGCGCTCGGTGTGTCTCCTTCAGTTGCTCGATGATCGCTAGCTTCTGCGGGCACTTCTCCAGGCACTCGCCGCATTCCTGGCAGAAGCTCGCCGCCGCGCCCGTGCTCACCAGTTCCGCGTAGCGATAATCGGCCAATTGCCTCATCCCGTAGACGCGGAGGTTGTTCATCGCGGAGAAGTTCGCGGGGATGTCCACCCCGTGCGGACAGGGCAGGCAGTACTTGCACCCGGTGCAGTAGAGCTCCGCCAGCCGCTTCTTCTCCTCCGCCTGCGCCAAGATCACCTCCATCTCCGCCTCCGTCGGCGGGTCGGTGCGGCTCGCAATGGCGCAGTTCTCCTCCACCATCTCCCGCGTGCTCATCCCCGAGAGCGCACAGCTTACGCCGGGGTTGGAGAGGACGAAGCGGAGGGCGACCTCGACGCTGTTGTGCGATGCGCCCGGCAGTTGGCCCAGGATTTCGGCCGGCGGCGGCCCGAGCAGGCCCCCGCCCACCGATCCCATCACCATCACCCCCATCCCCCTCTCCCGCGCCCGGGCGATGCCCGGCTCGTTCGCGCGGTCCAGCAGGTTGTACTGGAGCGTGACCGAGGTGAACTCGCCCGTGTCTACCAGCTTCACCAAGGCCTCCGGGGTGTCGTGGAAGGAGAAGCTGAGATACTTGAACAGCCCCTCGCTCTGCGCCTGCCGGGCCGTCTCCATCACCCCGCCGGGCTTGATGATGTACTCCTCGAACTCCGCCCAGCGGATGCCGTGGAAGTGGTAGACGTCTATGAAGTCCACGTCCAGCTTCTTCAGTTGGTGCTCGAGGATCTCCCGCCACCGCGCCTGCGTTACGTCGGTGTCGGGGTTCTTGGTGGACACGATCACCTTGTCGCGCCACCCCTTGAGCGCCTTCCCCACCACCACCTCGGATTCGTAGCGGTTGTAGAAGTACGCGCTGTCAATGTAATTGACGCCCAGCTCGAAGGCGCGCTGGATCGCCGCGATCGCCTGGTCCTCATCCACGTGCTCGCCCGCCATGGGAAGGCGCATCGAGCCAAACCCCAGGGCCGAAACCTTCAGTCCGGTGGTGCCGAAATCCCGATACTGCATGGTGCCTCCGCGTGCCCACTCCTCGCACCCTCTTCGGTTCGCCCCTGTCCCCGGCCACTCCTCGGACCTCCTATAGCGTCCCCCTCCCCCGCGGTGTATAATGCGCGCCGACGCGTGCACGGCGGCAGGAGTGACCGGGTGACGGCAACCGAACCATCTGGACTGCGTCTCGAACCGGGACCGGCGCCCGCCGTCGGTTCTCGCGGAATCAAGTGGGCCGCGGGTGCGGCCCTTCTCGCCGCCTCCTGGGCCATCAATGGCTACCAGGTCTATCACAGCAACCAGGCCATCCAGCTTCCCCTGGTGGCCCACCTGGCCCACCCGGCGCTGTTTCGCGGGGACGCCTTCGTGCACACCCTCTCCGGCTACGCGGCCCCGATCTGGTGGCTCATCGCCCGGGCTACTCGGTTCCTTCCTCTCGAGCCGCTGCTCTTCGTGCTCTTCCTGGTCACCAAGATCTGCCTGCTGCTCGCGGCCGCCTCCCTCGCGGGCGCGATCCGGCCCCGCAGCGCGCTCGCTCCCTGGGCGGGAGCCGCCGTGGCCGCGCTCGGCATCGGGCCCCTGCTTGCCAGCGGCACCATCACCTCCTCCTACTTCGAGCACACCGCCGCCGCCATCCCCCTCTTCCTGTGGGCCTTTGCCGCCCTGGTGCGCGGCAAGCCCTGGCGCTGGGCACTCCTCTGCGCGATCGGCGTCACGCTCAACCCGATGTACGGCCTCTACGCCCTCACCTACAGCCTGCTCGGCCTGCTCGTGCTCCACCGTCGCACCTGGCCGCGCTGGCTCGTACCCCTCCTGTGCTGCGGCCTGCTCTCTGCACCCACATTCCTGATGGCCGCGCACGCTCACTCCGCCCAGGCGGCTGACCCTTCGTTCTGGCTCCAGGTGGCCGAGGCCTCCGGCTCCCGCCACCTCTTCCCCCGCCAGTGGCCCCTCCCCCAATTCTTCGAATACGGCCTCGTCGCGCTCCTCGTCCTCGTGCTCGCGCGGGCGCGACCGCCCGACGCTCCCGAGGCGATCCCCGGCAATCGCTTTGCCGCGGCGGCCACGGTCTGCGGCTTCGCGTGGCTGGCGGTGGCCTACCTCGCCCCGTACGTTCTGCGGTCCCCCGGCCTGGTCGTGCTCCATCCCGGCCGCGCCACCGACCTCTGGTGTGCCGTGTGCGCGCTCTTCCTCGTGGCCCACTTCTCCTGGCGGCTGGAGTGCGACCTCCCCACCGTCCGTCCTGCCAGCGTCCTCGGCCTCGTCGCCTCCATTCTCCTCCTCTCCCGCCAGTGGCCTCAGGAACTCCCCGTCGTCCCCTTCGTGCTGCTCATCCTCCTCCTCCAGCCCCGCGTGTGGCAGCGGCTCACCGAGCAGCCGCAAGTGAGCACGATGGCCGTTCGCCTTGCCGCGCTGGTCTGCTTTCTCGCCCTGCTGCACGTCGGCCTCCGGGGCGTGCAGCGCGGCACCGCAGGCTTCTACACCTACGGGGTCTCCGCCCGCACGCGGCAGGTCGCCCGCTGGGCGCGCGACCATTCCGATACAGGGGCCCTCTTCATCGTTCCGCCGGAGGGCGACTGGTATATGTTCCGGGCGCTCGCAGATCGAGGCGTAGTCGGCGTCTGGCGGGACGGCACCGGGCTTCTCTGGAACCGGCCCTTCGCCTCCGAGTGGGTCCGCCGCATGCACCTCCTCGGCAAGGCCGTCCTCCCGCGAGGCGCGACTCCCTGGCCCGTCGCCGCCTCCGTCTATCCGACCGGATGGTCCGACCAGCAGCTCAGTGACGTCGCGCGCACCTTCGGCGCCGACTTCTGCGTCCTGCCCGCCGACCACCCCACCCGCCTGCCCGTCGTGTATCAGGGAAGCATGGGCTATAAGGTCGTGAAGGCGGCCGGGTGATGTGCTACAATTCGCATGGCACCATAGAGGGAGCGAAGTGAGCGACCAGCAACTGCAGGTAATCGCCCCCGATCCGCGCGTCCACCGCGACACGCTGATTGACCTCGTCGCGAAGTGCTTCGCAGACGAAACCTGGGGCTACTACGAGCTGCGGGAGGCCTGCCGCCGGGTCTACGTCCGGCACAGCCACTACGACTGGGAGGCCTCGCGCATCGGGCTGCTGGGCGACCGGCTGGTCGCCCACTTCGGCGTGTGGAAGTACCAGATGCGCATCGGCGCCGCGCGCGTCCAGGTCGGCGGGGTCGGCGCGGTGGCCACCGACGGGGACTTCCGCAAGCGCGGCTACATGGACCTCACCACCCGCGCCTCGCTCGATGCCATGTGGTCGCTCGGCTACGACATGACCATTCTGTTCGGCGTAGATCACCTCTACCACCGCTACGGATACGTGCGCGCCTGGACCAACACGAACTACTTCGTGCCCACGGGCGATCTTCCGAAGGAGCCGCCTGACGGCCGCGTGCAGCGCTTCGCGGTCCGTCCCCGTCCCGACCTGGCGGCGCTGTACAACGTGTGCTATGCGGAGGCGACCGGCACCGCCGTGCGCCCCACCTTCCTGCGCGCCGATCCCAGTTGGCAGGGGAATACCGAGGGCTATCTATGGAAGCGAGACGGAGCGCCCGCCGGCTACGTGTTCCTCACGCGCCGCGGGAACCAACTGCGTTGCATCGAGTACGTGGGCGACGCGACCCAGGCCCTCCGGGTCGTCGCCGCCCTCGCTCGCAAATGGAACTGCGCCGAGGTGCAGTTCGAAACCATCCCGCCCAACTCCGAACTCGTCACGCTCCTGTGCCGCGGCACCTGCCGGAGCGAGAGTCACTATCGCCGCAACGGCGGCTCCCTGGTGCGGCTGGTCAACCTGGCCTCCACGCTGCAGAAGATGGAGGGCGAACTGTCCCACCGGCTCCAGGCCTCACCGCTCGCGGGCTGGCGCGGCGAGTTCGCGCTCTCGGGCAGCCGGGAGCAGGCCACCCTCACGATTGGAGACGGACGGGTGATTGCATCGGCACGGGAGTGCCGAAGCCCGAAGCACGCGATCCGCGGCGGCGACGAACTCGTCCAACTGCTCCTCGGCACCGACGACCCGGCCGAGGTGATTGCCGCCGGTGGCATGGAAGCCACCGGCGATGCGGCCCGCCTCGCCGAAGTCCTCTTCCCCGCGCGGCAGCCGCAACTGAGCCGCCTCGACAGGTTCTGACGTGAGGTGGCCCCGGTCCCGTCTCCTCCGCGCGCTGCTTGTCCTGGCCGCGGTCTACCTGCTCGGATCCCTCCTCCTGGCCGTCTTCGCCAACACCCTGATGTTCCGTCCGCCGCCGCCGGGATACCGGGACGGCGGCGACACCATCAAGCTCCGCACCTCCGACGGGGCCCACATCTCCGCGCGCTACCTGCCCAATCCGACGGCGAAGTACACGGTGCTCTTCAGTCACGGAAAGCGCGATGACCTCGCCACCGTCGCTCCCTTCCTCCAGCGCCTGCACGACTGGGGCTACGCGGTGCTGGCCTATGACTACCACGGGTACGGGACGAGTGAAGGGAAGCCCAGCGAAGAGAATGCCTATCGTGACATCGCCGCGGCCTACGACTACCTCACGGCTGAGCAACACCTGGCGCCCGCGCGCATCATTCCCTTGGGACACTCCCTCGGCACTGGCCCGACCGTGGACCTCGCCACCAGGCGGCCCGCGGCCGGCGTGATCCTCGACAGCCCCTACACCAGCGCCGGCCGCGTGCTAACGTGGGTGCGGATGCTCCCCTTCGACCGCTTCGACAACCTGCGCAAGATCGCGCGCGTCTCCTCCCCGCTTCTCTTCCTCCATCGCAAGGATGACCGCGTCGTCCCGTTCCGGCAGGGCCTGACACTGTACCAGGCCGCGCGGTCGCCGAAACAATGCTACTGGGTGGAGCGCGGAGGGCATGAGGCCATCTATCGCGACGACGGCCCGGCCTATCGGCAGCGCCTCGCAGGCTTCTGCCGGCTCGTAGAGGACCTCCCCGCGCCGGGCCGGAACTAGGCAGCGAGGCCACCACCCTGGATTCCCTCCCCTCCGCACAACTCGCCCTCGACACCGTCCTGCGCCGGCCGACCCGGGGCATTCCGACCTTCGGTCTCAACATCATGGAGCACAGCTTCCTGGAGCGGCTCGCGGGGGCGGCGCCGGGTGAGTATCGCCGGAACCATGAGAAGGTCTATTTGGATTGCCAGCGTGCGATAGGCGTGGGCATCCTCGATCAGTTCATCCCCGACAACCCGCTCACCATGGGCGACCGCGGCTTCGAGGGCGACGAACGCACCGCCACCACCGGCGCAGAGGAGATCGTCTGCGACGGGATCGTGATAGACTCCCCGGAGGCAGTGGTCGCCCATCTGGAACAGTTCGAATTCCCGCACCTCCAGCGAGAGACGGCAACCTTCGACGAGGACGCCCGCGTGCGGGAGATCCTCGCCCAGGAGGCGGAGATCCAGGACAAGCTCGGCCCCTCCATCCTCAAGACCGGCTACGCCTTCATCCATTTCCCGGCCCTGTACTACGGGCTCTACGGCTATGCCGACTACTTCTCTGCCTTCGCCCTCTACCCGGAGCTGATGGAGCGGCACTTCTCCCTCCAGGCCGACCTTCTGGTGGGCTACAACCGCGCCGCCGCGCGCGCCTATGCCGAGGGCAAGCTGCCTCCGCTCTACCGGCTGGATCACGACATGGCCGACTCGCGGGGCACGTTGGTGCGGCCGGAGGTGCTGGACCGCGTCTGGTTCCCGCACTTCGCCCGCGCCCTCGCCCCGGTGCTCAACATCGGCGTGCGGCTGATCTGGCATTGCGACGGCAACCTCATGGCCATGGTGCCGCGCCTGCTGGAAGTGGGGATTCATGGCTTCCAGGGATTCCAGTACGAAGACGGGATGGACTACGAACGCATCTGCCGGATGAAGACCCGCGACGGAGAGGACCTGACCATCGTCGCCGGCGCCTCGGTCACGCGCACCCTCCCCTTCGGCACGCCGGCCGACGTGAAGCGGGAGGTGGATTGGCTCGCCGCCAACGGCCCGAAGACGGGCCTCTTTCTGGGCGCCTCCAGCTCCATCGCCCCCGGCGTCCCCTGGGAGAACATGGAGACGCTGGTGGAGGGGCTGCGGTACTATCAGACGCACGGGCGGGGAGGGTGACCCTGGGCCGGGTGGGAGGCAGCGCTTTGACAGCAGTCACGTCGTCAGACATCCAGCAGGCTCTGACCAACCTGGGGCTGGAAGGCCAGCCCCTGTGCGTTCACTCCTCGCTGCGTTCGTTCGGATGTGTCGAAGGCGGAGCGATGGCCGTCATCAACGGCCTGCTCGGGGCCGGCGGCACCGTGCTCGTGCCCACTTTCTCGTGGGACGACTACCTCGTACGGCCTCCGCTCGCACTGCGCCGCTTGCGCAACGCGCCGCCGGATGACTATGTGAACGAGCCCCCCGTGACCGCGCCCATCTACTCCCCGGCGAGCAATCTCGTGGACAAGGGGATGGGCCTTATCCCCGCGACGGTACTGCGCCGGCCCCATCGGGTGCGCGGCAATCATCCCCTCTGCTCGTTCACCGCCGTCGGCCCGTTGGCAGAGACACTCATCGCGGAGCAAGCGCCACTGGACATGTACGCTCCTCTGCGGGCGCTCGCGTCGCACAGGGGTTCGGTCATTCTCATGGGCGTAGGCTTGGAGCACTGCACGCTGCTGCACTACGCGGAGAAGCTCGCCGGCCGCAATCCCTTCCGTCGCTGGGCTGTGCACCCCGAGGGACACGTCATCGAAGTGGAGACCGGCGGCTGTTCCGACGGCTTCCCCAACCTCGCCCCGGTGCTTGCCCCGGTCACGCGGAAGGTATGCGTGGGGCAGAGCGAGTGGGTCGTGCTGCCCGCGCACGAGACGCTCACCGCGACCGCCGCGGCGATCCGCGCGAACCCGATGATCACGCACTGCAACCGTCCGGCGTGCGGACGTTGCCGCGACGCGGTGCAAGGAGGGCCGATCCTTGAGTGATATGCTCTACGCGGTCGCCCACGCCGCCGACCTCAATCCCGCCGCGCTCCGGCGCTTCCTCGAAGAGCAGATCTACACCCTCCCCGGCACCGACCGCCACCGGGAGCAGTTCAGCATCCTTCTCACCGGCAGCCGCGCCACGGGGATGCATGAGCCGGAGTCGGATGTGGATCTGGACATCTTCTGTCCGCGGCCGGTTTATGAGGCCGTGAGCGAGGCCTGCCGCGCGGCCGGGATTATCGAGGCGAAGAAGAGCTTCTTCTGCGTCACGCGGGAACGGTGCTTCGGTGCGCACGTGGGATTCCCGCACTTCTCCCTACTCCCGCTTGACACGCTCGCCCGCGACCTTCGCGCCTACTCCGACGTGCCCATCTGGATCTGGACCCAAGCAAAGGTGATCACTGATCCCGGCGAGCAGTTCGGCCGCACCCTCGCCCTCTTCCAGGGCTATCCGCCGGAGGTGCTGGTGCGCAAGCTCAAGTACCACTGGCTGCGGTCGGAGTACGCGCACATCGCGATCTTTCCCAATCATCCCCGTGATAGTGGCGACCTCCTGGCCGCGCTGACCGGCCTCGCCGACGGCATCAATGACCTATTGCGGGTCTTCTTCTTGGTGGAGGGCCGGCCCTTCCCCTACACGGAGAAGCTGCTCCGCTACGCCGACACCACCGCGCTGGGCAGGAGGTGGGGACCGTTTCTGCAGGAGGCGATGGAGACGGTGGTAGGCCTCCAGGAGGCGGAACAGAGCCCCTGGGATCGCCTGAATCGCGTGCGCGAGATGCTGATCTGTGATGAGGAGGACCCCACCGCCAAAGCCCTCTGGGAGGATTGCGAAAGGGCCCTCATCGGAGCCGGCGTCGAGCCGGAGTGGGTGGCGGCCGACTTCCACAACATCGACGAACTGCTGACCGGAGAGCTCGGCCCGGCTCCGCAGTAGGGCCAGAAAGTTGTCGGCCGCGCGCGTCATCCCAATAGGACTGATTGGTGTCATCCTAGGCGGGAGGCGGCAGATGCGGGCGAGAGAGCGGCTGTTCCGGGTGCGGGTGGCGGGCCACCGGTGGGCGAGGTGGGTGCAAGACGCCTTGTCGCCGGAGCCGTGGGCCGAGACGCGAGGCGACCCGGCCGATTTCCCGGTGGAGGTCGCGGTGCGCACCTCCCCTCTCCAGCGCGCTCCCACCGGGGCCATCGCCGCCTACACGCAGGAGAAGACCCACAACCTGAGGCTGGCCGCGGCCGGAGTGACCGGGCTGGTGGTCGGGCCGGGAGAGGTGTTCTCGTTCTGCCGAACGGTAGGTGCGACAACCGCGCGTACCGGGTACCTGCCCGCGCTGGAACTGCACGACGGCGCCATGCAGCCGTCGGTGGGCGGGGGCCTGTGCCAGCTCTCAAACCTCCTGCTGCTCCTCGCCCTCGACACCGGCGCGGAGATCCTGGAGCGCCACCGGCACTCGTTCGACCTCTTCCGGGACGTGGAACGCGCGGTGCCGTTCGGGTGTGGCGCAACGGTGTTCTACAACTACGTGGACTTCCGGTTCCGCAACCCGCTCGGGGCGCCGTTGCTGCTCCAGGTGGAGGTGGCGCCGCCCTTGCTGGTGGGACGGGTGCGGGCCGCCGCGCCGCTTCCTTTCGCGGCGGCCCTGGTGGAGACGGATCATCGCTTCTTTCGGGACGCGGGGACCATCTATCGGGCCAACCGGGTATGGCGCGAGACGATCTGGCGAGACGGCCGCGAGCCGGCGCGGGAGCTGCTGTTCGAGAACTGCTGCCGCGTCCTCTACCCCGCCGACGATCTGGTCTCGGGGACGGACAAGGAGGACATACCGTGAACTGGCGAGTGAAGCGCGCCCTCCGACATGCGGTGTTGTGTCTGCCGCGGGGCGCCGAGCTGTACCGGTGGTTGGCCCGAGAAGTGGCGGGCACGAATGCCCGCATGCCGTACAAGTGGTTTCGCGTGCTCCCCGCGCGGGTGGAACTGCTGCAGGCGCGTTTCGGCCCGCAGGCCCGGGCGCAGCGCATGTGGTGCTACGACTGCGGCGCCACCATGGCCGCGGGACTGGCGATGGCGGTGGCCTCGGACGCGCCCGGGCTGCTCACCAGCCGCCGCGCGGAGCTGTCGGACCGGTACTGCGAAGTCTCTCGTCGCGTGCTCGCGGAGAAGGGGCCCCCGCTGGCCGAGATGTCTCGCGCGCCGGAGGGCCGGGTGGCGCGCCTGCTCGCCGCGTCGGAGGGGCGGGACGCGGTGGCCGCGCTGCGCGCGGTGGGGATGACGTACGCGCCCTCCCATGCCGCGGCCCAGGAGCCGGAGTGGAAGGGCAGGATCGGCTGCATCTTCTCCGGCGGGACGCTGGAGCACTACACGCCCGAGGAACTCGAGTCCGAGGTCGCCGCGATGGCGCAGGCGTTGCAGCCCGGAGGGGTGATGAGCCACGTGGTGGACCATCGAGATCACCGCTGGCACGCGGACAAAGGCCTCTCGCCCCTGGCCCACCTGACCCTCAGCGAGGAGGACTTCGGCCGCGCGTTCGGCAACAGGCTGGAGTATCACAACCGGTGGCTGCGCAGCGACTACGCCGCGCTCTTCACCCGGCACGGCTTCCACGTCGAGGGCCTCGAAGTGATCGCCTACGGACCCGAGTTGCCTCCCCTGCCCGAGGCGAGGCTTGCGGACCCCTTCCGCGGCCGGCCCGAATCCGATTACCGCTGCCTGGTCACGCGCTTCGTTGCCACGCGGCCCTAGCTGGTCTCACAACGAGATCGAACCCAGCCGCGAGGACCCGGCTGGGTTCGGTCGGGGGGCACGTCTGCCTTATCTCCAGAGGGCGCGACAGGGGGCGGCCCTGCAACAAGCCCTCTATTGTTAGGCAAGACTGCCAGGAACAATAGTATAGCAGGTCCCGGCCTCGGGCGCAAATGGCAGCCGCCTGTTTGTATGGGGAAAGGCCGACTAACCGCCGCTTCCACTTATGTGGAATGCCTCTGGCGAGCGGCCGGCGGCGGGGCGCCCTCCCTGTCCCGGGGCCGCAGGGGACGCCCTTTTCATGCCGAATTGACCCCTGGGGTGCGTCATGACCTGGCTGGGCGATCTGCTCCGAAGCGGCTCTTCAACCGGTTCTGTCTTCATCCTCGGTCTGGTGGCCGTCGCCGGCCTGGCCCTGGGGAGCCTGCGCCGCCGCGGCCTCGGGCTGGGCATCGCCGGCGTGCTCTTCTCCGGGATCGTCGCCGGCCACTACCGGCTCAAGGTCATGCCGGATGTCCTCGACTTCGCCCGTGACCTCGGGCTGGTGCTCTTCGTCTACGGCATCGGTGTCCAGGTCGGCCCGGGGTTCGTCGCCTCGCTGCGCCGCCGCGGGCTGCCCATCAACCTGCTCGCGGCCGGCATCGTCCTCTCCGGCGCCGCGCTCGCGGTGCTGATCGGCAAGCTCATGAGCGTGCCCATGCCGGTCGCGGTGGGCCTCTTCTCCGGCGGGACGACGAACACGCCCAGCCTCGGCGCGGCCCAGGTGGCACTCCGGCAACTCCCGCAATACACCGACAGCATCGGCGCCATGCCCGGCCTCGGCTACGCGGTGGCCTACCCCTTCGGCATCCTCGGCGTCATCTTCACCATGGTCGTCATGCGCGGCCTGTTCCGCGGGCGACCGGCGCACGAGCCGCAGGCCGAAGGCCCGGCCGAGGTCACCCACGACTTCGAGGCGACCGCGCCCACCGGCAGTGAAGCGACTTCCGTGCAGGCCCTCTCGGTGTTCGTCGGCATGACGCTGGGCATCCTGTTGGGCAGCATTCCCATCCCGGTGGCCGGACTGCCCGCGCCCCTGCGCCTGGGCCTGGCGGCCGGCCCCATGATCGTCGCCATCGCCCTCAGCAGCTTCCCCCGCCTCGGACCGCTCACCTGGCGCCTGCCGCAGCGGGCCAACCTGCTGCTACGGGAGGTCGGCATCGTCCTCTTCCTCGCCGCCGTCGGGGTGCGCGCGGGGGACCGCTTCGTGGAGACGCTGGTGCACGGCGACGGGTTCTACTGGATGGCGAACGCGGCCGCCATCACCCTCCTGCCCATCCTGATCGCGGCGCTGCTCGCCCGCTATCTGCTCCGGCTCAGGTACCACTTCACCTGCGGTTTGCTCGCCGGCAGTATGACTGACCCGCCCGCGCTCGCCTTCGCCTCTTCTCTCGCCAAGACGTCGGACCCGGTGGTGGCCTACGCGACGGTGTATCCGCTGACGCAACTCCTGCGCGCGCTCTCCGCGCAGTTGATCGTGCTGCTTTTCGTACGCTGACCACACTGCATGGAGGTAAGGATGCCGGACTTCAACGGATTGGGAATGAACCTGGGGAACCTGGCGCGGCTCTCCCGCGCCAAGTCGCGCTCCATCTCGGCGGAGAACTTCACCGGCGAGAAGGGGGTGGGCGGGATGGCCACGGAAGGCACGGGCGCGGCCTCCGCCGGCCCGCTCGGCGGACAGGGATGGAAGGTCTCGCCCTGCATCAGCATCGCCCCGGGTGAAGTGCGGGAGATCGCGAACATCGAAGGGCCGGGCGCGATCCAGCAGATCTGGATGACCCCCACCGGGCACTGGCGCTTCAGCATCATGCGCATCTACTGGGACGACCAGGAGCAGCCCTCCGTCGAGTGCCCCGTGGGCGACTTCTTCGCCTGCGGCTGGGGCCGCTACGCTCAGGTTTCCTCCCTCGCCGTGTGCGTCAACCCCGGCAGCGCCTTCAACTGCTACTGGGAGATGCCCTTCCGCAAGCGCTGCCGCATCACGTTCGAGAATATCGCCACCGAAGCGATGACGCTCTTCTACCAGATCAACTACACCCTCACCGACGTGCCCCAGGACGCTGCCTACTTCCACGCCCAGTTCCGCCGCGTGAATCCCCTCCCTTACAAGGAGGTCTACACCCTCCTCGACGGCGTGAAGGGCTGGGGCCACTACGCCGGCACCTACATGGCCTGGGGCGTCAACAACTGCGGCTGGTGGGGCGAGGGCGAGATCAAGTTCTACCTGGACGGCGACCAGTGGCCCACCATCTGCGGCACCGGCACGGAGGATTACTTTTGCGGTTCCTACAACTTCGACGTCGGCAAGGAGGGCGGCGGCTATCGCGAGTTCACCACTCCCTACGCCGGCCTCCCCCAGGTGATCCGCCCCGACGGGACCTACTCCTCCCAGCAGCGCTTCGGGCTCTACCGCTGGCACATCATGGACCCGATCCGCTTCGAGCAGGACCTGCGGGTCACCATCCAGGCTCTTGGCTGGCGGAAGAAGGGCGGCTACCTGGCCCTTCAGGACGATATGGCTTCTGTCGCCTATTGGTACCAGACGCTGCCGACCGCGCCGTTCCCGGCGCTGCCTGGTAAGGACTACCTCGAAGTCATCTGAGTTGCACCCGGAGGAAGGAGCGACCATGAAGCGGATCGTGTTGGCCGTGCTGCTCTGCGTTCTCGCTGCTGCCTGGGCCCTGGCCGGAGCCCTCCAGTCCCCTCGCGTCGCCGCACCGCCGTCGCAGCAACTGCTCGCCTCGCTGGATCCCGGCCTGAGCGCGATGGCGAAGGAGCTGAAGGCCGCCGTCACGAAGGGCGCGGGAGAGAGATCCCTGCGTTGGACGACCAAGGAGGGCGTGCTGATGTGCGCCCGCATCACGATCGAACAGGTCCAGGGCAAGTCGAAACTGCGGGTCACCATGGACGCCTCTCGGGACCTGACCCTTCCGGCCGGGAAGAGCATGCTGGAGATGAGCCAATCCTTCAATATCCAGTACCTGGACCTCCAGCAGCAGATGCAGGACGAGAACCGGCGCTTCACTCTCGTCTCGAACATCATGAAGACCAAGCACGACACCTCGAAGTCGGCTATCTCCAATGTGAGGTAAGGCAATGAAGATCTACCTGATGACTGACATGGAAGGCGTGGCCGGGGTGGTGAGCTTCGGGGAGTGGACCGGTCCGGGCAAGCCCTACTACCCGGTCGCGCGCGAGCTGCTCACCGGCGAAGTCAACGCGGTCGTGCAGGGCCTCTTCATGGGCGGCGCGGAGGAGGTAGTGGTATGTGACGCGCACGGGCCGGGCGGGGTCAACGTCCAGGACTTGTTTCCCCGCGCGGACTACATGCGGGGCTGGGCCGACCAGACGTGGCCGCTCAATCTCGACCCCTCCTACGACGCGGTCGCGTGGGTGGGTCAGCACGCGAAGGCCTGCACGCCCTTCGGCCACCTCTGCCATACGCAATCCCTTGAGTACATAGACGAAAGCGTGAACGGCGTCTCCATCGGCGAGTTCGGCGAACTCGCCCTCTGCGCGGCCGAGTTGGGCGCGCGCGCCGTCTTCGCCTCGGGCGACGAAGCCTTCACTCGGGAGGCCCAGGCCCTCGTTCCCGGAATCGAAACCGTCGCGGTGAAACGCGGCCTGCGCTCCGGCACGGGCGAGGACCTCGACGTGGAAGCCTACACCCGCTACGTCGGCTCGGCGATACATACCAACCCCGTGCAGGCGAGAAGCATACTCCTCGAAGCGGCCCGCAATGCCATCAAGCGGGCGCTCGCAGACTCTAGTTACGGGCATATCCCGCCGCTCACGCCGCCCTTCTCTCGCACCGTGATCTTCCGTCCCGGCCCCAACCGCCCGGCAAAGACCATCATGCGCGTCGCCCATCCCACCAGCTTCATCGGCGTGATGAACGAGTGGGCGGAGGCGACGCCGCTGGAGCAGGAGTGAAGTATGGCCGCTCGCTGGGACGCAGCTACCATCGCTCGCCACAACGCGGAAGTCGCCTCCCTCTGGGCCGGCTTCGAAGCCGGCACGCCCGCGCGCGTTCCCGTCGTCTTCAACTTCAGCAAGCGCTTCTACCTCCTCACGCCCTGGCTCAATCTGCAGGGATACACCTTCCGGGATTACTTCGAGCGCCCCGAGGTGCAGTGGGAGGTCCAGCTTGCGACACAGCAGTGGATCCGGGAGAACGTCTCCCAGGATCAGGAGTGGGGCCTCCCCAACGAGTGGGCCGGCCTCGCGCCGGACTTCCAGAACAGCTACGAGGCCGCGTGGCTGGGGTGCACGATCGAGTACCGTGACGGCGAAGTGCCCGACACCAGGCCCCTGCTGCGCGAAGATAAGGGCAAGCTCGCCCTGCTCTCCATACCCGATCCGCTCCAGGGCGGGATCATGGCGCGGGGGATGGAGTTCCGCTCCTACTTCGAGGCGCGCCGCGCGAAAGAGGGCTACCTCGACCGCCCCGTCGGCCCCAGCCCGATGTGCGGCGGCGGCACCGACGGCCCCTTCACCGTCGCCTGCAACCTGCGCGGCGCCACCGAGTTCTGCCTCGATCTCTACGAGGATCCGCCCTTCGCCCGCGAGCTTCTTGGCTTCATCACCGACGCGATCATCGTTCGCCTCCGCGCGGTGGGCGAGGTGAACGGCGTGACCTATCCCCAGCCGGGGTGGGGCTTCGCGGACGACAGCATCCAGCTCCTCTCCATCGCCCAGTATCGCGACTGGGTCCTCCCCCACCACCGCCGGCTGCTGGCCGAGTTCTCCCAGGGCGGCCCAAACAGCATCCACCTCTGCGGCGACGTCGCCCGCCTCCTCCCGGTCCTCCAGCAGGAACTCAACATCCAGTCCTTCGACACCGGCTTCCCGGTGGACCTCGGGCAACTGCGCCGCACCCTCGGCCCCAAGGCCGCGCTGCGCGGCAACCTCCACCCCGAGGTGCTGCGCAAGGGACCGGCCTCACTCATCCGTGAAGAGACGAAGCGGATCATGCAGAGCGGCGTGAAGGAGGGCCGGAAGTACGTCTTCTGCGAGGGCAACAACGTCGCCCCCGACACCCCGGTCGAGCACTTCGCCGCCGCCTACGCCGCCGCCAAGGAGTTCGGAGCCCACCCGTAGGGCGGGCTTTAGCCCGCCCAGGGGGCCACTCGTAGGGCGGGCTTTAGCCCGCCCAGGGGGGCCACGCGTAGGGCCGGCTTTAGCCCGCCCAGGGGGGCCACTCGTAGGGCCGGCTTTAGCCCGCGCAGGGGGGCCACTCGTAGGGCCGGCTTTAGCCCGCCCAGGGGGGCCACTCGTAGGGCCGGCTTTAGCCCGCCCAGGGGGGCCACTCGTAGGGCCGGCTTTAGCCCGCGCAGGGGGGCCACTCGTAGGGCAGGCTTTAGCCTGCCCAGGGGGCCACTCGTAGGGCAGGCTTTAGCCTGCCCAGGGGGCCACTCGTAGGGCAGGCTTTAGCCTGCCCTGGGGGGTTCACTCGTAGGGCGGGCTTTAGCCCGCCCAGGGGGGCCACTCGTAGGGCAGGCTTTAGCCTGCCCCCAGTCATCCAAAGCGCTTGACCCCTAAGACCGGCCGTTGGGAGCGCTGCGAGAGTGCCGTGCCCTTCACCTTCCACTCGCACGGTTCGGCGCAGCAGAACCGTGCGGCTTCTGCCCCCCACCTCTTGACAAACCCCTCGAAATCTGCTACAGTATCGCTACAGTGAATCGTGGGGACGAGGTCCGGGCTCTGACCCTGTACCCTGGCCCCTGGACCCTGAACCCTCGTAGGGTGTCCACCTACTGAAAAACGGTTGCCGACGATCGGCCCTCCCACTTCGCGCATGGCCCCGTCGGCCGTTCACCCTCTAATCTCGACTCCCTTTCCGGAATGGCCGACTTTTGCCGACGTCTTGCCGATCCGTTGCCGATCCGATTTTGCCCCAGGAGCCACCCCACATGCCCTACAGCGCAATATCGGCTCGCTCGCCGGCCGAAAACCGCGTTTTCCGGTTTTCGGCCATCTTCGGCCATCCGACCATGCGCCGCCCCTACCATACTCCCGCCGTGACTGTTGCCGTGGCCTTGGCCTTCTACTCTCTACTCTCTCGGCGCCGCAGGCGCCGTCTTCCGATCTTTCCGATCGTTTCCGATCATCGGAAATATCGGAACCGCCCTTCTAGCCCAACCTGCCCACCTCCCAGCCAAAATCGGCCGCGGGATTTCCGATTTTCCGAAAACTCCAAAATCGGAAAATCTCGGAAACCAGCACCGTTCCCCGCACCGTTCTGCGCAGCGGAACCGTGCGCACCTGGCCCGGATGGCGATTACCGCGGCCCTCCTAATCCGCGTCCATCTGTGCCTTGCCCGCCGGCCGGCGGGTTCGCCCCGGCCGTTCCGGCCCCTGACTCCTCGCCTCTCGCCTCAGCCCTGCGAAGCAGGGCGACTCGCCTCTTCGCCTCCCATTGCCGCTTTTGCCGCCCCCTTGCCGCTGATCTGCCGCTTCTTGCCACCTCGAATCTTTCGTCCTGCGGCAACTGAAGGGGCTTGCAGCCAAAAATCGCCTCCCGCAATTGCCGCTTTGAGCGAAATCGCCAAAAACGGCAGAAAGCGGCAAGAGGGAGCCCGAAGGTGCGAATGATGCTGTGCCCCTACACGCTGAACACCTCCTCGTACAGCGCCTCCACGTTCGCGAACGCGAACCCGCGATCTACCTCCCCGTGGAAGATGAGCCCGCCCTCCGACGAACCGAAGGTCCCGGCGATGCGATGCACCTCCGCGCGCACCTGCTCCGGCGTGCCCTCCCTCATCAAGTGCGACCGGTCCGGATGCGCGAGCAGCGTGATCCCGCGCCGCCGACACCACGCCGCCAGGCGCGCGTTGTCATTGCAGGTGAGCTGCGGCCAGAAGACGTGCATCCCCAGGTCCGCGAGATCGTCCCACAGCCATTCGGTGCACCCGCAGGTGTGGTACCAGACGTGTTTGCCCGCGTCCAGCACCGGGGCCATCAGCCGCGCGTAGCGGGGCCGGAAGAACGCGCGCCAGCAGTCCAGCGAGACCATGGCCCCGCAGGCCGTCCCCCAGTCATCCGCGAACATGACCCCGTTCACGCCCTGCGCGAGCAGGTAGTGCACCACTGCCTCCTGATACTCCACCACCAGATCCGCGAGGCGATGGAGCGCGGGCGCGTCGTCGGCCAGGTCCATCAGCACGTCTTCGAATCGCCGCACCGCGTGGAGAATCTCGAAGATGTTGATCCACCCGCCTAGGGCGTAGTAGCGCCGCTTGTGCTCCTCGGTGGCCGCGCGCTGTGCCTCGAACTCCGCCCCGACCGGCACCGGCGGAGCCGGCGGCCGGTAGGCGTCCAGCGCCGCGAGCTCGTCGAGCGGCCGGCGCTTGGGGTGCCCGTGCATCCCGAAGATGCGATACTCCCACTCCACTCCCCAGACGTCCTCCGCGGTCGTGTGGAACTCCTCGCCGAGCGCGCCCGGCGGGCACGGGGGGACTCCCAGGGAGTGGAAGTCGTTCACGTCATTGGCATACCGCCGCAGCAACTCCGGCAGCCGCGCCCCCTGCTCGCACAGCACCCCGTCGGTGGGCCAGGGCACGTACAGCGGCGGCCGATCCGGGCCGGTTCGGGCGATGGCGGCGAAGACGCGTTCGCGGGGAAGCATACCGTGCACCTCGCCCACGCCCTTCTCCGGCAGGAGATGAAAGCCCTCGGAGAGGACTTGCTGCTCAACCCACAGAAATCGCCTCTTCGGCCAATGAAATGGAGGGCTATAGGTGAACCGCCCGACCATGCCCACACCGTATGTGTGGCCGTGGCCTTGGCCTTCCACTTCAGCACTGCGAAGCAGTGCGACCGAATCTCTGATCTCTGATCTCTCTGCGCCGCAGGCGCCGCCGTGCTCTTTGTGTTAAGATAGCGGCAATCCCCGATGAGGATGGCGATCAGTGGATAGTGTGAACGGCGGCATCAGCATTCAGACCACCGGGCTGACGAAGCGCTTCGGCGCCCTGGTGGCCGTGGACGGCATTGACTTGACGGTTCGCGCGGGCGAGTTCTTCGGCTTCCTTGGCCCCAACGGGGCCGGGAAATCCACCACCATCAAGATGCTCTGCGGCCTGCTCCGCCCCACCGCCGGCGCCATCCGGGTCGCCGGCCACGACCTCGCCCGCGAGCCGCTGGAGGTGAAGCGCGCCATCGGCGTGCTCCCCGAGGAGATCAGCATCTACGAGCGCCTCACCGGGGCCGAGTTCCTCGTCTTCGCCGCCCGCATGCACGGCCTCTCGGTCGAGGACGCCCGCCTCCGCAGCGGCGAGCTGATCGAGCTGATGGAACTGGGCGAGGCCCAGCACAAGCTGATCGTGGACTACTCCATGGGGATGCGCAAGAAGGTCGCCTTCGCCGCCGCTCTCATCCACCGGCCCCGGGTGATGTTCCTCGACGAGCCCTTCAACGGCATTGACCCCATTTCCGTGCGCGCCATCCGCAACGTGCTCCGCCACCTGCTGGAGGGCGGCACCACTATCTTCTTCACCACCCATGTGATGGAGGTGGTCGAGCGCCTCTGTTCCCGCGTCGCCATCATCAACCGGGGGCGCATCGTCGGCGAGGGCAACCTCGCCGAACTGCGGGAGAAGGCCCAGACCGGCGGCGATGCCTCCCTCGAGGACATCTTCCTCAAGCTGGTCGAGGCCCATGTAGACGACGAGACTCTGAGTTGGCTGTGAGCTGATGCGCGGGAGCCTGCGATACGTCGGACTGCTGTTCTGGCTGAAGTCGCGCCTCATGTGGCGCAACTACACCCGCAACACCTCCGCCGCGGTCGGTGCCGTGTTCCTCGTCCTCTGTTTCGGGCCTATGTCCCTCGGTATGGCCGCCGCGCTGGGCGCCGGGTTCTATTATCTCGAGGGCGACGCGCCCGGGCACCTCCTTCGGGGAGCGCTGCTCTTCATCTATGCCATATGGCTGCTCGCCCCGGTGTTCGGGTATACCCTGAGCGAGGATTACGACCTCGAGAAGCTGCTGTTCTATCCCATCAGCCCCCGCCAGTTGTTCGCCGGAGTGATTGCCGGCTCGGTGATGGACTTCGGCGTGCTCCTCTTCGTCCCCGCCCTCCTGGTGGTGCTGATCAGCTTCGCCAACGGCGCGGCCGGGCTCCTCCTGGCCGCGCTCGTCCTCGTCATCTTCCTCTTCCACACCGTCGCCCTCAGCCAGGCCCTGGGCCTGGTCAGCGCGGGCCTGCTGAGCAGTCGCCGCAGCCGTGAGGCCATGGTGATCGGGATGATGCTGCTCAGCTTCACCTTCTACGCCGTCACCCAACTCGGCGCGCGGCACATGGCCTCGGTGGACTGGGGCGGGCTCCTGCACAGTGCCGCCTGGAGGCTGGTCGGCTTCACCCCGCCGGGCCTCGCCGCCTCCGCGCTCAGCGCGGTGCGGCGGGGCGACTTCGGTACCGCCGCCGCGTTGCTGCTCGCCTTACTCGGCCTCGCCGCGTTGACCCTCGCCCTTGCAGGTCGGCTCGTGCAGCTCGCCTATTTCGGCGAAGGCCCCTCCCTCCGGGCCCGCCGGCGGCGCCCCCCGGCCCCCCCGGTCAGGCCGCGAACTCGCCCCGAGGCCGCGCCCTCCTGGTCGGCCCGCCTCCTGCCCCCGGCCGTCTACGCGATGGCCCGCAAGGATGCCGAACTCCTCACCCGCGAGCCCTACCTTCGGATGATGCTGATGCAGTGCGGGTTCGGCCTGCTGATGGGGATTGTCGTGACCGTCCGCTTCGCCAGCGAAACAAGTGGCGCCGACGTCATGCCCTGGGTGGCGCCCCTGTTTATGATGATGATGCAGGCTGCGGTCGTGTTCAACTTGTTCGGAGTGGAAGGAAACGCCGCCTTTACCCTGTTCCTCCTCCCCGCCTCCCGGCGCCACCTCCTGCTCGGCAAGAACCTCACCTTCTTCAGCGTCTTCGCCCTCCTGGATATCCTGGCCGCGATCGTTGTTACCGCCCTCGCCGGTCAGGTGGAGAGGTGGTGGGCCCTGGCCCTGTGGCTCGTCCTCCTGCTGGGAGGACAGATCGCGGTGGGCAACCTGGTGTCTATCTGGTTCCCCTATCGCATCGTGATGCGCGGCTGGCGCGTCCGCCCCGCCTCCGCCAGCCGCCAGATGACCTACAGCGTCGTCGCCCTCCTCGCCCAGGGCGTGACGGTTGCCCTCCTCCTCCCGGTGCTCGCCGCGGTCCTCCTCCCCCTCTACGTCATCGGCCCGGCCTGGTTCCTCCTCACCCTCCCCTTCGGCGTCGCCTGGGTGGCCGCGCTCTACCTCCTCTCCCTGTGGCTCTCCGAGCGGGCCTTGCTCGCGCGGGAAATGGAACTGACCGAGCAGTTGATGCGTGTGGACTGACGCCGCAGGTTAGGGCCGAACCGCGGCCGGCGCTTCCTCCGGGTTGAAGCTCTCCGGCCAGAAGCGGTACAGCAGCATCTTGATCACCCCCGCAGTCGGCACCGCGAGGATCACTCCCACCACGTTCAGCAAGGCCCCTCCCGCCAACAGCGCGAAGATCACCGCCAACGGGTGCAGCCCTACCCGCCCCCCTACCACCCGCGGGTAGACCAGGTAATCCGAGAGGATGTTCCCCAGGATGTGCAGGCCCAAGACGACCACGATGATCCCCGCGCCCTTCCCGGTCGCCGCCATGCTCAGCGCGATGATCACCATCGCGGTCGGGAATCCGAAGTACGGGATGATAGACAGCACTCCGGTCATCACCCCCAGCAGGATCGAGAAGCGCGCCCCCAGGATGGTCAGCACCAGGCTGGAGTACGTCCCGATCAGCGCACACATGGTCACGATGCCCAGCAGATACCCGGCCACGATCCGGTTGATGTCCCGCGTGATCTCCACCGTGCTCTGCCGGTGCGCCTCCGGCAGGAAGCGCAGCAGCAGGCGCCCGAACACGTGGTAGTCCCGCAGCAGCCAGAACCCCACCACCGGGGTCACCACCAGCAGCAGGAGAAGGGAGAAGGTCCGGTTGACCCCGCGCAGGGCCGAGTGCAGCAGCCCCAGACCCCAGCGCTCCGCCCCTTGGATCAGCTCCGCGGCGGCCCGCTGCGTGTCGGCTGGTACCACCCCCAAGCGACTCCCCCAATAGGAGGCCACCCGCTCCACGCTCGCCACCAGCGCGCGCCCCCGCTGCGCGTACTCCCCGTAGTGGCTCATCAGCGTCCGCGCCTCGTCCACCACCGCCGGGACGATGAGCGTCCCGGCGAAGACCAGCACCACGAGCAGCAGCAAGAACACCAGCCCGATGGCCCGGTGGCGCGGCACCCCCCGGTCGGTCATCCGGTCTATGATGGGGTCCAACAGATAGGCGATTACCCCGCCCAGGAGGAATGGCGTCAGAATCCCGCGCACCCGGTAGAGCAGCCACGCCGCGAGCAGCAGCGCGATCACCCCGAACAACCAGCGCGGCCAGGTGATCAGCAGCGTCTCCGGCCGCTCCCCCTTCTCCCGTTCCCCCAGCGCCTGCACCGTCGCCGCGTGAATCACCGTCACCAGGTAGGCGGTGACGGCGACGCCTATCAGCACGATGATCGCCGCTTCCACGCGCGCCTCCTCGCACCCGGCCGCAAAACGCGCCGGGTCGCTGGACCCGACGCTCGGTTACCACGATATGAGACGCGTTTCCTATGGGGGAGCGGCCTACTCCCGGATGTACTCCCGCAGCCGGCTCAGCGCCCGGTGCTGCAGCCGGGAAACGTGCATCTGCGAGATCTTCATCCGTTTCGCCACTTCCGTCTGCGACAGGTTGCGGAAGAACCGCAGTTCGATGATCTGCCGCTCCCGCTCGGGGAGCGACTTCAGCGCCTGCGAGAGGCGGTTGCGCCGCTCGAAGCGCTCGATCTCGACGTCCTCTCGCCCAATGTAGTCCGCCAGCGCGCCGCCGGAGTCGTCTTCGTCGGTGCCGATATCGCGGTCCAGGGAAGGCAACTCGTAGAGGTCGCTCAACTCCAGCGCCTCCACGGCTTCTTCGTCCGCCACGCCCAACCGCTCCGCGATCTCGCTGATGGTGGGAGCCCGGTCCAGCCTCTGGCTCAGCTCGTCCACCGCCCGGTTCGCCGCCAGACTCAGTTCCTGCAGGCGGCGCGGCACCTTCACCGCCCATCCCTTATCTCGGAAGTGGCGCCTGATCTCCCCCACGATGGTCGGCGTCGCGTAGGTGGCGAACCGGATCCCGCGCTCCGGGTCGAACCGGTCAATCGCGTTGATCAGCCCGATCATCCCCACCTGGATCAGGTCCTCCAGCGGCTCCCCCCGGTTGGCGAACTTGCGCGCCAGGTACCGCACCAGGTTCATGTGCGCCAGAATCAGCCGCTCCCGCAGCCGCGGGTCATGGCTGCGCTGGAACTCCTCAAACAGCGCCGGCGTCGCCACGTCCGCGGCGGAGGCGCGCGCGGCCAGGGCGGCCTGGTCCTCCAGCACCTCCTGCGTCTCCGTCGTTTCGCTCTCTATCTTCTCCTCCGCGCCGTCATCGTCCACGCGCGCGGCTTCCTGCGAGTTCATGCTTACTGCCTGTCTCGGTACTTCGTCATCCGCACACAGGTCCCGGTCTTGGGATCGCAGACCACGTCCACGTCGTCCATTACGGAGCGGATGATCACCAGTCCCAACCCGCCGATGTCATCCTCCACGTCCGGGGGCGCGCTCGCGTCGAAGCCTGGCCCGTCGTCCACCACTTCGATGGTCAGACTCTCGGGGGCCACCAGAAAACGGATGAGGATTGCTTCACATGCGTCCGCGGGCACGTGCTCCACCGCGTTCGTGCACGCCTCGCCGACCGCGAGACGAATGTCGTCGGCCTGCGACACCACGAACTCCAACTGCGCTGCCAGCGTCCACGCGGTGCAGCGCGCGAGCTTCACGAACTCCGGCCTGCGGGGGATCCGCAGCTCGATCTGAGAGGCCGCCAGCGTGTTCATGACGCCACCCCCTGCAAGGCCGAGGTCACGTCCGCACACATCACAAACACCCGGTTCAGGCCCGTGATCTCGAACACCCGCGCCACCCGGGGCTGCGCCCCCGCCATCAGCAGCGTGAAGCCCGACTCGCTCGCCCGTTTCAGCAGGCCCACCAGGATCCCCAGGCCCGCACTGTCAATGTACTCGGTCCGGCTCAGGTCTACCACCAGTCGCTTCACGCCGCTCGCGAGCAGCGACAGCGCCGCATTCTTCACCTGCTCGCTGTTCGCGACGTCTACCTCCCCTTGGAGGGACAGCACCGCGCTGTCGTCTCCGGCTCTGCGGGATCCAATCTGGAGTGAGTTGGTCATGCTCCGTCCCTTCAGCCCTTCCGGGCTGCGTCCATCGCGTTCTTCCCGTGCCGGTGCACCGTCCGGCCCTCCCCTTCTCTTCGACGGGCACCCCTCCAGAACCTGTGTCACCGGCGCCCCATGACCCGTCCCAGGCCCCGGCGCAGACCCGACAACCACCCCGCCACCTTCGCCAGCGCCGGACTTAGCGCGCCCGCCAGCAGCGCCTCCGCTGCCAGCGCGGCCGTCCACCTCTCCACCCGGTGCGCGGCCCCGGCAAGTGGTGCAAGCGTCTCGTCCACCTTGCCCATCGTCTCCCGCGCCCGGCGCGCCGTCTCCTGCACTTCGCCCAGCGTCGGCTTCACGTCCTCCTCCAGCACCCGGCTCACCCGGTCAGCCAAGCGCTCGAGTCGCCCCGCCAGAAGGAACCCGCGTACCGCCGCCGTGGCCACCGTCACGGCGGCCACGGTCAGGGCGATCACCTCGACGATGCGCAAAACCTCCATAGCTCCCACCTACTCACCCAGTATGGCGGAAACGATGATCCCGCCGAACGCCAGCACGTCACCATCATAGCACACGGCCGCCTGCCCCGGCGTGACGGCCCGCAGAGGATGACAGAAATCTAGCCGTACCTGATCTCCTTTCGGGACGGCCCGGCCCAGTTCCGGCTGCGCCTTGTACCGAATCTTGACAGATACTGGCGCCCCCGCCGGTGGCAGGCCGGAGAACGCGACATAGTTCACCCGCTCCATGGCCAGCCCGGCCACCGCCAGGTCCTCTTCCTCTCCCACGATCAGACGATTCTCCCCGGGCTCGATTCCGACCACATAGAGCGGCCGGGGGTGCGCGATGCGCAGCCCCTGCCTCTGCCCAATCGTGTAGTGGATCAGGCCCCGGTGCCGGCCGAGCTGCCGCCCCTCGCGGTCCACGATCGGCCCCGGCCGCGCCGCACCGGGCCGCAACCGCGCCACGTACTCGCCATAGCTCCCCTCCGAGACAAAGCAGATCTGCTGGCTGTCCGGCTTCTCCGCCACCGGCAGCCCCAGCGACGTCGCCCGCCGCCGCGTCTCCGCCTTCGTCATCTCCCCCAACGGGAAGAGCGCCTTCGCCAACTGCTCCTGGCTCAGATCGTAGAGCGCATAGGACTGGTCCTTCGACGTGTCGGCCGCCTGCCGCAGGGCCCACCGGCCTCGCGCCTCGTCGTACCCGGCCCGCACGTAGTGCCCGGTCGCCAGGTGTGTCGCCCCGATCTCCTCCGCCCGGCGCAGCAGCTCCGTGTACTTGAGATAGGTGTTGCATGTGATGCACGGGTTCGGCGTCATCCCCGCCACATAGCTGTCACAGAACGGCTCGATCACCAGCCGCTGAAAGGCCTCCCGCAGGTCCACCACGTAGTGGCGGATGCCCAGCGCGTGCGCCACCCGCCGCGCGTCCTCCAGTGCCTCCAGCCCGCAGCAGCTGCTCGTCCCCGGGCAGCCCTCCTCCGGCGGGCTCTTGGGCCAGATCTGCATCGTCAGTCCCACCACCTCATAGCCCTGCTCCAGCAGCAAGGCTGCGGCCACCGAGCTGTCCACCCCGCCGCTCATCGCGACGGCCACGCGCTCACCCACCGCCCGACTCCGATCCCTCCTCGCCTTTGTTTCCCTCCGACTCTTCGCCTCTTCGCCTCTTCGACTCCTCGGCCGTCCTCTTCTCCCACTCCGCCATCCGCTCCCGGATGCGCTTCTCGTACCCCAGGTTCCCCGGCTCGTAGTAGCGACGCGACTTGGTGCCAGGAGGGAGGTAGTCCTGCGGCGCGTAGTGCCCGGGGTGATCGTGCGGGTAGACGTACCCCTCCCCGTGTCCGAACTTCTTCGCGCCGGGGTAGTTCGCGTCCCGCAGGTGCTTCGGCACCAGCGGCACCTGGCGATTGCGCACGTCCTCCTGCGCCCGCGTCAGCGCGATGTAGGAGGCGTTGCTCTTCGGCGCGGTTGCCACGTACACCGTCGCCTGCGCCAGCGGAATCTGCGCCTCCGGCAGCCCCACGTACTCCACCGCGTGCGCCGCCGCGGTCGCCACCACCAGGGCCATCGGGTCCGCGTTCCCCACGTCCTCCGCGGACTGAATCACCAGCCGCCGCGCAATGAACCGCGGGTCCTCCCCTGCCTCCAGCATCCGCGCCAGCCAGTACAGCGCCGCGTCCGGGTCGCCGCCCCGCAGGCTCTTGATGTAGGCGGAGATCACGTCATAGTGGACGTCTCCGCCCTTGTCGTACTTCAGCGCGCGCTGCTGGGCCGCGTCCTCCACCATCGCCAGCGTCAGCGTCTTGATCCCGTCGAGCTGCGCCTGCTGCGCCGCCGCCTCCAGCGCGTTCAGCGCCGCCCGGGCATCGCCGTTGGCCAGGTTGATCAGATGGTCCCGCGCCTCGGGCCGGAGTGCCAGCTCCATCTGACCCAGCCCGCGCTCGCGGTCCGCCAGCGCCCGGTCCACGATGATGCCTACCTGCTCCGCGGTGAGGGGCTCGAAGACGAAGATGCGGGACCGGCTCACCAGCGGCGAGTTGATCTCGAAGTACGGGTTCTCGGTGGTGCAGCCGATGAGGACGATGGTGCCGTTCTCGACGTGGGGCAGGAACGCGTCCTGCTGGGCCTTGTTGAAGCGGTGGATCTCGTCTACGAAGAGCACCGTGCGGCGCCCCAGGGCGCGCGTCCGCTCCCGCGCCTGCTGCGTCACCCGGCGGATGTCGGCCACCCCCGACGTCACCGCGCTGTAGCTCTCGAAGTGGGCCTTCGTGTGCTGGGCCACCACCCACGCCAGCGTGCTCTTCCCCGTCCCCGCGGGGCCGTAGAAGATCACGGAGGAGAGCGTGTCGGACTCGATCGCGCGCCGTAGATAGCTGTCCGGGCCGACGATCTGCTCTTGCCCGACGAACTCCTCCAGCGTGCGCGGCCGCATGCGCGCCGCCAGTGGAAGGTTCGTCACCCCCTCCCCCGCCCCGCGCCGCTCTTCCGGAAACAGACTCTCGCCCTCGACGGAGCCACTACCGCGTCTTGGCATATACCAAGATTGTAGCACGACGGCGAACGCCGCGGAATAGGGCGTCAGCCATGATCACACCGGTATTCCCTCGGCGCGCACGTTCATGAGCAGCGGGCTCTGCTCGGACGTGAATCGTTCTGCGGACACAAAGACGCAGGCCATGACCACGTCGTGCTCGAGCGACAGCCCCGCGACATCCTCGATGGTGCGGTCAGTCTCGGCAAACGGATCCACCGGGCGCTCCAGCACGACCAGCACGTCAATGTCTGACCCCTCGTCGGCGTCCCCCCGCGCCTGCAAGCCGTAGAGCAGCAGCCCCACCAGCCGCTCCCTGTACTGGACCTCGAAGCGAGCCCGCAGCTCAAGCAGGATCTGTCTCAGTTCCGGTGCGATCTCCATCGTCTTCGCCCCGCGGATCGTACCACTTTCCTTGCCGCTCCCACAATTGACCACGCCCAGGGCGGCCTCGGACACTCGGTTCGTGCGCACCCCATGAGACAAGGAGGATACGGCCTGGCTGTGGTATCTACTTTCACGTCGTCTATTCGTCGTCGGAGGGAAGCAATGCGACGCCTTTCGCGTTGGCTGGTGCTCTGCCTCATCCTCGTCCCTGCGGCCGGGTGCGGCGTGAGCAAAGACAAGCCCGCGGCGGAAGCCGTGGCGGCCAAGTTCCACGCGGCCCTGCAAGTGAAGAACTACAACGACGCCATCGGCCTGTGCCACCCCGACCTGTTCAAGCAGACCCCGGAGAGGGACTTCCGCGAGTTGCTCACGTTCGTCAACAAGAAGCTGGGCGACTACCAGAGCGCGAAGCTGGTCGGGTGGAGCTTCCGCAAGCAGGCCATGACGAGTGGACCAAGTGGCACGTTCTACGTGCTCACCTATCAGACCACCTATGCGAAGTACCCGGCCGACGAGCAGTTCGTCATCTACAAGCCCCTGGGCGGCAACCGGTTCTCCGTTCTCGGCTACCACATCAACTCCACGGGCCTATTCAAGGAGACTCAACCTAATGCTTCCGAGGCGCCCTCCGGGGGAACACCGCGGCCCCGCGCGCGGTCTAACCCGGCAGAACCCCCTGTGACCGGAGGATGAGGATGCGACGCGGCAAGTGCCTGTGGCTCGCCCTGGCGTGCGTGCTGCTCATGGCCGGCCAGGCGATGGCCAATCCCATCGCGGAAGTCGCCCGTCCCCAGATCGCCAACCAGCTCGCCTTCCTCCTCCTCGTCACCCTCCTGGAAGCCGGCGTGCTCTATCTCCTCCTGCGCCCCCGGTGGGTGGTGGCCGAGACGTTCGTGGCCAACGTGATCTCTTACCTCGCGGGATTCATCGCCTTCCTCATTTGGGCGCTGTTCATCAATCCCTTACCGGAGAGTTCGATTCCGTTCTTCAACGTGGTTCAGTTCCGGTCCCACTTTGTGTCTCTGGCCGTCGCCGAAGGCCAAGGGGTGTTCCTCTTCCTCTTCCTGTGCTTCTGCGTTTCCGTGCTGACCGAAGGGGCCTACTTCTGGTGGAGATGGCCCGCCCACCGCGGGCGCCGGTTGGTGTTGGGAGTACTCGCCGCGAACGCGCTGACCTACGCGCTCTTCTTCCCCATCCTGAAGATCGCCGATGGATTCTGAGGATCGCCCATGCCGCTTATCTTCCTAAGCGGACGCGGCGGAGCAATCCGGCCGTTCCTGAACCCTGGCCCCTCCCACTCGCAGGTCCCCCCGCCTCCTTCGCCGAATCCTCCCTCCCATGCACCTGACCCGCCGGGAGTTCGAGGAACTCGTCGTCACCGCGCTCGCCAGCGTACCGGATGAGTTTCGCGAGAGGCTCGAGAACATCGAGATCGTGGTCGAGGATCACCCCTCCCGCGAGGACCTGGCCGGCCGCGACCTCCCCGCGGGGACACTCCTGCTCGGCATCTACCGCGGCGTCCCGCTCACCGCCCGCTCGGCCACCTACCCTCCCCTCTACCCGGACCGCATCGCCATCTTCCAGCACTCCCTCGAGCAGCTCTGCCGCACCCGCGAGGAGATGATGCTCGAGGTCCGCCGCACCGTCCTGCACGAGATCGCCCATTACTTCGGCATCTCTGATGAGAGACTGCGGGAGCTGGGCCTGTGAAAGCAGGGGCCCTGCCGGGAGTCGCCGTAACCTGACGCAGGCTGAGGTCTCAGAGGCGCCTCTGATTCGATGCCTCTCCCAAGGAGTTGTCCGGTGCACATACGCCACTCCACTCTCTGCTGCTTCCTTCTGTGCGGCCTTGGCCTGGCCCTCCTCTCGTGCGCCCCGGCCCTGGCCGTCGCTTCGCCCACGGAGTCCGCCTTCCACTCCGCCGCCTTCGGCCTCTCCCCCGACGGCGCGTGGCTCGGCTATCCGCTGCTCGCCTACGACCAGTTCGGTGACCCCCTCACCGAGGTCTGGGTGGCCCGTGCCGACGGGTCCCAGCCCAGGCGCATCGGCCGCCTCCCTGGCGTGTGCGGCGTCTCCTGGCTCGACGGCGCACGTCTGCTCGCGAGCGCCGTCACGGGTAACCACTTCTGCGTCCTCCCTTTGGCGGGGGGCGAGCCGAAAGCGCTCTCCCTGCCCAATGACCTCACCAGTTTCTCCCACCTGCTCTCGCCTGACGGCAGGTGCCTGGTCGTCCGAGCGCATCAACTCGCCGCGAACGAAGGCGGCCTCTGGCGCCTCGACCTCGCCACCGGCGAAGTGAAACACTTTTTCAAGCTATCGGTAAACGGCTCCCTCAGCTTCTCCCCGGACTCCCGCAGGATCGTGTGCGGGCTGGGCCCCTACACCAAGGAACCCCGACTCACCGCCGTTGACGTCGCCAGCGGCCAGGCCGAAGACCTGGGTCTGGCCGGCAACTGTCCCGCGTGGTCTCCTGACGGGAAAGGCCTCGCCTATATTTCGGCCTCGCTGGTCAACGGGCATCCCGTCTTCGGCGCCCTGGTGAAGACCGATCTTGGCACGAAGGAGACGGTCCCCCTCGCGCAGGCGCCTTCCTTCACGATGGACCAGAGCACCGGCAGCTACGACCAGACCAGCGCCATGCCGCTCTGCTGGTCACCTGACGGCCGCCTGCTCGCGTATCAGCGCACGCACTCCGCCGGCAACGCCAACCGCGATGTCGCGGACACGGCCTACGAACTCTGGGTCGTGTCCGCGGATGGCGCCGAACGACACAAGCTCGCCGATGGCGAGCACCCCTTGGTGTGGTCTCGGGACGGCAAGTCCATCTACCTCAAGCGGGAAACCGGTCTTGCTCAGATTGGTTTCGACGGCGCCCCGCGAGATATCCTCTCCTGGACCGTCCCGCCCCAACCCGTCCTCGCCCCCAAGCCCGAGGACTTCCGCACCCTCACCGCCGGCGGTGTCGCCGTCACCTACTTCGGCGTCCCCGAGGCCTATGCTCAGGCCTTACTCATCTTCCTATCAACGGCCCGCCATATCTACGCCGACGTCTACCACTACGATATGCCCCCGGCCCTGACCATGACCGTGACGCGAGTTGCCCCCGAGGCGGCCGGCTATCGGGCCGACCGGGTGTCACATTTCGAGGTCGCCCTCAACTCGCTCGACGCGCTCGCCCCGCAGGCAGTCGGCTACACGCTGGGCGCGCTCTGTCAGGACCTGGGGCGCATCGCCCTCTACCGGCGCCTGAACGGGGAAGTCGTCCCGGAATGGGTGGTCGCTGCCTGGAGCCAGTACGCCGGCGCGGTCGCGCTCGAGGCCATCTACCGCCAGCACGGCGATGCCCTGTGGCCCGCGCCCTTCGACTACCGGGCCCTCGGGATCAAGCAACTGGAGCGGCTCTCCACCTGGCCCTCGCAGTTTCGAGACGCCACGGTCCAGGAGGGAATCGCCCTCTACCAGGCCCACCAGCGGTTCGGCCCGGAGAAGGTCTTTGCCGCGATGCGCGCGGCCACCGAGAAGCCTTCCTTCGACCGTGACCTCGTGGTGCGCTTTGCGGGAGCGCTGGTGAAGCTCACCGGCGACGCCTCCGCGAGTGCGCTCTTCCCCACCCCGATCAAGGTTTCCGGCATGGAATGGAACACCGGATGGGTCACCATCACCCCGGGGGCGACCCGAGGTCTCGTCACCGAGAAGGACGCCACCGGCCTGCTCCTCAAATACGACTCCGGCGCGTCCGCCGGCTACCTCAGCGCGGCCGGCACCGGACACGCCGTCGTCTTCCGCCGGCCCGAGGGAAAGTGGGCGGTGGACGGAGTGGAGTGCTACGGCATGCGCTACGGCGCCGCCGACAAAGCGGAAGTCACTGTCTTCCTCTGCGATGAGGACTTCGCCGTCATCAGCAAGATCGAGCAGCCCTACAGTAAGCTCGCACCTGGCGACAAGCCCGCGTGGCACCGCATCGCGTTCGATCCGGTCCCCGTTCCCGAGGCCTTTTGGCTCTGCGTGTCCTTCGACTCCGCGCCCGATCACGGCTTCTTCCTGCACTACTCGCTCAACGCCGACCCGGGCCACTCCGCCTTCGCCTACCCCGGCCGCTTCGTGTCCGATTCTCAATACGAGTGGTTTCTTCGCGTGCACCTTCGGCCCAGGTAGGGCAGGGCGGCCTGCCCAAACTCCAGGCGCCCCGGATCCCGCCCGCCGAGGTGTCTCGTTCGCGTGCAGAGGGGCATGGTAATCGTAAGTGAGGCCGCGGCGTCAGAGGGTTCCCCAGGTGAGCAGTGCGATGAAGCAAAGAACAACAAGGCCCTCTGCGAGTATCCAGGGCCTGCTCGTCAAGAGACTGCTGAGCGTGGTCGCCGCGCTCCTGCTGGTGCAGGCCGGCCTCTACTATCGGGAGTTCCAGAAAGACCGGGCCACCTCCCTCCAGTCCAGTCTGGAGGTCAGCCGCGGCGTGGCCCAGTTATTCGCCTCCTTCGTCCAGGACGTCCGCCACGACGAATTGGTTGCCGGCCACGCGTTGGTATACCTCCGACCCTTCACCCGGCAGCAGGCGGATGATTACCTAAGGCAGGCGCTCGGTGGTCGTGCTGAGGTGCGTTCGGCACTCTGGGCCGACCCCCAGGGCCGGGTGCAGGCCTCGAGTCCCTCCGCGCCGGCCGGCCCGAGCGTCCTTCACACGCCGGGATTCCGGGAGATACTCGCGGGAAAGGACTGGCTGATAACCAATCTGACGCGCACCCCTGCCCCCGGCACGAGCACCTTCTCCATCCTGCAAAGCATTCGCGATCCGTCGGGCCGCCTGCTCGGCGTCCTCGTCACCTCTCTGGACCCCGACAGGATGCGCCCGTGGCTTGCCGTGAAGCGCGGGCCCACAGGCGCCATTGACGTGGTGGACAGCAGCGGATGGCTGGTGTATCGCGACCCCTGGCCCGCCCGCATCGCGTACCAGGAGCGGGACTGGACGGTTTATCCCAACATCCGAGAGGCCCTCGCCGGGGAGGAGAGTTCGGGGGAGGTCTTCGCGGCCTACTCACGGGAATCCCGCTACGCCTCCACCGTACCCATCCCTGGAATTGGTTGGGCCGCTGGCGGAGGCTTTGCTCGCGCCGCGGTGGTCGCCCCGCTGCTGCACGACGTGTTCCGCGACCTCGCCCTGCTCGTGGTCGTGGCCCTTCTCGCCGTTGGCCTGGCCCTGCACACGGCCGGTGGGATCACCGCCTCCCTGCACCGCCTCGGGCAGCATGCCCAGGAAGTGGGCCTCGGCCACCTGGGCCATCGCGCCCAGGTCGCCGGACCAGGGGAGCTGGCCGCCCTCGCCACCGCCTTCAACCGCATGGCCGACGAGGTGCAGGCCCGCGAAGCCCAGCAGGCCCGCATCCTGGAACTGGAACGCGAGCGCGCCCGCCAGGCCCAGCAGATCGCCCAACTGGCGGAGACGATGAACCGAGAGATCGCCCACCGGGTGAAGAACAACCTTGCTATGGTCTCCGGCCTCCTCCAGTTGCAGATCGCCCAGCAGCCGGAGGCGCGCATCGCGTCGGCGCTTCGCGAGGCCATGACCCGCCTCCTCACCTTTGCCTCTATCAACGAGGAACTCCAGGCCGCCGAAGGCGAAAGCCTCGACCTCCTCGACACCGTGCGCCGCGTGGTGGAGGCCGCCCGCGGGGTGTTCGCCGCCAAGGCCGTTTCCGTTTCCGTAGAGGGAGACGCTATCTCCTGCCCTTCCCGCGCCGTCACCGATCTCTCCATCGTCGCCAACGAACTCATCACTAATGCCATCAAGCACGGCCAACCCGGCGCCGATGGACAACTGCGCATCGAGATCCGGGTCCTCCGGACCGACGGCTGGCTGGCCCTCTCCGTGTGGAACTCCGGACCCCCGGTCCCGCCGGGCTTCGACCCGCACGCGTCGCCGGGACTGGGCCTGCGCCTCGCCTGCAGCCTGGCGGAGGACCGCTACCGCGGGTCCTTCACCCTCAGACCCGAACGGGACGGCAACCTGGCCGAGCTGGTCGTGCCGGAAGACCAGCTCACCGAGACGGTCCCGCCCTCGCCCTGATCCGGCCGGCCCCTCAACCCCGGCCCCTGGAAGGATTCCCCCTCTCGTACGCCAAGCTGCAGCCCGGGCAAGTCGGGCAGGGCGCGTTCCGGGCCCGGCCATCTCGCCTCCCGGCATCCATTCTCCTCAGAGGTCATCACTATGGCAGGCGAAGAAGAAGCTCGGCATCCTCGTTGGCGGCGGTCCTGCCCCCGGCATTAACGGCGTCATCGGCGCTGACCGCCCCGCGCCGTCCTGTCCGAGGCCGCCTTCCGGCCCGCTTGACGAGGTCCCTGACTGGTACTACACTGTATATACATTGTAGTAGGAGGAGAGGCGGCCATGGTGAAGACCTTGACGCGACATGGAAACAGCCTGGCGCTGGTGATTGACAAGGCCGTGCTGGAGCTGCTGAAGATAGACGGGGATACCCCCCTGGACATCTCCACCGATGGTCAGGCACTGGTGATCACCCCGGTACGCGACGCGAAGCGCCGCAGGAAGTTCCAGGCGGCGCTGACATCGGCGAATCGGCGCTACGGACGGGCGCTGGCGCGGCTTGCGGAGTAGCGCATGGCGCCGGTATTCCTGAGCTTGGCTGAAGTCCTGGAAATCCATCAGGACCAGATCGAGCGCTACGGTGGTGAGTCGGGGCTACGCGATCTGGGGTTGCTGCACTCGGCCCTCGCCATGCCCGCGGCCGGGACGGGTGGGGGCTACGTTCACGAAGACCTCTTCGAAATGGCCGCAGCTTACCTCTTCCACATTGTCCGCAACCATCCATTCGTGGACGGTAACAAGCGCACCGGCGCGGTGGCCGCCCTCGTGTTCCTGGTGCTGAACGGTGTCGAGGCGGACGCGGAGGAGGAGGAGTTCGAGCAGGCCGTGGTCGCGGTGGCCGAGGGGAGGTGGGGCAAGTCTGCCCTCACGGAGTTTCTCAGGAAGCACTCTCACCGCCGGCGCTCCGGGCGCTCTCGACCCTAGAGACTAGCGGCGGGATCGCGGCGCGGCGCGGGGCGCGCTACGAACGTCGCCGCGGGCTCGTCCCTCTGCTGATCGGTGTGTCTGGGTACCTCGTGGGCGCGTTCGGGATAGCCATGACCTTCCTCCACGCCCCCCGCCCCCCCGTCGCCGCCATGCTCCCCTCCTCCACGGGCGGCCCGCTCGTCTTCCTGCCCGCGCTCCCACCCCCCAGCCCGGCCACGGTCGGCCTGGTACTGCTGGCCGCGGTCATCTGGATGGCCGGCGTACTCGGGTGGTCGCGGTGGAGAGAGGTCGAGGGCCCGGCCTGAAGCCACGACCGCCTCTGCCACACCGTCACTCTCGGTTGGCAGGCGGTGATCTCGATCTGCCCCAGCCGCTCGATACGCACGCCCTTCTTGCTCAGCCGCAGCACGGCCAGCCAGCCGCTGCTGGCCTGTGTGCCGCGCTGGTCGAAGACGAAGTTTCCCAGGCTGAAGAAGATGGGCCGACCCTTGTACCACTCCACCGGTTGGCGGACGTGCGGGTGATGGCCGAGCACGAGGTCGGCTCCCGCGTCTATCGCCGTCCGCGCCAGGAGGCGCTGCTGCGCGGACGGCGCCCGGGCTTGCTCGACTCCCCAGTGAAACGAGACCACGACCAGGTCCGCTACCTTCTTCGCCGCCTGCGTATCACGGGTAAGGTCGTCCGGGTCGGCCAGCGCCAAGGCGGGCTCGCCGGACACCGAGAGGTAGCTCTCGGGGGTCCACGCCGTGTAGGCGAGAAAGGCGATGCGGAGGCCGTGCCTTCGGATGATCGTGGGCCGGTGCGCGGCGGCCGGCGTCTCGCCCGCGCCGGCGTAGGCGAGATGTTCGCGATCCAGCACGTGCAAGGTGTGGACCAGCCCGAGGCGGCCGCGGTCAAAGGTGTGATTGTTCGCCACCGAGAACACCGTGAATCCGGCGCGCCGCAGCGCCCGCGCGCCCTGCTCCGGGGCCGACAAGCTGATGCGCTTCGGCACCGGCCGCCCCCTCTCGCCGATCCCGCATTCCAGGTTGCCGAACACGAGATCCGCCGCGCGGAGAGGCCCGGCCACGTGGGCGAAGGGATACTTCCATCCATGCCGCTGCACCTGTTCGGCCACCCCCCGCGCGAGCATCACGTCGCCCACGGCCACCAACGTCACCGTCCGCGGGCGAGCCTGAGCGGCCGACGCTCCCAAGGCCAGCGCGAGCATCATCCACAGCGTTGGCCGAACAGCTCTCTCCGGCACTTCCGTCAGCACCCGGTCTCTGACATCGTCATCTCCTCCCGGGGCGTCGCCTTCTTCCGGCCCGTCCCGACAATATAGCTCTGCGTCCAGGAGGCCAAAGGCGGATTCTTGCCGGCCGCCACTCTCTTCTGCCATTCCTCGTCAGTCAGGCGGTTCGACATCGGTTCGCGGAATTCATACTGCGAGAAAACCGTCCCCCGGGTCAGCCACAGCTTCCCCCTGATGGGCACCACCACCCAGATCTCCACCGCCCGCCCCACGCCCTCCTCGAGGACCTCTTTCACATGTCCGTCGGTATGAACGTCCGCGACCACGGCCATGTCCTTGTCGGCCTTGTTCGCGAGGTCTGACCAGCCCATCGGCCTGTCGCCTCCGGTAGAGACCAGATTGAGGGTGAGTCGCTCCAGGTTCGCGCCGTAGTTCTTGAGTTGGTAATACTCGTCCCGCGTGAGTTCCTGACCGCTGAGTTCCTTGAGCGAACAACTCAGCAGGAACTGAAGCAAGCTCTGCATGGTCCCGAAGTCGGAAACCCGGTCATCGTCGAGCAGGCCGCGGCTTCGCAGACCGCTTGCCGTTACCTTAGTGAGCCAGAGGAGTCGGGCATACACCTCCGGCTCCGGCTCGACATAGCTCTTGGGCGGAGGCGGAGGCTCCTCCCCATCCCCGCACTCGGAGGTGCTTTGCTTGCCGTACAGGATGGTGTCATGCCGCAACTCGGTCCAACTCGCCAGCGTCGTGATCAGGGACTTGTCCTGCCACGCGGGGGAAAGCATGAAGCTGGGATACCCGGCTCCCTTCTGCTCCAACAAGGGGCGCAGCGTATACAGCCATCCCCAGTACAGGTTCGACTCCCACGTGGACTGCGGCGTGGCCGCCAGTTCCGCCTGCATCTTCCGGCGCTGCTCCAGGTAGTTGGGGAATCGTGGTTCTTTGTATACCGCATCGAGAATCTGCGCGGCCCGAGCATTTCCCAGCGCCGCCATTACATCCAGGCCGCGCGGAAACGTGCGATAGGAACCCTCGAAGGGCTGGACTTTGGGGTAGGTCACTTCTTGCAGCACGCGGGAGTCCGGGATAAAGCGCTGGCCCATCAGCCGGAATTGCGGCCCATTCGGCGCATCGAAGGCGTACGTCTCGATCCGGGCCTTGCGGAGCGTCTTCGCTTTGGCGATGAACTGATCCAACAGCGTCGGATCCGCCAGCTTCTCCAGCGACGCGTTCTTCCCGAAAACTTGGTCGGCCAGCACCGCATACTCGGCCGGCGTCAGGTCATCGGCCAGTCCGACATAGAACGCCGTCGGGGAGTAGATCGCATCCCATTGCTTGGCCGCGCCCGTGGTCCGCAGCATCCGGGAGATCAGCAGGGCCTGCAGCGTCTGTTCCCGATCCGGGGTCTCCGGACGCTCCGGCCAGACCAAGGCGAACGGAGTCAATCCGTACCACATCATCGCCTTGAAATAGCGCTTGAACTGCTCGCTGCGCGTGTAGTGGCCTCGTGGCACGAACTGAGAGAAATCCACCTTGTACGGGAATATAGCAGAAGCTTCCCGTGCCTGATGGTGAGCGATCCGGTCCACGTCGTGTGCCACCATCGCCTCGACCCCGGGCGGCAGCGTGGTTGTCTTTTGCTCCAAGACGCGCGTGGCGACGGCGAAGTAGGCCACATTCCTCACGAGTGCGTCGTGGAGCAGCCCTGGCTTCTCATGCCCGGCCAGCATCTTCCTGCTCTCGGCCAGCATCTTCGCCGTCATCACGTGCAGATCTTTGTCCAGATGCTTGGTCTCGACCGAGCGCAAGGTGAAGTCATAGAAGATGTGATAGACCTGCAGGATCGAGTCGGTGCTGATGAAGGAGGGCAGGTTCCTATATGCATTGTTCTCGTAGATGAAGAATAGCTGGTCGTCTTGGGTCGGCCAGCCCACGAAACCATTGCGGGCCAGCCCCGCGCGTTGCTCCGCGGTGAGCGTGGGAAGAATCTTCCGGTTGGCCACGTTTCCCAAGTCCGACGCCACCGTGTAGGGCTGGAGGCGAGCCGTGAGCTTCGGCGGTGTGTAGTGCAGCGTCGCGAACGTCCCGGGCTGGGGTGCCACCGCGGGTTGCGCTCCCGGGCGGGATTTCGCCCCCCACACGGCCTGCGACACAAACAGGCCGCAGAGGACGGCCACGGCCAGCGTCACTCGTCTCATTTCGTCTCTCCCTCTTCCGCGAGCTCGCCGTAGGCGCCCTCTCGCCAGCCGATGCGAACCCTGCGGGTAGTAGTACCGGACCGGACGCGCGCGGCGACAACCGGTCCCTGTACGGTAAGACCCCGAATCCTGCGATACGGTTGACTCTGCCACTCTCCCTCGAACCCGAATCCGGTCCATCGGTAGACCATCAGACAGACGCGACCATCGCGGTTCTTCTCGACGGAAACGAGTTCTGTTTCCCCGCTCCCCCGCAGATCGGCGAACGCGAAATCCGTGAACGGCTTGCTCAGCCGCGAGCCCAACCAGCGAGGCGTAATGCGGCCGTCGTTCCAATCGTAAAGAAACAGGGCGTTGTGCGGCTGCGGCATGAAGCGCGTCCTCTTATAGACCGCCACCGCAAGCTGGCGCTGTCCCGCCACCCGCGCCCACCCGATCTTCCAGGGGTGATAGCGCGCCAGCCTGAGGGAGCGCCGCACGCGGCCGCGCTGAAGCCACACCTCTCCCGCCGCCAGAATGACACGCTGACGCCTCCCGGGAACCGCAAGCACCTGGGCCGGCCGCGAGGAAGCCCACACCGCCCCCCACGAGAGCAGCGCCAAGGCCAGGATGACGAAAGCCTTCTTCCCGCCCAAAAGCCTACTCCCCACCTTCCGACATATTCACCGATAGCTCTCCCGACTCGGACACCCTTCGTCAAGAAGGCCTCCACCCCTGCCCCGGCCTTGGCCGCATACCGTCTTCGCGGCCGGCAGGAAGCCCCCCCTTTCACACCGTAAACAACCTCCGGCGAGTCCGAATCATGGGACAGGAGCTTGCTCCTGCCCTCTCGCGTGCAACGCACTTCCACTCGAAAGGGTTGTCACCATGGCAGGCAAGAAAAAGCTCGGCATCCTGGTCGGCGGCGGTCCTGCCCCCGGCATCAACGGCGTCATCGGCGCCGCCACCATCGAGGCCATCAACCAGGGGCTGGAGGTGGTGGGCATCCTTGACGGGTTCAAGTGGCTCTCCCGCGGCGATACCTCCCATACCCTCCCCCTCACCATCCACGACGTGAGCGAGACTCGCTTCCGCGGCGGCTCCATGCTCCACACCTCCCGAGAGAATCCTACCAAGGACCCCAAGAAGATGGAGAACGTCGTCAAGGCGCTCAAAGACCTCGGGATTGATTATCTGGTAACCATCGGCGGAGACGACACCGCCTTCAGCGCCAGCAAGACCGCGCAGCATGGGCAGGGCCACCTCCGCGTCGCCCACGTCCCCAAGACCATTGACAACGACCTCCCTCTGCCGAACAACGCGCCGACCTTCGGCTACAACACCGCCCGCGCGATGGGCGAGGCGCTGGTGAGCAATCTGATGCGGGATGCGCGCACCACCCGCCGCTGGTATCTCGTCATCGCCATGGGACGCACCGCCGGCCACCTCGCCCTCGGCATGGGCGCCACCGGCGGCGCGCCCCTCACCATCATCCCGGAGGAGTTGCACGGCAAGGACGTCACCCTCGGCGGTATCTGCGACATCGTGGAAGGCGCGATCTTCAAGTCCAAGGTGGTGGGGCGCGACTACGGCGTCGCCGTCATCGCGGAGGGTGTCGGCGACCTGGTGAAAGAAGAGCTGGCGCAGAGCCCGCTCGCCGTGGTCGAGCACGACGAGCACGGCCACTTCCGCCTCGCGGAGGTCCCCCTGGGCCTGATCTTCAAGCGCCTCCTCCAGGACCGCGCCGCGGCGCGGGGGGAGAAGGTCACCATCGTGGACGTGACCATCGGCTACGAGCTGCGCTGCGCCGATCCCGTGCCGTTCGACGTCGAGTACACCACTCAACTCGGCTGGGGCGCGGTGCGGTATCTGCTGCGCATGGGCGAGGAGAGCTGGACGGACGAGGGGGCGATGATGTCGGTCCAGTCCGGAGAGATCGTGCCCATCCCCTTCTCCGATATCCTCAACCCCGACACCGGCAAGACCACCGTCCGGCGCGTCAACGTCAACTCCGACGTCTACCGCAACGCCCGCTCCTTCATGCTCCGGCTCGAGCGCGCGGACTTCGAGGACAAGGGGAAGCTGAAGGCCCTCGCCGACGCCGCGAAGATGCCGGTGGACGACTTCCGCGCCAAGTACGGCCACGTGGCGGGGTTGTAGGGCGGGGTCTCCTGACCCCGCCGGCCCCGCCGAACGAAAGGGTCTGTGGCCTTCGCCCAGAAGTAGGTTTTCAAGGTCCGGGTGGCCGGATCGCTGGGACCCAGGGAGGCATGCTCATGCACGGCACGCGCAAGGCGGCCCTCATCGGGATGGTCGGGTTGATGCTCGCGGCGCTCCTCCTCGCGGGGTGCGGTGGGTCCGTCGGGACGGGCCTCAAGTTCGCCGCGCAGTGGAACGGCGCGGGCCAGCCGGCCGGCAAGGTGAACTCGCCCGAGGGGCTCGCGATAGACCAGAACGGCAAGCTGCTCATCGCCGACACCTGGCGCGACCGCGTCCTGCGCTCCGACGCCGATGGCAAAGTGCTCGCCGTGATGGGCGACAAGGGGGCGGCGGCGGACCGGCTGAAGTGCCCCCGCGCCGTGACCACCGACGGCCGGGGCAACGTCTACGTCGTGGACACCTTGAACCAGCGGGTGCGGAAGTACTCCCCTGACGGCAAGCTGCTGCTGACCTTTGGGAGCAAGGGTGCGCCCTTCGGAGAGGACGAGGCCGACGGGCAGTGGCTCTACCCGGTGGGGGTGGCGGTAGATTCGAAGGGAAACATCTACGTCTCTGACTACAACAACAACCGCCTGGAGAAGTTCGACCCCAAGGGGAAGTTCGTGCTGAAGTGGGGGGTGGACGGCCGTCAGGACGGCCAGTTCAGCAAGCCCGGCGCGCTGGCCATGGACGGGCAGGACCGCCTCTACGTCGCCGACGTCGGCAACAACCGCATTCAGCGCTTCCGCTTCGACGACCAGGGCAAGCCCGCGTTCGACGGCCAGTGGGGCAAGGACGGGGACGAGCCGGGCGAGTTCGACCGCCCCTACGGCCTGTGCGTGGACAAGGACGGCAACAGCTACGTCGCCGACTTCGGCCACCACCGGATCCAGAAGTTCGACGCCTCCGGCCGCCTCCAGTTCGTCTACGACAAGGGCGGGGAGAAGGAGGGCGAGCTGGATTCGCCCATGGCCGTCGCGGTGGACGGCAGCGGCGCGGTGTTTGTCTCGGACTGGGGAAATAACCGGATCCAGAAGTTCGTGCCTGCGTCGTAGCCGCACCGGGAGTGAGCGAGTGTTACCGTCCGAGAAGAATGAGCGCTTGTTCTGGCGGATCTGCCTGGCGCTGCTCATTCTCATCGTGCTCTACATCGTCGTCTGGATCGCCCGCAACGTCTACCACAGCCTCACCCGCATCCACAAGGCCTACGACGTGGACGTAGGCCGAAGCCGCGGCTCGATCGTCGAGATGACCTAGCGGTGGCCGCGCTCTATGTGCTGGCCACGGTGTGGCTGTGGAGCCTGATCCCCCTCGCCGTCAAAGTGGCGGACAAGAGCTTCAACGCCGGGTTCATCGGCTTCACCCGGCTGTTCACCGGGATGTGTTTCTTCGCCGCGTGGGAGGTCGCCTCCGGCCGGAGCCTGCGCCTTCCGCCCCCCGACAAGTCTGTCCGCCTCCCCGGTCCGCGGGGTATGACACTGGCGGCCTGGATCGTCATCGCCGGCCTGGGGATCGGCGGCGACCTGGTGCTGTACGCGCTGGGGCTGCACTACACCACGGCCTCGGCGGCCACGCTCATCGTCAGCACGGACGGCGTGATCCTTGCCCTCCTCGGGGTGCTGGTGCTGCGGGAGCGGATGTCGTGGATGAAGGCCGTCGCCGCGGTGGCCGCGCTCATCGGCCTCTTCCTCGTCGGCTGGAGCGGCCAGAGTCTCGCCCATCTGCTTGGCTCGGCGAACTTCCTCGGCAACGTCATCGTCTTCGCGGGCGGGTGCTGCTGGGCCACCTACGGGCTGGGACAGCGCGTGCTGGCGCGCTCCCCGGGCGGCAACCTGTTCTGGATCTTCCTGGTGGGGACCGCGCTCGCGCTGCTGGTCACCTTCTTCAGGCCGGTGGCCCACGGGCCGGTAACGTGGAAGGCCGTCGGCGCGCTGTTCTACCTGGGCCTGGGCGGCACGGGCCTGGCCTACGTGCTGCTCGCGAAGGGCATGGCCCGCCTCGAAGCGGCCACGGTTGGAGTGCTCAACTCCCTCCTCCCCGTCTTCACCATGGTGCAGGCCCACTTCATCCTGCACGAGCAGATCACGGGATACCTCATCGGCGGGGCCGTCTGTGTGATCACCGGGGTGACGCTGATCATGCGGCACCAGAAGAGATATGGGGAGTTAGGGACAGGGCCTGGGGCTGGGGGCAAGCAGCCGACAGCGGGACCCCGGTAGCTCTTCGAGATGATGCCTTACGTCGTTGCCCAGAACAGGTACACTCTCGCCTTGCCGTGCCGTCGTTCTGCGATCATGACACCGCCGAGCGCCGACCCGTCGTTCGGCTTGTCGATCTGGAAAGCGACGGCCTCCTTGGAACACGCTGGCTTCGACTGCCACCACCGGGGCGCGTCGGCCACTGTCATGATACGATCCGGTGGCAGGACGTCGCGACCGTGCTGTTGCTGCAACTGCTGGAGAAAAGCCATCGCGTCCTTCTCCGGCATCTCTACCTCAGCAAGAACCACCTGATCACGAAAGCTGAACTCGTCGGAATGGAGCAAGCGTGCGGTACGCAAGGCTGTCCAGCCGGTCTCCCCCATAATGTGCCGCAGGCTCACCTGAGTGTGCCCCCATCGAGCCGCGGAGAAGAACACGAAGATCCCCACACCGAGGCAGAAGACCACGGCAGACCCGAGCACGAGCCAGCGTCTCATCTTCCCTGAGCGCGATCTTTCCATCACCCGCAACCCCGGGCCGTCCCCCACTCTCTACCCGCGATTCCCTATTCCCTACCCCGCGTACGCCTCCCCCACTGGCGTCTCGACCGTGCTCAGGATCTGATGGAGGATGGCGGACGCGCTGCGGCCGGCGAGGCGGGCCTCGGGGGTGAGGATGAGGCGGTGCCCGAGGGCGGGGATGAGCACCATCTTCACGTGGTCCGGGAAGATGAAGCTGACCCGGTCGCAGGCGGCCAGCGCCTGCGCCGCGCGCATCACCGCCAGCGAGCCGCGGGGGCTGGAGCCGAGGGCGAGGTCGGGGTGCGCGCGGGTCGCCTGCACCAGCCGCACGATGTAGTCCCGCAGCTTCTCGTGCACGAACACCTGCCGCACCTCCCGCTGCGCCGCGAGCAAGTCCTCCGTGCTGACGACCTGCTCTACGTGCTCAATGGGATGGTCCAACTGCAGGCGCAGCAGCATCTCGCTCTCGGCGTCCGCGGGCGGGTAGCCGATGGTGATGCGCATGAGGAAGCGGTCGAGCTGGGCCTCGGGGAGGGGGAACGTGCCCTCGTACTCGATCGGGTTCTGCGTGGCGATCACCCAGAAGGGGCGCGTGAGATCGCGGGTGACGCCGTCCACGGTCACCTGGCGCTCGCCCATCGCCTCCAGCAAGGCGGACTGGGTGCGTGGGGGAGCGCGGTTGATCTCATCCGAGAGCACGATGTTCGCCATCACCGGCCCCGGCGAGAACTCGAACCGGCCGGTTTGCTGGTTGAAGATGGAGAGCCCGGTGATGTCGGTGGGGAGGAGGTCGGGCGTGCACTGGATGCGCCGGAACGTCGCCCCGATGGAGCGGGCGAGGGAACGCGCGAGCATGGTCTTCGCCACGCCCGGCACGTCCTCCACCAGCAGGTGGCCGTCTGCCAGCAGCGCGACGATGGCGAGCCGCACCGCCTCCTGCTTGCCGACGATCACCCGCCCTACGTTGTCACTCAGCCGCCGTGCCAGATCCCCGGCGTTCGCCGTCGCCACAGGCTTTCCCGTCCTTCAGATGGGTGATTCCACAGCACGCCGGTCTCTTCCTGTACCGCCCCGGCGAGGCCCAGGCGGCAGGGGTACATTCTGGGGACAATGAAGAGAGGGGAGAGCTACACGAGATGCCGCCTGCTACCGACGCCAGCCGCTCAACAGAAACTGCGCCGATGAGCCTTGACCGCGCGGGTCGGGCCCTGCTCGCGCTCGCGGCCGTGGTGGGCGTGGCCTTCATCATCACCTACCTGGTCACCGCGCTGCTGCGGCTCCGCTATCCGTTCGAACTGGAGTGGATGGAGGGCGCGACCGTGGACCACGTGCGGCGCGCTCTCGCCGGCAAGGCGCTGTACGTCGCCCCCACCGTGGACTTCGTGCCGTTCATCTACACGCCGCTCTACTACTACGTCTCCGCCGGGGTGGTGAAGCTCACCGGCATTGGCTTCCTGCCACTGCGCCTCGTCTCGCTTCTCTCCTCCCTGGGGTGCTTCGTCCTCCTCTCCCTCATGGCGCGGCGCGAAAGTGGAAGCCGGCTGGTCGGCCTACTGGCCGCGGGCTTCTTCGCCGCCACCTATTCGTTGAGCGGCGCCTGGTGGGACATCGCGCGCGTCGACACTCTCAGCCTCCTGCTCCTGCTGGGCGCGCTCTCCCTCCTCCGCCCCGAACCCACGCCCCGCCGCCAGGTGGCCGCCGCGCTGCTCTTCTGCCTCGCCTTCTGGACCAAGCAGCAGGCCCTGGTGGTAGCGTTGCCGGTGGCCGTTGCGCTCGCGCTGCAGTTGCGCCGCAAGTCCCTCCCCTTCCTCACCGCGCTGGTCCTGCCCCTGCTCCTGGGGCACGTCTTGCTGGACTGGTTGCACGGCGGCTGGTATAGCTTCTACACCCTCCGCCTCCCCCGCGCGCACGCCTGGTACCCGCCGGCCCTCACCGAGTTCTGGTTCGGCGACCTGCTGCCCGTGCTCGCGGGGATGATCGGGCTGGGGGCTGCCTACCTGATCGCAGCATGGAGGCATGGCCGGCGTGCGGAAGCGACCTTCTACCTCGCCGCGCTCCTCGGCGCCCTCGCGGCCGGCTGGGGATCACGCCTGCACGTCGGCGGCTATGTGAATGTGCTCATGCCGGCACACGCCGTGCTTGCTCTGGTCGGAGCGCTGGGAGTCGGCGCGGCCTTCGCCATGGCCCGCAAAGGCCGCGCGAAGTGGCTGTCCCTCGCGGCCTGCGCCCTGTGCCTGGTGCAGTTCGCGCTCCTCCTATACTCTCCCTCCCGCTATCTGCCCGCGCCGCGCGACGCGGCCGCCGGCCGCGCCTTGGTCACCACACTGGCCGCGATCCCCGGCGAGGTGTGGGTGCAGTCTCACGGCTACCTCCCGACGTTCGCCGGTAAGCGGACCTATGCCCACAGCATGGCCGTCGCCGATGTCCTGCGCGGTGGCGACCCCCAGACCTCCGCCGAGCTTCGGCGCTCCATCACGCAGGCCTACGCCGCCCACCGCTTTTCCGCCCTGGTGCTCGACAGGACCCTGGAGGAGCCCGTCGTCTACCGCCGCTTCTACCGCGAGGAGCGGGCCGTTTCCCAGCAGGGAGACGCCTTTTCCCCGGTGACCGGCAATCGCGTTCGGCCGGAGGTGATCTGCGTCCCCCGGTGACCGGCGGCCCAACACGCGGGCGCGAAATGGTGTACACTGTACCTGAGCCGCCGCCCTATCGGCCGCAGAGAGGGGGATAGCCGCTAGCGCTCCCCGCGAAGGGCGTTAGTGCACGTGAAGCGCTGGGAATGATAGTGTACGGGTGGAATGTGCGGTTATCGCACCTCCAGGCGTTTACTTTGCTGAGCTATGGGTAAGAAACCCTAGACGAGATCGCGGATTCGGAGGGGATTGCGCGCGCCATGAACGAAGGCCGGCTTCAGTGTACCTCGTGCGGCCAGGAGGTGCAGGAAGGGGCGAATTTCTGCTCTTCCTGCGGCGCTGCTGTCAGTCCTCACTCCCCCTCGAGCCGCAGCGCCTCCGACCCCTATCTGCTGCTCATGACGGCCAACGTGCTGCGCTTGCGCCGGCAATGGTCCTTGGCCGAGGCCAAGTGCAGCGAACTGCTCAAGCTCGACCCCGAGAACGCCGCCGCGCACTCCCTCATGGGTGATGTTCTGCGAGACCAGGGACGGGTCCCCGACGCCATTGAATGGTACAAGCTGGCGGTAGACCGGGATCCCGCCAACGAGACCGATCGGCGCAAGCTGGAGGCCCTCATTGACCGGCGCTTCGCCGAGCGGGGCGAGTCGTGCGCGGTGCGCTACGTCAGGCGGCTGCTGCGGCCGTGGCGGAAGCTCCCGCCGGAGGGAGGGCGGGCGCCGCGCCCGGTCTGCCCCTGGGCCATGGTGACGGCCGGCGTGTTCGCGGTGACCCTCCTCTTCGCGTTTGGCATGATGCTGTTGGGCAACCGCGTAAGCACGTCGTCGGGGGCGCCTGGGACGGCCGACATGGCGCACTATGCCCGACCTCAGGCCCCGGCTTCGACCGGGAACACCTCGGAGTTATCCGGGGACATCTGCGCCCTCGAGCAGGCCGTGCTGGAGCTGGCGCGCGACAAGGCGGCGCGATCCGATGTGGCCTGCCAGGTGTCGCGCGCCGAAGTGGACCCGCGGCAGGGAACGGTGGAGATCGAGATCTCCATGCCGGCCTACTGGGCGCCGGAGGAGACCCGCAAGGGGATCATGCACATGGCCTCTGTGCTCGCCCCGATGGCGGCCAGGGCCGAGCCCCATTTCACCGCGGTGAAGGTGCGTTGCCTCACTCGTCACGCGGCCGGCGCGGTTCAACTCGCGATGGTTGCCGAAGGGAACGCGGAGGACTTTCGCCGAGCCAACACCGCGCCCGAGGTGAGTCTCGAGAAGACCTTCCGCTCCATCTGGTGGAGCGCGGCCCTCAAGCCGGAAACGAGCCCCGGACCCGGGACACCCCACCAGGCGACGGTCGTCCCGACGACGGAGGGGCCCTGATGGAAGTGCCGGTGGAAGTGTGGCGCGTGGGAAGGGACGACGAGTCCCGTTACCTGCTCATCCTGCGCGACGAGACCGGGAACCCTCTGTTGATGACCATTGGCCCGTGTGAAGCGATGGCTATCTATAACGCGCTCCGGGGGAAGTACGGCGAGGGGGCCGACGCTGACCCCGGCGCCCACGACCTGCTCTGCGAGATGATCTCCGCCCTGGGCGGCAAGCTCGTGAAAGTCGTCGTGGACGACTTCTGGAACGACGTCTACTTCGCCAAGCTGCATATCGCCGTAGACTCCCAAGTGCTGGCCGTAGACTCGCGGCCCAGCGACGCGGTGGCCGTTGCCCTGCGCCTGGGCGCTCCCCTCTTCGTGCAGGACACCGTCATCGAGGCCGTCAACCACCCGTCTCCCCCCGAGGAACCCGCCTCCGAGGAGTCCGACCTCTGGGGCGATTCCCCTGATACCGACCAGCCGTAGGTATCCGTGTCAAAACGGCGAACATTCCGACCCGCGCGGCGAACTTTGCCGCGAACCTTTCTCTTCCCGCGGGTGTCTAACCCGATAGACTATGAGGCGCGGTGCTGAGGAGTGCTCGTGAGCGCGAGGCATCTATCGGAAGCTGAGCTGGTGGCGTATGTGGATGGTGACCTGTGGGGGGCGGCGCGGCGTTCGGCCGAGGCCCACCTCGCGGGGTGCCCTTCCTGCTCGCACGCGCGCCACGGCCTCGAAACGGCCGCCCGCCGCGCCTGTCTGCTGCCCACCGTCCCTCCGCCAGCGGATCTGCGCCAGCGGCTCGCCACCAGGCTCGCCCTCGAGCCGGTGCGGCCCCTTCGCTGTCGCCAGGCGCGGCGCCTGCTGCACGAAGCCCTGGACGACGAGATCTCACCGTTTGGCGCGTGGGCGCTCCAGCTTCACCTGGATGGCTGCGCGGCCTGTCGCGCCGAGTGGGCCGTTCTCTGCCGAACCACCGGGGCCGTTCGCTCGCTGCCCGCAGTGACGTCACCGGACGCGGTGTGGGAAACCGTCCGGGCCGCCGCTCGCACCCCGGTGGCGACGGTGCCCTGGGGTCGGCGCCTGCGCCCGGCCTTCGCCACCGTGTCCGCGGCGGCGCTCCTGCTCCTCCTGCGGCCCGCGCTCCAGCCGGCGAGACACCTTCCGGCCTCATCTTTGGCCCCCCTCGGACCGGCGCGCACCACCGCTCGGCCGGCTCCGCCGCGCGTCAAGGCCGGGCCGCCCTCTTCCGCCGCGCCCAGCGAGAGCCTCCCCTCCCCTGAGCTGGTGGCGGCCACTCCCCTCGATGGCCTCGGACGGACGTCGGCGCCCACCCGCTCCTCCCCCGTGCCCCCGGTTACCCGGGCGATGCGTGCACAGGAGCCCGACCCGTCCCTCGTGATGGCCTTCTTCACCGACACTGACGCAAGCCCATCGGATGACCTTCCCCGCACCATGGGAAGGCGGGTGCTCGCCGACGTGGCGAGAGGCGCCGCCTATGATATCAGCCCCCACGCGGACCTGGCCAGTGCCGAAGAGCGACTGAGCACCCTCGCCTCCGAGACGCTGGCCGAGAGTCCGCCGGACATGAACGCGGGCGACTCGACCCGGCCCAACCCGGAGTCAGGCGCCGCAGGAAGTACGACTACTGACCTCGTGGAGGAACTGGAGCGAGCGATCCGAACGGCCTAGCTTGAGCGACGCGGGGAACCAAGAGAAGGGCGAGTGGGGCCGTGAGCAGCGATGGATACAACCGCGCCTTCGTGGCTCGGATCGTCAGGGCTATTCTCCTGACGGTCGTTGTGCTGTGTGCCCTCTCGTCTCGGGCGTGGGCCCTCTCCACCACGGACGAGTCCGGCGCCCTGCTCCTTCCTCCGCTCCAGTTATCCGGAAGCGAGTTCGCGTATCCCACCCTCTACCGCCCCAGCGGCTGGGAGGCCATGAGCGGCACCGGCGCGCCCGTGTCGGGCAAGGTGAAGCTCAGCGTCGGCAGCAAGGGCACGTTGAGCTTCGACGTCTTCAGCTACGGGGGCAGCGCCCTCCTCTCCGGGCTCAGCTCGCGGGCCACCTTCGGGTTCGCGCCCGCGAGCGCCGATCTCGACCCCTGGAACCTGCCGACCTTCCTCCGCCGCGTCTCGCTGGACGCGAACCACGCGCTCGACAACCAGGCGCAGTCGTTCAAGGTCGGGCTGGAGGGGCCGCGGGGGAAGATCTCCGTAAGCTTCCAGGACGTGGGCGCCGGCTTTCCCAAGGCCGTCGCGGCCCTCAAGGACGTCCCCACCCAGGAGGTGCAGGGCCTGATCGGGGCGGCCGGCACCCGCACGTTGAACCTCGAGGGTTCGCTCAACCTGCTCCGCAACGCCACCCTCACCTCCTCCTATCGCTCCCTCTACAATGACCGGCCCGGCGACGGCTGCCGGGGGCGCACGACCGCCGACTGGGCCAATACCCTCACCCTCAAGCTCGGCAAGCTCAGCAGCGTGCGGTTCGCCCTCACCGACCACAATGACTCCGCCACCGCCACCGGCCAGCCCGGGGCCCGCAGCCGTACCGAGGAAGTGGGCGGCACCCTTCAGCTCTACCCCGGGGCGCAGGTGACCGGAAACTGGAAGGCCTTCACTCGCCCTGATGGCAAGCAGAACGAGGACCTGAACCTCCGCTTCACCGGAGGTCTCGGCCACGGGGGGAGCACGCTCCAGCTCACCGGCGAGCAAGCGTCTTCCCGCACGCCGGAGGCGGGCCAGGTCGAGAACCTCCGCTTCGAGATGCGGGGCGGGCTCGGGGCCGAGGGCCAGCGCCTCAACCTCGTGGCCAACTTCCAGCGCCAGCGCGCCGACCTCTCCACCGGCCCGCTGAACGAGCTTCTCTCCCTCCACCTCGACCGCCCCTTCGGCCGCCGCCTCTCCCTGACCTACGACTCCGAGCAGAAGACCTCCGGCACGGTCGCCCAGTTTAGCACCGGCGCCCGCTCCGTCGCCACGGCGAACCTCTCGCTCACTCCCCAGGCGAAGCTGCGCGCCGGCCTCAGCACCTCCGAAGGCACCGACGGCAGCGGCGCCAAGCTTCCCCGCAAGCAGGACCTGCTCGTGGGCCTCGACTGGACCCGCGGCTCCCTGCCCGACTGGGCTGCCAACATCTCCCGCCGTCACGAGTTCGGCGACATCTACGAGTACAAGGCCGCCCAGGAGGCGAGCTGGCTCGATCTCCCCTTCGCAGGCACCCGCGTCTGGGTCAAGCAGCGGGCGGGCGGTCCCGACGACGGCGTGAAGAGCTTCCTCGTCTCCAACCGCATGGTCATCGCCAAGCGCCTTCACCTCCAGCTCACCTACGACCAGCGGCCGGGGTGGGAGGAGGGGGCCCAGGCGCAGCCGCTGCAGCGCGCCTACCTCGAGGCCGGGGCGCCGTTCACGAAGACTCTGGTTGGCAGAGCTTGGCTCCTACAAGAGCAGCAACTCGGTGACACCGTTTCCTTGAAGCGCACGGTCGGCTTCGGCCTCAGCGGCAAGCTCGCTGGCAAGGCGCAGGCCGAGCTCTACTGCTCCCGCGACGTCGGCCAGTGGCAGAGCCAGCCCGTGGACCGCACTGCCCTCGCCCTCCTTTACCAGCGGCAGCTGGCCGAGGACAACAAGGTCGCTGTCAAGTTCGGCTACGCCTGGGGACAGAGCGTCACCGGCGTCCCCATCCCCGACTTCCGCGTCACCGTCTCCTACGCCCGGCCGTTCTAGCGACGGCCTCCCTCGGCGCGCCCGGCGCCTTTCCCCGCCTCCCCGTCCGGGGCCGGCTCGCGGCTGAATCGGAATCCCCGCCCTCAGCTTCATCTATGGAATACCTCCATGAGAGGCCGGGGACTTGAGCAAGTTCGACCCGGCCCCGAGGGTATGCATGAGTATGACAAGTGCGGAACCTGCGCCTGACCGCTCCTCCCGACGGGCGGCGGCGTGGTTGGCGTTGAGTCTCTCTCTCGCGATGCTGGGACTGGTGGGCGGATTGGTGCAGAAGCAATGGTCTCTGCCGCTCGCCGGGTGTGGCTCGGCCCTGGTTATCTTGCTCTATGTGCGAGAGCGGCACCGCGGGGCCAAGCTGCAGCGCGCCTTTCAGGCCGTCGCGGAGGCCCAGCGGGAGTTCGTCGCCACCGTCTCCCACGATCTCCGCAGCCCCCTCACCGCCATCTTCGGGTTCAGCCAGTTGCTGACTGATGAAGCAAGCCTCCCGCCCGAGCGCCAGCGGGCCTACACCGCGATGATCCGGGAGCAGGCCGCCTGCCTCGCCCGCATGATCGAGGACACGGTGGACCTCGCCCGCATTACCGACGGAATCCTCGGGCTCCGCCTCGCAGAGTGCGCTGCCGCCGAGGTGGCCCAGGAGTCACTGCTCCTCTTCACCCCTCCCTGCGAGCGGGAGCGAGTGCACGTCGCGGTGGCCTCCGAGCTACCCCTGCTGTGGGCGGATCGCTATGAGTGCGAGCAAGTACTAGATAGAATCGTGCACGCCGCCCTGGTGCACTCGCTCGCCACCGAGGTCGCACCGGTGACGCTGCAGATCGGCTATCGGCGGGGGATGGTGCAGTTCACCATGCACGCCCCCGGCCTGGCCATCGAGCACGAGGCCTTTGCCCCGCTGCGCGGCAGCCTGGAGGAGGCCGAGGAACTGGGCCGGCACGATCAGCGGTGCCTCCCCCTCGCCACCGCGCGTGCCCTGGTGGAACTGCAGGGCGGGTGCATGTGGACCGCGGAGCACGAGACCACCGGCGAGACCGCCATCTGCTTCGCGCTGCCCGCGGTCCGGAGACCGGCGCCAGAGAAGCCGGCGACCCCGAAGCTCGTCGGCGCCCCGGCAACGGCGGCGAGAGAGTAGGCTGTGGGAGCCGGGTCCTCCCGGCGACCGGACCGTTTCAGTTCCACGATGACGTGCTTGCCCGCGGTCGTTCGGGAGGCGATATCCACGCGCCCCAGCCGCTCCTGCTCCTCACACCCTCCCCTGAGTAAAGAGGCCGACGATAACCCACAGGCCCTGGCTGACGAAGTCGCCGACGATGAGGCCGATGGCAGCGGGGAGCGTGCGGCGGTAGAGCTTCAGGCCTCCGTAGCGGGTGATCAGAACCTTGAGCAGCCACCCGACGAAGAACGGCATCCACGTGGTGTGCATCCCCCAACAGGCCGACGCGAGGAACCCCACCGGGTGCAGCGGCCACCACCAGAACCGCAGCCGCATCACCCCGAGCAAGATCGCGATGGCACCTCCCGCGACCATCGCGATGATGCCGCCGAGATCGAGGTCCGTGGGATTGGTGACCATGTCGTAGATGCGGCCGCCGATGAAGCTGAGTTGCGGCCCGAGCCAGCCGGAGTTGATGAAGGGCGTGTTTTGGAACCCGTAGTGATACATACCTGTCAGCACGGTGTAGGTGACGACGGCGACGGAGAGGAGGAAGCCGCCGCACATCACCCCGAGCAAAGGCGGCACCCGAAGCCGGGCGGAGTCCGCGATCTTGAAGGCGTCGAGGGCGTTGCCGGTACTGACTTCAAAAGAATCGCCGAAGCCGGGGAAGTAGGCCCAGCGGAGATCGTACAGCATGACGGTCTCGGGGACGCGCAGGAAGCGGCTGCCGAAGGGGGCGGTGAGGATCTCGTCCACCCGGAAGGGGAAGGCGATGAAGCTGAGGCCGGTTTCCGCGCGCAGCCGCGCCCACATCACATAGTAGATGACGATCAGCCCCACCATGGCGGCGGCGACCGCGGGCCGCGTGCCGGCCAGCACGCAGAACCCGACCATGTAGGCGAAGGTGGCGAAGAAGCCGAGGACGGCCCACCGGTAGAGCGCGCCTTCGCCGGTCTTGTCGGCGGCGGCCCGGCGGCTGAAGGCCAGCCGCAGGGCGCGCCCCAGGTGGCGCCGCGCGCTCCACAGCGTCCATCCCGCCAGCGCCAGCACCGCGCCGCCGCCCTGGTGGTGCGGCGCGGGGAACCCGCTCCCGTACCATCCCTCCGGAGCCTCCGGCGTGGCGCCGAAGGAGATGGCGGCCACTACCATCGCCACCCTCAGGAACCAGAAGAACCAACAGGAGAAGGACAGGTCCTTCGGGATGAGGTAGGCGATGGCGACGATCCACGGGGTGAGTTCCAGCGAGATCGTGCCGAGGCCGGCAGGCGGGCCGGTCGGCTGGGGCTGCATGAGGATCACGCCGCTGAGCGGGATGCCGGGCAGCGCGGGGAAGATGCGGGACAGCTTGTTGACGACGCCGATGGAGAACGGGATCAGGAGGCCGATCCAGAAGGCCCAGTCCGCGGGGAGGCGGGCTTCGCGCCGCCGCGCGTCGCCCTCCTTGACCAGCTCGAGCGGCACCTGGGCGATGGGAAAGCTCAGCCGCTCGTGCGTGATCCACTGTCGCCGGAGCAGCACCACCAGGGAGAGCGGGCAGAGGAACAGCGCCAGGAAGAATGAGAGCCAGGCGGCGAGCGGTCCCCACCACTGCGCCCACGGCACCGCGGCGTGGCCGAAGTAGTAGTTCTCCGCGGTGGTGAAGTGGGTGGGCCCGAACCAAGCGGGGATGTACTGGAAGTAGACCGCCTCCCACTCCGGGGAGACGCGGCCGGTGTAGCGCTGGGCGATCTGGTAGGGGATGAGCCAGGGGAGAATCCCGTGGCTGATGAGCGGCCCGCCGATGATGACGATGGCGTAGACACTGAGCAACTCCCCCCGCGCGAGGGGGCGGAGGCCGAGCCGGCGGAGGCGCGGGTTCAGGGCGGTGAGCAGGAAGAGGGCGAAGAGCGGGGCGACGGCGGGCGCGCCGGAGGCGAAGGTGTAGACCGACTTGTACATCAGCTCGCCGTAGAATCCGGCCGGGGCGAAGAGCAGGAGCAGCGCGAAGGCCAGCAGCACGGCGCGCAGGGTGACTCCGCACAGACCGCGGGGAGCGGCGTCCGGCGCCTGGGGCGCTCTCTCGTCGGCCTTGAGTGGTGCCATGGAGTGGTAGTTCGGGCACGGACCACCCATTTCCCGTCAGCAGACAATGGGACGCCTAGCAGAGACGTCTGTCCCCCCACGCGCTTCCTTCCGGTACTGGACTGCGTCCCTGCCGCGAGGTACACTCCCTCGGGTGGTGGTGAGTGATGACCACGGAACACAGCGGTAAGAAGATCGTCGCGGTGACGGTGGTGCTGTTTGTACTGGTGGTGAGCGGCTTGCTCGCCTCGGCCGGGGCGTTGCGCCGAGCGCGGGAGGCGGACCTGCCGCCCCCTCTGCCGGCGCCGCCGGCACCGGCCCCGACGGCCGGTGACACCGACTTCTCCTATCACGGCCCGGTGTTCACGGGTTTTGTGGAGGACTCCTACCGCGCGGGGCGTGGGAGAGACGCGCGCGGCGGGGCCGGGGCGGAGGAGTTCTACCAGTGGATAGAGCGGGCCTATGGCAAGGCCGGGGTCTATCCAAAGGGGATGGAGATGCTGACGCTGGAGGGGGCCTTGGCGGAGCAGCGAAAGGAGCTGGCCGCGATCACCGATCCGACGAAGCGCACCGCGGCCGAGCTGGAGCTGGCCGCGTGGCTCCACCGGCTGACCAAGAGGATCCTGCCCAACTTCAGCCTGGAGCAGGGCTTCGAGTTCCGCTACGCAGTGCGCTATCTGGAGCGGCAGTGCCTCTTGCAGTCCGTGCTCATCGCCGGGCTGCTCCAGGGGATGGGGGCGGACGCGGGCGTCGTGATGGTCTTCCGCAACCAGAACGGGGAGGAGTCCAACCTCGGGCACGTGGCCGCGGTGCTGCGCCTGAGCAACGGCCGGGACCTCCTCATTGACGCCTCCGATCCCGAGCCGTTCATGCGCCACCGGGGAGTCTTCGCCCGGGCTAACGGCTATCGCTTTCTGAGCCCGGTCTATGAGAAGGATGTGCCGCAGATCAACGCCTATCGCTACGTCTCCGGCAAGGGGCAGGCCAAGCCGAGGGAGGTCAAGCTCCTGGACGCGGCCTACGTGCGCTCGCAGTTCTGGTACTACCGGGGCGAGCGGGAGCCGGGCGGGGCGATCGCCAGCCCGACTACGCCAGAGGGGCTGCAGGCCTCCGCGCGAGACCTGGAGGCCGCCGTTCACGCGAACGCCTGGAACCCCCTGGCGACGTACATGCTTGGCCGGGTCTACCTGAAGCAGGGAGAGAGGGCGAAGGCGAGGGAGACCCTGACCCGCGCGCACGCGCTGTACGCCGCGGACGGGCTCGTGCCGCCGGGGCCGAAGCAGGCCTTGGCGGAGGCAAGAAGGCGAAGCAGGTAGGGGCGTGATTCATCACGCCCGAAAGGCGAGCAGTAGCACAGTACCCGTGTTACCGCGCGGGCTTGCGGCTGGGTGGCCGGTGCACCGCGGGCTGGACGCGGGGGGACAGCCGGTCCCACATCTGGTCCGCGGTGACGAACTTGTAGCCCTTCGCCTTGAGGGTGCGGATCAGCTTGGGGAGTAGGTCCACCGTCTGCTGCACGCCGTCGTGGAGGAGGATCACGCTCCCGTTGGCGGCCCGGCCGAAGATGTGGTCCTCTATCAGCTTGGCCGGTGGGTTGGTGTAGTCGTGGGGGTTCTCCGTCCACAGCATGGTGGTCAACCCCTCCCGCTGGGCGGCGGCGAGCACGGTGTCGTTGTAGTTGCCCCCCGGCGGGCGGAAGAAGCGGGGGCGGGCGCCGGTGATAGACTCGATCGCGTCCTGGTTGGCCTCGAACTCGGCGAAGAGATCGGGGACAGACAGCTTGGTGAGGTTCACGTGGTGGAAGGTGTGATTGGCGACGGTGTGCCCGTCCGCGGCGATGGCGCGGATCAGGTCGGGCGAGCGCAGGGCCATGGTCCCGACCACGAAGAAGGTGGCCGGCACGTGCTCCTGCTTGAGCACCCGGAGAAGCTGTGGGGTGAACTCCGGATGCGGGCCGTCATCGAAGGTGAGGGCGATCTCCCGGACGTCCTTGCGGCCGCGGGTGAGGACGGCGTTCTGGACGCGGCCCACGGGGGTCGTGCGGGCGGCCAACTGCGCGGCCGGCCGGGCCGTGTCCTTGCGGGCCCGCTGCCAGATGGCGTCGACCCTGGCCAGGTAGGCCGGCGAGTCGGCCGGCTTGGCCGGGGCGCCGGAGCGCACGGGACCGGCGAGCCAACCGACGAGTACGACGGAGAGCAGCAACCAGCAGCACGTCCGGAGCCAATGCATAAGGCTTCACTTCTTGCGCGGTGCGGCGCGCATTCCCCGCCCGGCGCAGCAGACACACTCATAGTATATACGAGAACGGGACGGAGGCAAGTGCCAAGTGCCGCAGGCGTCGTCGTTGACATCCCTTTCTCCCGAGTCCTACAATGGCCGGGAGCCGCGCCGCGGAGGCGCGGCGATCCCCTGCGAGAGAGGAGCTGCAGTGCCTGAGGTCCGTGCCGAGATTGCGATTCCGGCAACCCCGGAAACCGTCTATGCCCTGGCGAAGGACATCGAGCGCTTTCCGGAGTTCCTGCCCAACGTGCAGCAAGTGACGATCACCGAGCGGGACGGGGGGCGGGTGGTCAGCTCGTGGGTGGGGCTGGTGCCGGAATTCCGGCGCACCATCAAATGGGTGGAAGAAGATACCTGGGACGACGCGGGGCGGGCCTGCCGGTTCCGCAGCCTGAACGGTGACTGGGATCGCTACGAGGGGGAGTGGACCTTCACGCCGGAAGGGGCGGGGACGCGGGTGGCGTTGGCGATCAGCTATGACTACAACGTCCCGCTGATCGGCCCGCTGATCAAGCAACTGTTGTGCAAGTTGGTGCAGCGCAACGCGGAAGAGACGCTCGCCGGTCTCAAGCGACAGGCTGCGCCGGAGGAATAGGGTATGGCTCGGCCGCAGGTGGCCATCATCGGCGCGGGTCCGTCCGCGATCTTCGCCGCCCTCGCGTTGTCGGGGACGGGAGCGGCGGTCCACATCTTCGACAAGGGCTCGGACATAGACGAGCGGATTGCGCACGCGGAGGGGCGGCGGAACGCCACCGCGCGGCACTGGCTGCTGTGCGGGTGGGGCGGGGCGGGCGCGTTCTCCGACGGGAAGCTGACCATGGCCCTGGAGGTGGGCGGGCAGCTCACCTCCTACCTCGAAGCGGCCGAAGCCGAAGCCTTGATGCAGGAGGTGGACGGGATCTGGGTGCGGTTCGGCGCGCCGGAGGAGGTATACGGGGCAGATCAGGATGCGGTGGAGGAACTCACGCGCCGCGCGGTGCGGGCCGACCTGGAGTTCGTCGCCACCCGCATTCGGCATATGGGAACCGACCGCTGCCCGCAGGTGCTGCGGGAGATGCGCAAGGCGATGGGCCCGAACGTGGAGGTGCACGCGCAGGAGGCGGTGGCCCGCATCGAGACCGAGGACCGGCGCGTCGCCGGGGTGGTGACGGCCGCGGGAAAGCGCTACCCGGCGGACTACGTCATCGCCGCCCCGGGGCGAGATGGGTCGTCCTGGTTCATGGAGGAGGCGGCGCGGCTGGGGTTGGGACGCGCGGACAACCCGGTGGACGTGGGGGTGCGGGTGGAAGTGCCGGCCGAGGTGCTCGCAGATGTCACCTCCGTGGCCTACGAGTCCAAGCTGATCTTCTACTCGAAGGCCTTCGATAACCGGGTGCGGACGTTCTGCATGTGCCCCTACGGCGAGGTGGTGACGGAGGAGAACGAGGGGATCATCACCGTCAACGGGCAGAGCTACGCGAGCAAGAAGACGGCGAACACGAACTTCGCCCTCTTGGTGAGCACGCGCTTCACAGAACCGTTCAAAGAGCCAATTGCTTACGGTCGGTATCTGGCCAGCCTGGCGAACCTGCTGGGGGGCGGGGTGTTGGTGCAGCGACTGGGGGACCTCCGCTCCGGGCACCGCTCCACCCAGGAGCGCCTCGCGCGCAGCCTGGTCCGGCCGACGCTCGCCTCGGCCACGCCGGGCGATCTCAGCTATGCCCTCCCCTACCGGCACCTGTCCGCCATCCTGGAGGCCTTGGAGGCGCTCGACCGGTTCGCGCCGGGAGTCGGGTCGCGGCACACGCTTCTCTACGGGATCGAGGTGAAATTCTACTCGGCGCGGCCCCGCCTGACCTCCCACCTGGAGACCGAGGTGCAGAACCTGTTCGCGGTGGGCGACGGCGCCGGCGTCACCCGGGGCCTGGTGCAAGCCAGCGCGAGCGGGCTGCTGGCCGGCCGGGAGGTGAAGCGGAGGCTGGACGCGGGGTAGGGCTTGCGCCGCAATGACGTGGTCGGGGTGAGTGGATTTGAACCACCGACCTCACGGTCCCGAACCGTGCGCTCTAGCCAAACTGAGCTACACCCCGATGGCGAAGGTATGATAGCACGAGGTCGGGGCCGCGTCAACGAGACGGCTTGGTTGGGTGGTGGGGAGGTTGTGGCGCGGCGAGCGCGGTGCTATCCTGTGGCGCGGGGAGAGACAGTGATGGCCACATGTCCAGGCTGCGGGCGGGAGACGGAGGCGAGCGCGAACTTCTGCTCGAACTGCGGGGAGTTCCTGCGCAAGCCGGCCGATCCGGCGCTGGAGGGGATGATGCAGGACGCGCGACGGGCCTTGAGCCGGAACCCGGACGATGCGGAGGCCCACCACAACCTCGCCCTCGCCTACAAGCTCATCGGGGCCGAGGAGCTGGCCCTGCGCGAGTTCCGCATCGTGGCCACCCTCCAGCCCGACTTCGCGGACGCGCACTACGAGGCGGCCGCCATCCTCGCGCGGACCGGCCGGAACGAGGAGGCGAAGGCGATGCTGGAACGCGCGCTGGCGGCCGACCCGGAGCACGCGCAGGCGAAGCGGCTGCGGGAGCGCCTCTCGTAGGGGCACAGCATGCTGTGCCCTACCTGCGTGCCTTCTCGAGCAGCGCACGGGACTCGTCTTCGCTCACCGGCCGCGGGTTGGTGCGCACCGCCCCTGCGAGGAGGCCGTCTTTCGCCAGGCCCGGCATCTCCTCGTCGGGAAGGTTGAGGTCGGCGAGACCGGCCGGCACCTTCACCGCATGCAGCAACCCCTCGACGCCGGCGACGGCGTCTTCGGCGGTGGCGCGTGGCTTGCCAGTGAGTGCCTTCCCGACATCCGCGAGCTTTCGTTCTGCGGCCGGGAGGTTGAAGCGCATCACGTAGGGCAGGAGGCGCCCGCAGAGGGCGCCGTGAGCCAGGCCGAAGCGGGCGCCGAGGGGATGCACCAGCCCGTGCACCAGTCCCAGGCCTGAGTTGGCGAAGGCCATGCCCGCGAGCATGCTGCCCATGGCCATGGCTTCCCGCGGGGCGCGGGCGGCGCCGTCGGCGTAGGCGGCGGGTAGGTTGGCGCCGACCAGAACGACGGCCTGGAGGGAGAGGGCGTCGCTGGGGGCGGTGGCGCCGGTGGAGAGGTAAGCCTCGATGGCGTGGGTGAGGGCGTCGAGGCCGGTGGCGGCGGTGAGGGCGGGGGGCATGGTCACGGTCAGCTCGGGATCGGTGATGGCGACTCTCGCAAACCAGGAGGGGCTGCGCATCCCCATCTTCAGGCGGCGCTCCTCGTCCAGCACGACGGCCACGGCGGTGATCTCACTGGCGGTGCCGGAAGTGGTGGCGATGTTGATGAGGGGGAGCCCAGGCCGGTCAATGGGTTTCCCCCGAAGGTAGTCCAGGATCGAGCCTTCCATCACGGCCATGGCGGCGATGGCGCGGGCGGCGTCCATGGGGCTGCCGCCGCCCAGGCCGACGACGAGGTCGCAGCCCTCCGCGCGGGCGAGGGCGGCGCCTCTGTCCACGGTGGCGGAACTGGGGTCGGATTCGACTCCGGAGAAGGGGACGACGGTGACGCCTGTGGCCTCCAGCAGGACGGTCACCCGCGCGGCAACGCCGGTGGCGCGCATGGCCGCGCGGCCGGTGACGAGCAGGGCACGCTTGCCCAAGCGCGCGGCCTCCTCCCCCACCTTCTCCACCGCGCCCCACCCGAAATACGTCACTCCCGGCAGTCGGAACTCGCTCATGGCCCGTACTCCTGTGATGTCGGCGCCGCGGCGCCGGGCGACCTCCTTTTCCTCGCGGCGGAGGAGTCTCCTGCGCGGGGCAGACGCGGCGACGCGCGGCGGAGGGCGCCGCGCGTCGAGAAAGCCGACGAAGGCCGTGGGCTCAGAGCTTGAGTTGGAAGACGGCGAACTCGACCAGTTGCAGGAGCACGGCCAGGACGATCACCCCGACGATGACGACGAAGGCGTTGGGTGCGTTCAGCCAAGGCATGTTCTCGACGGGGTGGCTGAGGAGGTGGTGGGGGATGAAGCTATAGCCACCAATGAAGTCAGCGACTTGCCGATCGGCCCAATCGTAGGCACTCCGGATCGAATCGGAGGAGAGCAGTATGATGATGACAGTGGCGGGATAGGCGAGCCAGGAGAGGGCCTTGTACTTATGCTTCTGATGCTCGAGATAGATGGGGCACTCCCGGCAGATCTTGCGCGCGGCCTGTTTGCTTCGGCCCTGCTGGCGCTGGAGGCGCTGCTGGAGCTGCTGCGCGCGGCGCTGCTGGGTTTCCAACTCCTCAGCGACCTGCATCTTCACGGAGGCGTTGCCGCCGACGGAGGCCATGAGGCGGCCGGCGAGGTCGTGGTCGCAGTAGCAGCCGCTGCGGCGGCGCCAGCAGGGAACGCTTTCCACGTAGCGGGGGCAGGTGGTGCGGACACTGCCGCGACAGAAGTGCAGCTCCCAGCACTTGCGCATGATGGAGCCGCGGCCCGCGCCCTTCACTTCAGGGACTTCCGGGGTAGTGAGCACCCCGGGCACGCGCATCCGTATGGCCGCCGACGGCTGGTAGGTCATCAGGATGATGCGGCCGATGAGGACGCGCAGGAAGCCGACCACAATGAGCGCGATGCCGGAGGAATGGAAGGTGGCGATCAAGTCGGCGGAGATGTCCTGCAGCTTCGCCGCCGCGTCGACGGGCGAGAACCGGCCGATGAACGCAGGCATCCCCAACCAGCAGAGGAGCCCCGCGGCGGCGGTGAGAAACCCGATCCCCTCGGTCTTGTAGTGCCGGAGGAGGGCGACGACGGCGAGCAACCAGAGGCAGAGGAGCAGCACGTTCTGGCCGGCCGCCAGGCCGCCTTTGAGCGCCTCCAGGTCTGAATCCTGAACCAATCTATCGGCGAGGCGCCCGCTGATGATGACCCAGGCGAGGTAGCTGAAGCTGAGCACCAGTCCCACGCCGAGCAGGAGCAGCCCCGTGTCGAGCATGGGGAACCAGCGCTCCAGCCCCTTTGCGGCACGCACCTTGGGTCCACGCGTTGGTCTGCGCGCAGCCATTTCCGACCTCCTCGTGGCTCTCTGCCACGGCGAGCACCCGCTCCTACCTGGGTGCCGCTACATTATACCCCATGCGGACAACGGACAACAACCGACGCCCGCGGGGCGTCCAGGGAAGCCGCGGACCCGGGTTGGTCGCCCGAAAGGCGTCCGCCATGCCCAGAAAAATACTCTGTTTGTCCCCTTGACACGTCACGCGTGCCTCGCTATACTCGCAGAGGTTACATAAACCACTTGACAGCGGCTCGCTTCTGCGAGTCTATATAAGGACTTGCCGTTTGTTTGGCAAGTCGAAAAGGCTAACCCCACCCCAAACCCCACCCCACCACGAGGCGGCAGGCTCCCCCGGTCTGCCGCCTCACCTTATGGCCACCGCGGCGCCGGTCAGTATCGTACTATTAGACGCCCGGACCGGGAGGAAAGTTCACGGCCCAATGGCAACGCGGGGCGGTTTTTTGTCGGGGAAGGGACGGGGATCTTCGGGGAGGCCGGCTTGACAGCCGTTTCCGCAGTTGGTAGCTTCAGCAGGACGGCACGCGCCAAGGCGCGGTGACGAAGGAGGAGAGCGGTGGTACAGAAACACGCGGTCCCTCTGACGTTGCTCTTCGCCTTTGATGAAGAAGCCAAGGCCTGGGCGGCTTTGGCCTGTGAGATCAGCGTTGCCTCCTGCGGTGATTCGCCCGAGGACGCGCGCAAGATGATCAAAGAGGCCGTGGAGATCCACGTCTCCTCCATGATCGAGCTTGGCAAGGCCGGCGAGCTCGCACAACCTGCCTCCGCCGAGGACCTGGCCGAGTACTTCTCGGGGGAAGACGTCGTGGCGGAACGCTATGTGCTGCTGGTGACGGTGGAGACCGAACCGGGGCCGAAGGCGACCTCTTTCGAGTTCCTTCCCTCCGCCGTTGTGCCTTACTGCTATCCTCCGCTCCTGGCGGCTTGAGGGATGCCGCGCGTCCGTCCCCGGTCTTCGCACGAACTGGAGCAGCTTCTTCGCCGTTGTGGACTCAGCCTGATACGCCGCGGGCCTCACGACGTGTGGGGGCCGGGCGCGCACGGACAGAATGTTGCCGTGCCTCGCGCGCGACACAGTGGTGAACTCCCCAGCGGAACGGTGAAGAAGATCCTGGACCAGGCCGGCATAGGTGTAGAGCAAGCTCTCGCCTTCTGAGGGATTCGGCCCCGATAGAGGCCCCGACAGAACCTGCGAGGAGATGATCATGAGAAAATGGCGCTGCACGGTGTGCGAGTACATCTACGATCCGGCGCTGGGCGACCCGGATAACGGGGTCGCTCCCGGGACCGCGTGGGAAGACGTGCCCGACGACTGGGTATGCCCGATCTGCGGCGTCCCCAAGGACCTGTTTGCGGAGGTGACGGAGTAGTGTCCTCTCCGGCGGGAATGATGCGGGTCGTGCTGCAGCACGGGGTGCGGGACGTACGCCTGGCGACGCGGCCCCGGCCGACGCCGAGGCCGGGCGAAGCGCTGCTGCGAATCCAGGCGGTGACGATCTGCGCGTCGGACGTGCACGTCTACGCGGAGGGGAACGTGGGCGGCGTGTCGTGGGATCGTCCCTTCGTGCCCGGGCACGAGGCCTCCGCGATGGTCGCCGATGGGAACGGCACGGGCCTGGCGGAGGGGACGGCGGTGGTGCTCGACCCCGCGATCCCGTGTCGGGCCTGCCCGCAGTGCGCCGCCGGGCGTTTCCACCTCTGCCGGAACCTGCAGTTCTGCGACCTCCCGCCGGTGGATGGGGCGATGGGGGAGTTCCTGGCCTGGCCCGCGGCCCAGGTGCATCCCGTGCCGGAGTCGCTGGACCCGGTGGTGACGCCGCTGCTCGAGCCGCTGTGCGTGGCGGTGCACGCGACAGAGCTGACATCGAGCCTGGCGGGCGCGCGCGTGGCCGTGGTCGGGTGCGGGGCGATCGGGCTATTCACGGTTCAGATGGCGCGCGTGCGAGGGGCAAAGACGGTGTACGCGACCGATCCGATTCCCGAGCGGATGGCCGTCGCACGGCAACTCGGGGCGGAGCCGCTGCCGGAGGGAGCGGAGGTGGACGTGGCGTTCGAGGCGGCCGGCCCGCCGGAGGCGGTGCAGCAGTGCCTGGACATGGTCCGCCCGGGGGGCGAAGTGATGGTGATCGGGATCCCATTGGAAGACCGGTATCTGCTGCGGCCGTCGCAACTGCGGCGGCACGAGCTGACACTGCGGTTCTGCCGGCGTCAGAACGAGAACTACCCGGAGGCGATTGCCCTGGTGCGGGAGGGCAAGGTCGTGCTGGCCCCGATCCTCACCCACCGGTTCCCGGTGGACCGAGTTCAGGATGCGTTCGCGCTGGCGGAGGCGAAGGCGGAGGGGGCGGTGCGGGTGGCGGTGACCTTCGCCTAGAGGGGGAGGGGACGGTAGTGGGCCGTCGAAAGGACCCGCAGGGACGCTGACCCCGTCGGCTCGCGGAGGCCTTCATGTCCGATCGCAGATATGTGCTGGGACTTGACTTCGGGACGGAGAGCGGGCGCGCGCTGCTCGTGGACGTGGCGAACGGGACCGAGGTCGGCAGCGAGGTCCATCCCTATGCCGACGGGGTGATTGACCGGACACTCCCCGGCAGTCAGGAGCAACTCCCGCCGGACTGGGCCTTGCAGAATCCGGCCGACTACCTCGACACCCTCCAACACACCATCCCCGCGGTGCTCCAGGCCTCCGGCGTAACGCCCGAGCAGGTGATGGGGATCAGCATTGACTTCACCGCCTGCACCATGCTCCCCACCGACGCGGCGGGGACGCCGCTGTGTCAGAAGCCGCAGTGGAGGAGCAATCCGCACGCGTGGGTGAAGCTGTGGAAGCACCATGCGGCCCAGCCCGAGGCGGACAGGATCAACGAGCTCGCGCGGCGGCGGGGAGAGAGCTGGCCGCTGCGCTACGGAAGCAAGTACTCCTCCGAGTGGTTCTTCTCCAAGGTCTGGCAGATTCTGGACGAGGCGCCGGAGGTGTACGCGGCGGCGGACCGCCTGATCGAGGCCGCGGACTGGACCATCTGGCAACTCACGGGCCGGGAGACGCGCAATCTCTGCTGCGCGGGCTACAAGGCGATCTGGGACAAGAGCACGGGGTTCGTGAGCAATGAGTTCCTGGGCGCGTGCGACCCCCGGCTGGCCGACGTCGTGGACCGGAAGATGATGCGCCGCGTGAGCCCGCTGGGCGAGCGCGCGGGCGGCCTGACGGAGGAGATGGCGAAGCTGACGGGCCTGCGCGCGGGGACGCCGGTGGCGATCGCGAACGTGGACGCGCACGCGGCGGTGCCAGCGGCGGGGATCGCCGAGCCGGGCAAGATGCTGATGATCATGGGCACCTCCATCTGCCACATGCTGTTGGGCCGGGAGAGCAAGCCGGTGGAGGGGATGTGCGGGGTGGTGGAGGATGGCATTCTGCCGGGGTTCTTCGGCTATGAGGCCGGGCAGTCGGGCGCGGGCGACATCCTCGCCTGGTTCGTACGGACGTTCTACCCCAAAGCGGGACCGCGGATTCACCGGGCGCTGGAGCGAGGGGCGGCGCAGTTGCAGCCAGGCGAATCGGGGCTGCTGGCCCTGGACTGGTGGAATGGAAACCGCTCTGTCTTGGTGGACACGAACCTGTCCGGAATGCTGCTGGGGGCGACGCTGGATACCACGCCGGTGGAGATCTACCGGGCGCTGATCGAGTCCATCGCCTTCGGCACGCGGGCCATCGTGGAGAACTTCGAGCACTACGGGATCGCGGTGAACGAGCTGTACGCGTGCGGGGGGATGGCGGAGAAGAACCCGCTGCTCATGCAGATCTTTGCCGACGTCACGGGGCGACCCATCAAGCTGGCGCGCTCTTCGCAGTCCTCGGCGCTGGGAGCGGCGATGTTCGGGGCCGTGGCGGCGGGGGCCTATCCCACGATCTATGAGGCGATTCCCCGCATGGGTGGCATTAAGAATAGGGTGTACCGGCCGAACGAGGCCAATCATGCCGTGTACACCAAGCTGTTCAAGGAGTACCTGGACCTGCACGATTACCTTGGTCGGGGGGCGAACGACGTGATGAAGCGCCTGCGGGCGATCAGGGCCGAGAAACGGAATCGGTAATCCACTCCACGGGAGACGACAGATGAGCGTGAAGATCGGTTTCATCCCTTCGCACCGGGAGCCGTTTGGCGAGAAGTGGGGGACGGAGATGCGGGCGCGCTGTCTCAAGGCGATGCGGGGCGTGCCGGAGCTAAAGGTGGTGGCGCCGGACGCGGCGCTGACGAAGGCCGGGCTGGTGCGGAACCTGGAAGATGCGAAGAAGGTGCTGCAACTCTTCCTCGACAACGACGTGGCCGGGGTGATCGTCGGGGGGATGACCTTCGGGCACGAGACCTCCGCGGTGGGGGGCATCCTTGCGAATCTCCCCAGACCCATGCCGGTGCTGCACTTCGCGACGAAGGGGATGGTGGCGGAGGACGGCCGTCGTCCGTCGGACTCCTGGTGCGGGCAGTTCATGATCACCTCCGCGATGAGGCGGCGGGGGCTGAAGTTCGAGCACCTCCCGACGTGCTTCCCGGAGGAGCCGGTGTTCGCGCAGTGGGTCTCGCGCTTCACCCGCGCGTGCGCGGCGCAGCAGAACTTCCGGGGCAAGCGGATCGGCCAGCTCGGCGCGCGGCCGGAGGAGTTCGAGTCGGTATGGTGGGACGAGGCCACCTTGCAGAAGGACTTCAACCAGACCGTAGTGCCGATTGACCTCGCCGACATCTTCATGCGTCTGGACAAGACCGCGGTGAACGATGCGGCGGTGAAGAGGGTGGAGCGCAAGATCCTCAGCTATGCCACGGTAGACGAGGCAGCGGCGGGGGCGGTCAACACGCTGGCGCGGATGGAGATCGCGCTCAAGCGGCTGGCGGTGGAAAAGGAACTGGACGTGCTGGCCGTCAACTGCTGGACGCAAGTGCAGCAGCGGTACGGCATTTGCGTGTGCTCGGTGCTGGGCCGGCTGACCGACCAGGGGATCCCGTGCGCGTGCGAAGTGGACGTGTATGGCGGGGCGACGATGCTCGCCGCGATCGGGGCGGGGCTCGGCAAGACGGCGCCGCACTTCGTAGACTGGACGGAGCTGCACCCGACGGCGGAGAACGTGTGGCTGGCGTGGCACTGCGGGAACGCGCCGGTGAGCCTGTGCGCGCATGACTGCCCCGCCTGCATCAAGCAGCACAGCATTCTTCCGATAGGTGCGGAGGGCACGCTGGAGTTCACGCTGCGCCCAGGCCCGGTAACCTGCTGCCGTCTGGGAGAGTACGAGGGGAAGTGGCGCATGTTCATCGGCAGCGGCAAGATCGTGGAGATGGCGCCCAAGGTGCGCGGCTCGTATGCCTGGGTGAAGGTGAAGGATGCCATGGACTGGGAGCAGAAAATGGTGGAGCACGGGATCATCCACCACGGCGTGCTGATTCACGACCCCGCGGTGGCGGACGCCCTGGAGAGCTTCTGCAAGTTCAACAGTATCGAGGTTGTACGGGGGGCCTAAGGCCTGTCCTTATCAGTAAAGCCGGGGCACGGGGCGCGGAGCGATCCGCGCCCCGTAACTTCCGGCGGCGGCGCGGCGTCCAATGGCTTGGGGGGCCCTGGCGATCGGGGAGGCGATGATGAAGCTGGCAGGAGTCGTGTTGGCGCTGTCGGTTCTGGCGCTGACGGCTGCGCCTTTGTGTGCCGCCTCCGAGGAGCCGCATCCATGGCTCCCGTCACAGTCCTACGCCGGCAACTCCCTGGCAGACACACGGCTGGACGAGCCGGTGTGGCTGTGGGCCACGGGCAAGCCGCTGCGCGAGGTGTTCGCAGGAATCCAGCAGCAGACCGGCGTGACGCTCGGGGTGTGGCCTACGGAGGGTGGGTTCGATCGGGCCTGCGCGAATCTCTACCTCAACCCGGAGAAGCCTCCGACGCTGCGCGACGTGATGGTGCAACTGGCCTGGGCGCTGGACGGCTCGTGGGGCTACGTGGAAGAGGAGGGGAAGCGGACCTACTACCTACTGGGGCCTCGGCTCGGGGAGGACATCAGTGACCGCCTCCGCCCCGAGGCCCAGGTCGAGGAGGACCACGCCCGCATAGAGGAGACGCGGGCGAAGCTACCGGCGCGGTGGGCGGAGGTGGAGGGGGCGCTGTCGCTCGGACGTGAGGAAGCGATCCACAAGTACCGCGGCAGAGACGACATTCTGCTCCTCATCTCTCTGGATCCCTCCCGCCGCGCGCTCGCACAGTTCATCCTGCACTGGCGGGCAGAGCACCCGGGGGACGATACGCTGGAGTTCGGCCCCGGCCGGCGGTACTCCGAGTTGGACGAGCAGTCGCGGGCTTACCTGGTGCAGGCCGTGAAAGGGCCGATGGCGCAGATGGCAAGTCGTCTCCCGGGCCTCGCCGCGTTCCGGGGGATTGACCCGACGGATCCGGGAGCGGCGCTCGCGAAGGTGAACCCTTATGTCTCGATGGCCGAGGCGGTCAATCCAGACGAAGCGCGCGTGAGCATGCGGCTGCCCCGGGTGGGGGCGGTCGAGGTCGAACTGCCTCTCCTGGGACTGATGAGCGGTCAGGACCTGTACGACCTGAGGAAGGCGCTGGGCGAGGAGGTGCCGCCCGGCACCGTCATGGAGGCCGGTGAGAAGCTGTTCGGTCTACAGGTGCAGGAGAGGGACCGGCGGCGACTGATGGGGCTGCTGGCGCAAGACCACCTTTCGCCGGAGCACCGGGAGCAGTTGGCCTCGCTGGAGCTGGCCCTCTCGGCTGAGGGGAAGTACCCGCTGTGGCAGGTGCAGGAGGCGGTGGCGAAGGCTTCCGGGATCAACATCGTGTCGGACTGCTACTGGCAGGGCCCGCGCGACTTCGCCCGGGTGATGAAACTGCTCTATCCCGAAGCGAGGCCGAACATGACCGCGCTGCTCGCCCTCCAGGTGAGCACAATCGCGGATAGAGGGCGCTGGTGGGTGCTGCACGGCACCTTCGCCCGGCCGTCGGCGAATGCGGTGACCTGGGAGGCGCGATCGGCGGGGGCTTTCCTGTCCTTTCGCAGCGCGGAGCGCGACCTGTGGCGGGGGGCGTTCCTGTCGGTGGAGACGCTTGCCGCGCTGGATCGCGCATCGGAGCCTTGTCTGTCCGAGGCGAAGGCGGGGGCGGAGGTGCGCGCGCCGGTGGACTGGCGGGCGCTGGCACCCCGCACGGCGCGCCTCACGCCGGCGCAGCAGAAGTGGGGAGGGGTGCTGACCTATGAGGATCCGACCGATGGTCGAAACGCCCTGCGGCAGAGCTATCGCACGCAGGTGCTGGAGGCGGCCGCGAGCCAGCCGTGCGTGATGCGACTCCTCACCTCGCTGTCGGAGAAGCAGTGGGAGGGACTGCGGGGCGAGGCCCTGCGAATCGGCGAGGACGTGCCGCTGAGCCGGCTCGTGGAGATGTGGCGAGCGCGGGCGGGCGAGACCGGCGTGTCAGTGCAGTCGGCGATCCGGCTGGCGACCTCCTCCCTGATTGTGGCGACCGACACCAGTAACGGTAACTGGATGGACTTCCGCGACGGCGAACTGCTTCGTGTGCGGGCGAGCGACCGCGCCGAGTGGCGGGTGCAGATGACCGCGCGCCAGCACCCGGACTGGGACGACCTCCTCAGCCTCGAGGTGGTGCGCGACGGCAAGGTCCGCGACAGCTTCGTCCTGCCCGGGCGCGTGCGCCTCCGGCCTCCGAACAGGTAGACGGGCGCGACCGCGCGGCCATTGACCCGCGCGAAGGGGGCGTGCTAGTCTACCACTAGGGAGTTCACATGGCGCCGCGCGGCTTGCGCAAGGCACTCACTCGGGTCCCGGGGCTTCGCCGTCTCGTGCACGCGGCGCGCGCGGTTCGGGCGCGTGCCGCCGCCCTCCGGCGGTCGGTGGGCGGGGACAAGGGGCGAACGGCCGACACGTGGGGCCGGCACGCGGCGGCGAAGGCGGCGGGGGCGCCGGAGGCGCAGCGGTACTGGACGTCATCGCCCCAGATCCTCAAGGAGTACATTTTCGGGTACTTCGGGGGGATAGACTGGTACGGGTTCATCCGCACCCGCTACTGTGATCCCACCCGCGAGCACGGCCTCAGCCTGTGCTGCGGCGACGGCTTTACCGAGCGCCAGCTCGTTCTCTGGGACTCCATCCGGAGGTGTGAAGGCATAGACCTGTCGGAGGAGGCGATCGCCGTGGCGCGGGCGCAGGCGGAGGCGGAGGGCCTGCACACCATGACGTACCGGGTGGCGGACATCGAGACCCTCACCCTCCCGCCGGAGAGCTACGACCTCGTCGTCTTCTGGCAGGGGCTGCACCACCTCCGCCGTCCCGAGCGCATTCTGCGGGAGGTGGGACGCGCGCTCCGCCCGGAGGGGATCCTGCTGGTGAACGACTACGTGGGGCCGGCGCGCTTCCAACTGCCGCAGGTGCAGGTGGACCTGATCAACAAATGGCTGAAACAGCTCCCGCCGGAGCTGCGGCGGGAACCGAACGGCGTGATTCGGGAGACCTTCACGCCGCCCACGGTCGAGCAAGTGATCGCCTTCGACGCCTCAGAAGCCGTGTGCTCGGACCAGATTCTGCCGATCCTCACTCGCGACTTCCCCATCCTGGAGCGGATTGACTGGGGCGGGGCCTTGCTTCAGTTCCTGCTGGACGGGATCGTGCAGAACTTCAGCCCGGAGGACCCGGAGCATCGCGCGTGGATCACGCGACTGTGCGAGGCGGACAACGAGGTGCTGGAGAAGGGCGTGCTGCCGACGAGCTTTACCTTCGTGATCGCAGGTAAGCCCCACCCCTGAGGGCCGAAAAGCCTGCGGCCCAGGCCGCGCCGCCACCGTTGCCGCATGCGCCCGCGTATGCTAGACTGGACGCGTGCGCGCCCGTAGCTCAGCTGGATAGAGCATCAGACTTCGGATCTGAGGGTCGGGGGTTCGAATCCCTCCGGGCGTGCCATCCGGGTGTGTCCGCCGCGCTCCGGCTACGCGCGCCCCGGCGCCGGCTTCCGCCACGCGACCAGATAGACGCCCAATTCGCGCTCGAGCTGCCGAAGGCGGCGGAGCTGCTCCGGCGTGAGTTCCGCGGGCTCCAGCGTCTTGGCATAGGCGATGACGACGGCGTCATCGCCGAGGTCGTGTTCGAACTGCTGCAGCCGGTGCACCTCGCCCTCCTCGAGCACCGCCGGCCTGGCCTCGTGGTTGTTCATGCTCCACCCCCGTCCGCGCAGGTTCACATCTCTGGGCATCCTGGCACGGAGAGAAGGCCCGGTCAAGGTCGAAGCACGCCCATTCGGTCCGCCCGCGCCGAAACCGGACCCCTGGTTCCCGACCCCCGGCCGGTGTGGTATAATCGGGGACGGCAAACCGCGTCTGCGGCATCTTCCTCGAAGGCGGATTCTTCCGACACCTGGCTATGACCGAACTCGTCGAACTGTGGCGCTTCCGCGAGGTGACGCTGAACCTCGTTCGCCGCAATCTCAAAGTCCGCTATAAGAACTCCCTCCTCGGCTTCGCCTGGTCCCTGCTCAACCCCCTGATGCAGATCGGCGTCTGGTGGCTGGTGTTCGGGGTCATCATGCCGCCCAAGGGCAGCATGCAGAACTACATGCCGTTTCTCCTCGCCGGGTTCTTGCCCTGGCTCTTCTTCTCTCAGACCGTCCTCGACAGCGCCGCCTGTGTGACGCAGGAGATGGCGCTGGTGAAGAAGGCCTACTTCCCACGCACGATTTTGCCCCTCTCCTCATTGATCTCTAACCTCGTTCACCTCGCCCTGGCCGTCGCCGTAATGCTGACCGTGTTCACGCTGGCCGGCTGGGCCTCCTATAGCTCGTTCTGGACGCACCTGTGGCTGCTCCTCCCCGCCTCCCTCTTGATTATCGTCTTCACCTACGGCGTGTCCGCGATGGTGGCGGCCTGGAGCGTCTTCTACGCCGACGTCAAATTCATCGTAGGCAACCTGCTCGGGCTGTGGTTCTTCCTCACCCCGGTGCTCTACCCCATCGCCCTCGTCCTGGAGAAGACGAGCGTGGAGGGGCGCGCAAACTGGCTGCGCACGCTGGTGGGTGGGGGCCTGCAGGTGATTCAGCGGATCTACCTGGCCGATCCTCTTTCCGTCGGCGTCTTGGGGTATCGCAGCGCCTTGCTCCACGGCGGCTCAAATCCTCTGGTCGTAACCGCCGACTACAGCAGAGCGAAGACCCTCGCCGAGATCCACGCGGCCGACGCCGAGGCGCTCGCGCGTCAAGTGCACCTCCAGGGCCTGTTCCCCTTTTCTCGCTACGTGCTGATCGCCGCCGGGATCGCCATTCTTACCGCGGTGGTGGGGCAGATCGTCTTCCGGAAGCTGGCGCCCAGTTTTGCGGAGCGAGGGTGAGATGCCAGCCATCGTGGTGCGAGACGTATGGAAGAAGTTCCGCCGTCCGCACATCCGCGTGACCAGCGTGAAGGAGGCGGTGGTGCGCTTCCTGCGCGGGCAGACCGGCTATGACGACTTTTGGGCGCTCAAGGGCATATCTTTCGACGTGCCCGCCGGCCAGACCGTGGGTGTGATCGGGCCGAACGGATCGGGGAAGAGCACGCTGTTTGCGATGCTGGCGAGGGTGCTGGAGCCGACCAAAGGCGTGGTCAAGGTGGAGGGGCGGATCTGCCCGCTGCTGGAGTTGGGCATCGGCTTCCATCCGGAGCTGAGCGGGCGGGACAACGTGTATCTGAACGGCAGCCTGCTCGGGCTTTCGCACCGGCAGGTGGAGGAGCGCTATCAGAGCATCGTGGACTTCGCGGAGCTGCCGGAGGCGATGGAGGCGCCGGTGAAGACCTTCTCCACCGGCATGGTAGTGCGCCTGGGGTTTTCGGTGGCCGTGCACGTAGACCCGGACGTGCTCCTGGTGGACGAGGTGCTCTCCGTGGGGGACGAGCACTTCCAGCACAAGTCGTTCGCCCGCATGCACCAGTTCAAGGAGCGGGGCAAGACGATCTTCGTGGTCTCACACGACTTGGCCGCGGTGCAGAACCTGTGCGAGCGCGCGGTGTGGATCGAGTACGGCGAGATGCGGATGGACGGCCCGTCGGAGGAGGTGGTGGCGGCCTACCGCGCGGCCGTGGCGGAGGCCGAACGCCGCGCGGCGGAAGCCCCCGCGGGAGCGGCTTCTCATGCTGGCGCTGGGTGAGCTGCGCCGTGCCGCAGGGACCGTCCTCCTCTCCCCCATCGAACTCCCGGCGCTTGGGGGCACCGACTCCTGGCGATGCGCGCAGCTCGTCGGTTCGGCCGATCCCGCGGCCATCGCCGCGGCGACGGCGGACCTGCGCGGTGTGGCTCCGCAGATCGAGGTCGCACTCGCGCCTCGACGCGGCTGCGATGTGATCTGCCTCTTGCTCACCGGCGAACGGCACACGCGGGAGAAGGTGGCTGCGGTGCTCTCCGGGGCGCCGCCGGTCCTGATGCGGGGACGGTCGGGACAATGGTACCGGGTGCGTCATTTCGTGTGGCGGCCGACGAGCCCGCGCTGGTGGGGCCGCACGATCCTCGCCGGGCCGCTGGTGCTCTTCTATCTCCTGCTGGTGGAGCTGGCGCTGATCGGCGACCTGGTGTCGCGCGTGCGGCGCGGGCGCCCGCCAGTGACCGACCCCGGGCCCGTGGGCGACGCGCGGGTGACGTTCATCGTGCCCACCTACAACCAGCGCGCGCTGATGGACTTCTGCCTCCCGGCGCTGCTGCAGGAAGCGGGAAGCGAGCACGAGATCGTCGTGGTGGACGACGCGGGAACAGATGACACGGCGGGGTACGTGCAGCAGACCTATCCAGCGGTCCGCGTGATTCGGCTGGATCAGAACCAGGGGTTTGCCGGCGCGGCGCGCGCGGGGATTGCGACGACGCGCACGCCGCTCTTCGCCCTCATCAACAACGACGCCCAGGTGCGGCCCGGTTTCCTGCGCGCGATGCTGCCGCATTTCACGCGGCCGGAGGTGTTCGCGGTCTGCTCCCGCATCGAGCTGCCGGAGGGGTCGCAGGTGGAGACGGGCCGCGTGGCCGCAGCCTTCTCCGGCATTCTGGAGCCGCACCACCTTCCGCCGAGCGAGGAGCCCACGCCGATCCTGTACGCAGGCGGCGCCTCCTCCATCTTCCATCGCGCTCGCTACGAGGCGCTGGGCGGCTTCGACAGGCTCTACCGGCCGTTCTACTGGGAGGACATCGAACTCGGATACCGGGCCTGGCGGGCGGGTTGGGAGTCGTGGTTCGAGCCGAAGGCCTCGGTCTTCCACCAGCGGCGCGCGACCATCGGGCCTCGCTTCGGGGACGCGTACGCGGAGCAGACGTTCCTCAAGAACGGGCTGCTCTTCGTGCTCAAGAACGTGCGCGATCGCCGGCTGATGAGCCGGCACCTCGGCTACGTGGCCGCCCGGGTGCTGCTCGAGTTGCCGGCCGGGGATCGGCGGATGAGCGGCGCGGTGCGGCGGGCGATGCCACTGATGCTGCGGGCGCTGTGGAAGCGCTGGCGGGAGCCGCGGCGGGGCGACGTGTCGGATCGCGAGATCATAGCGCAGTTCGAGTTTCCGGAAGGGGCCCCGGCATGAGAGTGCTCTTCGTCAGCCCCTTCCTCCCCTACCCTCCGGTTGCGGGCGGGCACGCGCAGATCTGGAGTTGGATGACGCACCTCGCCACGTGGCACGAGCTAGCCTTTGTCGGGTTCTACGAGCGGGAGGCTGAGGCCGAGAACGTCCCGACCGTAGCCGAGCTGTGCGCGGAGACACGGGCTCGCCTCCGGAAGCCGACCCCGCACGCGTACAGCTCGTTCGCGCAGATTCCGGCCTCGGTGAGCGAGTACGCCTCACGGGAACTGGCGGCCGATCTGCGGGAGGCGTGCGGGAGCTTCCGCCCGGAGGTGGTCCAGTTCCTGAGCATGCCCATGGCGCAGTACGCGGGCGCGGTGGGCTCGGCCGCGACGGTGGTGACGGCCCTGGAGATCGGCACGCTGGCACTGGCACGCCGAATCCCGGTGACCTCGGGCTTCGCACGGTGGCAGGTGCGACTGGAGCGGCTGCGGACCTTGCGCTACGAAGCCCATGCGTTCGCGCGGGCGGCCGGGGTGGTGACGATGTCGGAGAGTGACAGCCGCACGGCGCGGAGGTTGGTCCCGGGGGCAACGGTAACGGCCGTGCCGCCGGGGGTGGAGGCGGAGGCCTTCGCGCCGCGGGCGCGCCGGCCGGAACCGGGGGCGGTGCTCTACGTCGGGCACATGGAGCACTATCCGAACGTGGACGGCCTGCTCTTTCTGTACCGGGAGGTGTGGCCTCTAGTGCGGCGGGGGTTCTCACAGGCGCACTTGACCGTGGCCGGATACGGCACGCGGGAGGAACTGGCGCGGGTCGCGCCGGAGGTGCTGGGGGCCATGGAGGCCGACGCCTCGGTGGAGCTGGCCGGGTTCGTGCCAGACCTGAAGGGGCTGATGGACCGGCAGGCGGTGATGGTGGCGCCGCTGCGCCTGGGCGGCGGAGTGCGCAACAAAGTGATCGAGGCGATGGCGGCGGGGCTGCCCGTGGTGACGACGCGGGTGGGGGCGGAAGGACTGGCGGTGCAGCCGGACCGAGAGGTGCTGATAGCAGACGAGCCAGCGGCCTTCGCGGAGGGCGTGGTGCGAGTTCTCGGGGACGCCGATCTCCAGCAGCGCCTGGGGGAGGCGGGCCGGAGGCTGGTGGCGCGGGATCACGATAACCGCGCGCTGGCGCGGCGGCTGGAGGGGGCGCTGGTGCGCGCGCTGGGGGAGCGGGGATGAGCGGCCTGGTGCGCTATCTCGCCGGCTACCTCCTGGACTCGTTCCGGGAGCGCGTGACGCGGGAGGATTTCGCGGGCGAGACCGTACGGCGGGCCGTGGCCTGCGGCGAGGGGATGGAGGCGGTCGCCCGGGGCCTGTTCCCCGCGGCGGAAGTGGTGGAGGCGGCGCAGTTCCCGAGCACGCGAGCGATGCGGCGGGCCCGCTTCGACGCGGCGGTGATCGCGATGCGCGGCGAGGCGACGGGGCCGCGGCTACGAGCGGCCCTTAGCGGGGCACGTCACATACTCCTCGTCCCCTCGCCGGATTACGTCTACCGCCTGGGGATGCGGAGGGGCGCGGCGGCCCTCGTGTGGGCCTTGGTGGACCGCCTCCTGCTGGCGCCGCTCGCGCTGATGTGGCTGGGCGTGTTGCGGCTGGCGATGGTGGCCACGGGGCTGACGCGCCGGGCGCGTCTGGCCCAGGAACTAGTGATGCGCAACCCGCTGCGCGTGCTGGTCATCCGGCTGGTGCCCACGCCCGTGCTGGTGCAGATGCTGGAGAGATTGCGAAGGACATGGCCCTCCGCGCGGGTGGCCGTGGTCATCGCCGCGCCGGAGGGGGCGAGCGAGCTGGACGCGGTGGCCGAGGAGGTGATCTGCACAGCCGGGGGCGGGGTGGGAGGAGCGGTGCGCGCGGTGCGCGCGTTCCGTCCCGACGTCGCGATCCTCACGGGTGGGGCCGATCGCGGGCAGCGAAGCGCGTATCTCAAAGCGCGACTCCTGCTCGCCCTCTCCGGGGCGCGCGCCCGCTGGCACTGGGAGCACGGGCAGCCGCCTCCCGGGCGGCCCATGCGAGAACGGGCCCTCGAAATCCTGCTCGGGGTCGGGTCGCGCCCGGAGCCGCCGCCGCGTGCGCGTCCGCTCCGGGGCCTGGCGCGGCGCCGCCGGCGGCGTGCGTACCACCGGCTCCCCCGGCGCGGGCCGCAGACGGTGCAGATCGGGATCTCCGAGGCCTGCAACTACCAGTGCCGCATGTGCCCGTTCCACAACCCCGCGGTGGACGTGCAGCACAACGAAGCGGACCTGCCGAGGATGTCTCTGGAGACCTTCGCGCGCCTGGCCTACGATCTCAAGCGCCTCGGGACAGAGGTGCTGGACATCTGCGGAAATGGCGAGGCACTGACTCACCCGCGCGCAATGGACATGCTCGCGCTGGCGTGCGAACTCGGGTTCAAGGTCACGCTGGCCACCAACGCGGCGCTGCTCACCGAGCAGCAGGCGCGGCAACTGGTGGACATGGGCCTGGCGCGCCTGCGGGTAAGCATCAACGCCGGCTCGGAGGAGAGCTACGCGCAGATTCACCCCGGCGTCCGGCCGGGCACGATGGGCAGGATCATCGCGCGCCTGCGCGCGATGGACGAGTACGGGCGCGGCCTCGGCCGGCCGGTACGAATCGAACTCTCGGCCGTGCTGCACCGGCTGAGCGCGCACGAGCTTCCGGCCCTGGTAGAGCTGGCCCGCGCGGCGCAGGCCAAGCGGCTCTGGGTGATCCGCATGGGGCCGGCGGCCGGAGCCGAAGACCTCCTTCCCCGCCCGGAGGACTGGGAAGCCATCCGCGCCGGCCTGGCCCGGGCGAAGGAGCTGGCCGACCGGTACGGGATCGTCCACGATCTCGCCGACCTGGAACCGGTCGCGACCGCGGCCGGCACTCGCTCTATCTACGAAGAGGTCCCCTGCTATATTGGGCACGGCTTCTCCCTGATATTCGCTTCCGGATTGGTGGATTTTTGCTGTCACTGCCAGGCGTTCCCGGGCCGGGTCACGGAGCAGCGCTTCGCCGAGATCTGGAGGTCCGAGGCCTATCAGGAGCTGCGCCGGCAGGCGATGGCCTTGCCTCGCACGAGGAAGCCCCCGCCCGGCTGCGGCTGTTTCCACTCCTGCTCTCATGTGGCCTACAACGTGACAGTGCACGAAGTGCTGTACGGCGCGCCCCGGCGGAGGAAGTGATGAGCCGCCCCAGGAGTGAGCGGAAGCGGCGACGAATGAGACCCGGCAGGGACCCTCGTGGGCAAGCGGCCGAGGGCCGTGCGGCCGGCCTGGCGGAGACGAGATGACCGAGGAGCGTGGAGGCACCGGCCCGGCCCAGCCTGCGGCTCGACCCGACTTCGGCCGGTTTTTCGAGCACTACGCAGTCGGACCGGAATTGACCCTGGAGGAGAGGCAGGAGGAGAAGCTGCGCCTGGTGCGCGAGATCGGCCGCGCCGATTCGATCCGCGACTACGGCGGGCTGTGGGGCGTCCACGGCCTCTATCTGTTGGAGGGAGCGAAAGCCCTCCGGTGCCGCCGGGCGGAGATGGTGGACTACGAGCCCTTCCCCGAGTTCGACGAGAACGTGAAGCGACTGCAGGCGGAGTGGCCCGTTGAGGTGGAAATGATCAAAGCGAGCTTCCAGAGGCCCAGTCTCTACGACACGCTGGGCCCGGTGGACGTCGCGCTGCTCTACGACGTGCTCCTGCACCAGGACAACGTTGATGTGGTGATCAAGAAGGTGGCGGAGAACACCTCCAAGGTGGTGTGCGTCGCGCAGCCGGTGATGGTGGAGGCGCTGTTCTCTCTGCCCAACGGATGCGTGAACCTCCAGTTCTACCCCGAGGAACTAAAGGACATCCTTCGCTGCCCGGGGTTGTGGCCGCCGGAGCCGCCGACGACGACCTTCACCACCACCTTCTGGATGTGGGGACAAACGGTCTCCTTCCTGACCTCTATGTTCGGCGGATACGGCTGGGACCGAACGGTGCTGCGGGTGCACCGCGTGTCCAGCTATTGGCACTATGCCCTCATGCGATTCGCTCCTCGGGAGGGGAAGACGAGGTGAGTGAGGCGACGCACCTACTGCTCTGCGGCGCGGCGGGCTTCACCAACCGCGGCGACGACGCGATCCTCTGGGGGATGCTCTCCCAGCTGCGGCGCCGCCTCGGCCCGCGGGCGGTCAAGGTCGCGGGCGGGCCGGAGTTAGGGCCGCTGCTGGCGCCCTTCGGCGGCACCGCACTCACCTACGACGACCGGGCGGAGCTGGCGCGCGCGATCGAGGATGCAGACCTCGTGATCCTCGGCGGTGGGGGCATGTTGTACGACATCGAGTACCAGGCCGACCTGGCGCGCCTGCTCGGCGATCCCCCGGACCGACAGTGGTTGTATGAGCTGGTGAAGCTCGCCTCGGCCGCCCGCGCGGTGGGCCGACCGGTCATGGGATATTCGCTCGGCATAGGCCCGCTGGTGAGCACCGCGGCGAGGCAGATGGCGCGCTTCCTTGGTGACACGGTGCAGGCGCTGACGGTGCGCGACCAGGCCTCGGCCGACCTGTTGGTGGAGTGCGGGCTGTCGCCCGCCCGGGTGCAGGTGGCCGCCGACCCGGCGGTGCTGGTCGAACCCGGAGCGGGCAACGCGGTCGAGGAGTGGCTGCGCGCGCACGACCTCGCCGACCTGCCGCGCCCCTGGATCGGCCTGAACCTTCGCCCGTGGTTCCGCTTCCTGGGCAGCGACCAGGGCCGGGAAGAGAAGATGGCCGAGCTGACGAGGGCCATGGCCGAGGTCGTGAAGGGGCTGCGCTCCCGCCTCGGCGCGACGGTGATCATGCTTCCCTTCCAGCACCTGAACGACGATGACGGGCCGGTACTCGAACAGGTGCAGGCGGCCTTGGCGGCCGACCCGCAGGTGGTGCTGGTCGAGCCGCCCCCGCTCCCGCCGGATCTGGTCGGCGTGCTGGGGCGGTTGGATCTGTTCGTGGGCATGCGCATGCACTCGCTCCTGCTCGCGGCCGCCGCCGGAACGCCGTTCGTCGCCCTTCCGTACTCGCCGAAAGTGACGGCGACGGCCGAGGCCTTGGACATGGCCGCGTTCATGCATCCCGTAGAGGACCTGGACCCGGCCGCGGTCGTTGCCTCGTGCGAGACGGTGTTGCGCGCGCGCGAGGCGGTGCAGTCGCGTCTTCTCGCCGCGCGGCAGCGCCTGCGCGCGTCGGCCGACCTGTCCCTCGACCTGGCCTGCTGGCTGTTGGAAGGGGGCGCGCGCCGCCCGCGCCCGGTGCCGGCGGCGGTCACCCGGCCGGAGGTGAAAGGGCTGCGGGTGCTCATGCAGATCCGGCCCGATTTCCGGGAGAAGCCGGGTGGGGACGTAGTGCAGCTCGAGGAACTCCTCCCCTTCCTGCGCGAGGCCGGGGTGACGGTGGAGCTGACCGGCGAGACAAAGCCAGACCTGTCTCAATGGGATGTGGTACACACCATCAACCTGGACCGCCCGGAGGAACCCTACGCCCACTGCCTCAACGCGCTGGAGCAGGGCCGGCCGGTGGCGCTCTCGACGGTGCACACCGACCTGAGCGAGTTTCTCACCTGGGGAGATACCGATTACTGGCGACTTCCGCCGCCGGAGGAGGGGCTCCCCGAGCCGCAGCCCGCTCCCTCCTCCACGCCGGTGGAGGTGCGCCTGCGGGCGCTGACGCACCTGCAGCGGCAGGCCATCGTGGACTGGGCCACCGGCTACCTACCCAACTCGCAGGGCAACCTGAAGTATCTCCAGCAGGCCTTTGGCCTGGAGGCGGAGCGCGCGGTGGTGGTGCCGAACGGTGTGCGGGAGGCGTTCTTCGCGGCCACGCCGGACCTGTTCGTGGACCGCTACGGGCTGCGTGACTTCGTGCTCTGCGTCGGACGCATCGAGAAGAAGAAGAACCAGTTGAGCCTGATCGCCGCCCTGCGCGGCCTCGGCCTGCCCCTGGTCATAGTGGGCCGCGCCAACCCGCCGGAATACGCCGAACTGTGCCGCCGGTACGCGGATGAGAGCGTGCGCTTCATCGAGCACCTGAGCGAGGAGGAGTTGGTCTCCGCCTGCGCGGCGGCAAAGGTGCACGCGCTCGCCAGTTGGGTCGAACTGCCGGGGCTCACCACGCTGGAGGCCGGGGCCGCGGGGTGCAACGTGGTCTCGACCAACCGCGGCTCGCCGCCCGAGTACCTGCGCGACATGGCCTGGTACTGCGATCCGCGCGACCCCGCCTCCATCCGCGAGGCGGTGCTCGCCGCCTACCATGCGCCCCGCACGGATCGGTTACGCGAGCATCTGCGCGCCAACTACACCTGGCGGCACGCGGCCGAGAAGACGCTGGAAGGCTACCGGCTGGCGATGGGGCTGCACGCGCGTCGCTCGGAGGCGGACCGGCGGGCGGCGGAGGTGGGCGCGCTCCGGCGCCACGCGGAGTGGCTGGAACGGCTGGCCGCGGACCGGTGCTACGAACTGCGCTATGCTCAGGAGACCCTCCAGCAGGCGCAGCAGTACGTCGCGCAGTTGGAAACCTGGGGGCACAACCTTCAGGTGCAGGAGGACAGCCTGAAGGCCCACTCCGAGCAGCTCGGGCGTGACCTCGTCCAGTGCCGCGAGGAGTTCGAGCGGGTGACCTCCCGCCGCGCGTATCGCTGGGCTGACTCCCTCTCGCGTCTGGGGGCGAATCTGTTGAGGATCCTGAGGGTGAAGCGGTGAGACTGACGGTCGTCGTCCCGACGTACAACCGGAGCGAGCTGCTGGGGCGGGCGCTGCGCGGTCTGCTGGACCAGACGCTGCCGGCGGAGGAGTACGAGATCGTGGTGGTGGACGACGGCTCGACCGATGCCACCCCCCAGGTGGTGGCGGCGGTGGGTGCGCCCGAGTCGCGTCTGCGCTATCTCCGTCAGGAGAACCAGGGGCCGGCCGCCGCGCGCAACTACGGGACGCGGGAAGCGAAGGGGAACATCATCCTCTTCACCGGGGATGATTGTCTGCCCGACCGCAAGCTGCTCGAGGTGCACCTACAGACGCACGCGAGGAAGGGCGACGTCGGCGTGATCGGGCTGGTGGCCTGGCACCCGGAGTTGGAGGTCACGCCCTTCATGTCCTTCCTGGAGGAGGGAGTGCAGTTCGGGTTCAAGCACATCAGGGACCCCGAGCATGCGCCGTTCTGGTGCTTCTACACGTCGAACTGCTCGGTGCAGAAACACAGGCTGGAGGAGGTCGGAGGATTCGATACCGGCTTCCCGGCGGCCGCGTTCGAGGACATCGAGCTGGCCTATCGCATGCAGCAGCGCGGTCTGCGGCTGGTCTACCGGTCCGCGGCGGTCACCTACCACCACCATGCCACGACGCTGGAGCGCTACCTGGCACGGCAGCGGCTGGCCGGACAGGCGGCGGTGGTGTTCTGGCGCAAGCATCCCGAGCTGAGTAAGAAGCTCGGCATCGAGGCCGCCGCGCAGCCGTATACGGTGGCAAGGTTCTACCATGCCATGCTGGAGTACACGTATTCGCTCGGGGTGCGGGAGGCGCTCCGCACGGGAAAGGCGCCGTTGGAGGATGAGTCGGCCCCTTTGTGGCGGGATGCGGAGCTGATCGAGAGCGGCCGCGCCTGGATCTACGAGGTGTTCGGCGGCGAAGACCCGGTACGCCATGAGTTGAACGCGCTGCGGGAGGAGTACGAGCGCATCACCTCGCGCCGGCTGTACCGTCTGTCGGAAGCTATCGCCCGATTGGGCTGGGGCGTGCTCCACGCGCTCGGCCTCGGGCGCAGGCCGAAGCTGTAGTCCGGTCGAGGGGCACAGGGCTGTGTGGCGGCCCGAGGCGGGTGTTGCTCGGAGGGCTTTGCGCGTTCCCAGGTTTCTTGGCATAATGGTCCCCGCGCGGGGGCGCGGCGCAGGGAGACATGCATGCGGATTCTGGTGACCGGGGCAGCCGGTTTCATGGGCGGACACGTGGCCGAAGGCCTGCTCGCGGCCGGCCACCAGGTGATCGCCGTTGACGATCTGAGCGGCGGGTTCAGGCGGAACGTGCCGCCGGGGGCGAAGTTCCACCAGGTGGACCTGCAAGACGGGCCGGCGACCGAGCGGATGGTGCAGGAGAACCCTCCGGACCTGCTCTGCCACCTGGCCGCCAACGCGCGGGAGGGGGCCTCGCAGTTCCAGCCGCGCGACGTCACCGGCCGCAACGTGATGGCCTACCTGAACGTGCTCGTGCCCAGCGTGCGCGCGGGGATGCGGAAGGTGGTGCTGTACAGCTCGATGGCGGTGTACGGAGAGCAGCCCGCGCCGTTCCGCGAGGATCTCCCCCGGCAGCCGGTGGACGTGTACGGCATCAACAAGGCCGCGATGGAGGCGATCACCGAAGCGCTGGCCGAGGTGCACGAGTTTGCCTACACCATCATCCGGCCGCACAACGTCTTCGGCGAGCGGCAAAGCCTGCGGGATCCGTTCCGTAACGTCGTCGCCATCTTCATGAACCGGATCATGCGCGGCGAGCCGCTCTACGTGTACGGGGACGGAGAGCAGCGCCGCGCCTACAGTTACATCGGCGATTCGCTGCCCGCGTTCCTCCGCGCCTGCGACCTCGATCCCGCGCTCGACAAGCAGGTCTTCAACATCGGGGGCAAGGAGCATACCTCCGTCAACGAGCTGGCGCGGCTGGTGGCCGAGGCCTTCGGCGTCGAGGCGGCGGTGCAGCATCTCCCTGATCGGCCCCTCGAGGTGAAGCAGGCGTACTGCACGTGGGAGAAGTCCGAACGGATGTTGGGGTACGAGGAGCCGTTCGGCCTGCGAGAGGGCACCCGCCGTATGGCTCAGTGGGCGAAGGAGATCGGCCCGCAGCCCTGGTCGGAGGAGACGCTGGAGCTGCCCAGCCCCAAGGCGCCGGTCGTCTGGACGACAAAAGAACAGGGATAGCGCACAGCCGGGCGCCTGAGAACGTCAACCCTTGCACGGCGCCGGGGCTGGCGCCTTCTTCTTGAGCTTTCTTGGTGAAGCTGGAACCTTCGCTCCTGTCTGTGCGTCCAATTGGAGGGAGGAACAGCCATGTCACGCCCGCATCTTTGTCTCCTACCGCTTCTGGCCGGGGCGGTGCTGGGTGCAGTCATCATGGGTGTGGCCGCCAGGCCCGCGGCCGCGGTGATCGTCCGTGTCAGTATTGGCGATCAAGGCCAGCAGGCGCAGGGGTTCACCTGGGGATCGCTGCTCAGCGGGAACGGGCGCTACGTCTTCTGGGCCACCCGGGCCCCCAACCTGGTGCCGGGCGATACCAACGGCACCTGGGACATCTTCGTGCGTGACCTGGTTACCGGCGCGGTGCGTCGCGCGGACGTGGACGCGGCCGGAAGGCAGATCACGGACGACAACTGCGCCCTCGGCGGCGTCACCCCGGACGGGCGGTATGTGGCGATTGGGTCGAAAGTGTCTCTGGTGACCGGCGTGAACACGGGCACGTACCACTGGTACATCAAGGACCTGGTGCTGGGAACGGCCGAACTGCTCGTGGACGTCCCGTACGGCGGATGGGCCCTCCCCCTCAGTGCAGACGGTCGGTATGCTCTCTTTACGACCGACCAAGACGGCCTGGTGGCGGCCGATCACAATGGCCTGTGGGACAGCTTCGTGCGGGACCGCACCTCCCAAGAGACGGAGTGCGTCAGCCTGGGGAGAGACGGGCTGGCCGGCAATGGAGCCGTGCCCTATGGGAACGCGGAGAACGCGATCAGCGCCGAGGGCCGGTACGTCGTCTTCACCTCCACCGCCTCCAACCTGATCCTCAATGGCACCACCGATGCCAACGTCTACCTTCGCGACCGGCAAGCGGGGACGACGGAGCTGGTGAGCTTCACCCCCGGGGGACTTCCGAGTACGGGCGCGAGCCGCGCGCGCATGAGTCCCGACGGGCGGTTCATCGCCTTCAGCTCGGCCGATGCCGGGTTCGCAGCCGGAGACACCAACGGAGTCCGTGATGTCTTCCTGCGGGACCGCACGGCCGGCACGACGGAACGGATCAGCGTGGGGGAGCAGGGGGAAGAGCCGAACGACCACTCGGACGCCGTGGCCCTCAGCGCGGACGGTCGGTACGTGGCCTTCGTCACCTCGGCAACCAATCTGGCGCCGGGATGTGTGCCGCTTGTCCCGTGGCGATATCTGTTCCTGCGCGACCGCCAACTGCAGACCACCACCTTGCTCAGCGTCGGTTACGCCGGAGGCCCGAAAGGGGTGTCGGATCAGTACGAGGTGCCGAACCTTTCCATGAGCGATGACGGCCGCCTCGTCGCCTTTGACGCCCGCGTCTCGGATCTGGTCCCAAGCGATACCAACGGATGCGAGGACATCTTCCTCTGGGACCCCGCGGCCCGCTTCTATGACCTTCCGAGCAGATACTGGGCCTTCCCCGCGGTCGAAGCCTGCGTCGCCGTCCATGTCGTCGGAGGGTATCCAGACGGCACCTACCACCCCATGGAAGTGGTGAACCGGGGACAGATGGCCGCGTTCGTTTCCCGGGCCCTGGCCGGGGGCGACAGCAACATCCCCGACGGCCCTCCCGTCGCCCACTTCCCGGACGTCGCCACCACCGACTGGGCCTACAAGTACGTCGCCTATGTCTATGACAACACCATTGTAGGCGGCTACCCAGACGGCACTTATGGGCCGGAACTCGCGGTGGACCGAGGCCAAATGGCCGCCTTTCTCGCCAGGGCCATGGTCACCCCCCACGGAGAAGCCGGCCTGACCAGCTACACCCCTCCTTCCACACCCAGCTTCCCGGACGTACCCACTGACTTCTGGACGTTCAAGCACATCGAGTACTTGAGAGAGCATGCGGTAGTAGGCGGCTACCCGGATGGGTACTACCATCCGGAGATGCCGGTGAGCCGGGATCAGATGGCGGTGTTCGTGGCGAGGGCGTTCGAGTTGCCGATGTAGGGCTTGGACCCCTCAATACGCCGCAAGAGGCGCGGCGTAGGGGGCGGGATGGCGGCCTCGCCCGCACCGGCGCCCGATCCGCGCCGTCAATTGTGTCGCAGCCCAAAAGCTGTTACCATTTGGCTGTTGTGATTTCCCCGCGCGCGAGCATCATCGTCTCGACCTGGAACGGCCGGCACCTGCTGGAGACGTGTCTGCCGCCCTTGTTGCGCGCGGTGCAGCGGGCCGGCGGCGACCACGAGATCATCGTCGTGGACGACGCGAGCACGGACGACAGCGTCGCCTTCGTGCGGGACACCTACCCGGAGATCAAGCTGCTCGCGCTGCCGCGCAACCTGCGCTTCGCGGGAGCCAACAACGCGGCCGCGAGAGTCGCCGCGGGCGACCTCCTGGTGTTTCTCAACAACGACATGCTGGTGGAGCCGGACTTCCTCCCTCCCCTTCTCCAGCCCTTCGATGATCCCGACGTGTTCGCGGTCACCGCCTATCTGCAGATGGCGCCGCACACGGTGGGCGGCGGAGTGATTCGCGAGACAGGCCTGGTACGGGGCCGGTTCGAGAACGGGTTCAGTGTCCTGCACCACGAAGACCCGGAATCGGATCGGCCCTTGCCCGTCATCTATGCCGGGGGCGGCTCGAGCGCGTGGCGCAAGGATCGCTTCCTGGCGCTCGGCGGCTTCGACACGCTCTTCCATCCGTTCTATTTCGAGGATCTGGACGTTTCCTACCGGGCGCAGAAGCACGGCTGGCGCTTGCTCTTCGCGCCGCAAAGCCGGATGGAGCACAAGCACCGGCAGACCAACAACCCCACGCACTTCCGGGCCGGGTATGTGGATCAGACCTTCCGCCGCAACAACCTCCTGCTCCTGTGGAAGGTGCTGACGGACGAGGACTTCGTGCGCGCGCACTTCCGCGCGCTGTGGCGGATGCTGCTCCACTCGCGCACCAATCCCGGCCTCGATGCGGCCTTCGTGCAGGCCGTTGGGAAGCTGCCGCGCCTGCTGCGCCAGCGCGCCCGCGGGCGCACCGGCATCGTGCTCACCGACCGTGAGGTGTTCGCCCGCGCCGCCGGCAAGCCGCGCCTGCCGGTGACGGACGCGGGCCGCCTCCCCTACGGGTCCTCGGGCCGGGGCCGTCGCGTGCTGGTGATGGGCTTCGCCCCCCTTCCCTTCGAGCGGGAGTGGCGCCTCAGCGCACTCTGCCACCGCACCTGGCACGTTACTCAGGCCCTGCTGCAAGACGGGCACCAGGTGGTGCTGGCCGCGACGCGCATGTCCCGCGCGTATGAAGACGAATCGAACCGCCCCTCCGTGCTGCGCTTCACCGGCGAGCACTTCACGTACTACTCGATGGAGCCGGCCGCGTTCGAGGGAAGCGACCTGCTCTCCCGCGTGTGCGACGACTTCAAGCCGGACGCGATCGTCGCGGTGCACGCCTACTGCGCGGCCGCGGCGGCCGGACTGCCTACCGATGCTCCCCTGTGGGCCGACCTGAACGGATATGCCCTATCCGAGGCGCAGGCGCGCGCCGCCCAGGTGCACGATGACGCGCCCATCGAAGAGGCGTGGCGCTGGGAGAAGGCCGCGCTGGAGCGGGCCGACGCGGTATCGGTGGTGTCCACCCGGCAGAAGTACGCCGCGGTCGGCGAGCTGGCCGCCCTGGGGCGACTGAGTGGGCGCAACTACGGCGAGGATCGGGTGCACTACATGCCCAACGCCATCGAGGCCACGCCCTACAAGCACCAGAAGACAGTGCTGCGCGGGCGCCTCGCGGGCGAGCGCGACTTCGTGGTGCTGTGGTCGGGCGGGTACAACACGTGGGCGGACGTGGACACGCTGTTCGCAGGCCTGACCGCGGCGATGCGGGAGGAGCCGCGCCTGCGGTTCGTCTCCATCGGCGGCGCGCTCCCGGGGCGCGACGAAGAGACGCTCTACCACTTCCGCACGTTGGTCGCGGCCAGCGAGTTCGCCGACCGGTTCGCCTTCACCGGCTGGGTGCCGACGCAGGAGATGCCCAACTACTACTTCGAGAGCGATGTCGGCATCAACAGCGATCGCTTCAGCTACGAGATGCTCATCGGCTGCCGCTACCGCATTCTCGATATGCTGCGCGCGGGACTGCCGGTGGTCACCTCGCTGGGCACGGAGATCAGCCACGCGGTGAGGAGTGAGAAGCTGGGCGCAACCTTCGCACCGGGCGATGCCCCGGGTCTGGCGGGGGCACTGCTGGAGCTGGCGCGGGACGAGTCCCTCCGTCGCCGGTGCGCAACGCGGGCGAAACGGTGGGCCTTCGACCACCGTACGGTCGAGCAGGTGATGGCGCCGCTGCGCCGCTGGGTCCAGGCCCCGGCGCGGGCCCAGGTGCACGCGCGGCCTCTAGTCGTCAACCACGCCTGGCGCCCGCATACGTGGCTGGGCCGGTTCGCCCAGCGGTGGGAGACGGTGGGACCCGTCGCCATGCTCCGGGCCTCGGTGAAGGCCACCGTGGTGCGGGGCGCAGACCTGGCGGTTAGAGCCACCCTCCGGCGGCGAGCGGTCGAGCCGTGGGGCCTGGAGACGGCCCAGCCGCCGCAGCCGATCCTGGTGATCCGCGCCGGGCCGCTGGAGGTAACGCGCGGGATCGTGCGGCACCTCCGAGAAGCCTACCCGGACATAGAGATCACCGTTCTCGCTCCCGAGCCGCTCGCGGAGGAAACGACGTTCGAGGTGGAGGCCCCGGTCATCGCCGCGGCCGGCGCGGGACTGGTCAGCTACCGGCTGACCCGCGGCCTGCTGCGCGAGTTGCGCGCCCGGCGTTTCGACACCGTCTTCGTCGCGGGTGAGGGTAACCGGCGCGCGGAGCTGCTCGCGGCGCTGAGCGGGGCACGGCGAAAGGTGGGAGTGCGAGGGGACGGCGCCGCCCACACGTTTTCGCTCTCTCCCTATAGGCCCCTCCTGCTCCTGCCTGCGGCCCTCTGGCTGCTCGTGCGCGCGCTCGGGCTAAGCGCTCTGGTGGTTTTGGTGTGGGGCAGCATCACACTCGAAGGAGCCCTCTGGCGCTGGCGCCATCGGGCGGAGCGGGCCTGAGCGGAGCGCGTATGCCTCGACCCGCGATATTCCTGGACCGAGACGGCACCATCACCCGCGAGGTGGATTACCTGCGCGCGGTGAAGGACCTGCGGCTCTTGCCCGGCGCGGCCTCGGCCGTCCGTACGCTGAACGAAGCGGGATTCGCGGTCGTGGTCGTCACCAACCAGTCCGGCATCGCGCGCGGGCTGCTGACGGAAAAGCAGTTCCACGAGATCCACGCCGCGCTGGTGCAGCGTCTCGCGCGGCATCGGGCGCGCCTGGACGGGATGTACTACTGCCCGCACCACCCGCAGGCAACCGTGGCCCGGTACCGGCAGGAATGCGAGTGCCGCAAGCCGGCCCCGGGGTTGCTGCGGCAGGCCGCGCGCGAGCTGGACCTCGACCTGACACACAGCTATGCGATTGGGGACCGCGCTCGCGACCTGGCCCCCGGCCGCGCGGTTGGCTGCCGAACGGTGCTGGTGAGGAGCGGTTACGGGGCCGAGCAGGAGGCCAACTGGGGCGAAACCTGGCGACCAGACCAGGTCACGAAGGACCTGCGTGCGGCCGCAGAGTGGGTCCTGAAGCAGGAAGTCCGGCACGCGCTCCAGACGCTCACGACGCCCGAGACCGAACTCCCGAAGCTGATACAGGACCCGTGCGAGCAACCCTGATCATCGTCAATCACAACGGCAGGCACCTGCTGGAGACCTCCCTCCCGGCGGCCGTCGCAGCGGCCCAGGCCGGAGATCACGCGGTGACCGTGGCCGACGACGGGAGCACCGACGACAGCCTGGCCTATGTCGCGAATACGTTCCCGGAGGTGACCTTCCTCGCCGGCCCGAAGCGCGGCTTCGGGCCTACCTGCAACCAGGCCGTGGAGGGGGCGCACTCCGAGGCGGCCGTGCTGCTCAACAGCGACGTCGTGGTCGCGCCGGACTTCCTGCCGCCCCTTCTCCACCATCTGGAGGACCCGGATACCTTTGCTGTCGGCCCCAAGTTCCTCAACCCGGACGGATCACTCACCCACGCCCTGGGCAACCGCACCTCCGGCGAGTGGCGCGGCGGCCTGCTCTCCTTGCACCACGAGACCGACCCGCAGCGCCTGACACAGGCCTGCCCGCAACTCTATGCCAATGGCGGCGCCATGGCCTTCCGGCGGGACCGGTGGCTGGAGTTGGGTGGCTTCGACGACCTCTACCACCCCTTCTACTGGGAGGACGTGGACGTCGGCTATCGCGCCTGGGCGCGCGGCTGGCGGGTGATGTACGAGCCCGCGAGCGTGGTGTATCACGCGCAAGGGCAGACCATCGCCCGCCTGCACGGGACCCCGGAGGTGGAGATGATCTCGGCCAGGAACGCGATGCTGTTCGCGTGGAAGAACTTGCTCGACGCAGGGCCGTTCCGCCGCGCGGTGTTGGCGCAGGCCCGCAGCACGGCCGACGACGTGCTCATCGCCTCGCTCCCGAATCGGCTGCGCGCCTTGCTCGCCGCGTTCGCGAAACTGCGCGCCGCCGCGCGGGGGCGAGGTCAGGAGCGACGATCGCGTGCGGTGGACGACGCGGAGATCCTCCGCCGGGGGCGAGGAGAGGCCTCGTGAGGGACGCTCCCCGCCATACGTTCCTGCTCACCTTCGCGCGGCGCGGAGAAGAAGCGGCGATCCGGGAGGCGTTCGCCGCGCTGACGGAACGGCACCCGGGGGCGCAGGTGCACGCGGTGGGAACGCCGGTCTCGGAACCAGTGCTCCGCCAACTCGGGCTGGAGCGCGTGCTTATCTACCAGCGCGGGAAGCACCCCGGCCGGATGCTCGAGGAAGCCCAGCTGTGCATGCCGGAGGCCGTCGCCATCGTCTACGGCGGGGAGGACTTCCGTGGACATCTGAAGCTCGAATACCTGGCCCTGCGCATCGGCGCGCACCAAATCCTGCGATGCCGCGAGGGACAGCCCGCGGTCCGCCTGAGCCGTGGGCGCCTCGCCGGCGTCGTCCTCGGCAAGACCTGTCACCTGGCGCTGCGCGTCGCGCTGGGAATGGCGGTGGCTCTGGTGGTGTGCGCAGCGCTCTGCCTGATCGGCCGCGGAGGAGGGTCCCGTGCGCGTCGGCCTTGATGCTCGCGCCCTCGCCAGCACGACTCGCTCCGGGGTCGAGGCCTACGTGGCCAACCTGGTGCGCGCACTGGCCGCGCTCGAGGGTGCCCCGGAGATCGTCGCCTATACCGATCGGCCCATCGCCGACCCGGAGCTGGCCCACGCCGCCTCCTCCGGCTCGGTGCGAACAGAGGTGGTCGGCGCGCGCTGGGGCTGGCTGCGACTCGCGCTGCCCCGGCGCCTGCGGCGCGACCGCGTGCACCTCGCGCATTTCCCCAGCACTATTCTCCCGCCCTTCCTCCCCTGCCCCGCGGTCGTCACCGTCCACGACCTGGCCTGGCGCCGCTTCCCCGAGAGCTACGATCCCGCAGACCTGAAGATGCAAGCGGTGGCGCTCGCCTCCGCGCGGCGCGCCGCGCGCGTCCTCGCCGTCTCCTACACCACCGCACGCGACCTGGAGCAGGCCGGCGTCTCCCGCGATCGGGTAAGCGTCGTGCCGCTGGGTGTCTCCGCGCGGTTTACGCCCGGTGGTCCCGGGCTCGCGCCCGACGCGTTTCCGGGAGCCGAGCGCCTCCAGCAAGGCTATCTCCTCTCCGTGTGCCGGCTCCACGCGCGCAAGAACCTGCGGCGCCTCCTGGACGCCTACCGGACCGTGCGAGAAACGACCGCGGCGCCGCCGCTGGTCCTGGCCGGCGACCTGACCGACTACGGACAGGGCCTCCTCCACCGTGCGGAGGAACTGGGCCTCGCGGAGCACGTGCTCTTCCCGGGACAGGTGCCCGAGGACGTTCTGCCGTCCCTCTACCGCGGCGCGACACTCTTCCTCTACGTCTCGCTCTACGAGGGGTTCGGCCTGCCCGTGCTGGAGGCGATGGCCTCCGGCACCCCGGTCGTGACGGCCAACCTCGGCGGTACCGCGGAGGTGGCGGGGGAGGCGGCCATGCTGGTGAACCCGGAGCAGGTATCCGAGATCGCCGACGCGATGCGGCTCCTGCTCGCGGGGGAGGAGGCGCGCGCCGGCCTGCGGGACCGCGGCCTCGCGCGGGCGCGGCACTTCACCTGGGAGCAGACCGCTCGAGAAACGGTAGGGGTGTACCAGCGCGTGGTCCAGAGAGGGTGAGGATGTCTGGGCTGCGCTCCCCGCGTGGTCCAGAATCGGCCCTTGTGATGTAACCTTCTGCACCCGTTCCCCGTAGATAGAGTGGCAGAGGAGAAAGCTGAATGGCGGAGGCAGAGGCCGCCCGAACAGAAGCTGACCTGATTCGGCGGTGTCTGGGCGGTGACCGCTCGGCTTTCGACTCGCTGGTGCAACGCTGCTATCGGGGGATTTACAACATGCTGTATCAGATGACCGGAAGCGCCGAAGATGCGTCGGATCTCACGCAAGAGACGTTCGTCCGCGCGTACTCCCGCCTCGACTCCTTCCAACTGGGCCGCCCCTTTGCGGCCTGGGTGCGGCGCATCGCCACCAACATCTGCATTGATGAGCAGCGCAAGCGCAAGCGCCCGACGGTCTCCCTCGAGCAGGTTGCCGAGAGCGGCCTCGAGCCGGCCGACGCCAGCCCGGAGACCTCGCCCGCGGGGCGCCTGGAGGCGAGTGAGCAGTCCCTGCGGGTGATGCGGGCCGTGCGCCGGCTCCCGGAGAAGCAGCGGGTGGTGGTCGTGCTGCGGCACATCGAGGGGATGACCCTGGAAGAGATCTCACGCGCCCTGCGCATGCCGCTGGGCACCGTCAAGGTGAATCTGTTTCGCGCCCGTCAGCGCGTGCGCGAACTGGTAGGTGAGCTATGAGCGAAGTGAAGAACGGCTGCCGCAAGGTCGGTGCGCGCCTCGAGGCCTACTTCGAGGGAGTGCTGCCGGAGGCGGAAGAGCGGATGGTGGCCGAGCACCTGTGGCAGTGCCCGCGCTGCGCCTCCGAACTGGAGCAGATCCGCCGCCTGGCCGTCTTCCTCAACGAGGCCCCTGTCGCCCAGCCCGAAGAGGCCCTGCTGGCCGCGATCTCCGCTCGCCTCGCGGCCCTGCCGGAAGGGCGGCCCGCCTCCCGCGGCTGGAAGCGGCTGGGGCTGGCAGAGGTGCTGGTGCTCGCCGGGGTGGCCGCCATCTGGTACCTGTGCGCGCTCGTCGGCCCGCACTTCTTCACCGCCGCGGCGCCCGCGTGGTCGTACGCAAGCGGCCTGACGCAGCACGCGGCGGCCTGGGCGACCGGGAGCTACTCGGCCGCCCTCGACTGGCTCGGCGGCGTCGCCGGCGCGGCCTCCTCCTGGGGACAGGCCGCGCGGCACCTCGCGCCGCGGCTGGTGCTGTACCTCGCCATCGAAGTGGCGCTGGTTTCGGCTGCGGCCTTCCTCATCCGCCGCAGGCGGCCGCAGGTCGCTTTGAGTCGGCAGTTGCATGGCAGGAGGTCATGAGATGAACACTCTCACTCGCGCTGTGGCCTGGTCAACGCTCCTCTTGGTGCTGATGGTCGCGTTTCTGGGGTCTGTCGTTGTCAAGACAGCACTATCTAGACCCGTGGGAGTCATGCCGATCGCAGAGGCCGGGGGCGCCGTGGTCCAGCCCAGCACGCCCCCGCCCGCGCCGGCCCGGTCGGAGGCCAAGCCCCCCATCCCCTCGGCCGGCCTCGACCTGTCCGGCCCCTGGAAGTTCTCCACCGATCGGACGGAAGTGGGCCAGGAACAGGGCTGGTACAAGACCGACTACGACAGCAATGCGTGGCGCACGCTCAACGTGCCCGGGGCCTGGGAAGAGCAGGGGATCACCTTTGAGAATCCCAGTTGGCCCTCTACCGAAGAGGGCGATGGGTACAACGGCTACGCCTGGTACCGGCGCAACGTGGAGGTGCCCGCGAGTTGGACGCAGGCGCCGGTCACGCTGCACCTCGGGGCCGTTGATGACTCCGACTGGGCCTATGTCAACGGCGCCCGGGTGGGAAGCACCCCGGAGAAGGACGCGTCCGAGCGCGAGCGCTCGTACCTGATCCCGGCCAACGTACTTCGCCCGGGCCAGGTGAACGTGATCGCCATCCAGGTGTTGGACCGGGGTGGCTCCGGTGGCATCACCAAAGGGCCGGTGGAACTGCTCTACGGCGCCGGCGCGGCCGCGGAGGGGCGCCCCGCCCGCACCACGACCGGCATCAGGAGGTCTGATGAGGACATCGTCATCCCCCCGAATCAGAAGGTGGAGGGTGATGTGTACGTCTCCGACGGGTCGGTCACCGTGGGTGGCTACGTCACCGGCAACGTCACCGCCCAGGGCGGCTCGGTCCACCTCCTCCCGACGGCTCGGGTAGACGGCAATGTCACGGCCGTGGGAGGGGACGTGGTGCGGGACAACGGCGCCGTGGTCGGTGGCACGATGTCCAATCCGCCCCTCCACGAGGTCCAGGGACAACAGCAGAGGCCGCCCAGGAACAGAGTCGGCGCGGCGCTCGAGGACCTTCCCTCGCTGGTCGTGCTCCTCATCTTCGGAGCGCTGGCCGCGCTCCTCTTCCCTCGCCGCCTGAAAGTGATGGCCCGGGCCCTGCCGGCCGAGCCGGCGCGCGCCGGGGTCGCCGGCTTCGTCGGCCTCTTGCTGGCCCCGGCAGCCATCGTCGCTCTGGCCTTGGCCGCCGCGTTCGTCACCCTGATTCTCGCCATCATCGTCATCGTCGGCTGGGTCGCCATCCCCTTCCTGTGGCTGGGCGTGGCGGCGGTGCTATTCGGGATGGTGGTGATCGGTGTGCTCGGATGCCTCGGCGTCTGCTTGAGCCTGGGCCAAGCGGTGCTCACCCGCCTGGGGCGCCCAGACGCCTCCCCCGTCTGGGGCACGGTGCTGGGCGTGGCCCTGATCTGGGTTGCGCTGGCCCTGTGCGCGGGGCTCGCCGCCGGCTTCGGCCTGGACAACACAGTGGGCGGTCTGCTCTGGGTGACCATCATCATCTTCGGGGTCGGACTCGCGTTGATGACCGGAGGCGGAACCAGCGACCACTGGAGACCACGCCTGCCGCACCGACCGCGCGCCTCCGGTCCGGGCCCATCCGCTCCCGCCGCGGGAACGCCGCCGCCCCAGGGCGCGGCCACCACCCCACCCGGGGCCCCGAGTGCCGATGCCGCCCAGGGCCCCGATAGCGCTGCCGCTGACGCGCAGGCGACAGAACCCGACGCGCCGACAACCTGAACGCACCATACGCCCACCGCCGCGGAGAGCGCCCGTTGCTCGGGCCCTCTCCGCGGTCAGCCGGCAGCCGATTTCCCTCCGCTATTCCCCCCGCAGATGTGGAATGACCCCATTACCAGGGGCTTACGCAAGCTCCTGGCGGTGGGCTATTCCGGGCGGCGGGGGCACGCAGGGCCGCCCTGAGAAGGAGATGGACAAGATGCGGGAGGCAGCAGGCACGAGCCGGCTGCTGGGGCAGTGGCTGCGCAAGCTGCTCGCGCGGGACGCGGTCTCGCCCGACTTCGTGGCCCGGGCTGATAGCCTTCGCCTCCTGGGAGACCTAGAGCAGGCCGAGGCCCTCTGCGCCCGCGGACTGGCTGAGTATCCCCAGTACGCCTCCGCGCACGCGGTGATGGGCGACATCCACCGCGACAAAGGAGCATTGGAGGCCGCCGAGGCGGCCTGGCGCGAGGCCTGTCGCCTCCACCCCGACCACCCCCGCGCCAACCTTTGTCTCGCCCAGCTCTACCTCTCCCGAGGCGACCTGCCGCAGGCGATGGCCGCGCTGGGCCGCGCGATGGTTGGGAACCCGCACTCCCCCGAGGTCGCCCGACTCTCCCATCGTCTGCACGGCGGCGCTCCCGTGGATCAGCCGGAGAAGACGGCGGCGCCGCCCGCCTGGCTGTCGCCCGCGCGCTTCAGTGAGCTCTTGAGTTCTGCACGCGCCTGCGCCTCTGTCGTGGAGGCGAGGTTGGTGGGGCCTGGTGGGACGCTCGTCGCGGGCACGCCGCTGGCCGGCGCCGACACGGAGACGGCCGCGCACCTGGCGGCGACGTTGATGGAGGAGTCTCGCCCGCTGATGGAACGCCTTGGGATCGGCCACCTGCGCGCCGCCTTTCTGCGGGGGGAGCGCAGGAGACTCGGGCTGTTCGAGGTGAGCGGTCACTATCTGCTGTCGGAACTCATGCCGGAGGCCCAGCCCGGGAACGTCCGATCAGAGCTGCAACCGGTGATCGCGGCCCTGCGCCGCTCCACGGACGATGGAGTGAGACCGGATGCCAGTCAAATCGCCGCCTGATAGATCGCTCAGGCGCATTCTGGAAGAACTCCGAACACAGCCGGGAGTGACCACGGCACTCCTCGCGGCCTCGGACGGGCTGCTCATCGCGCGCGCGGTCGAGGGCGACGACGCGGACGAATTGTGGGCGGCCGTGTCGGCCGTGCTGGGGAATCTGGGCGGCAAGCTCACGGCCGGCTTGGGGGGAGGCGAACTCCAGTCGGCCGCGTTCACCGCGGTTCACTGCCAGTTCGTCGTCCGGCGCGTAAGCCTCGGGTACCTCCTGGCCGTGGCCCAGCCCGAGGCCGATGTGGAGGGGATCTGTGCGGGAATGGAGACGGCGGCGCGGGAGGTCGAGGCCGTAACCGCACTCCTCGCGCCGACCGCGCGGGAAGGGGACGAGCATGTCTGAGATGTGGACTGATCTGGTGATACGGGAAGAGGACCTGGTGGATCTCGACCGGGCCCTGCAGCATATGCTTCGCCAGTCGCTGGCCAAGTGTGTCTTGCTCATCAACCGCGACGACGGCAGTCTCATTACCTCCCAGGGCTTTCTGGAGGACCTGGATACCATTTCCCTGGCCGCCCTCGCCGCCGGTGCCTTTGCCTCCGCGCGGGAAATCGCCCGCCTCGTGGGCGAGCCGGAGTTCAGCGTCCTCTTTCACCAGGGAGAACGGGAGCACGTACACGTCAATCTCGCCGGCAGCCACGGGCTGTTGATGACCCTTTTCGACGATCGCACGACGGTGGGCTTGGTGCGCATCTGCGCGCGGGAAGCCTGCGCCCACCTCCGCGAGCACCTGGCGTAAGGGGTCCTTGGGGGGGCGGACCGAGACGAGTGGGACGGGCGTGCGGGCACAGAGAGCTACTGTTACGCGGCGCGACAGACCAAAAGCGCCAGCCCCCGCCAGCCGGCGGGGGCTGGGCTGAACGATCTCCTGCTCTAGCTCAGGCTGATGGCCCCGCTGGGGCAACCGTCCGCGGCGTCCTGGACCTCACTCTCGCCCGCGGTCATTGGGCTCTTCACCGCGGCGACATCGTTCTCGCCCATCTCGAACGCCCCCGGACAGGCGTCCACGCAGGCGCCACAGCCAGTGCACAGATCCGCATCTACGACCGGAACCTTCATCTCGCCAGGCCTCCGAGAGTTCGTTGCGCAGCGCGCGCACCGTTCTCTTTCGCCGCCGACAGGCGGTTCCCTTCCCATGCCTCCCCCCGAAAAAGCAAACGCCGCCTCGTTTGACGTCCCACCCCGTTCGACCCTGTCAAGGAGGCGAGGTCTTACGTGACGTCAACAGCGAAGCGGCTTTGTTTCTATACCATACGCTGCATCCGCCTACCAACATGTGCACCAAGAGGACAACGATGGAGACACATCTGACAGAGAGAACCGTCCGTGTCACGAGAAACGTACAAGCGCCGCACGCTGGGGAGGAAAAACTGGTGGCACCGGCTGGATTCGGACCAGCGACATGGCGGTTATGAACCGCCCGCTCTACCGCTGAGCTACGGTGCCGCGCGAGAACGGCCCGCCTAGGCCGCCGCGTTCCGTGCCGCAGAGGTCGGAGCTGCGGTTCCCGCGGCTGAAGCTTTCCCATATTAAAGGAATCCGCCGCCTTCCGCAAGTGGCCCCGGGCGGCTCCGCGGTCACACTCTGATCATCCGCACCTGCGCGCGCCGCGCCCGTGCTTCCCACCGCTCGGCTACGCTCAGGTCGGGCCAGGGCAGTTCCATGCGGTAATCGCGCTCATTCAGCGGAAGCTGGAAGCGGTGCCGGAACGCCGCGGTCTTCAGGGAGTAATGGGAGCAGCGCTTGCGCGTCTCCAGGCGGCGCACCGACAACTCCTGGTCGTCGTAGGCGGAGAACCGGGTGGCCTCTCGCTTCCGCGCGTACTGCGGAGAGAGCCGGGTCACCTCGCGCCACTGCTCCACCGCGCTCTCGCTCTCTGCTCTGAAGTAGAAGACCAGGCCGAGATTGCTGTGCACAATGGGATTGTCAGGCCTCCAATCTATCACCTGACGCAGGTGGCGTACCGCCTCGCCCAGCATCTTGTTCTTCGCATAGGCCAGCCCCAGATCGTTGTGACCCTCCGGCGCGTGCGGGGCGAAGATCAGCACCCGCTTGTAGCATTCGATGGCCTCGTTCAGCTTGTCGTCACGGTAGTAAGCCAGCCCGAGATTGGCATGCGCGTCGGGATTCGAGGGTTCGAGTTTGGTGAGGGCGATGAAGTGCTCGATCGCTTCCTGTCGCTCCTTGAGTTCCATGCAGGCCCGCCCGGCCAGGTCCCGGGCCGCGGCCAGCTTGGGATCGAGGGCCACCGCGTAGCGCGCCTGTTCCAGGCAGGCCGCCACGTCGCCCTGCAACAGGTAGGTCAGCGCCAGGTTGCACCGGACGATCGCGCTCCGCGGCATCACCTCCATCGCGCTGCGGAACCGCCCGGCCGCCTCCAGCAGGCGGTCCTGGCGCAAGAACACCAGCCCGATCTCGTTGAAGGCCTCCGGAAAGCTGGGATACAGCTCGAGCAGCACCTGCAGCTCAGCCTCCGCCTCGGTGAGCAGGTCCAGCGCACTGTAGACCACCGCGGCATTGTACCGCGCCAGCGCGTGGCGCGGGTTCACGCGGGTCGCCAACCGGAAGTGATCCAGCGCCTGATGGGCGCGCTCGGCCAGGTGCATCGCCACCCCGAGGTTGACCAGCACATCCGCGTCCGTCGGGGCCAGCTCGTAGGCCCGCTCCAGTTCCCTCACCGCCTGCTCTACATAGTTCTCCCGCACCAGCAGCGTGCCCGCGTCGTACCACACGTGCGCGTCCGCACCCTCCCCTACCAGCGCCTGCCGGATGGCCTCCAGCGCCCGACTGGAGTGTCCGATCCGATGCCAGCAGATCGCCCGCTGCGCGTGCGCGGGGGCGAACTGCGGCGCCACCCGCGTGGCGATGCCCAGGTCCTCCAGCGCGGCGTAGCACTTTCCCTCCAGGAGAGAGCACAACGCCCGGTTGTAGCGGGCGGCCACGTGCGATGGCTGGCTTCGTACCGCGCCCGTGAACGCCTGGGCCGCACGGGAGAGGTCCGCCTGCGACTCGTAGATCACCCCCAGCGAGCACAGCACGTCCGGATGCCGCGGCCGGAGGCGCAAGGCCGCCTCCAACTCGGCAATCGCCTCCTCCACCTCCCCCGCCTGCGCCAGCGCCAGGCCCAGCGCGTTTCTCACCTCCACTCGATCGGGGGCCAGCCGCATCGCCTCCCGCAGCGCGTCCGCCGCCTCTCCAAATCGCCCTGCCTCCCATTTCGAGAGCGCCAGGTTCCAGTAGAAGTTGAGGCTCCGCGGCAGGTAAGGCGCCACGCGCTCGAACTCCTCCCGCGCGCGCAGCCCCCGCCCTCCCGCCGCCAGGGCCACCGCCAGATTGTGGCGCGCCAGCACCGGCGGATCCGGGCGGTTCATCGCCCGGAGCAGGAGCTGCTCCGCCTGCTCCCTCTCCCCCTCCAGCCATTTCGTCCCCGCCAGCCGGAGCTGTGCCTCCAGGTCGTCGGGCTCGTCCTCCAGAGCCGCTTCGCACCGTCGCCGGGCCCGCGCCCGCGCCCGATGCGCGAACCACAGACACAGATGGTAGCGGAGACGACTCCAGGAGCGAGTCAGCGCCCTTCCGCCCGAGCCGGGAAGCGTCCCCAGCATGGCCCCCGCCACCGCCCCCACGATCCCGGACAGCACCGTGCCCCCCGTATCGAACGTCGCGGTCACGCGGGCGTTATCCAGCATGATCCCTAGCGCCGCCCCCGCGGCCAAACAGAGCGCCAGCCAAGTGAACCGGGCCGTGTGCTGCGGCACGGGTCGCGTGAATCCGCGCCGTTCCAGCTGCCGCTCCAAGGGCGAGCTGCAGACGACGCAGCTCGATTGCTGGGGTGCGTTCGCCGCTCCGCACAGCCGGCAGATCAAGGAGTCCTCCCCTGCGGCTATCAGGAGAGCCAACTTCGGCGTGCCGCGCCAGGATGGTGGCCATCATACCACGCCCCCGTGCCGGGTACCTGCCAGCAGAGCGTATCGTCTCTTTGCGTCGCCCCTCACGCCCGCAGCCGGACCGACCTGTCCTCCACCCCCACCTCCCCGGCCTCCGGGCGCCCCAGCAGCCTCATCGGGTAGGGGAAGGGGCCGCGGGCGGGGATACGGTCGACCCACTTCGCGCGGAAGTCTCGGTCCTGCATGCGGCAGTGGTTGCTGCGCGTGCAGTAGGCCGGGTGCGCGACCATCGCCTCCCAGATCGCCTGCAGCGGCTGCGCGCGGACGTTCCCGAACGATAGCGGCGTGAAGTCACACGGCATGATGTCTCCGTAGGCCGTCGAGTAGAACTGGAACCACGCCGCGTAGCAGCCCGCCCCGGTGGGGCCGTTCACGTGCGCCTGGGTGATGACGTGGGGGTAGCCGGGGAGCATGTTCACCTCTTCCTCCACCGAGCACAACTCCTGCTTGTCTTCGGCCGTGAGCAGCGCCGCCTCCTCCGCGCAGAGCAACCGCCCGGTGGGCACCACGTCGAAGATGGTCACCTCCTGCACCCCCAGGCGGCGTCCCAACTCGATCATCTCCCTCACCTCGCCCCGGTGCAGCCGCTCGGGCGTGGCATAGGTCGAGATCCCACACAGCAGCCCCGCCTCCAGGCACCGCCCGATCCCCTCCACCGCGCGCTTCCAGCTTCCGGGACACCGCCGCAGCCGATCGTGCTCGGCCGCCTCCGGGCTGTCCAACGACACCATCAGGGAGAACAGCCCGGCCTCTCGCAGACGCGCTACCGTCCCCGCGCTCAGCAATAGCCCGTTGCTGAACATACTGACGATAGCCTCCTCCTTGTCTACCGAGGCAATAAGTTCGTATACATCCCGCCGTAGCAGCGGTTCCCCGCCCGTGAACGTGACGTTCACCACTCCCAGCGCCAGCGACTGCCGGATCAAGGCCTTGCATTCCTCCGTGGTCAGCTCCGCCTCCTCCGGCCGCCGGTGGCGGGCCGCAGAGCAATGCAGGCAGTCACACTGGCAGGCCGAGGTGATCTGCATCGTGTGGGTGGCCGGCAGCGGCCGGCCGGTGCGTTCGCACTGCAGCCGGCTGGCCAGCACCTTCATTACCGGCGCGGAGGGCACGGGTGGTTGGTACAGGGTGTAGATGAGCTGGTCCCCGCGGCGCAGCAGGGGCAGCCCCTTGCGGAGCAAGGCCTGGTTCATCTGCTCCGCCACGGTCCGCCCAAGACGCCGTGCCAGCAACCCCGTCGGGGTGAAGTGACACTCGCTGGCCCCACCCAGGGCCGCCCGCAGCCCGAGCAGGTTGACGCCCCGCGGCAGCGCACGCGACAGGGTCCGCAGCATCCGTCCCCGCAGTTGCCCGCCGTACCTCTCCCGGGCCAGCGCCGCGAGCGGACCCGACAACTCCCCATCCTTGAGGGTCAACAACTGGTAGTGAACTGCACCCATACTCATTGCCCTCCCCCATGCGGCGTCGTGTGAATGCGAGTTCGTCGCCAAATCCTACCACGGCGAGTTCGCGCTTCTTGTCACATTCTTGGGACAAGGCTTGACTGGCCGCAGGCCGGACGCTTTCCTGATAAACGCGGCCGTGTGGCACGCGGCCGCCTCATGCCCCGCTCCTTCCCGTTCCCGACTTCGTGTGCTATACTCGGCACAGGATCATTCATTCTCCTGCTGCGCACGCGCACAGAGAAGGCAGCCGCACCGTGTGGTACGTTCTGGGCTTCACGGCTGGGGGGCTCGCGGTCTGGTATGCGATCGCCGCGGCCTGGGCCTCGTCGGTGTCGAAACACAACCCGGACCTGCGGGAGGGGGCGGGGCAGCTCCGTTACGGCTGGCGCTGTCCCCGCTGCGGGAACATGGAGGCCCCGGCCTGCTCTGTCAACAGGTGCGGCGGGCCCCTGGTGTGGGTGCAGCGGAACACGCGCATCAAGTGCGCCCGCTGCCACCGCAGCTTCGTCCCCCATCCCATGCTCTTCCGCGTCACCCCGCGGGCGCGCTTCAAGCACTGCCGCAAGTGCGGCTGGCGGGGCAAGATCACCGACTTCAAGCTGGACTGACTAGCCGGCCAGGTCCCTGCCCAGCGTCACCCACCGCCACGTCGGCTGGAACCCCAGCGCGCGGTGATACAGGTTCCAGGCCACCTCGTTGCTCCGGTAGACGTGCAGGTGCACCCCCTCCGCCCCCGCCTCCCGCGCCGCCTCCAGCGCCACCAGCATCACCAGCTTCCCCAGCCCCTTGCCCCGCCAGGCCCGGTCCACCTGCACCGAGGTGATGCCGAACAAGCGCCGCCCGTACTGCCGCCGGTACTCCTCCCACGGCCCGTACGCGGTCATCGCGATGATCTCCCGCCCCCGCACCAGCGTCACCGCGCGACGGTGGGCGAAGAACGTGGGGCGCAGCGCCGACTCCTGCGCCCGCAACCCCCACTCCCGCGCCTGCTCCCATAACCGGTCTCGCGCCTCCCGTCGCGCGCCCCAGGCCGCCTCCTCCGACAGCGACAGCTCCGGAGTTCCGTACTCCGCCACCGGCGCGAATCCCGCCTCCTCGGCCACTGCCATCAGCTCGCCGCGCGTGTCGCTCAGCCCCGGCATTTCGTACGCCCCTGCCACCCCGTTGTACATCGCCTGCGTGCCGCACACCCAACTCGGATACAGCAGAATCCGCCTCGCCCCAGCCTCCGCCAGACGCGCCACGCCTTCCTCCAGCAGAGCCCGTGCCAGAGCGGTGTTCTCCCGCGGCGCGACCAGCGCATAGATATGCCCCTCCTCCCGCGTGAAGCTCGGCTTTCCCTCCTCCCACATCTCCAGGCGCGGCCCGTAGTGGACGTATCCCAGGAGCGCGTGTTTCTCGGTGGCCACCAACAACCGCGCCGGCTCGAACCCGGGCGCGGTCACCACCCGCCGGATGAAGTCCGCCTCGGTGAGTTCGATGAAGTTCGGACTTCCCGCGACGCACCGGTTCCACAGCCGGACCAATGCCGGGAGATCCGCGGCGCCGAAGGTGCGCAGCGCGACCACGAGGCCCCGTCCCTCCTTGCCCGCAATACGAACGCGAGGCAGGGCGAGTTTCGCTTCCCGGGAAGGCCGTTCCTGCGGCCGAATCCCGTGTCACGCGCCTGGCACACGCCTTGAGCAGGTGTGCGGGGCCGCGCCGGGGTATCCCTATGATATTGGGTCTTCGAGGCCCGGTGGTGGAGGCATGGAGCGGTGAAGTTCTCCGCGCTTCGGTGGTTCGTCCTGGTGCTCGTCCTGGGGGCCGCGTCGCAGCCGGTCTCTGCGGCGCTGTCGCCCGGCGACGAGTGGCGTCTCGGTAAGCAGGTGGTGGCCAAGGTTCGACCCCTCGGGCTGACGCAGAGCCCCGCGCTCGACGCCATCGGCGCACGCCTCGCCAAGACCATGCAGCGGCAGGATATCACCTGGCACTTCTGGGTGGTGGAGGACATGAAGGAGTTCAACGCCTTCGCCGCTCCGGGCGGCTTCGTCTTCATCAGCCGCCCTTACTTCGAGAAGCTCGACACCAACGAGGCCGCCTTCGTCATCGGCCACGAGATGGCTCACATTGACCTGCGTCACCCCGAGAACGCGATGCAGCGCGCCCAGCGCGCCAACATCGGCAACCTCCTTCTCCGTGTCATTACCAACAGCCCCGTCGTCGGCGCCGCCGCCGACCTCGGCGCCACCGCCTATGTCACCCACTACAGCCGCGTCCTCGAGCGGGAGGCCGACTTCGCCAGCTACCGCTCTGCCGAGAAGGCCGGCTACAACGCCGCCGCCGCGGTCACCGCTCTCAGCAAGCTCGGCAAGGATCACTCCCTCCACCCCTGGATCGAGAACGTCTACGGCACCCATCCACTGCTGTCCAACCGCGAGGACCAACTCTCCGCCCTCGGCGGCAAAGACCTCTCCGCCGCCCCCCTGCCTCCTCCCTCGCCTCAGCACAAGCTCAGCGCGGGCCTTCAGCCCTTCGATCCGCCCGTGCCGGTCGCGGTGCGCATTCTCGCCCCCACTGGCAAGCGGTGGGAGGGCCCCTGGCGCAAGTCCTACACCAAACTAATCCACAACCGGCTCCTCCCTCTCGGGTTCAAGATCGCCGGGGATGACCTCATGTACAAGCCCGACATCGGCGACCCGGTGGAGGCCGCCCGCAGCCGTCAGGCCCGCTACCTCCTCCTGGTCACGGTGCAGCACATGTCCAGCCGGAGCGACGGCCAGGCCAAGCAGTCCGGCCAGCCCGTGGTCGCCGAGCTCGACGCCTCCGCCCGCTTCCTCGACGTGGCCACCGGCAAGGAGGTGTGGTCCGCCCCGCTGAAAGGCTCGGTCTCCGGTGTGGACGTGCTGCCCATTGACCCCGAGACCCTCTTCCCCGACACCACGGTCGGCGCCATCGCGTGGCGCACCGCGGGCGACATGGCCGTCGGCTTCGCCAAGCACGTCGGCGCCAAGCCCGAAGTCCCCAAGCCGCCGGACGCCAAGCCCCCGGCCGAGCCCAAGAAGGGCTGATCGGGCCTACCCTCTTCGCTCCCTCACGTGAATGAGGAAGTACGCCCCCACCAGACAGCACGCCGCGGCCAGCGCAAAGTCCACCCGCCACCCCAGGCCCGCGTATCTGGCTGACACCGCACTGCCCAGGGCCCCCGCCAGCGGAAAGGCCAGAATCTGCGGCACCACCGCCGACGCGTTCCACACCCCCAGGTAGCGCGCCGCCTCGCCCTTCGGCAGCAGGTTACACGCGAACGCCCATTCCACCGCGGTGAAGATCCCGTAGGCCAGCCCGGCCGGGATCGCGGCCACCATCGCCACCGGCAGGCTCCTCGCCAGCACGAACAGCGCCGCCGCGGCCGCCATGATGAACTGCGCCGCGAACACCATCGGCCGCCTCCCGAACCGGTCCGACAGCAGCCCGGAGGGAATGCTCGATACCACCGCCGCCCCGATCGCCGGAAGCAGCACCAGTTGCGTCGCATACTCCGGGTCCGGGTGCCTGAGCGTGAACCGGAAGAAGAAGAACAGCACCTCCAGGAACATATAGAACCCGACGTTCGTTACCGCGCGGGAAAGCGAGAGCCAGAAGAAGTCGCGGTTGCCTTTGATGTCCACCGCGAACGAACCCAAGACGATCTGCCGCACCGACGCCGCCGGTCGCCGCCGCAGCGGCTGTTCCCTGATCGTCACACACGTGGTCACCAGGGCCACCAGCGTGAACCCCGCGATCAGCCCGCACAGCAGCAGCATGCGCTCGTCGTGAAAGGCCGTGATCGTCTTCACGGGTTGTCCGTGGAGGTGCTTCGCGCTCAGCAGCATCGCCGCGAGGATCAGCCCGCCGGTGTCGCCCGCCAGCCGCGCCACTCCCATGAACCCCGACGCCCTGCCGTGCTCCCGCGGGTTCACCGTGTCCGGCAGCAAGGCCGTGAACGGCCCCAGCGCGATGTTGCTGAAGAGCTGCACCAGGATCAGCGCCCCCGCGAACGGCCAGAATGAATGCGAGGCGCCGAGGCCGAGCAGCGCCACGAGCGCCACCGACGACCCCGCGACCAGGAACGGTCGCCGCCTCCCCCGCCGGTTCGTGGACCGGTCGCTGAACGCGCCCGCCACGATCTGCGTCACCGTACCGATGATGCCGCCGGCAAAGCCGAGTATCCCCAGCCAGTACCCGACCTCTCGCTCTGAAAACCAGTCGCTCAGGCGACTTTGCAGGGCGAGGTGCAGCAAGGCCCCCCACATCACCGTGTTCCCCAGCCAGTAGATGGTCAGGGCCAGGTGGTGGCTCAGGGGACGGAGCGGCAGGTCCTCCGGCGCGGGAAGGCCGGAGACCTGCGCGTCAACCGGGGCCGGCGGGGTGTGGGCCACGTCCTTCACCTCCGGGCGAACTGCTCGGCTGCATACCGGTACTCCCTCGGTCCGTCAATGTCGAAGGCCAGCTCCGGCGGGCTGCCCGTGATTCCCCCTCCTGTGCACCCCAGCATCGCCAGGCACCGCGCCTCGATGTCCGCCACCGTCAGCCGCCTGGCGAGGAAGCGCAGGATGAATGACAGGCCGAGCAGCCGTGCCATCTTCAGCTTGCTTTTTCTGGCGGCAAAGGCCCGCTCCAGGTGCGCCCGGTTCGCCAGGAACACCGCCGGGTTCACCAGGAACGCGCACCCCATCGTCCACTCCCCCTCCCGCAGCCGCACGTACTGCATCGCATGCCCCGGAAAGCGCGCCTCGAACTCCTCCCGCCGCACCAGCGGCACGGACAGGTCGGCCTCCGGCCGGCAGGACGCCAGGAACCGGTTCACCACCTCCGGCGTCAGGAACGGCAGATCGGTGGTCACCACCAGGGCCCGCTCCGGAAGCGCCCCGCCTCCCGCCTCCCGCAGCCACTCCAGCCCGAGCAGGATATTGCTCGGCCCGGAGTCGCGCTCTTCCAGCACCGCGTCCGCGCCCCGCGCCGCGGGGTGTCCCTGCACCTCCCGCGGCGCGATGACGACGATGCGACCCACGCCGCCCGCGGCCCGCAGCGTCGCCAGCGTCCGCTCCAGCACCGTGGCCCCGCCGAGCCGGATGAGCGCCTTGACCTCCGCCCCGGCCTCCGCCGCGAACGCCCCCGCGATCCTCCCCGCCGCCGGCAGCACCGCGTCCACGGTCATCTATTGCGTCGGCACGCCGCCGGGCTGTCCCATCATGGACGGCATCACCTTTTCCATCGCTTTTTCCATCGCCTTCCCCTGGGCCCGCTGCGATGCTTTCAAATCAACCTTCCACTCCCTCCCCTCCTTCACCAGTACCCATGGCCGCGGCAACTCCTTCAAGCCCCCAAACATGGCGCTCATCTGCGCCGGAACCGCCACCTTCGATGGCACCGTCGCCTTGTCGTCCTGATACGTCGTCTCTCCGTAGGTGGGTTTGGGCTCCGTGGAGGCATCGGCCTTGCCCTTCAGCGCCTTCGTCATCTCCTTGACTTTCGGGTCGGCCGCCAGCTTCTCCAACTCCGGCCGGTCCTTCTCCGTCACGCACTTCGTCATCGCCGTCCAGTCCAACTTGCTCTGCGCGTCCATGAACGTCTTCACCACCTCCACCGGCGGTGTCACCGACCACACCCAATACCACGCCGCCCCCAGCCCACCCACCGCCAGCACCACCACCACGATCCCGATCCACAGCCACGGAATCCTGCGCGACGACGACGCCCCCACGTACTGCGGCCCGGCCGGCTTACCACTTGCCTGCATCCTCTTCTCCTCTCTCGTTCCCGCCTTTCGCCTGTTACCTCTTCGCCTCCCGCCTCTTCTCCCCTGCCTTCCGCCTGTTCGTCTGCTGCCTTTCGCCTCTTCGCCTTTCTCCCTCCTCCGGTGCTCTGCCTGCTCTGCTGTTCCTCCGCCTTTCGCCTTCAGCACTGCGCAGCCGTGCGACTCGCCGTCAGCCTCTTCGCTCTCCTCCAGGACTTCCCCCTGTCCCCGGCGAATCGCACGGTATGCCCTCTGGAGGACTACCATGCCGAGGAAGCGTTTTGCACTGATTGGCGCCGGGCTCTTCGGGGAGATGCACGCCCGCGCCTACGGTTCCCACCCCGACGCCGAGCTGGCCGTCGTGTGCGACCTCCGGGAAGCCCGGGCGAAGGAGATCGCCGGGAAGTACGCCGTCCCCCGCGTGGTCACGGACTGGCGGGAGGTCGCCGCCGACGATTCCATTGATGCCGTCTCCGTCGCCACCCCCGACTTCGCCCACACCGAGATTGCCGTCGCCCTCGCCAATGCTGGTAAGCACCTGCTGGTAGAGAAGCCCCTCGCCACCACGGTGGTGGAAGCGCAGCAGATCCTCGCCGCCGCCCGCCAGGCGGGGGTCAAGCTCATGGTGGACTTCCACAACCGCTGGAACCCCGTCTTCCACGAGGCCCACCGCCGCGCCCGCGCCGGCGACCTGGGCGACCCTCGCTATCTCTACTACCGCTTGAGCAATACCACCTTCGTCCCCCTCAAAATGCTCTCCTGGGCCAACCGCTCCTCCGTCCTCTGGTTCCTCGGCAGCCACGCCGCCGATATGACCTGCTGGCTCCTCGGCGAGTGGCCCCACCGCGTCTACACCGTCTCCCGCCGGGAGGTGCTCAAGAGCCGCGGCGTTGATACCCCCGACCTCTTTGCCTCCACCTTCGAGTTCCCCTCCGGCGCCGTCGCGGTCATCGAGAACGTCTGGCTCCTCCCCGAAACCGCGCCCAATGTAGTGGACGTCAAGTGCGAGCTAATCGGCACCAAGGAGGCCCTCTATCTCAACACCTCCCACCACGCGGCCCTCGAGATGCACACCCCGGCGGGCGTCAAGTACGGCGACGCACTCGGCGCCCCCTTCGTCCACGGGAGGTACTACGGCTTCCAGATCGAAAGCATCCGCCACTTCGCCGATTGCGTCGTCTCCGGCCGCGACCCCCTCGTCTCCGGCGAGGAGGCCCTGGAAGTGACGCGGGCGCTGTGCGCCGCGGAGGAATCCGCGAGAACCGGTCTGCCAGTGGAGATCGTGCGATGAGCGAGACCCCCCCTCTGACCGAACCGTCCGTTTCCCGCCGCGGCGAGTGGCGCCGGGTGGCGGTTCGCCACGACGGCCAGGACATCAGCCACCTCGGCTACGCCCCGAAGCCAATCCGCGTCGGAGCCGCCGGCGAAGTGCGCCTCGCCGGCATCGGCGGCGTCACCACCGAGAGGGAGCGCCGCCGAGAGGGCCACGCACGCCGCGTCTTCGCCCGCTCCCTGGAGGAGATGCGCGCCGAGGGCTACCGCGCGGTCGCGCTCTACACCGGCACCGACATCGTCGCCCACCGCCTCTACCGGAAGTTTGGCTTCGTGGACACCCAGCAACTCGCCGCCGCAACGAAGCTCCTCGACCCCGCCCGCTGCCTCTGCTCCGGCCTCGCCCGCCTGCTGCAGGGCGACGATCTCCCCGAAGAACTCCGGGATTGGCGCTGCTCCCTCCGCGTGGACCTGTCCGGCGGCGACCCACTCTTCTTGGTCATTGACGGCCAGACCGTAGAGGTGCTTCCCCGGAAGCCCCGTCGCACCGATCTCGCTCTCACCCTCAGCCGCAGCACCTTCCTCGGCCTCTGCTTCGACCGCGTCACCCTCGACTACGCCGCGGCCGCCAACCTGGTGCAGTGGCAGGGGCAGCCCGAACACTGGCAGCGCCTCTCCGCCGTCTTCGCCCTCAGACACCAGGTCATCCGCGAGGGCGATTAGCGCCGCGAACGGCCCCGCACAGCAACCGCTTTTTTGCCTTTTGCCTTGCTCTTCTCCCTCGAAAAGGGCAAGAGGAGAAGGGGAAAGGGCAAAGGCCATTCCGCCCCCCATGGTCAAGAGAGAAGGCAGGTACCTCGCCGGGGCGCCGTTCCTCTCCGCCGTTCCGGCACACCAGTGGGAGTCACGGCCGTTCACGCAGATTTCACGCTCCGCCCCTTCCAGGCAGGGGACGAGACGCATACCGCGGCGCTCTTCAACTGCGCCGTCGCGCGCGGCTGCGGCCCCTGCCCCGTCACTCCCGAGTCTTGGCTGGAGCAGTACCACGAGCGCTCCTGGCGCGGCCCCGGCCTGAGCGACGACCCGGACTGCTTCCGCGTCGCCCAGCAAGGCGGGCGAGTCGTGGGCTACTGCGTCACCGACTACCACCACGACGAGGTGGCGATCGTGCAGGAGCTGTGCGTGGCCGAGGGGCCGGGCGCCGAGACCACCGCCCAGGCCCTGCTCGAGGACGCGGAGGCCCGTGGGCGGGAGCGCGGCAAATCGGCTATGACCCTCCTCCTCTCCCCCGAGGACGGCTTCATCACCGCCCTGGTCACCAAGCTCGGCTACGAGTTCGCCCCCACCACCAGTGTCTTCATGACCCTCATCACCGACCTCGCCGGCGTGCTCCGGGAACTCCAGCCGGAACTCACCCGGCGCCTCCGCGCCAGCGCCTTCCGTGATTGGTCCGGCACCGTCGCCCTCCGCTGTGGCCCTATGGGGGCCGCCCTCCGATTCCGCAGCGGCCACCTCCTCGAAGTGACCTCCGCCGGACCCTCGAAAGTAACCGCTTCCTCTCCATCCGAGCAGCACCCCTCCCACCCCGACTTCGCCGTTGACCTCTCCCCCGAAGTCCTCCCCCTCCTCATCTTCGGCCGCACCGATGCTGGCCAGGCCTACCTCCAGGACCGCCTCCACCTCCGCACCGGCGATACCCGGAAGGCCCTCCAACTCCTCGACGCCCTCTTCCCCCGGCTCCCCATGTACCTCCCCCGCGCGCAGTGGTGGTAGTCCGCAACGTTCTGCGAAGCGGAGCGGAGAACGTTGCGAGAAGGACGCAGCAGGCCAGCAGCGCTCACGGTTTGGGAGCAGTGCGAGCTTTACCGCACTGCTCCGAGAGCGCTGCGACCTGCGTCCTTCACCTTCCACTCGCCGGTTCGGCGCGGCCGAACCGGGCGGCACCCACCTGGCACGGTCGTCCCTGCCCCCCTTCCTCCTCTTTCGGCGCCACAGACCGCGCCGCCCTCCGTGCCCTCCCGCCGCTCCCTCCCCCCGCAGTCGGCAGAAAAACCTCTTGACCTGCCTGCGACCCTGTGCTATCTTCTCCTCGACGACGCGGACGGGGGGATCCACCCGGAGGGTTCCTTCGAAGCATCCCCATCCTCTCGCTGTCAGTAACCGCCGCGCACTGCTGCGGAGGGAAGTAATGCGCATCCCTGGTCTCCGCCTCACCCCGGCCACCCTCATGGCCGGGACCGCCGTGCTGTTCCTCTTGTCGTCCCTCGTCCCCGCGGTCTATGCCCAACGGACGACCGCGGCTCCGCGCATTTCGGGGACTGACACGAATTGCCCCCGCAATGCTCTCCTCTCTTCCACCAGAGCCAGCAATTCGCTGTCTGTCCCCGAAATGCCGAAACGCCCAAGACCCCTCAAGCTCGCCCAACTCGACTACCCCGTCCCGCCCACCGCCTCCGCGGCCGAACTGCTTCAGGCCGCGGATGACTACCCCGTCTACGCGGACTGGGTCAACTACCGCGCCTACCTCCAGCAGGTCGTCTCCTCCCACCCCGGCTCGAAGGAAGCGGGACTCGCCCTCGGCCTGCTCGCGGACGAGTACACCTCCATCGGCGACGCCGGCAAGGCGGAGGCGTGGTAATTCGGGGACAGATTACTCATTTCTCAGACAATCGCTGATGTGCACACCAGGGAAAAGCATGAAATGAGTAGTCTGTCCCCGAATTACCATCCCAACGCTTGCCTCTGCCGCACCGCCTTCCCGGCCCAGCGCGCCAGACAGAATGACGTCTACGAACCTACGCTCGTGACATACGCCGCTCAGTGGAAGGGCACGGCCTCCGGCGGCCGGGCCGCGCTGGCCCTGGCCGATTACTACCGGTTCACCACTCTCGATTTCCCCAGGGCCCTCGCCACCTACCAGAGCGTCGTGACGGACTGCGCCGGAACGCTGATCGCCGAAGAGGCCCAGGTTTCGTTGGCCGAGGCCCTGGACTGGTCCGTCCCCTCCCAGCCGGAGCAATCCCGCGCGGCCTTCGAGGCCGCCCTGAGCACGGTCCACTACCCCGGCCTCCAGGTGAGGTGTGTCCTGGGAATCGCGGACCTGCTGTCCAAGTCCGGCTGCCTCGATCAGGCCCTCGACTCCCTCACCCAGCTCATCACGGCCTACCCCTCCCATCCCGCCGTCACCCACGCCTATGCCTTGCGGTCCATCGCCGCCGAGAGGGTGGGGGCCTGGGACCTGGCGGTGAGTGACGCTCGCGCCTTCCTCGCCAAGGCCGTCGTGGGCAGCTTCAACCTCGCCCGCGGCCACACGGTCCTTGCCAAGGACGCTTACCGCAAGGGCAACCTGGACGAGGCCGCGGCCGAGTTCACCACCGCCGCCCAACTCGCCGAAGCCGACAACCACACCTCCGAGACCGCCGACCTCGGCGGCCCGGCGCAGGCGGGGCTGGCCGCCGTCGCCGCCGCGAGGGGTGACATTCGCGGCGTCATCCAGGCCTATCTGAAGGCCGCCGACCTCGAGGCTGTCTCCGGCAAGAAAGCGATGTACCTGTTCCTCGCCGCGGGCGCGGCGGAG